>Ga0208100_100334_pt1 | contig 19268 bp, 18 predicted proteins | sample SubbioR11_8A_Aug_FD_184817 | JGI IMG/M metagenome (GOLD analysis project Ga0208100, IMG submission 184817) | Serpentinite rock and fluid subsurface biosphere microbial communities from McLaughlin Reserve, California, USA - CR11_8A_Aug (SPAdes) | ecosystem: Environmental > Terrestrial > Deep... | reverse complement strand
CCGCGACTTTCTTGGCCACTCGTCAGTAGTAACAACTGAGCGTTACGCAAGAAACAACCCTGAAGTTGTTCGCACTGCAATTGGCAAGGCATCTTCTGATCTCGCAGGCGACACAGATTACTATGATTGTAGCGAAAAATCCGCGATGCTTGATTTTCTAAGGTCCTTGCGCTAACTTTTATTATCTAAACTTGGGCCTTCAAATGTTCGCGGCTACTTCAACTCTTCTAACCCAACTTTAGATAACGTACAGCTTTCGATAATCGATAAACTCTAAGGCTTGCGGCCTAAAGTGGGCGAAGTAGCTTGCGAGCACTTCCCTGTCGCCTTGGGCGACCACGGTGTAGATGCGTCCATGCTGCTTCACGCTGATAACCCACTCTTGCTGCCAGAAATCGCTCGGCGGAGACTGCTCGAACACAACCTGCACCGTGCACACTTGACGCTTTAGGTCTTCCAGTTTAGCCACGTCTAGCAACTTTCCTTGGTGGAGGATGCCCACATAATCGCAAATCCGCTCTATGTCCCCCAGCTGATGCGAGGAGATAAGCACAGTTGTACCATTTTGCGCCACCTCATCCATCAATAGAGCTAGAAACTGCCTGCGTACAACTGGGTCTAACCCAGCGGTCGGCTCATCTAAGAGCAAGAGCTTGGGGGCATACGACAGATTAAGCACAATTCCCAGTTGCGCTCGCTGACCGCGCGACAGCCGCTTGACCTTAGCCCCCATGGGCAGCCCAAACCCTGCGCAGAGCTCTTGGCAGCGGGAGTTTTGCCAGTTAGGGTACGTAGCGCGGTAAAAGCGAATTGTTTCACTGACGGTGAAATCTGGGTAGTAAATCTGGGCATCGGCTAGATAACCCATGGTGGCGCGCAGGGCATGGCCATCGCGTGGACTCGCCCCGTCCACCGCAACAACACCGGAGCTCGGCTCTATTAACCCCATAATAGTCCGGAGAAGCGTGGTTTTTCCGGCGCCGTTTGGGCCCACTAGGCCAAAGACTGCGCCCGGCTGCACCTCGAAGGAGACTCCGTCTAGGGCCTTGTGCCCGCCGAAATCCTTGCTAACTTCTTTGACAACAACGCGCATTACTCATTCCCCCCCTATACTTAAGTCGTGCAAGTGCTCTTTTACCATGGCCATAATCTGCTCTGCCCCGAGCCCTAGGTAGTGCGCTTCGATTAAGGCTTTGCGTAGCGCTTCGTTAACCTCTGCTTGCCGCGCTAAATCGGCATGAGCTTCAATGTGCTGACAGACAAAGGTGCCCCGTCCGCGCAGTGACTCGATAACCCCCTGCCGCTCTAACTCCTGATAAGCCTTTTGAATAGTGTTAGGGTTTATCGCCAGCTGGCCTGCCAGTTCACGCACAGAAGGCATTTTGTCGCCAAAGCGCAGGCCACCTCGTAACAGAGCTTCCTTTACGCCTTGTATCAGCTGTTGGTAGATGGGAGTAGAGCTGCGTTGGTCGATGTGGAACAATGTGCGTCACCTCCGATATTCGCAGTGTACTACCTGATATAGTACATATATATCACATGCCACACTCGCTGTCAACATGAACGAAACAAAATTGACATAACACTATGCGCATAGTGTTATGTCAATTTGCGAAGCAAAAGGAACCTTCCCCAACGCTTCTTTCTTAAGGCCGCAAAATCAAGGCGACCGGGCAGTGGTCACTTCCATGGACATGGGGGTGAATCTCAGCACCCGCCATGCGGTTGACGAGTGCATCAGCCACGACAAAATAGTCTATACGCCAGCCTGTATTGCGCTCTCGCGCTTTCATCATGTATGACCACCATGTATAGGCGTTGGTCTGGCCCGGGTAGAAATGACGATAGGTGTCGGTGTACCCAGCGTCTAGCAAGCGGGACAATTTCGCGCGCTCTTCGTCGGTAAAGCCAGCGTTTCTGCGGTTGGCGGCCGGGTTCTTCAAGTCTATTTCTTGGTGCGCGACATTAAGATCGCCGCATAAGACAACCGGCTTGTGGCTGTTTAACGCTTGTAGATAGCCAAAGAAGGCGTCCTCCCACTCCATACGGTAGCCTAGCCTCGCTAGTTCCGGTTGTGAGTTAGGGGTGTAGACATTGACTAGCCAGAAATCGTTGTACTCTAATGTAACTACTCTGCCTTCGGTGTCATGCTCGGCCAGCCCAAGGCCGTATCGCACGGATTGCGGCGCGTGCTTGGTGAAGATAGCTGTGCCGGAGTAGCCTTTTTTTTGCGCATAGTTCCAGAACTGCAGGTAGCCCGGCATTTCGAGCTCGATTTGGCCAGCCTGTAGCTTCGTTTCTTGTAAGCAAAAGAAGTCTGCATCCATGGCCGTAAAGTACTCTAAAAATCCCTTGCCCACACAGGCGCGGATGCCGTTGACGTTCCATGAGATTAGTTTTATGGGCATAAGTTTTGCTCACCCCATAGCAGGGCCAGTGCCGCTAGCGTGCGGGTAGCTACCCCTGTGGCGCCCTTGGGCTGGTAGTGTTTCTCGCTCTCGGTATAGGCGGTGGGAGCAATGTCGAGGTGTGCCCAAGAGGTTTCGCCGACAAACTCGCCAATAAAAAGGCCACCGGTCATTACGCCGCCCATGCGTCCGCCGCTGTTCTTGATGTCGGCCACAGGGCTCTTAATCATCTCGCGATACTCGTCGTGGTTAGGCATGGGCCAGTACCGCTCACCGGTTGTGGCTGCGGCAGACTGCAGGTCTTGCGCGAGCTTGTCGCAATTTGTGATAACTGCGGAATATACGCTGCCAAGCGCGATTCCGCAAGCCCCGGTCAAGGTGGCGATGTCCACAATTTTGCCGGCCCCAAGCTTCACCGCATAGGCAACTGCGTCCGCCAAGATGAGCCGACCTTCGGCGTCGGTGTTAATAATCTCGATTGTTTTGCCGGTCATGGCGGTAATGACGTCGCCCGGCTTCAGCGCATTACCGGCAGGCATATTCTCGGTAGCGGGTACAATCCCTAAAATATTGACCTTCGGCCTGAGTTTGCCGACGGCCTGCATTGCCCCAAGCACCGCTGCGCCGCCCGCCATATCGTCTTTCATTAAATGCATATTTTCGGCGGGCTTAATGGAGATGCCGCCACTGTCAAAGGTTAGCCCTTTGCCGACAAAGGCCATAGTTGCGCCTCCGGGGTTGCCTTCATAGCGCAACACAATTAACTTTGGCGGTTCGGTGCTGCCCTGGGCCACACCTAGCAAAGCACCCATCCCGAGGCGTTCCATGTCGGAGCGTTCCAGCACTTCGCAGTGCAGCACACATTCCTTGGCGATTTGCTGGGCTTTTTCGGCCATATGGGTGGGAGTCATGTGATTAGCGGGCGCATTGACGAGGTCGCGCGCAAGGTTAGCTGCCTCGGCCATAACGACGCCGCGCTTAACCCCTTGCTCTATCGTGCCTATCGCCTCCGGGTCCGCACAAAACAAAATCACCTCTGAGAGCGTTTTTTCTTCTTGCTTGCTCTTTAACACGTTATAGCTGTAAGTAGCGAGCAATGCTCCCTCTACTAAGGCGGCTGCTGCATCTTCGAGCTTTATCGACGATGCCCCCGCGCCGAGCACGGGCGCAGCAATGGATTTGACCTTGCCCTTAGCAGCGGCTTTGATGCCGTTGGCTGCCGCTTGTCGCAGCTTTTCGACATCGAGTTTGTTTGCAGCACCCAACCCAACCACAACTACCTTGCGTACCGTTTGGCTAGGGGGATAAATCGTCGTCACTTCATTTAATTTGCCGGTGATTTCTCTGTTGTCTAACAGTTGCCGGAGCAACCCACCGCACAAGACGTCAACACTTGCCGCTTCTGAATTAGGCTGACCGTCCTCATATACACCCACCATGATCGCATCTGCTAGTACATCGCGCGGCACCATACAGCGCACCGAAACATTCATTGTTCATCATCCTTTCGTTGTGGTTCAGGCAAGCCTGAACTAATCCCCTTTAAATTCTTAATGGTTACGCCTATTTCCTCTAAAAAACACCTCAGAACTCGCAGCATGACCCACTGTACAGCAGCGATTTTAGTGGGTGAAGCGAATTGAAAAGGTGTGCCTATGCTCTAAGGGCGAATACCGGTGAGTGTTGCGGCGATAGTCATCTGGGACATAGAGAAAAACTACCAAGCTCTTGTTTGATACGCTGCCCTGTTGGGGTGCCCGCCAAGCCGCCAATGGCAGTTTCCCTCAGTTCACACGGCAAGGCACGTCCCACGCGGTACATCGCCTCCACTACCTCGTCAAAGGGGATGATGCTCGCAACATTGGCTCGTGCCAGCTCGGCGGCAATAAGTGCGTTCGCCGCGCCGAGGGCGTTTCTGTGCTCGCAGGGGACTTCCACCAAGCCGGCTATGGGGTCACAAACTAAACCTAATACATTCTGCAAACTAATGGCCGCGGCGTGCAAGGCAGCCTCGGGCGAACCGCAGAGCATCTCTACGACTGCGGCCGCGGCCATAGCTGCTGCCGAACCGGTTTCAGCTTGACAGCCGCCCTCGGCACCGGCAACGGTGGCGTTGCGCGTGATAAGGAACCCCACTGCACCGGCGGTAAGCAGACCTTGAATTAGCGTGTCGTCGTCAAGCGCAAACTCCTCGGCCACCGTAAGCAACACTCCCGGCACAACACCGCTGGAGCCGGCGGTAGGGGCGGCCACAATCTTGCCCATGGCGGCGTTCACTTCGAGTACGGCCATAGCGCGACTGATCGCACGGCTCATCAATGAGCCACACACGGATTTGGCCTTGTCGTTATGCTCTTTAACCTTTTTGGCGTCACCGCCAATCAAACCGCTGACGGACTTTACATCTTCTGTAAGGCCCCGCTCCACTGCCTTCCGCATAATGCCCAAACTTAAGAACAGCCTAGCCTTTATCTCTGCTTCGCCTATGCCTGTGAGCTCTACTTCTCTTCTTAACATTATCTCGTGCATGCCAATCTTGTGCTCGCGGCACAGGGCCAAAAGCTCTTCACCCTTTGTAAAGTTCAACTCCGCACCCCCTTTCTTAGTTGAGGCTCACTAGGTAGGCGTTAGTGACACCGTCAGTGCGCGTGATCTCACGAAAGACCTCGTCCCCTATGGCGCCATCAGTTTCAATGATCATGTATGCGGCCTTACCTTTTTGCTGGCGATACACCCGCATGAATGCTATGTTGACCCCATGCTGGCCTAAGATTGAAGTCACTCGCCCCACCATCCCGTGTATATCTCTGTGGGGAATTATTAACGTGGGGTATTCCCCAGTGAAGACTAGATTAACCCCGTCAATTTCAGTTACCCGGATGTTTCCCCCACCAATGGATGCGCCGAGGATGGTCATGGCCTGCCCATTTACCTTGCGAATTTCTATCCGCACGGTATTGGGATGCTGATCCGCGCCTAAATCCGCTTCGATAAAACTAAATTTCATTCCCTGCTCACGGGCTAAGTGAAAGGCGTCCCTGAGCCGTTCATCGTCCGGAAGCATGCCAAGTATGCCTCCTAGCAAGGCCTTGTCGGTACCGTGGCCGCGGTAGGTCTTGGCAAAAGAGCCGTGCAGGTGGAAGGCTACCTCTGCAATGCTTCCCCTAGTGAGCTTATGCGCCATGTATCCCAGTCTACAGGCGCCGGCGGTGTGCGAACTTGAGGGGCCAATCATGTTCGGCCCTAAGATATCAAAGACGCTGTACTCCTTCACTGGACTTCCCCCTTGCTTATCCCTCTTACTTGCTAATGATAGCAAAAAGCGGCTCGTGTTGCGAACAGAAAAAGCTCTGGTCACGCATCACTCCCATTGGCGTGATGGCATTGTCAATAGAACCATAATCTGGGCAAAATGGCAAGGAGCGAACATCGGTCGGCTTTCTGGGGAAAATCATTGTCGCGACAGTGCCATAGGCCGATGTGTTTATCCAGTGAGCAGAGCGAGCAGTTCTTTCTCATTCATTCCTGGAAAATAGTGACCTAGGTCGAGCCCGGACAGGGCCTGCGCTAAGTCCTCCTCGCGGTAACAGAGACCAATTAGCGCCGACGCCAATTCTCCTATGTCGGCATGGGTAAAGAAATCGCCATAAATGCGGCATTCACGGATGACGCCATCCTTGACATTGAGCCGTAAGTCGACTTCCCCAAACGCAAATCTTTCTACTCTCTGCAGATTAAAGGCCGGAGCCCGGCCAAAATTCCACTCCCAAGTGGCGTACTTGGCCAATTGCAAGGCTTTGACTGCCAGGTGGTCCTCGTTCTTTAACTCCTCTGACTGCCACAAACTGCCGAATTCTTCTTTGGCAGCTACAGTAAGGGCATCTTTAAAGTCCTGAATACTCACCGTGGGGGAGAGATATTCGCAGATGTTTGTCACTCGACTACGCACCGACTGAACGCCTTTGCCAGCTATTTTTGATTCTTTAACCATAAGCGCTTGGCTAAGCATGGAGAGATCAGAATTAAAGAGCAATGTCCCATGGTGCAACAACTTATCCCCTAGCCGATATTCCGCGTTGCCAGAAAATTTACGTCCCTCGATAGTAATGTCATTACGCCCAGTGTGCTCCGCCCTAACCCCAAGCGCCCCTAAGGCGCGAATTACTGGCTGGGCAAAACGTGCAAAGTGAAATCCTGCCTTTGACTGCCTGACCACAAAAGTAAAGTTCAAATTGCCCGCATCATGGTAGACTGCACCGCCACCCGTGAGCCTTCTGACCACAGCGATGTTATTATCACGCACAAACTGCGCATTGATTTCCTCTAAGGCATTTTGATTGCGTCCTACAATTACCGCCGGACTATTCTGCCACAGCATAAAATAGCTATCTTCTTGGCTGAGCACACGCAAGACATGCTCTTCGAGCGCCATGTTGTAATGCGGGTCGGTGTTTTGGTTATTAAGCTGGCGCAAAGTATTCTCCCCCTACTCTTTCCTTGGAGCTAAGTGCAGGGCCCTTTTGTCTACGTCCAAGATTGCTTCCAGCAAAGACTCGCCTAGAGTGGGGTGGGGATGAATTGCAGTAGAAACCTCGTCCGTTCGCAGCCTGTTCTTGACTATCACGCTGGCTACCTGTATGAGATCAGCGGCATGCGGACCGAGGATGTGCACACCTATAATTGTGCCCCCCATATCCGCTAGAACTTTCACCACGCCTTCAGTATCTCCCATGGCCACCGCCTTGCTATTGGCGGCGAATTGAAACTTGCCGACCCGATATTCTATGCCGTCTGCCTTGGCCTCCTCCTCGCTATAGCCGACTGTCGCCATTTCGGGAAAAGTGAAGACCACCGAAGGCACCGCATGATATGGAACCGTGCCCTTATACCCCGCCATTTTTTCAACCGTCACGCGCCCTTCTTCTGACGCCACATGGGCCAACATGCGCCCACCGATGACATCGCCGACGGCGTAAATGCCGGGCACGCTTGTTTCGAGTTGCTCATTAACGATGATGAAGCCTCCCCGGTCAACCGCCACCCCCAAGCTGCCTAGGTTCAGTCCCTCGGTGTTCGCCTTGCGTCCAGTAGCGAGGAGTACGAGGTCCGTTTCGATTGCATTGAGGCCGACTGAATTAATAGAGGCCTTCACCTGCAAATTATCGCCGTGTTGAGCAATCTCCGTTACGGCAGTGCCCGTGTGAACGACAATGCCCTGTTTTTTTAAGGCTATGCGCATGCGCTTAGCTATCTCGCGGTCAGCTGCACCCATAATCTCTGGCGCTAATTCGATCACGGTCACTGTGCTGCCAAATGCCGCCAAGATGCAGGCAAATTCCAAGCCGATGACCCCGCCGCCCACAACCACCATGCGCTTGGGCACATAGTCGAGATTGAGCAATTCATCGCTAGTCACTACCTTGGGCAAATTAGCCCCGACGATGGGGGGCCTGGCACTAATAGAACCAGTAGCGAGGATGATGCGCCGCGCGGTCAAAGTCTCCCCATTGACAACGACCTTGCCCGGCTCGGGAATATACGCCACCCCCTTGATCACCTGCACCCCATTAGCGGCCAGCAAAGCCGAAATACCCCCGGTAAGGGTACTCACTATTTTTTGTTTGCGTGCCAACGCCCCCGCCATGTCAAAAATAACCTCGCCAGTGGTAATGTTAAAGGCCTCGCTCTGCCGCAACAGGCGCAGTATCGCGGCGTTTTGGTAGTAGGTCTTGGTGGGGATGCATCCTCGATTTAGACAGACGCCCCCGAGGGCCTCCTTTTCCACCAAGGTTACCGACATCTTCAGTTGAGCGGCACGGATGGCGGCAATATAGCCACCCGGACCCCCACCAATGACTATTAAATCCACCATTTATAGGCCCTCTGCTTTGTACCTGAGAATGGGCTTGCGGGCAGCTCCCACTTCATCGACGCGTCGCACTGGAGTTAGACTGGGGGCCTTTTTGAGCATTTCGGCATTCTCTCTGGCTTCTTTTGCTATGATCACCATGACTTCCACAAAGACATCAAGTCTTTCCTTGGTCTCGGTCTCGGTTGGCTCAATGAGCATGGCCTCCGGCACAATCAAGGGGAAGTACACTGTGGGAGGGTGGTAACCATAATCCAGCAATCGCTTGGCAATGTCGATGGTACTCACGCCGCACTCTGACTTTAGTTTGCCGGGAGTCGCCACAAATTCGTGCTTGCACAGGGTATCAAAGGGGATGTCGTATACTCCGCGCAGCTTATGCCGCAAGTAATTAGCGTTAAGGACTGCATTTTCTCCTGCCTCGCGAAGCCCCGGTCCACCCAGCGCTAACGCATAGGCATAGGCCCGCACCAAGACGCCAAAGTTGCCGTAGAAAGCCAACATTTGACCAATGCTATGCGGCCGATTGCACTCTAGGTAGTAACCGTCGCTGCCCTGCCTGACTATGGGCACAGGCAAAAATTCGGCTAGACGGGCCTTTACCCCTACCGGCCCAGACCCCGGCCCGCCGCCGCCATGGGGGGTACCAAAAGTCTTATGCAAGTTCAAGTGCGCCACATCGAAACCCATGTCGCCCGGACGAGCAACCCCGACCATGCCATTGGCATTGGCTCCATCGTAGTAGAGCAAGCCACCACCGGAGTGCACTATATGAGCTATTTCGGCCACCTCGTCCTCAAACAACCCCAAAGTATTGGGATTAGTGAGCATGATACCGGCCACCTGTTCGTTCATCGCGGCGCGCAGGCTGGGCACATCCACCCTGCCCCGCGCGTCAGATTTTATCTGCACCACTTTGTAGCCGGCCATATTGGCGGTGGCTGGGTTAGTGCCGTGGGCCGAATCTGGAACCAACATCACTGTCCTCTGCGTTTCTCCGTGCTTAGCAAAGTAGGCCTTCATCATCAATATCCCAGCTAGTTCACCATGCGCCCCCGCTGCAGGTTGCAGCGAAAACTGGTCCATGCCCGTCACTTCACACAGGATACGCTCCAAGTGATGCATGATTTCCAAGGCCCCCTGAACCGTGTCTACGGGCTGAAGGGGATGTATGCTCGCTAAACCAGGCAGTCGAGCCGCCCATTCATTTATTTTGGGATTGTATTTCATAGTGCAGGAGCCAAGGGGATAAAAGCCAGTATCAACTCCGTAGGCTTTTTTTGATAACTCTACAAAATGCCTCACCGTCTCTACCTCCGAGATCTCTGGCAAAGCCGGGCCTTCTGTGCAGAGCATCGAGGCTGGCAGGGCAAGCCCCTCCGGCACTTCACTCGGAGGTAGCCGAAAAGAAGTGCTCCCTGCTACGCTCTTCTCAAAAATCAGCTTACTCATCTTGCACCTCCAATGACCGCGACTAAGCGGTCCACTTCTTCTTTGGTCCTTTTTTCTGTAAAGGCCAACATCAGACCATGGGGGAGTTCACACCCGCCGATAATCCCCTCCGCGAGTAGCTTCCGGTTGACAGCCGCTGGATTGGCTACCTTAATGATGAACTCGCGGAAGTATGGCTCGGGGTAGAGCAACTCGATCCCAACGCGCGACAGTTCTCCTTCGGCATAGCGGGCCAATTGGTGCGAGCGCTCCGCAATATCTCGGAGTCCCTTGGGCCCTACGAGCGAAAGGAAGATGGCCGCCGCCAAGGCGTTCAACGCTTGGTTAGAGCAGATGTTAGAACTAGCTCTTTCGCGCCGAATATGCTGTTCGCGAGCCTGAAGAGTTAGGACGAAGGCTCTGCGTCCCTCACGGTCAGTGGTCTGCCCGACAATGCGCCCCGGTATTCGGCGCAGCATTTTGTCAGTGCCAGCGAAAAACCCTAAGTACGGCCCGCCGTAACTGAGGCCCATTCCTAGGCTCTGTCCCTCACCTACCACTAAATCTGCACCCAGTTTCCCTGGGGATTTGAGCAGGCCTAGCGAGATGGGGTCTACCGCCATGATGAACAGACCCCCCTGCTCGTGAACCAAGGCTCCGATTTCTTCTGCATCCTGCTCCAAAATCCCATAAAAATTGGGGTTTTGCACGGCCACGGCCGCAGTCTGATCATCAATCGCCGCTCTCAGCTCATGGCCAACCTTTCCTTTAGAACAGTGAACCGTAACCAAATCAAATACTCCGCTTTGCGCGTAGGTTTTTAACACGGCCAGATAATCAGGGTTAACCGTGTCTGGGACCAAAATCTTTTTGCGACGGGTTACCTCAGCGGCGATATTACAGGCCTCCGCCAAGGCGCTGGCTGCATCATACATAGACGCATTGGACACGTCCATGCCGGTAAGGGCGCAAATATGTGACTGGAATTCGAAAATGCCCTGCAATATCCCTTGACTGATCTCTGGCTGGTAAGGAGTGTAGGCGGTATAAAATTCAGAGCGCATAAGAATCTGATCGATGGCCACCGGGATATGGTGATCATAGGCCCCAGCCCCGAGAAAAATCGGGTATGACGAGATGTTTTTTGCCGCCAGCTTTGTCAGATGACGCTGGATCTCAATTTCAGAGAGCCCCCGACCTAGGTCTAGGCCCTTGAGCCGATATTGCTCAGGAATGTCGAAAAAGAGTTCCTCCATCGAGCTGAGACCTATCTCCTCCAGCATTTGTTGACGCACCGCAGGAGGATTGGGAACATAGGCCATCTTTATCCCTCCCCTATTTAATTGCACGCAAAAATTCTTGATACTCGGCATAGGTGAGGAGGCCCTTTAACTCCTCCGCCTTGGCGATTTCCAACACCGCAATCCAAGCGGCGTGTGCATCTAGGTTAATCTGCTGGGGCTCAATTTCGAGGTCTAAGTTGATCTCTACCACTTGGCCTGAAACCGGGCAGTGCAGGTCAGCCACCGCCTTTACTGACTCTATAATGCCCAAGCGACCACCCGAGGCCAACTGCATGCCTTTACTTGGCAGCTCAACATAGACGATGTCTCCCAGTTGTCGTGCTGCATACTCAGTGATGCCCATGTAGGCCATCGTTCCTTCTATCCTCACCCATTCATGTTCCTTGGAGTACAACAAGTCCTCACGCACGCTCATGGCGTCATTCCCCCTTCTTCCCTTTCCGGCGATAGACAGACTCGTAGAAGATGTCTTCATTTATTCTGGCTTGAACCATGCTGTTGCGGATGCTTACCTCCACCATGCCCCCCGCACTGCTGTGCTCTACTTCAACTAGCGCAAGGGCGACGTTTTTTTGGAGCGTAGGCGCAAAAGAGCCCGTAGTAATGAACCCAATATGGCGCCCCTCCTTGTATACCTCATAATGCGCCCGCGCAATGCCTCGCCCAACCATCTCTAGCTCAACCAATTTCCGCCTGAGACCAGCTTTCTTCTGGCGCCAGAGAGCCTCCCGACCTACAAAATCACCCTTGTTGAACTTCACAAATGCTCCCAAGCCCGCCTCAAGAGGGTTGATACTCTCGCTCAGCTCCTGCCCATAGAGCGGCAGTCTCGCTTCAAAGCGCAATGTGTCGCGTGCGCCAAGCCCAATAGGGGCGATATGCTGTCCTCCCTGTCCTAATAAAGCCTCCCACACAGGCAGAGCATCTATAGCGGCGAGATACAATTCGAACCCGTCTTCACCGGTGTATCCGGTGCGTGACAGCAAGGCGGTGCGTCCAGCCACCATTGTTTGGTCTACAAACCAAAACGGCCGTAGCGCATTCAAATCCGCCGTGCACAGCGGGGCCAAGATCTCCTGGGAGCGCGGTCCCTGCAAAGCCAACTGTGCATAGCCCTCCGATGCATCCCAAACGGCCACATCTGACGGGGCCTTTGCTTTAACCCAGGCCAAGTCCTTTTCTATATTGACCGCGTTCACCACCAGCAGGAAGCGCTGAGATGAAAATTTGTAGACCAGCAAATCATCAATGACGCCCCCCTGCTCATGGCATAGGAAGGAGTACGTCACTTGCCGGTCGGACATTTTGGCGCAATCGGCGGTGACTAGCCTTTGCATAAATGTTTCCGCCCCTATGCCCACTACCATAATTTCACCCATGTGCGAAACGTCAAACAAGCCGGCTAGAGTCCGGACACGCTGATGCTCCTTAATGATGCCCTCGAATTCTAAAGGCAACTGCCACCCGTTAAAATTGACCATCTTCCCCTGGCCCTTGATATGGGCATCATAGAGCGGCGTCTTCCTTCCATCCATTTCTACACCCCTCCTCTGCATGCTACGCCAAGAATGCGTGCAACTTTCTTGATACAAAAATAACAGACAGGGCGTGTAATGGGTCCTCCCCTTACAGCTCTGTCCTCCCCCTTCCTATGCCCCGCCATAGGAAACTATTATAGCGGCGCAATCGCCTTAATTTAGTAAAAATTTCGACTAAGCCTTGATTCATTTTACTACATATCCACCTAGAGTCAACACGCCTCACAAAGATATGTTTTTCACTATGCGCGGGCTTCTGCCCTACGCATCGCCTGCGCGTGAAATTTTGTTTTGCCGCAATTTAACGCCAAATGTGAGATAATTAGCAGACAAGCTTGGCGCAACTAGCTCATGGAAGTGATGGGCACAAAGACTTAGAGATGGAATATCGAGTGGCACTCCACGATAATTTCGCCAAATAAAAAATGAGGCGGTGCTATAGACAATGTGGGAATGCTCGAAATGCGGACGGAATTTCAAAAACACCGAACAGGCTCATTATTGCGGCAAAATTGAAACTATTGACCAGTATATTTTCGACCAAACCGAGGAAGTTCAACCAATTCTAAATAAAATCCGTGAAATTATTCGCGCCGCCGCACCTGAGGCAACAGAAAAAATATCATGGCGGATGCCAACATTCTGGCAAGGTGGAAACATTATCCACTTCGCGGCATTCAAGAAGCATATCAGTATTTTTCCCGGCGGTGAGGCGACCACGGTTTTTGCCGACCGCCTGACCGAGTACAATACCACCAAAGGCACCATTCAGCTGCCGCTTAATAAACCTGTGCCATACGATTTGATTAAAGAAATCGTACGGTGGCGGGTTGCGTTGGTAGAGGAAAAACAAAAGTGAGTGACAAAACATATGAGTAAGGTGCACTTATCTACCCAACAGACGAAGACGGAACTTATGACGGGAGCGTTGTCAACATGGGCGGGCATCAACATCCCCGACACAAACGGCATTGATAAATTTGTGGCGTCCAAAGAGAAGTGGGCAATAGATAAACTGGCGATGTCAATAGAACGACAGAAACAGCGGGCAGCATTCACATTGAACTACGGCGATATGGCGCAGTATTGTGGCAGGGAATACCCAGTCTCCGCCAAACCCGGAGGGCGTTTGGGCTTTGACGATGAACGGTTCTATATGCCGCCCGACCTGAACTCAGCACAAATCAAGCAAGCATGCGTCCAAATATACCGCATGCTTGCCAAACGCGACCTGACCAATAAGGTTTTGCTCTTCTCCAAACAAATGGGGGTCACGCCCACCGCTGTCAAAATCACCAGTGCGAGGACCCGCTGGGGGAGTTGTTCCGGCAAAAAGAGCCTGAACTTCTCGTGGCGGCTCATTATGGCAGAGGGTGGTGCGGTTGATTATGTCGTCGTCCACGAGCTAGCGCACATTACCGAGATGAACCACTCGGAGCGGTTCTGGGCCATTGTTGAAGGCATGTTGTCGGATTACAAAAAGCGTCAGCAACGCTTGAAAGATTTGCAGAAAAAGCTCTGCTTGGAGGACTGGGAATAGTGGGCAATGACAATATCAGATGCTTCGGCGACACCCCCATCTACATAGATTACCACTACAACGAGTGGGGAAGGCCGGTACATGTTGCCCGCAAGCTGTTTGAAATGTTGATTTTGGAAGGCGCACAGGCCGGACTTGCATGGATTACCGAGAAGCCTTTGACGGTTTTGACCATTACGAACGCCAAGCTGTTTTTGGAAATCGCAGAAAGATACGGGAGCTTCGATCGCTTCATCTCATGGAGCAACGGTAGCGTAAATTAGCCAACTGTTTCCTTGCTTACGTTTGTCGCCCCAAATGTTACTCGAAAGTGTTACCTATGTCCTGACCGTCCTGTGACGGCTTTCCGCTTCCCACTACCCATTGTGCGCCATCGCCTGCAAGCCGTCTGCTCCTAGCATAGGGAATACCACTTACCTGTAATGCGCTCGGGCCTTGTCTAGCACACGCTGCTCTAGGTTCGTTTGCTGCTTAGGATAGTCAAACAGTCGTTGCTGATACTTTGCGGGGAAAAGCGTTTTGACGTCAGCTGCGTACTGTGTTCCTGAACCGGGGATTTCGTGATCAACAACTTTGTACCCGAAGGACTGTCTTTGTATCGTAAACTTCACCGGGAGACTTGCTGCGGAAACAACTTTGAGCTCCCTGTCCACCTCTGCCATCAGACACCATCCGTACACGTAATAGATCGATTGGCTGACCTTCGTCAGTCCAAAGAAGTCAAGTTCTGCAAAAGTAGTACCCAAATCGCGAGCAGGGAGCATCTGCGAACTCGCATAGCTTTCAATGCTATCCTTCATTTGCTCGGAAAACTGAGCTTCCTGGCATCCGGTTAGCGCAAAAAGCACGACGAGCAGAGTGCTTAGCAACACAGCGAAACGTCTAGACTCTCGTAAATGCATAGTCCCTTTTCCTCCCTACCTACCTAATGGAGATGCGTATTAACCTCTTAGCGCCGGGGTAGTTTCCGATGCAATACCGAGATCTGTTATCGGCACCAGATCGCCACGCGCAATCAACACAGGGTCAGTTGCAGTTGTTCCCTTAGGTCCCCCTAGGGGGTTAAACATGAGATGTTTGTGCAATCTCCGCCCAACAGGGAGAAATCAATGTACGCTGGATTGTACTGATTCCCTTAAGCATCTGCATACTGACGGCCTTAATCCGGTCGTACTTTATAGCTAATGACGATGGGCCATTCACTGATGTGCAAGCCTCATTATCGCCTTCTCCATATGCGACTATCGGAAGCGCACCGGAATTCGCACCCCGTCCTCGAGGGGCATTGCCCCATCTTTAGCATTCCAGCGGAGCGCAACAATGTAGCCGCGGCCGCTCGTTGGAAGCGTGGCGGATAGGTCGAGCAGAGTGGGCTGCAATATCGTGTTGTAGTGGTCGTGCTCCCACAACAGATACTCGGCTAGGCGTCGTCCCTGCGCATCTAAGATAACTAAGATCTGGCCTTGGAAGTGGTTTGTGTCGTGCCACACCCTGAGTGTCTTTGGTAAGACCACAGGCTCCGTTGGGTCAAGCACCAAAAACACCCCCCCTAGGTCTAGCAGGCGTTTCTCCTGCAATAGCTCCAAGGCGTGCTGTCTAAGGGAGTGACGCGAGCCAGTGATGTCAAACACCGTGCTTAGCGGTAGCTCCGCCGCGCGACTTAGCGATCTTTGCTCGACGGCCGAACGGTACGCCTTCATAGCAGCGTCCGCTTCACGTAGTATTCTATCGTCAAACGGTTTAGGAGGCATGGCTGCCAGTCCTGTCCCGTCACGCCAAATGCTGAAGATGCGTGAGTTGTGCTGTTGCAGGGCGGGGGCTGCGGTAAAGTGGAGGATGCTCTCATCTGATGTCCAAGCTGCAGAGTGCGGAACAATGACCGGGTCATCTAACTCTGGCAGGGCTTGTTGCACATCGCGCCGACTCACGGCAAACAGCGGTTCAAGGATGCCGCGCCGGTAAATATAGATGGCAGTCGCAGCGTCATCGCCTGTGGCAGTGACAGCCACATAGTTTCCTCGGCGAGACCAGGCCAGGCTCGTGTGACGCCCCTGATATGCTCTAAAGAATGAAATTTCACCTGTGTCTGTGTAAGTGCCCACGATAGTAACCGCTTGCGCATCGGGTGCGGTCGTTAGAACAAACCCTTGCCAACGAGCTCCAAACTGCGTGGATGGGTCACCCTGCGGGAGGCCGTGGCTATACATTGTGACGCTTGCGACCGCATACTGATGTTCACCCCACAGAGTGAGGCCAAACCTGTGGTCGCTGAAAGCGCCAAACTTGTTGGCGGTAACCTCGGCCCACCTGTCACGCAGCGCCTGGGTAAAGCGTGTGCCGGACGCCAGAGTCTCGCCGGTATAAATATCAAGCAGCAGCGACTGGCCTTCATTCCAGTTGTACAGGTAGATGCGTGGATAGTCGATAGTGGCCTCTGTCCAGCTGATGTCGAGAATATTCCGATGTAGCGATAGTGGCGCTCCGCGCAATTTCAGAGCCGCTACTTGTGCCCGCGCAATGCTTCTGCGTTCACCTATTACTACATCAACTACTTTGTCTACCGGAGTAAGCCCGGGAGGCGCAACAACTGCTGGCGGCCTAGAATCTTCTTCATCACTTTTTCGGACACAGCCCACCATATTTAGTAGCAAAACCAGCAAACCTAGCGCGGCGAGAAGTCGGTTGTTGAGCGACACACTACCCCTCCTTTAGTCTGCAGATGCTTTTCATCGGGCGCATGATATCTTATTGGTTGCCAAATGCATTATATAATCTGCACAATATGTTGCACAAGGATAACATTGTGACGCGATGACACAATAAGAGGGTGATGCTACTTATCGTTGGGAGCAAAGATTCGTAGGACGTGACAAGCAGCGGGAGTAACCCACGCTGAGCTTGCAGGCACTGAGTTATCCCGCTCATTCACTAGCGAGATCGAGCGCAACGAGAGAAACCCATCGCTGTCGACTGTACACATGTTAGCCGAGAAACTCGCTAAGCCGCTAGGCTACTTTACGGCCGACCTAATGAAGCTGAACTAATACCGCGCGCAATTGCTGGCCTTCTGAGAGAAAGCGGCATTTCACAATGGTTCAGTATCATGAATTTGTCCAGTTGCCGGGACTCAATACAATAATCGTCCTCGACTTTTGATATAACCAGGTCCCTAATTAGCCTCCTATGGTCCTCCTATCCCAACTTAGAGTCGCGAGCAGTTAGCTTCTTATATAACTCTACACTTTGTATTAGCTCCTCATGACTTCCATACCCTACTACTCTTCCTTTCTCCATGACGCAGATTCTGTCTGCCAATCTGACAGTAGACATTCTGTGTGACACCATCAATATAGTTAACTTGTCATCCATATCTTTCAGTGCTCTTATTATCTTCTCTTCTGTTCTATAGTCAACTCCCGAAGTTGCCTCGTCCAAGACAAGAAGACTCGGACGAGCATAGAGTGCCCGGGCAACACCTATTCTTTGCTGCTGCCCGGTAGATAGGTTACTTCCGCCTTCTAACAGAACATCATTCAAGTCGCAACTCTTACTATTAATAAACTCATTGCACTGCGAAATTTGAAGCACTTTGCTCAGAAGATCTCTGTCTGCGCTCTCTCTTTCCAAAATAATATTGTTCTTCAATGTATCTGTAAACATATAAGGGTTGTGGCAACTAGCTGCAACACTTGAATTGCCAAGTAAATCCTTTGAGTCCACCCTTTGACCATCAACATGGATTCTCCCTTGGTCTGGCTTTATTAAACCTGTTACAAGCTTGAGAAGAGTTGACTTTCCGCACCCTGTCGGCCCTACAATTGCCACGGTGCTGCCTGCAGGAAAGGTAATGCTAATATCTCGCACCCCCATATCACTGCCAGGATACGTAAAGGAGATGTTCTCAAGACTAACACTATCTAATATCTTAAAATCCTTGCAGTTGATCGGGCTCTCTCCGTAGAACCACCTAGACAACTCGCTAATACGTTCAACTGATGCTAGACTCTTTTGCATCTCACTCTTATAGACAGCTAACTGACTAATCGGGTGTATTACCCACTGTACATACCACATGAATGAAACCATGTGCCCAAGTGTTATGTACCCTTCTATTACTCGATGTCCTCCTACTAATAGACAGATTACGGTTGCTAAAGGCCACAATGCATCAATTGTTGAATCCACAGCACTCTTCACTCTGCCCCCTCTAATTTGATAGGCAGTTAAATTAGCGTTGGATGCGCTGAAAGAGGCTGCCTGTCTATCCCAAGTCTTCGTTAATAAGATGTCTCTAGCTCCTGCAATTGATTCAATGATTGTACTGGCAAGGTAGTCTGTATGCTGCTTCTGATTCTTCCATATGACCTTGTTTTTCTTGGCTGCCCAATGCCCAACAAAGAGCATTAGTATGCCCAAAGCAATACAGCTCAATAGCAGGACATAGTCAATACGATACAGAAATATACACGCCCATATAAATACAAATAAGTGCTTCCCAACAAATGTTGCTGGGCCAATAATGAGATTTCCAATATCTTGTACATCATTGACAAATCTTGTGAGTGTTCCGGCTGATGTCTGAGCGGCTATCTGCAAAAGGTCCGACTTTCGTATTCTGTCGAAAATCATGTCTCTCAATTCTGCTCCTAACATTGTGGAGAGATACACTGACATATAGGAAGAGCAATAGTTCATTAATGCGCCCAATACTCTCAGCCCATACCACATAACGACACTCATTATTATATACCCATACTCACTTCCCAGCCCGATATGATCAATAATTTGAGACATGTATTTTACCGGATATATTTCGAGAAGTGCAGACGCTATAAGCGACAGGAACAAGAGAACGCAAATTGAAAACCTAGTTCTCAAGAACTGAAGAATGAAAGACTGAGTAGTGTTCATTTTACCCGTTCAACCTCCTTCAAGAGCAAGCTGATATGCTTCTGCAAGATATGTGAGCTGTTGGGCGAGTGGATTAGCTCTTCAAAGCGGTTGAACTTCACCTCTACTTATTTCTAGAAACTTGGAGTGACTCAAATGATAATAGGACTTGAATTTTGTAAGCGTCAAATGACACACACGTGTTCATTTCCCCTTTCTCATGGGAGAATCTCCTTAGGAGATTTGGTGAGGGGGGAACTTTTTATGACTCAAGAAGAACGTCGCAAA
>Ga0208100_100330_pt1 | contig 19338 bp, 19 predicted proteins | sample SubbioR11_8A_Aug_FD_184817 | JGI IMG/M metagenome (GOLD analysis project Ga0208100, IMG submission 184817) | Serpentinite rock and fluid subsurface biosphere microbial communities from McLaughlin Reserve, California, USA - CR11_8A_Aug (SPAdes) | ecosystem: Environmental > Terrestrial > Deep... | reverse complement strand
AACACATTCTTCGCCAGGTCGAGCCCGACAGTGATAATCTCCGACATGACCGTCCTCCTTTTGTGGATCCTCATAGACCCACCCTGGCACATTGATGCCGTCGGGGGGCGGTCACATCATCAGAGCCCCGGCAAGGCTGTCGGTCAGCTCGTTCGCATGGACGTACGTCGCCATCCTGTAGCCCGGCTGCCGTTCGGCCCGCAGCCGCAGCGGCGTGCCGGTCATCGCGTGGGCCGGTCATCGCGTGGGCCGTTCATCGCGTGGGCCGGTCATCGCGTGGGCCGGGCCCGATGCGTGATCCGGGTCAGCAGCCTTTGGCGACAGACAAGCGGGTCGATGCCGAAGGACCGGGGCCGGGGCCGGGAAAGTCTCGCCGCGCCTGGCGGATCACCGCCGATTGCATTTGCCGGCCCTCCGGCTTATTTCCAGGGCTGACCCAAAGGGCAGCAGGCGCGCATGAACTGGATCACCAATTACGTCCGTCCGAAGATCAACTCGCTTTTCTCGCGCCGCGAGGTGCCCGAGAATCTTTGGACGAAGTGCCCGGAATGCGGGACGATGCTGTTTCACCGCGAGCTGGCGGCGAACCTGAACGTCTGCAGCAATTGCGAACACCACATGGCGATCACCCCGCGTGAACGGTTCGAGGCGTTGTTCGACGGCGGCATCTTCACCGAGGTCAAGGTGCCCGACGCGGTCGTGGACCCGCTGCATTTCCGCGACCAGAAGAAATACACCGACCGGATCAAGGCGGCGCAGAAGGCATCTGGCGAGAAGGACGCGATGCTGGTGGCCGAGGGCGAGATGGGTCGTACGCCCATCGTCGCGGCGGCGCAGGACTTCGGCTTCATGGCCGGGTCGATGGGCATGTACGTCGGCAACGCGATCATCGCCGCGGCCGAGCGCGCGGTAAAGCTGAAGCGCCCGCTGATCCTGTTCAGCGCCTCGGGCGGGGCGCGGATGCAGGAGGGGATGCTGTCCCTGATGCAGATGCCGCGCACGACGGTTGCCGTGCAGCTGCTGAAGGAAGCGCGACTGCCCTATATCGTCGTGCTGACCCATCCCACGACAGGCGGGGTCACGGCCAGTTATGCCATGCTGGGCGACGTGCAGATCGCCGAGCCCAACGCCCAGATCGGCTTCGCCGGCGCCCGGGTCATCGAACAGACCATCCGCGAGAAGCTGCCCGAGGGCTTTCAGCGGGCAGAATACCTTCTGGACCACGGGATGCTGGACCGCGTTGTCCATCGCAAGGCGCTGAAGGACGAGCTGGTGACGCTGGTCCGGTTGCTGACCGGCCAGCCTCCGGCGATCAAGGGCGATCTGCCCGCTCCGGCAGAGCCACCCGCTGCCGGCAGATCACAGCCGAGCGCCTGAGCCATGGCACAAGGCTCTGACCTCATTCTGGAACGGATGATGACGCTGCATCCCAAGGTCATCGACCTGACCCTGGCGCGTGTCGACCGGCTGCTGTCCGCCCTGGGAAACCCCGAACGGTCGATTCCCCCGGTGATCCACATCGCGGGGACGAACGGCAAGGGCTCGACCCAGGCGATGATCCGCGCGGGACTGGAGGCGGGGGGAGAGACGGTCCACGCCTACACCTCACCGCACCTGGCGCGGTTCCATGAACGCATCCGGCTGGCGGGCGAGCTGATCAGCGAACCTGCGCTGACCGCCTTGCTGGACGAATGCGTCCGGGTGAACGGGCCGGACGAGATCACCTTCTTCGAGATCACCACCTGCGCGGCCTTTCTGGCCTTTGCCAGAACCCCCGCGGACTGGACGCTGCTGGAGGTGGGTCTTGGCGGGCGGCTGGATGCGACCAACGTGGTCGAAAAGCCCCGGCTGACACTCATCACGCCAGTGTCGATGGACCATGAGGCCTTCCTTGGCAACACCATCGCCAAGATCGCAGGCGAAAAGGCCGGGATCATCAAGCGCGGCGTGCCCTGCATTGTCGGCCCGCAACATCCCGACGGCTTGGCGGTGATCGAGGCGAAGGCGGTGGGGCTGGGCGCACCGCTCTGGGTCTTCGGCCAGCACTGGAACGTCTGGGAGGAACGCGGGCGGCTGATCTTCCAGGACGAGAACGGGCTGCTCGACCTGCCGCTGCCCAACCTGCCCGGTCCGCACCAGGTGCAGAACGCCGGGGCGGCGATTGCGGCGCTGCGGCTGCTGGGCAAGCCCGAGGCAGCCTGCGAAGCGGCGGTGACCCGCGCCTTCTGGCCCGCCCGTATGCAGCGGTTGCGGCATGGCCCGCTGGTCGATCTTGCACCGCAGGTGGAGTTGTGGCTTGACGGCGGGCACAACCCGGCGGGGGGCGAGGCGGTTGCGGCGACACTGGCTCGGATGCCGCAGCGCGAGACGCATCTGATCTGCGGAATGCTGAACACCAAGGATGTGACCGGCTACATGCGCCCCTTGGCCCCGCAGGTGACGCGGCTGCACGCAGTGTCGATCCCCGGCGAGAAGAACACGCTTCCGGCCGAAGTGACTTGCGCTGCGGCCCGGTCGGTGGGAATCGACGCCGTTGCGGCCGGGTCGATGATCGAAGCGCTGGCCGGCATAGCCAAGGCATCGCCCGAAGCACGGGTGCTGATCTGCGGGTCACTGTATCTTGCCGGGACGGTGCTGCGCGAAAACGGGTGAGACAAAATCCTTCGAAGGATTTTGCAAAAGTTTTCGAAAACTTTTGCCCCCGGCGTCAGGGCGTCGCGCCATACCGCGCCAGGAACATGTCCACCGCGCCATGCACTGACCGGTGCGCCAGTTCGGGCGTGATCGTCTCGGTCATCCCGAAGATCAGCTTTTCGTGGATCGTCGCCTTGCAAAGCTGGGCAAACTGGTCGGCGGCCAGGTCAAGGTCGTCGATCCGGAGCTGGCCGCTTGCGACATGGCACCCCAGGTGGTGCACCAGCCGCTGATGGATAAGTCCTGGCCCGAAGTCGTAAAACTGGCGGCCAAGGCCGGGAAAGCGTTCACCCTCTCCCACGACGATGCGGAACATGCGCTGACCGAAGTCCGACAGTTGGAAGGCCACGATCCGTTCGGCCGCGATGGTCAGCGCCACCCGCGCCGGAACGTCGCCTTCGACCATCGCCTCGGCCTCTTGCGTCTGGCGGTGACATTCGCAGCGCGCGACTTCCAGGAACAAGAGCTGCTTGTCGGGGAAATAGGCGTAGATGGTGGCCTTCGAGACACCGGCCTCGCGCGCGATGTCGTCGACCGACGCGCGCTCGAACCCGTCGCGCATGAAGATCTTGCGGGCGCCGTCCAGCACCTGGTCGAATTTCCGGCCGCGCCGGACCGCGTGATCCTGAATGGCGTTCATCGCATCCCCCCGGAAGGGACCATAGACGATCACGATCCGGCGCGGCAAGTGAAGCGGTCACTCGGCCAGCTGGCGCGATCTCCAGTCTGAAATCTGCGGTTCAGATCGAAATCTGAACCGGATCGTTCATTTCGGCAAGCGAAAAGTGAACTGCAAAGTTCAGATTAAGCCATTGCAGTGGCTGGCCGTCGAGCTAGATTAGAACCATTCCAAACTATGGTGCCTGCCGTGCTGTCCGCCCTGACGCTCCGCCGCCGTTTCAGCGATCTGACCGAGCAGGAGGTCCTGGCGCTGGCGATCTCTTCGGAAGAGGACGACGCCCGGATCTACCGCAGCTTCGCCGAACGTCTGCGGGCCGATTACCCGGCCTCGGCCGCCGTCTTCGACGGCATGGCCGAGGAAGAGGACGGTCACCGCCGGCGCCTGATCGACCTGCACCGCACGCGCTTTGGCGAGGTGATCCCGCTTCTTCGCCGCGAGCATGTCGCGGGCTTCAACGCCCGCCGCCCGATCTGGCTGTCGCAGACCCTGTCGCTGGAGGCGATGCGCGGCGAGGCGGCGACGATGGAGAAGACGGCGCATGACTTCTACATCCGCGCCGCTGCCCGCACGCATGACGCAGCGACCCGCAAGCTTCTGGGTGACCTGGCCGCGGCCGAGGCCGGGCACGAACGCCACGCCCAGCGGCTGAAGGAGGCGCACCTGCCGCAGGACGCCAGGGACCAAGAGGACCAGACCGCAAGGCGTCAGTTCATCCTGACCTGGGTGCAGCCGGGGCTGGCCGGGTTGATGGATGGCTCGGTCTCGACCCTGGCGCCGATCTTCGCCACGGCCTTTGCGACACAGGACACCTGGACGACGTTCCTTGTCGGCACGGCGGCGTCCGTGGGCGCGGGCATCTCGATGGGCTTCACCGAAGCCGCGCATGACGACGGGGTGCTTTCGGGTCGCGGCTCGCCGCTGAAGCGCGGCATCGCGTCGGGCGTGATGACCACCATCGGCGGCCTTGGCCACGCGCTGCCCTACCTGATCCCGGATTTCTGGACTGCCACGACCATCGCGATGATCGTCGTCTTCGTCGAGCTTTGGGCGATCGCCTGGATCCAGAACCGCTACATGGAAACGCCCTTCCTGCGCGCGGCCTTGCAGGTCGTGCTTGGCGGTGCCTTGGTCTTTGCCGCCGGGGTGCTGATCGGGGGCGGGTGATGAAGCCGCCGGACCAGATCCCGAGTGTCTTCCGCCAGGCCTAGCCCAGGGCCGCGATCCTGCGGGGGATGACCGGGGGCTGCGTCTGCGGGTCCGGATAACCCTCGGCCGGGTCGGCGGCATCGCCAAGGACGGTTTCCGGCGCTGGCCGGTGCGGCGGTTCGGCCACGGGAAGCGGCACCAGGACCGGCTCGGCCACCACGGTCGTCACGCGACGGGGCCGGGTGGTGACTGCCAGGGCCTGCCGCTCGGCGCGGTCGTGCTGCGGCCTGACCGAGGCATCGTTCACCTTGATCACCGTGAAGCTGATGTTGTCCTGGTCGGGATCGTCCAGCCGAGCCAGCTCTTCGAGCAGCCGTTCGGCGATTTCGGTCGACCGCGACTTGCGGGTGCGGGCCAGCACCTTCTCGATCTGGGCGTTGGTCAGGTATTGCAGCCCGTCCGACGAACAGACCACGATGTCGCCCGCCTGCAGCTCGACTGGCCGCGACGGGCAGTCGATCTTCGCCACCTTTGCGCCCATCAGCACCGAAACCAGGCAGTTGCGGTCGGGATGGGTCGCGCCGCTTTCCGCATCCAGGATGCCCGCCCGGACCATCAGGTCGATCTGCGGCGCCATCGAATGATCCTCGTTCAGCTGGACAAGCCTGCCATTGCGGAAGAGGTAAAGCGGAGAATCCCCGATCGAGATCCACCACAGCCGGTTCTCGACCAGCGCGGGCACGACCAGAGTGGCCCCCATGCCGCTGGTCTCGGGATGAGTCCGGGCATGGTGGCGCAGGGTCTCGTTCGCCAGGTCGGCGACGCCGCGCAGGATCTCGGGCGCGCGGGCCTCGAACGAGGCGACATTGGCGAAGTGGAACTTCAGCTCGGAATAGACCTCGGTCAGGACGATCTTGGACGCGACATCGCCCGCGGCATGCCCCCCCATCCCGTCGGCCAGGACAACGAAGCCGGCCTCGGCCCCGACCGGAAAATCGGCCGTGATCGCGTCCTCCTGGTAGTCGCGCGCGCCCTGGCTGATGCCCGAGGCGACGTCGTAGCGGGGCTCACGCGATCGCCATATCATGCCCGTCTCCTTCGGCCTCGAACGATGACCAGTTGAACTCGGGCGAGCACAGGACCTTCAGCACCAGCGTCGTTTCGCCGATCTGGATCTCGTCGCCATCGGCGGCGGTTTCGGTGGCCAGCAGCGGGTGGCCGTTCAGCCGCACAAGGTTCGACTTGCCGCCATGACCGACATAGAACGCGTGCGTTTCGGGATCATAGGCAATCGCGGCGTGGTTCCGGCGCGAGATCGCCATGTCGCCAAAATCCAGCGACACGGTTTGATCCAGGCCCCGCCCGATCTGCGAGATTCCCTGGCTCAGCGCGAAGGAGGCGCCTTTGCCGGGGCCATCCTTGACCACCAGCCAGCCCGCCGGAAACATCGCATAGCCCTTGCCCGGTGCCGGAGCAGCGGGAGCGATGGCCGGCGACTCGATGCTGTCGAACAGCGGGACCACGGCGCTGGGCTGCGATTCAAAGCCAAGGACGCGGGTCTTGGTCCGGGTCGGACGGCGCGGCGGGGCTGCGGAAACTGCCGGTTCGGCGGCGGGCAGCGGGGCGTCATCGCCCTCGAGGTCCCAGATGCCGCGGCTGGGCGGGGCGACGCCTTCGGGCAGCGGGGCCTTGGCCTTCACGACGCGGCTGGGCCGGGCGATGGCCGTCGGCAAGGTCGGCTCGGGCTCTGCTTCGCGCGCCGGGGGTGGCGAGGCGGCGGCCAGTGCTTCCCGCAGGCGCTTGACTTCCAGCTCGGCCAGCGCGGCCATCACGGGGTCGGGTCCGGTCTCCACCTGACTGCCGGCCGGGCCGGTTTCGTCAGTCTCGCGAAAGATCGTGCGAAGGAACTTCAAGGTTTCGTCTCCCCGTTTTCGTGTTTCGGCAACGGCAGTCAGCCGGCCACCCCAAGCCGGAACTCTGCGAGCACTGTACTGTCACCACGGCGAACTACAAAACTGTAAGTTGAAATACCATTCGCAAACTCGCGCTGAAGTATCTCCCGCAGCGCGGTTGCGGTGGCCAGGGTCTCGCCCGTGGGGGCATAGACCAGCAGGACGTCACCCACCTGGATCGAGCCTTCCAGCTCGGCCGGCAGTTCGGAAACCACGGTCTGCGTTGCGGTATCCGTTTCGACCACGTCGAAGGTATAGCCACCGGGCAGGCGCAGGACATTCGTGACCGGCAACAGCTCTTGCGCGCGCGGCGTCCCCACGACCGCCGCCGGAGCGACCGCAACCAGCGTTTCGGCGGGGGCAAAGGTGGGGGCAGAGGCCGCGATTGCGGTCGGGGCGGCGCCATCGGCCCCGCGGCCAAGCAGGTCGGGCAAGGACAGCAGCCCGACCACCAGCAGGGCCGCAGCAGCCGAGGACATCAGGAAGTCGCGCAGATTGCGCGGGGCCTGGATCATCACGATGGGCGACGGGCTGGCGGATTCCGCGGGCTCTGATGCGGGTGCCATGCCGGTTGCCGATGCTTGCGCCTGGGCTGAAGCGGCCGACGAGGCAGGCGGCAGGGACGCAGCTGGTGGGGCCGAGACCGTCCGGGCGACCGGGGCCGCTGGCTCGGAGACCGGACGAGCGGCATCGCCGACCAGCATCGACCGCCATTCGTCCACCGACTGCAGCCGGTCGCGCGGGAAGATCGCCATCGCCTTGTCGATCGCATCCAGAAAGCCGCGCGGATAGGTCTTGAACCGGCCTGCCAGAGGCCGCAACGGGTCCCCTTCGCGCCCGGCAATGGCCGACAGCCGCTCTTGCGATGTCTTTGGCGTCTCGCCGGTGATCAGATGGTAGAAGCTGGCGGCCAGCGCATAAAGATCGCTGCAGGGGGCCTGCTTGCTGCCGCTGACATAGAATTCTTGCGGGGAATAGCCGTCCTTGACCACGCGCAGGCCCGAAAGTGCCCGGCTTTTCCGCGTCACGTCCTTCCGCGAGGCCCCGAAGTCGATCAGGATCGGCTGGCCGGACGCCTTGTTCAGGATGATGTTGTCCGGCGAGATGTCGCGGTGCAACAGGCCGCGTTCATGCACATGCCCCAGCGCGTCCAGCATCGTGTGAAGGAAGAAGACGATCTCTTTCGGGGTCAGCGGTCGCGCCGTGCCCTCGACCGTCTGCAACAGGTCCGGGCCGTCGATGTAGTCCATCGCCATGTAGGCGGTCTCGTTGTCCTCGAAGACGTGGTGGACCTTGATGATGTTGGGGTGGTCCAGCTGCGACAGCGTCAGGGCTTCCTGCAAGAAGCCCTTCACTGCGCTGCGGAATTCGTCCTGCTGCGCCCGAGACCGCGCGCCGACCGTGGTGCCGATCCGGCGGCAGAAGGCCGAAGGAAAACACTCCTTGATGACCACCTGCCGGTCCAGCGAGTCCCGCGCGATGTAGACGATCCCGAACCCGCCGCTGTTGATGAAGGATTCGATGGTGAACTGTCCGTAAAGCAGCCTGGTTCCCGGGGCCAGCTCGTCGGCTGCGGTCCCCAGATCGACAGAGTCAAACTTGCGCGCGGCAGCGGTCATCATTACTCACCCATATCCGCGTCCTTCGTGCCCCCAGGAAGGACATGCGGTTCTTCACGTGTAGCCAATGAGTTGGGCCAAAACGTGAAGGGTTTCCGGTCGTTTTTTGCCACAATCGCCGGTCCGGGCGGTCGCTGACTTTTGCGGGAAAGGCCACGAATTGCGGCAGATGTGCTGATCGCACCGAAGATTGCCGCAAGATATGGAAACACTCTGCCGCAGTTGATCTGCCGGATGGGTCCGTCGTCGGGCCGGAGGGGGCCTGGCCTTGCCCTGCTTTTGCCACATCGACGGCTGCGAATGTTTCGCGAGGGCATGACAATCTGCCCGGGCATCTGCCGATTCCCGCGCCCTGCGCTTGCCCTTTCCGCCCGCCCGTGACACCACGGCTGCATGCTGGCGATCTTTCTGAAGACATTGCCGTTCTTTGCGCTGATCGGGGTCGGCTACCTGGCCGGGCGCACCCGGTTCTTCTCCGAGGAGGCGACGGCCTATCTCACCCGCTTCGTGTTCTACTTCGCGCTGTCGGCCATGCTGTTCGGCTTTGCCGCGAACCTGGACGTCTCGGCGATCTTCAGCTGGCCGCTTGTCTTCGCCTATCTTCTGGCCACGACGGCCGTCTGGCTGATCGTGGCCGTCGTCGCCCTGGTGCGAGGTGTCAGCAAGGAAGAGGCCGTGTTCGAGGCCCATGCCGGGGTCATCGGCAACGTCGGCTTTCTGGGCATCCCGATGCTGGCGCTGCTCTTGGGACCGCAGGCCGTGGGGCCGGTGCTGCTGGTGCTGGCGGTCGATCTGATCGTGTTCTCGTCGGTCCTGACGATGGTGATCACCGGCCTTCGGGCTGGGCGGGTCAGCGCGCAGACCTTCGGCATCCTGGGCATGGGGCTGGCGAAGAACCCGATGATCGTCTCGGTCGGACTTGGCATCCTCTGGGGGTCCACCGGGCTGCAAGTGCCGGTCCCGGTCAACGAATTCCTGACGCTGCTGGGGGCCGCCGCGACGCCCTGCGCGCTGTTCGCCATCGGCGCCTCGCTGGCCGGTCGGTCTGCCGAGCGGGTCGAGGTCGCGGCCTGGCTGTCGGTCTCGAAGCTGATCCTGCATCCGCTGGCTGTGGCTGGCGCCTGCTGGCTGTTCGGCGTCACGGGCTATCAGGCCGGCGTGATGATTGCCGCTGCGGCCTTGCCGGTGGCGGGCAATGTCTTCATCCTTGCGCAGCACTACCGCGTTGCGCCGCAACGCGTTTCCACCGCGATCCTGCTGTCGACCGCCGGGTCGGTCCTGACCGTGACAGCCGTGATCGCACTGATCGGCCAGGGGGGCTACCTATGAAAACTGTCTCGGAAAACCGCGCCTTCGGCGGTGTCCAGGGTGTCTACACCCATGCCTCCCAATCGACCGGCGGGGACATGACCTTCGGTCTGTTCCTGCCGCAGCAGGCCGAGGACGGGCCGGTTCCGCTGCTGTGGTTCCTGTCGGGCCTGACCTGCACGCACGAGAATGCGATGATCAAGGCCGGGGCGCAACGCTGGGCGGCCGAGGCCGGGATCGCGCTGTGCTTTCCCGACACCTCGCCGCGCGGCGAAGGGGTGGCCAACGACGCCGACTTTGCGCTGGGGCAGGGGGCGGGGTTCTATCTTGACGCCACCCAAGCCCCCTGGGCCCCGCATTTCAGAATGTGGAGCTACATCGCCGAGGAGCTGCCCCGCGTCCTGTTCAACGCCTTCCCGCTGGCCGAAGAGGTGCAGGGGATCACCGGCCATTCGATGGGCGGCCACGGCGCGCTGACCATCGCGATGAGCTTTCCCGGCCGCTTCAAGTCGGTCTCGGCCTTCGCGCCGATCTGCAACCCGACGGCGAGCGATTGGGGCCGTCCGCAATTTTCTGCCTATCTCGGACCTGACCAGTCGTCATGGGCGGCGCATGATGCGACCTTGCTGATGCGGCGCCGGGGATTCGACGGGCCGATGCTGATCGACCAGGGGACGGCCGACCAGTTTCTCGACAAGCTCCGCCCCGAGGCGCTGGCCGAAGCGATGGCGCAGGTGCGACAGGGTGGCACGTTCCGGATGCAGAAGGGCTATGACCACAGCTATTTCTTCGTCTCGACCTTCATGGAGGACCATGTGTCGTTCCATGCGCAGGCTTTCCTGGGCTAAGGCGCTGCTGATCTCGCTGGCCCTGGGTGCTGCGCCCGTGGCGGCGGCAGGTCCGGCGGAAACGGTGCTGTCGGTGGTGAACTCTGCCCGTGTCAAGGCAGGGTGCCAGCCCCTGCAACTGAATGCCCGGCTGACGGCGGCGGCCAGGTCGCATGCCCGGGCGATGGCCGAGCAGAACTTCTTCGGGCACGCCGGCAAGGACGGCAGCAGGTTTTCCTCCCGGATCACGCAGCAGGGCTACAGCTACCGGGCGGCGGCCGAGAACATCGCGGCCGGTCATCGGACGGCCGCGCAGGCGGTGCAGGGCTGGCTGAACAGCGCGGGCCACCGGCGGAACATGCTGGACTGCCGGATGACCGAGACCGGGATCGCCGTGGTCTACCAGGCGGACGACCGACCGATCCGGGGGAATCCGGCCCCCTTGCGCTATTACTGGGTGCAGGTCTTCGCGGCCCCCGGCTGAGCGTTCGGGGCGCAGGGCGCCTGGGGCCGACCGCAAGCGGGCAAAGCTCGGCCCCGGTCGGCTTGGCTGTTGTGCAGCGGGCAGCGTTGCGGGTAGCGTCGGCGCATGGACAGGGGAGTGTGACGATGCGGAACATGCTGACGATCGTACTGGTGGTGGTGGCGGCGATCCTGGGCTTTTTCGCCTATCAGTCCAGCCAGAAGGGGAATCTCCTGCAGGCGGACCTTGCGGCCAGGACCGAAGCGGTCACGGCGCTGGAGGCCGAGAAGGCGCAGCTAGCCGAAGAGCTTGCCGCCCTGCAGGCCGAGGGCGAAGCCGCGGTCACGGCAGCCAGGGACGCGGCGGCTTCCGTCCAGGCCGATGCGGCGGCGATGCTGGAGAAAGTCAGCACACTCGAGACCGAGAAGGCCGATCTTGCTGCCAGGATCGCCGCGCAAGAGGCCGAGACCGCCACGGCGCTGGCAGCCGCGCAGGCCGAAGTGGCGGCCCTGACGGACCAGGTCGCCGCGCTGGAGGCCGAGAAGGCTGCACTGCAAGCTCAGGTCGATGCGTTGACGGCCGCCGCGCCCGCCAACTCCGCGCCCGCCAACTCCGCGCCCACCGACTCCGCGCCCGCCAACTCCGCGCCCACCGACTCCGCGCCCGCCAACCCCTGACGCTGCTGCGCCTGCCTGCGTCACCGATGTCGCGGGCAGGACAGACGGAACCGGCGGCGGCGGGTCACTTGCCCGAATGGCACGCTCTCCAGCCCTGACCGGCATCCTTTTCGCCATCGGCGGCACGCTGATCTTTTCGGTCAACGATGTCTCGATCAAGTTCCTCTCGGACGGCTACGCGCTGCACCAGGTGATCCTGATCCGGGCCTTCGTGGCGATGGCCTTCATCCTGGCGGTGATCGGCTGGTCCGAGCGGGGCTTCGCGCAGCTGGTCACCGGACGACCAAAGATGCACCTGTTGCGGGTCATCATCGTGATGATCTCGAACGTCACCTACTTTGTCGGACTTGCCGCGATGCCCCTGGCCGATGCCGTGGCGGTGGCCTATGTCAGTCCGATCATCATCACGCTGCTGTCCATCGTCTTTCTGGGCGAAAAGGTCGGCCCCCGGCGCTGGGCGGCGGTCATCATCGGCATGGTCGGGGTGATCGTCATGCTGCGTCCCGGCGCCGGCGTGATCCAGCCCGCCGCGCTGCTGGTGCTGATTTCGGCGGTGATGTACGCCGCCGGCAACCTGCTGGTGCGGCACATGGGCGGCACCGAAAGCGCGATGACGCTGTCCTTCTACGTCCAGGCCGGCTTCATCGTGGTCAGCCTGTGCATGGGGCTTTGGGTCGGCGACGGGCACCTTGCGACCGACGAGGGGCTCTGGGCCTTCCTGTTCCGCCCCTGGATCTGGCCCCCCCTGCACGACTGGCCGGTCTTTGTGGCGACGGGGCTGTCCGTCGGCATCGGCGGGATGATGGTGACGCAAGCCTACCGGACCAGCGAGGCGGGGCTGATCGCGCCCTTCGAATACGTGGGGATGCCGCTGGCAATCCTGTGGGGACTTCTGGTCTTCGGCACCTTCCCCGACGCGGTGTCCTGGGTGGGGATTGCGCTTATCTGCGGCTCCGGCCTTTATGTGATCTGGCGGGAAACGGTGCGGAAACGGGAAAGCGATGCAGCCTGAGGCAGTGATCTTCGACATCGGCAACGTGCTGACCCGCTGGCAGCCCGAGGCCTTCTACGACCGCGTCCTGGGCGAGGCTCGCCGCCGCGCCCTGTTCGCGGCCGTGGACCTGCACGGGATGAACGCGCTGGTCGACGACGGCGCCCTGTTTCGCGAAACGATCTACGACTGGGCCGCGCGCCACCCGGACTGGGCCCCGGAAATCCGCCTGTGGTATGACCGCTGGATCGAGCTTGCCAGCCCCCGCATCGAAGGCTCCATCGCTTTGCTGCGGGCCTTGCGGGCCAAGACCGTGCCGGTCTTCTGCCTGACCAACTTTGGCAGCTATTCCTACGAGGAAGCCCGCGACAAGCTGGATTTCCTGGGCGAGTTCGACCGCGAATACGTCTCGGGTCGCCTCAAGGTCTCGAAGCCCGACCCCCGCATCTATCAGGCGGTCGAGCAGGATTGCGGACTTCCGCCCGACCGCCTGCTCTTTGCCGACGACCGCGCCGAGAACATCACCGCTGCCGCCCGCCGGGGCTGGCGCACCCATCAGTTCGAAAGCTGGCAGGGCTGGGCCGAAAGGCTGGTGGCCGAGGGTCTGCTGACCAGGAAGGAAGCGGGGCTATGACCCAGATCGTTCCGAAGGACGCCGAGGCGCTGCTGACCTGGCAGGGACTTCTCGCCGCGATCGAGGCCGGGCACCGGATGCCCAGGGCCCAGATCAAGGACATGTTCCTCTATCGCGACAAGGACACGCTGCTGGACCGCGCGGCCTGGATCGACGGGTTGGGCGCACTGGTCAAGGTGGCGACGATCTTCCCCGGCAACGCCGCCAGGGGCATGCCCACGATCTTCGGCGCGGTGACGCTGTTCGACGACGTGACCGGCGATCTGAGCGCGATTGTCGATTTCCATCTGGTGACCAGGTGGAAGACGGCGGGCGACAGCCTGCTGTCGGCCTTGCGCCTGGCCCGCAAGGACTCGACCGAGTTCCTGCTGGTCGGTGCCGGGACCGTCGCGCGCAGCATGGTCCAGGCCTATTCCTCGGTCTTTCCGCAGGCCCGCTTCACCGTCTGGAGCCGGACCCGCGAAAGTGCTGCGGCGATGGGCCTGGCCGTGGCCGACGACCTCGAGGCCGCGGTGCGCAGGGCGGATGTGATCTGCTCGGCCACGATGGCGACGGCTCCGCTGATCAAGGGCGAGTGGCTGCAACCCGGCCAGCACCTTGACCTGATCGGCGCCTACAAGCCCGGGATGCGCGAAGTGGACGACCGCGCCATGCAGCGCGCCCGCCTGTTCGTGGACAGCCGCGCCACCACGATCCACCACATCGGCGAACTGATCGACCCCATCGCCTCGGGTGCGATCAGCGAAGCGGACGTGGTCGCCGATTTCTACGACGACCCGGCGCTGTATTCGCGCCGTTCCGACGACGAGATCACCATCGCCAAGAATGGCGGCGGCGCGCATCTGGACCTGATGACGGCGATGTACATCGCCAAGGCCTGGGCCGGTCGAGCCGGCTAGGGCACGCGGGTCAGTCGAAGCGGTAGCCCACGTTGCGCAAGGTGACGATGCGCCCGCCATGCTGGCGCAGCTTGCGCCGCAGCCGGCCGATGTAGACATCGACGACATTCGTCAGCGGATCGGCGGTCGTCCCCCAGACCGCGTTCAGGATGCGCTCGCGCGAAAAGGTGCGGCCCCGGTTCGACATCAGTAGCAACAGGATCTCGCGCTCTTTGCCCGACAGGTCGATCGCCACGTCGTCGACCTGGACGGTCAGGGACCGCTTGTCAAAGGTGACGCCCCCGCAGTCCAGCAGGTCCGCATTCTCGGCCGCGGCAAAGCGCTGCTTGCGGCGGTGCAAGGCTTCCAGGCGTGCAACCAGCTCGTCGAAGTCGAAGGGTTTCGGCAGATAGTCGTCAGCGCCCAGTTTCAGCCCGGCAATCCGCTCGTCGGTGCTGTCCAAGGCGCTGAGCATCAGCACCGGGATCGTGCTCGACCGGGCTCGAAGCTTGCGGCAGACATCCTGGCCGCTGATCCCCGGAAGCATCAGGTCAAGGATGATCGCATCGAAGGGGGCTTCCGACAGAAGATCAAGCGCGGTCTCGCCGTCGCTTGCATGCGTGACGCCCCAGCCTTCGGCGGAAAGACCGCGCCGGATGAAGTCGGCAACACGTGCCTCGTCTTCAACCAGAAGAATGTTCATCTCAGCCGCCCCGCCGGAAGTGCGCCAGCGCGACGATGGCTGCGCGGCCGCATTGCAGCCGAGCGGTCAGGGGTGTTCGGACCTGGTGGGCATCATTCAGCGTCATGTCATCCAGCCTGCCTTGTGGACTTGTGCAGAGGCTTGAGAGCATGGGCCAGGAGCCGGGACCATTGGCCGGAGGTTTAACGGCGGCAAGTCCACCACGGGTTTACGGGCATAAACTTTGGGTCAAGGACCCTGGGAGCCTTGAAGCCTGTTGCTCCAGACCAGTTGGATCGGCCGATCGGCTGCAAGCACCATGACCACGCGCAGGCCGCCGCCCTCGCGGTCCTCAAGCGTCACCGACCCGCCGTGCGCATGGGCAATCGCCCGCACGATCGGCAGGCCAAGGCCGGTCCCCTCGATCTCGGGACGGGCTGCGTTCGAGCCGCGGAAGAACCGTTCGAAGGCCTGGGCCTTTTCGGCGTCGCTCATGCCTGCGCCATTGTCTTCGACGATCAGGGCAAACCCGTTCGACTGAGGTTCGACACGCGCCCAGATCTTGCCGCCGCCATAGCGCGTCGCGTTCTGGAACAGGGCCAGCAGGCACTGCCGGATCCGCATCGGATCGACCTTTGCGATGGCTTGCGGCAGTGACAGGTCCAGCGTGATCCTGCGCGGCAGCAGCGAAGCGGTTTCGCGCAGGATGTCGCACAGGTCGACCTCGCGCAGGTCAAGCCGCAGCTTGCCGGATTCCTGCCGGGCGATCAGCAGCAGGTCGTCCACCACATGGTTCGCGTGCTTGGCCGTCTCGCGGATGCGCACCAGCGATTCGGCATAGACCTCGACCGGCTTTGCCGCGCCCCGCAAGGACACGTCCGCCTCGCCCTGAATGATGGTCAGCGGGGTGCGCAGCTCGTGGCTGACATCGGCCATCATCTGGCGGCGCGCGGCCTCGGACTGTTCGATCTGGGTCAGCAGCCGTTCCAGTTCGCGCGTGCGCGCCGAGACAGCATGCTCAAGCCGGGCGTTCTGTTCCCGCGTGTCGACCTCGCGCTGATCCAGCGTGCCGATCATCGTGTTCAGCAGATGGTCAAGCTGACGCAGTTCCAGCGCCCCGCCGATCGGCGCGGTCTGCCGCGACCTGCCGGTGCGGAAACCCTCGATCTTGGCCGCAAGACGCAGCGTCGGCAGCACGACCATCCGGCGATAGGACCAGCCGGCAGTGCCCGCGGTCACGACGGTGCCGAGCAGAATCAGGAAGACGCCCGTCCGGATGGTGCTGCGAAACGTTTCGGCTTCGGCCAGCGTCTCGTCCACTTCGGCGCGTTCGCCGGCCAGCGCCTCGGCGATGAGCAGCTCCAGGTCTTCGTCGATGTCACTGTCGAAGATTTCGATCAGTCTTTCGCGCGGCGAGGCCTGGTCGGCGGTGCCGGCGATGTCGCCAAGACTGTCCATCAGGCGGGTCAGCGCCTGAACCTTGGTTTCGATCCGCGCCAGAAGCTCAAGCTCCTCGATCTCGCCCTCGCCCACCAGATCGATTTCCCGACCGATGATCCTGCGGATCTCGGCAAGGTTTTCGGCAATGTCGGATCGCAGGGCGGTTTCCGTCGCAGTGCCGTCGCGGTTGACCATCAACAGGACATCGCCGTGTTGCTTGAACAACCGGAAGATGTTGGACTGCAGCAAGAGATGTTCGGCATAGGACGTCTGCGCCAGTTCGATGCGCTTATCCCAGGCCCGGCTTTGCGTGCTGTGCCACAGCGTCAGGGCGCCGCTGGCCAAGGCGGCCGTCACCAGCAGGCCGAAGAAGACCGAGGTCAGGGCCGAAATCCGCATCTCCATCCGTCTATCTCCTGCGGTTCACGACGGAAGCGCCCTTGCATCCGGACTGGGGGCGACCGGATATTCGGCCAGGTCGATGATCACATCGCAGGCAATCGCGGCAGCGGGCGGACCGATCAGCAGCATCGTGCAGTCCGTCAGGCGCCGCAAGTGACCCAGCAGAGCGGCCTGTTCCGGGTCCGACCACAGGCGGACGGCGTCGATCACCATCACGTCGGGACGCGACAGGGCGGCGCGGGTCAGGTCCAGCCGCAGCGCCTCGCTGTCCGAGGCCGTGCGCGCCGCCTCTCCGACCCGGCCCAGCAACCCGTCAAGCCGGGTCATCAGCGGCGCAAGGCCAAAGGTGCGGGCGGCCCGTTCGATGTCGCGGCGTCCGGGGCGCGGCTCGATGCCAAGGGTCAGCGTGCGGCGCAGACTGCCCTGGATCGCGATCGAGCGGTCGCCGACATGCAGGATGCGCGGCAGGGGGGCGGCTTGCCCGTCATAGAGCAGCGTCCCGTGCGGAGCATGATCCAGCCCGGCGATCAGCTGGCCAAGCAAGGATTTGCCGCTGCCCGGCGGTCCGGTGATCAAGGCCAGCGCGCCCGGAGGGATTTCGGCGTCGATCCGCCGCGGGCCAAGCGGCAGACCCACCAGGCGCAGCCCGACCGGGTGGCCTTGCGGCACCACGTGGCGGCGCGCGCTGGGACGGGCCAGCAACTCAAGCGCCTTTTCGCGCGCCACACGCCAGGCGCAATACTGATCCCAGACCTCGGCGAATTCCCGCAGCGGGATGATCAGGATGCCCAAGACCGCCAGCCCTGCGGCCGTCTCTCCCGGTGCCACGCCCGCGCGCCCGGACACCCACAGCATGGCGGCCCCTGCAACCGCCGCCCCGGCCTGGGGCAGCATCCGCAGCAGGCCGACCCGGCTGATCCGAGCGACCGCGTTGCGGCGCAGCACGGCACCGTCGTCGTCCAGGGCCGCAAGCTCGCGGTCGGTGCGGTCCAGAAGGTCAAGGTCGGGGGCAATCGCGATCCGCTCCATCATCGCGATCGAGATACTGGCCCGCTGACCGCGCAGGCTGCGATGGCGGTCCTGCAAGCCGATGGCCAGGGCCAGCATGCCCAGAAGGGACAGCAGGATCGGCGGCGTCGCCACCGCCGCCAGCAGGGGGTTCAGCAGATACAGCACCAAGGCCGCAGCCGGCAGCACGACCAGGGCGGTCAGGATCCTTGAAACCCCGCGCCCGAACCAGCCCCGCGCTGCGGACAGATCGCCCACGAACCGCAGCGACAGCGAGCCCACCCGCCGCGCCGCCACCTCGCGCCGGTCCATCCCGGCCAGGTGATCGTAAAGCACATGGCGCAAGGACAGGGCATAGCTTTGCCCCAGGGCTTCCGACCGCTGACGCGACAGGACTTCGATCCCGGCGGCCGTCAGGCCCGCACCCACCAGAACGGCAAGATTGGCCAGCGTCGGGCTGCCATTTCCGTGCAACGCGGTGAAGGCATCGCGGGTGGCAAAGGCGCCCACCCCCAGAGCCAGCGCCTGAGCCACCCCCAATGCCGGGATCAGGACCGCATCCCCGATGCGGCCCCTTTCCAGCAACTTCGGCAGATGTGCCTGAGTGGGTTCCCCGCTCATGCCGCGGATTTGTCGCGCAGATGGCGCATCATCGGGGCCACATGCGTCTGGATCACCGCGCTGTCCCACAGGTCTTCGCGCGACAGGACCGGCAGGCCCGTCACCTCTTCCGCCTCGGCACGCGCCAGGGGCGAGCAGCTGACCATGCCCGAGATGGCGAAGGGGCTGAGCCCCAGCTTTTCCAGCACATGCACCCCGCCAAGCGCGGACAGCGCATCCGGGGCCGCGAACAGGATGCCGTCCAGCCGGTCGCGGATCGCTCCGGCCTGCAGGATCGCGCGGGTTTCCTGCTGGAACACTCCGTCCGCGATTTCCACCACGATCACCTCGGCCCCACCCGCCGCCGCCGTGGCGATCAGCGTCTCGAACCCGGCTTCGATGCGGGACATCGGCATCCGGTAGGTGGTCGCCATGCCGACATCGGTGAAATCCAGCACCGGCACACCGGCATCGGCGAAGGAGTTGTAGTCGCCGAAGGCACCGGTCCCGGTGGCCTTGATGCCGGCAGTGACAAAGCCGGCCCGCTTCAACCCATGCGCAAGGCTTGACGCCGCCGTGGTCTTGCCCGAGTTCATCGAGGCCCCGAACACCCCGATCACTGTCGCGGTATGGTTGGCCCGCAGCCGCGGCAGGGCATAGGCTTCCACGTTCACCGGCTCACCCCCGGCATCGGTCAGCAATCCGATGGGGCGCACCACGGTCGCCGCCTTCATGAAGGCATGCGCCGCGTCGACCTGGCCCACCAGGCCGCCCCCGGCAATCAGCTGCGCCAGCTGCCCGGTCCGCAGGCTGGCGCTGGCATGAAACTGGTCAGGCGCATAGCGGTCGCCCAGAGTCAGGACCACCAGGTCGCCGGGGTAGCAGGTCGAGACCCGGCGATCAGCCAGCTGGATGTTCTTGTGCTGACCGATCTCGACGATCTCGCACAGGACAAGGTTGCCGGGGATCGCATGATCCAGGTCGGTCCGGATGCCGCGAATGTCGCCGCGCCGCACCCGCCGGGTGGTGAAGGCCCACTTGATGTCGCTGGCCGTAAGGGTTTCGAACTTGATCGTCAGGGTCATCTTGCTGCTCCGTGTCTGATTATGTCGTCCCGGAAGACATAACCGGACGAGTTGACGCCGGCCGCGGTCCAAGCGTTAAACAACCCTGAATTGCAGATGAACGGCAGATGAACTCGGGCAAGGCGACGGGTCCGTGCTGCCGAAGGCCGGAACGGGCAAGGCTGGTCGGGAGATGACACCTTCACCGCTTGACCATGCCTGTCGCTGCCGCCACCTTGGCCGCCCCGACCCGCCCGCCCCGAACCGCCCG
>Ga0208100_100325_pt1:5000-19406 | contig 19406 bp, 16 predicted proteins | sample SubbioR11_8A_Aug_FD_184817 | JGI IMG/M metagenome (GOLD analysis project Ga0208100, IMG submission 184817) | Serpentinite rock and fluid subsurface biosphere microbial communities from McLaughlin Reserve, California, USA - CR11_8A_Aug (SPAdes) | ecosystem: Environmental > Terrestrial >... | reverse complement strand
GTACTACATGATAGACCTCATTCGCTTTCATGGCAAGCGCCATCCTAAGGATATGGGGGTTGAGGAGATCCGGGCTTATTTATCCCATCTGGCTACGGAGGGCAATGTGGTGGCATCCACCCAAAACCTAGCCCTCTCGGCACTGCTCTTCCTATACCGCTAGGTGCTAAAAGTTAACCTGCCAGACATCGAGAACATCGAAAGGGCAAGGCGTTCTCGGCGGGTTCCGGTCGTGTTCCCCCGCAACGAGGTAGGTGAGAAGGATCGGCGAACTATGCTCCCACGCCGGCTGGTTCCGACACTTCACGGGCAGCTCGAGTACGCCCGGCGCCTGCACCAGCAAGACCTGGAGGAGGGCTTTAGCAAGGTTGAGCTACCCTATGCACCGGATCGCAAATACCCAAACGCGGCCAAGGAGTGGGGCTGGCAGTATGTATTTCCTGCGGCTCATCGTTCAAAAGATTCCCGCACTGGACGGGTAGGGCGGCATCATCTGCTCGAACACGCCGTTCAACGCGCCATGAAAAAAGCCCTGCGTGAAGCAGGTGTTCACAAACACGCCAGCGTCCATACCCTGCGCCACAGCTTTGCCACCCACCTGCTGGAGGACGGCTACGACATCCGCACCGTTCAAGAGCTTTTAGGCCACAAGGATGTCAAGACCACCATGATTTATACCCACGCACTCAACCGGGGTGGGCGTGGGGTCAGGAGTCCGCTAGACTCCTGAGCGTGGAAGGTTTGCTAATTCACAGCGTAGTCCGCGTGCTGGCGGGCAGACTGCCCCTGCGCAGCCTGGGCTGGGCCTTCCCCGACGAGGGCACCGCAGCCCTGCTGCTGGAGGAGGTGGGCCACCTGGTACTGCGCTACCGCCCGCCCAACGCTCAGCATCAGCGGCGGCGCGCAGCAGACCGTCCGCTGCAACCGGTTGTTAGACGCCAAGGCGTCCGGACCGCCTACGACGACTTCTGGAAGTGGCCTTCACGGTACTTCGAGAAGTAGTAGAGAACCGAACGCTCGGCGATGTCGCCCATGACTTCAACCATCTCCTTGACAGACCACTGCTCCGGTCGAAAGTAGAAGCTACCTCGGTTGAACTTGCCACCCTCTTCGTTGTGAAGGTAGGTCTTGTTCAGTTGCCCGAACATGGCCATCGTCGAAACACGATCCAGGATCGACGAGTCATCCTCGAAGTCGCATCCGTAGCCGAAGCACACGAAGGGGAAGATGCTCTCGCGCATGAGGGCGGCCCGTAGGCCAATGAGGTTCTTCCCCAGTCGTTCGATCGCGTTGCCCTTTGCCTGTTTCGGAAAGCCCTCCTGGGCTCGCAGCACATTCGTCCCTTGGTTCTTGACCTCCGCGATGAGCACCGGGTACATGAACTTGTCCCCAGACTTCGCTTGGATATGGAGAATGCCTCCATCGGGACGGATGGAGCTGGTGTCGAAGTGGTAGTGAAACTCCGTGTCCAGGTACGTGTGCCGGAGTTCGGCCACGATGTCCTTCAGGAACCACTGTTTCTCGTGGGCGAGGGAAATCTTCTTCCCGAACTTCCGACGGAGTTGTTCGACGACCTGCTGCAGAGCCGTGATGACATCAGACTCCTGTTTCCTCGACGTCACGTTGATCACCGTGCCCGCGCGCTGCTCGCGAAGTTGGTGCTTTCGGGCCATGGTCGCTACCTCCGCTCAACGAGAAATAGCTGCTCGGTCACGTGAATGGGCCTGTTGTTGAAGTTGCGGCTACCACGAAACGCATTGTAGGGCATTTCGAACGCTTCGACGGAACCGAGCCCGTCCAGCAGCGACCGCATCTCGCTGGGGGAGATGAAGCCCTCGTTGTTGAAGGACACCAACAGGAAACGTGCGTCGATTGACCGCAGAAGGTGGTCCAGCAGCGGGAGGGATTTGGCGCGGACGTTGTAGCCGGACCGGCGCCAGTCGGTGGGTATCCCAGAGACGCGGCTGATGTGCTTCGGGCGCTGATAGTGAACCAGCAGGTTGAGCATGAAGTAGTTCGAGCCGTAGGGATGCTGGTTGTACGGCGGGTCAATGTAGGCTAGGTCGAGTCCGCTCAACCGTGGTGCGAGGTAATTCGCATCTTCCTGGAAGACCTGGCAATCGCATTCGAAACTACTCAGGACAGGTACCTCGAGCTTGATCTCCCCAAGGATGCGGAGCAACGCATCGGAACCGGTGCCGCCGAATTGGCCAACTCCTGTCTCGCCATTCTTGTAGAACCCCTTGAACACACCGGCCGTGTTCGCGTGGATGGAGGCCCTGCTCAGGAGCGGGCCCAAGAGGAGGTCTCTCATCTCGCGGGGTGCCGTGTCGATGAGCCGGCGATAGCTGTCCAAACGCCGGGCGTTGGCCTTCGTGTAGAACACGCGGTCGTCGGGTGTGATCCTCGTCTCGTCCCGGGGGGCGTAAAGCTCCTCGATGAAGCCAGTAGGCATTGAGTCAGCCGATACCCTGGCGTTGAAATCGGAGACCACTTCGGCGATGCTCGCGAGGTCCACGGTGCTTCGATTCCGCAGGTAGCAGCGACCGGTCACGGCCGCATAGTCCTCCAGGTCGTTACTGATAAGCGAAGTTGAATGGGCCTTCAGAAAACGGGACACCACACCGGAGCCGCTGAACGCGTCGAAGATGCGTAGGCGGTCCTTCCCGAGGCGGCGCTTCACTCGCGCCAGAGCTGCACCGATGTGGCCGAGCAAGGCGCGCTTGTTCCCGATGTAGGTGATCAGTTGCCGCGAGAGGTAGTCGGGGTTCTCCGCCATCGGGTCGTCGGCCCACAGGCCCAGCTGGCGGCCCTCTCTCACCTCGAGCAGCGGCAGTTCAGCGTCCGTCACTTCGTCCTCCGAGAATCTCATCTTGGCGTCTAACGCTCGGCATCAGCGGCGGCGCGAAGCACCGTCCGCTGCATGCTGTTGTTAGGCCGTTCCTTGAGGGCCAAGCCTCAACCTCCGATTCTTTGCTTTGTACGTCTCGACGCAGCCATCTGCTGACGCACCTCATAGTGCGCCTTTCAAATGCCTCACGAGGCTTTCCACGGGTCAACACGCCGACCTCTTTGAGTACGCGGGCGGTAAGAGAATGCAAGGTGCAGGAGTGATTCGGGCACTTCGATAATGCCTGAAGAATGGCATCCTGTATCTCCGCTGCGGTTATCTCCTCTGCTCGACAACCTGATTGCGTGAACTGACTCTCCGAATCATCCAACGAATAGTTGTCATCCTCGTCCTCGCCATCGTCACGTGCAGTAGAGTCAATGTCGGATGCGCGCTACTCCTCTCCTCCCAAGTTAACCTCCCGGGATAGGTCTGCACGTTGAGCCCTCGGGACAATGCCTCGTTCCTCCAACACTCTCCAAAGCCCTACCAGTGCGTCCTCTTTGTTGGCATAGAAGGCTGATTCTCTCACGCGGAAGAATTCCCAACCGCAGCGCTCCAGTTGCCGCTGACGTTGCATGTCATCTTCATAGCGGTCAGCGCCATGCCAGTTATCGCCATCGCATTCGATCGCGAGCCGTGCTTGGCCGCCCTCAACCACGAGATCAATTCGCTTGCCAGCGACTTCATGCTGGGGAAGCGCGGTGAAATTCTTGCGAAGGAGTTGCAAGGCAACGTCAACTTCGAACCAACTTTCGAATGGAGCGGGAGGATTCACAACGCGCCGGTTGTCCTGAGCCGCCCGCCGTTCAAGTTCATCTCGGTCGATTCCGGCAATCAGTTGTGGCCTTGTGTTCTCGAAGAACTCGAGCAACCTCCGCCGCAAGTCATGTACACTGAGATCATCACAAGTGACGGAATGGAAAAGAATCATTTGATCTTTGGCGCGGCTGGCCGCAACATTGAGGCGCCGCTCGTCCGCCGCCTTTGTGAAAGGCCCGATTCTTTCATTGCTGGCCGCGACGAGGGACAGCAACATAATGTCGCGCTCGTCCCCCTGGAAGCTGTAGGGATTGCCGCAGATCAAGCGTCGGAGTTCCATTTCCTCGGCCCCTAACCGCTCAAGCAATTGATTCTCGACCAAAGCCGCTTGCGCTTCGCCTTGAAGCACCACCACACCCATCGTCTTGCCCTCGTACCGGCTGTCGCCACACAGCTCTGAGATCCTCTCGACGATGGCTTCGGCCTCCGGGCGGTTGATTGCACGATTGTTCACACCTTCGCGATACCCCCCACTCACAAAGACATGATCAAGTGGCGGCAATCGGTTTGGGCCATACTGCCTCAAGGGAATCAGTGGCGTATCCGAGTAGCACAGATCGTTGCTGAAACGGATGATTTCCGGCATGCAACGGAAGTGCTCGCGAAGGGTGATTCGCCGTGTGCCGTAGCGAAGTTTTCCATGGTCGAAGAGGCTGCTCTCAACATCGAAGGACGACTTGAATCGGAAATCGTGAAGGAACTCTTCCATCAGGCGATGCACCCGATCGCGAGGCAAACCTACAGCATCCGGGCTGATCTGCTTGTCGTCGCCAACGATCAATATCTTCTTGCCGAGATAGAATAAGGGAAGCGCCTCAACGCCGCATTGCGAAGCCTCGTCAACGATAATCACATCGAACATGCCAGGCGCGGGATACACTGTGTCCCAGACGCGATGTAGCGGCATTACCCATGCCGGGACCGCCTCGCGGCATGCATTCAGGTGTGCTTGAGCCTCGCGCCGGTGGCGCGGCGCGTGTTTCCCCGTGCCTTTACCGAGCCGCCGCATGGACTGTTGCCAGGCTTCCATGTGACGTCGATGGTCTTCCTTGAGCCGCGAGAAACAGAATGACCAGGCGTGAAGCGCGGCAAGCTTCGCGATAATGCTGTTTATCTCGTCCTCGATCTGCTTGGCGCGCTTGGCGAGCGCCGGAACATCTTCCTGCCGGATGTAGTCATCGATCCAGTACCGCGCCTGCGCCCAACGCCAGGCATCACCAATGCGCTGGACTCGTTCCTCCCAATATGGTTCGTTGCAGGTCTGTACTAAGGACTTTGTGAACTGCGGGAGAAAACGGCCCAAGTTCGAGAGGTCTTCGTCCACCTTCTGAAGGTGCTGACGCTGTTTCTCCATATCCTGGATCGTATTCCCGCACCGTGCGAACGTGTCCACATCGCGGCTGCGAATGGCGCCCAGCAATTCATTTGTCACCGGATGTGCACTGCCCGTAGCGGCCATGCGGGAAATCGGAGCCTCAACACTTTGGATTTCCTCGGTGGCAAGCCGCTTGTGGATACGAGCTAATGCAAGGTGACACGATGAGATGACCCTTTCAATCTCGGAATCGTCAGTCCATAGGGGTTCGTCTATGCCTGGACATTGCTTAAGCGCTTCACGGCATAAGGCAACGCGTTCTTCGAGAGCCAAGGCATTTCCGAGCGCATCGCGCAACGACTTTAGAGCGGTCAACTGGAGACTGTACGGCCCTTCGACCTGTTCGCTTCGCCCTTTCCAGAAGCCCCATGCCTTCTCGCATTCAATGCGGACATACAGCACATCAGCAAGAGTTGAGAAGTGTTCGACCGTGGAGCATGGGCGCCCGCCGATCTTCACGGATTTTATGACGTAGAGCCGCTCTTTCACTGGCTTGGGCCGAAAGATGCCCCACCCCAGTTTCCCGCCATTCTCGATGTGTTCTTTCAGTTTGCGGGCGTCTTCATGCAACAACCTGAAATCGGTGGTGTCTGGGAATTCGATCCGGGTCTCGTCGGCGACCACAACGAGATTCTCAATTGACGCAATAACCTCTCCTGCAACACGGAGAAGTTCATGCCACAAGGATGAATTGCCGCCCAGGATATCGCGCAAAGCGTCGTTCATCCATAAATGCGGAGTTGCAAGAAGTCTCCTGCGAGTGTACCGGAAAGTTGTAAAGGCGTCACGAATCGCCCCGATGACCGGAGGGTTGTCTCTTGCCAACAAATCGGCAATATGCTCGTCGGCCCCGTGGGCCGAGTTCTGCTCTTCTTCAGTCGCGCTTATTTCATCCCCTACGAGATTGGCAATGCGCTCAGGGGATGGCAACGCCTCGGGCCATGCAAGGGCCAATTCCTTGCGCTTCTCTGGTGTGAATTGACGTAGGGCCGCCAGAGCTCTTCGCATATCAATGGTGGACACTTGGCAAGTTTTGTCCAACGGAACCGAATCCGTAAACCACTCGTAGGCAGCTCGGTCGCGGTTCACGGCTTCAGCGATTCTGGCCGCCGTCCCACGATAAGTTCCTTCCGCGATGGATTGCGTATGTGTTTCGGATTCCCGGATGTCGCGGAGCCTCCGGATGACCTTGGCCCTCTCCTCGCGGAGCTTCCGCAGGCGCTCGTCAAGTTCCGTGCGCTCACGCGTGGCGCGGTTTTCGTTCCACTCCTCATTCTTGCGGAGAATGCCGCCAACACTGGATTCGAGCGATCGGCGTTCTTCAAGTCCGCTGCCAAGCAGATTGATGCAGAGGGGACGCAACTCATAGGGCACAAGCCCTTCAAGAACCTGAAGTGCGCGTGGCGTTTTCGCTGTGATGAGTGTGCGCTGCCCCGTGGCCAGCAGATGACAGATCAGATTGGCGATGGTGTGGGATTTCCCAGTGCCGGGCGGCCCTTGGACCAGCACGCCGCTTGCCGCGCGAATCTTATCTACAATCCGGCGTTGCTCATCGTTCGAGGGCTTGGGGAAGAAGACCTCGCCATCGAATGCTGCGCCCACCTCTTCCGGCCCGTCAGGCGGCTCGCGGCCATCTTGCATGCGGGTTTCCGCAAGGTCCGCGAATTCGCCGGGGGTGGCTTCGCCGTTTTCGATCTGTTCCTTGATCCGTTTCAAGGTTTCAGTAAGACCTTTGGCGGATCGCTTTCGCAGGATCAAAGCGGGAGCGTATTCGATGAAAGGCTTTGCCGAGGCGCGGATGCTTTTCGCTTCCAGAGAGTCATCATAAACGCCCAGCGAGTTGATCGAATGCACGAGTGCCTGTAGCACGCCTTCAACGCATCCCTTCTCCCAGGGATCGTCTTCGGCTGCGGCCAGCGAGGCCTTCGCGGTTTCTTCTGCGCGCGCGGGTTGCTCCTTGATGTCCAGCATATCGAGCTCGGGACGCAGCTTGGCCCCTTCGGTATGCGGTCGGACGGTGAATTTGCCCAGGCGGGCCTCGAACCCCAGAATGGCGTCGGCGACAACCAAATGACGTCGGGCGCGCTGCCCCATGGGCGTCTGCCAAGTCAGCAGTCCCAGACCAAGGACGAGCTCGTACTCCTCGCCAAGCCGGAGTTGTTCTTGGTGGATACCAAATAGCGCGGAATAGACCTTGTGGACCCTCTCCCACGCACTGTGTTCTTCCGTCCACGGCAACCACTTGTCTTCGACGTAGCTTTCCCAGGCCCGTTGAATCCCTGGGTGATCCTCAAGGCGTTCGCTGTGAGGGATGGTTTCTGGCTGGTCCGATCCCTCGCGCCAATCGGGATTCTGGATTTGCCGCGTGATTTGCGGAAGGAGTTCGGGCAGGTCGTTCTTGTTTCGGAGCGCCGATAGGTTCACCCAGTCTTTGCAGGGAGGGGGGACGGCTGGCAAATCCGGCTCTCGCCTGTTTTGCACTTCCAGCCATTCGTCCGGTTCATGTTCCTCATCACGGCCCCATGCCTGCGTGAAGCATCCCCGCTCATGCGGAACGTCCGACATCCAAAGTACCTTCTCGTATTCGGCAATGTCGCGGATCAGCTTTGTGCGCAGGGTCGCCAGTCTTAGTAGATAATCGACAAGCCGAACGACCTTCTGCGTTCGAGGATCATGTGCTTGTTGGTCGTTCACGATGTCGCCTGTCACCATGCGTTTGTCGGCCTAACGTTGCCGCTCCGCCGGCGGCGGAGCCGGTCGGCTGCAGAGGCTGGTTATGCGACACCCTTTACCGGAGCACATAGTGGGCGAGCACCGCCTGGACCTGGTAGATGCTAAGCTTCTTCGTGAACTTCTTCTGGAGCGGCGTTGGATTCCCCGTGATCCAGATCTTCAGCTCGGCGTCGAGGTCGAAATGGCCAGCCGTCTCGATCGCGAAGTGCGTTATGCTCTTGTACGGCAGAGAGTGATACTCCACCTTGTTTCCGGTCAATCCCTGCTTGTCGACGAGGATCAGGCGCTTGTTCGTAAAAAGGAATGAATCACGGAAGAGTTGATACGCCTTCTCGATTTTCTCGCCCTCGGCCAGCACTTGCGCGAATTCAGCAGCGAGCTTGGTCGGATCAACCTCAGAGGCGTTACCGAGCAAGCTGTCGAGTATTCCCATAGCTCATATCCTCCGTATTCAGGTCAGCGATCCTCGTGTCAGATCGCATAACTAGTGATTAAATGTCACCCTGTTGTGTAACACCCCGTACTGAGATGTTATATGACATGTCGGATATTCCCAATAACCAGACACGGTACTCGCCCAAAACATCCCCCTTTCTGAACGAAGTTCGTAATGTCCTGCGTTTGAAGCACCTGAGCCGACGCACGGGAACCTCGTATGTGTACTACATGATAGACCTCATTCGCTTTCATGGCAAGCGCCATCCTAAGGATATGGGGGTTGAGGAGATCCGGGCTTATTTATCCCATCTGGCTACGGAGGGCAATGTGGTGGCATCCACCCAAAACGCAGCTGTAGGTACGGCAGGTAGCCGCGGCCAGCAGGCTGTTAGCCGCGTGCGTCTTGCCGATGCCCATCTCGCCGTGAAGCGCGAGGGCCAGCCCGGCACGGCGCGATAACACCGGCTTCAGGCGGTTCACGAGAGCCGTCTGGGCGAATGCCCCCAGGTCCTCCCGAGGTTGGCCCATGCCCTAAGATTAGCAGACCTGGGGGCGTCAGGGCACAAGCGACGCTGAAGCTGGCTGGCGGCGGCCAGGGATCGCCGGGGCGGCCTTGGCATGGGCTTGCTGTCTTACCCATCGACTCCTGCGCGAATCACCACGCTATGGGGCGGAATCGCTTCCTCTGCCACCTCGGCCTGGTGCGGGTTGAAGTTGAACAAGTAGGTCAGCCCGCCGCGGCGGGTTAGGCGCACGCCGTCCGGCAACAGGTCGTGCGGTAGCCCGGTCTGGCTTAAGAGGTCGCTGAAGATGGCCAGGTGCAAGGCCGGATTGCCCCACGGGCCGATGGTCACGCAAGCCCCCTGGCCGTGGCGCTGCCGGGTAATGGCCGCCACACCGGCATAGGCCGGGGTCTGATAGGTCGCCAGCACTTCGGCGGTGGTGGGGCTAAGCAGGTCGGCCCAGGTCTGATAGTGAAAGTCGGCGCCGCCTAGCGTGACGGAGCCGCTGATGCCGGGGCGCAGCGCGTCGACGTGGTCGATGCGCACGCCCATGAGGCGGCTCAAGGGGCCGGGGGCGGGCGCCCAGACGATATTGCTAGGCTGTTTGAAGCCGCTGCGCGGGCCTACGGCCAACAGGCCACCCGCTGCCACGTAGTCCTCTAGGTGAGTCGCGAGCGCCTCATCGACCAGGTGCAGCGCTGGCGCTACGACCAGACGGTAGCCCTTAAGGTCCATGCGGGGGTGGATAATATCGACATCTAACCCGAAGGCTCGCAGGGCCAGGTAGTAGCTCAGCTCAATGGCCCAGTAGTCCCAAGCTTTAGCATGGCGCTGGAGGTTGGTAGCCCAGAGGTTTTCGTAGTCAAACAGCAGCGCCACCGGGGCTTGCTGAGAGGCCGCCGGGGTTAGCCCGGCCAGCTCGTCAGCGACAGCGCGAGCCTCCTGACTGGCCCTATCCGGCGAACCGTCGTGGAGGTTAAGCCCGGCGTGCATCAGCTCTTGTGCGCCGTTAGCGGCCCGCCAACGGAAGTAGCTCACCACCGCAGCGCCATGGGCAAAGGCCTGATGCGACCAGAGCTTTACCGCACCGGGCGCCGGGAGCGGGTTGCTGGAAGCCCAGTTGACCTGGCCGGGCTGCTGCTCCATCACCCAGAAGGGGGCCCGCTTGACGCCGCGGTAGAGGTCGTGGTTGAAGCTGATTAAGTCCGGGTGACCGACCCGCAAGAAGTGGGCTTTTAGAGCGTCAGGAAGCGGGCTCTCTTCGAGCATTCCCAAGGGGTAGTTGTCCCAGGTGATAGCGTCGAGGTCGTGAGCTAACTTAAAGTGGTCATAATCGCCAAAGAAGCCCATAGCGTTGTGGGTAATCAAGCGGCCCGGCGAATAGCGGCGGATGATCTCGGCCTGCATCTTGTTGTACGCCACCACCGCGTCCGAGCTGAAGCGGTAAAAGTCGAGCACCTGGCTGGGGTTGGCCTCGGTCACGGTGAGGTTAGGGAGTTCGACCTCGTCAAAGCTGTTTACTTCCATGCTCCAAAAGACGTTCCACCACGCCACATTGAGCGCCTCGACGGTCGTGTAGCGCCGTTTTAGCCAGGCGCGGAACTCCCGCAGGTCATGCTCGCCATAGCTACGCACGGTGTCGTGGCAGCCGTACTCGTTATCGGTCTGCCAGGCGGCTACCGCCGGGTGAGCGCCGAAGCGTTCGGCTAAGAGCGTGACGATCCGCTCGCTTTCGCGCCAGTAGGAGGGCGAGTTAAAGCTGTAGTGCCGCCGCGAGCCGAACCCCCGGCGGCGGCCCTGGGCGTCCACCCCATAGATATCCGGGTAGCGCTCGAGCAGCCATTTGGGCGGTGTGGCGGTAGGGGTACCTATGACCACCTTGAGCCCGGCTGCGCCCAGGGTATCGATGGCCTCTGCGAGCCACTCGAAGTCCAGCACTCCAGGCCGGGGCTCGAGCCGGCTCCAGGCGAACTCGCCGATCCGCACCCAGCTTAGCCCCAACGCCTTCATGCGCACAGCGTCGGGCCGCCAGGTCTCTTTGGGCCAATGTTCGGGATAGTAACAGACACCTAACTCCATAAAGTTCCTTTCTTACCTATCGTAACAGAGTCTGTGACCGATGCCCTGGCTTATCAGGCGCTAACTGCTATAGCTATGGGCGAGAGGAGAACCATGAACTTAATCCGTTGGACCATCCTGCTAGGCGCGCTGCTGCTAGGGGCAGCCCTCGCCTGCGACCACCCCTACTTCCCCATCCGCGAGGGGGCCAGTTGGAGCTACCAGACCAGCAGCCCCGGCTTTGCCCCTTATACCTACCAGCAGAGCCTCCACAGCGTGAGTACCGAGCGCTTTACCATGGTGTCGGTGTTTGATGACTTCACTCAGGAGATCACCTGGAGCTGTAGCGAGAGCGGCCTGACCGCCACCGAGTACGGCTCGAGCGCACCGGGCTTTGCCTTTGAAACGCTCTCGGTAAGCGGCGTGACCATGCCGCCCGCCGGCGAGTGGCGCGCTGGCACCGAGTGGGAGAACAGCTTTGAGGTACAGGGCAGTATGACGCAAGAGGGGGTGGCGGTAGCGCTTTCAGGGAGCATTACGACCAAGAACCGGATCGTAGCCCAGGAGCAAGTCACGGTTGCAGCGGGGTCGTTTACCGCCTATAAGGTCGAGTCGCAGAGTGCCATGCGCCTAACCAGCAACGTGATGGGCATGATGATCCCCATGAACTTCGACTCCATCTCCTGGGCCTGGTACGTCGAGGGCGTGGGCCTGGTTAGGAGCGAAGCCGAAGGGTCGGTGACTGAGCTGACCGCCTATAACATCCCCTAAGCGGGGCTCAGGTTAGCGTACTTAACCAGCAGGCGGCGGACGCCTACCCCCTGAAAGACCACCGTCACCTCAGCTCGCCCCCCCTCGCCGGATACGCCGACCACCGTGCCGGCGCCGAACTTGGGGTGGGTGACTTTCTCGCCGCCGCGAAAGGTCAGCGGGCCCTGCTCGGGCGTGCTCGCCGCAACCGTGGGCGGCGTCCAGACCGGACGGCTATACTTGTTCAAGCTACGGAGGTCTACCTCGCGACCCAAGAGATCGACTTCGCACAGCAGCGCTCTGGGAATCTCCTCCAGAAAGCGGCTAGGCCGCGCGAACTCGGTCCGGCCAAAGATCATGCGCTGCTCGCAGTGGACTAGAAACAGCTCCTCCTGAGCACGGGTGACGCCGACATACATGAGCCGCCGCTCCTCCTCGATCTCAGCTAAGCTCCCAGTCGAGGAGCGGTGCGGCATCAACCCCTCTTCCAGCCCGACCAGGAATACCACCTTAAACTCGAGCCCCTTGGCGTTATGGATGGTCATCAGGGTAACGGCCTCGGCGGGTAGTTCATGATTGACCGCCTTGACGGCGCGGTCGTCCAGGCTGGCTAGCAGCGCCGCCTCATCGAGGAATTCGCCGATAGGGCCGCCGCCCTCGTCTTGCCATTCGGTCACAGCGCTAATTAACTCCTCGAGGTTTTCGATCCTGGCCTGCGCCTCGAACGAGCGCTCCGCCTTGAGGCTCAGCAGGTATCCCGAAGCGTCGAGCACCAAACTGAGAAACTGCGCCGCCGGCAGCGCTTCGGCGGCTTCGCTCAGGTCGTCCATCAGCTGCAAGAACTCATTGATCTTCTTAACCGCTGGCGTCCCTTTCAACACCTCATCAGTCGCGCGCAAGGCATCAACGAAACGCACGCTGCGCCGCGCCGCCCAGGCCGCGAGGTGCTCCTCGCTGGTCTTGCCGATGCCGCGCCGGGGTCGGTTGAGTATCCGCTTCCAGGCTATGTCGTCCGCCGGGTTTAGGGCCGCTCGAGCATAGCTCAAGATATCCTTGACCTCCCGGCGCTCATAAAAGCCCACCCCGCCGACGATCTTGGCCGGGATGCCGAGGCGCCGCAAGGCTTCTTCGAGCACCCGCGACTGAGCGTTGGTCCGATACAAAACGGCAAAGGCCTCAGGGGAGAGAGCTTGCTCGGCTGTTAGCCGCTCGATCTGCCGCGCCACGAAGTCGGCCTCATCGCGGTGGTCCGCAGCGCGATAGGTCTTAACCCCCGCCCCAACCCCCTTGACCGGCCTCAGCGTCTTCTCGAGCCGCTCCTGATTATGGCTAATTAGCGCATTAGCCACCTTAAGCACCGCCCCCACGCTGCGGTAGTTAGCTTCTAGGCGGTAGACGGCGGCACCCTGGTAGTCGTGCTGGAAGTCGAGGATGTTGCGCACGTCGGCGCCGCGGAAGGCATAGATCGACTGGTCCGGATCCCCGACCACCATCAGGTTCAGGTACTTGTTAGCTAGCTGCCTGGTCAGCCGGTACTGCACGGCGTTGGTATCCTGGTACTCATCGACGTGGATGAACACCGCCCGCTGCTGCACTTTGTCAAGCACCTCCGGGAACTGCTCAAAGAGCGCTACAGTGTGCCCCAAAAGATCGTTGAAGTCGGCCGCATTGGCCTGGCGTAAGCGCAGCTGATAGCGCCGGTACACTTCGCTCACTAGCTCGGCGGGCATCCCCGCCACCCGGCCACCCGCCTCGCCACCGGCACGGGCAAGCTCCTCGGGCGACCACAGGTTCGACTTGGCGCGGTCGATAATGGCCCGCAGCACGCGCGGGTTGGCCTCGCCCAGCCCCTGGACCTGTTCGATGACCTCCCGCAGCAGCTCGAGCTGGTCGCTGTCATCGTAGATAGCAAAACCAGGCCCCAGCCCGATCAGCTCGCCGTATTGGCGCAAGATGCGCAAACAGGCAGAGTGGAAGGTGCTGACCCACAGCTCGCGCCCCGGCGGGCCGATCAGCCGCTCAACGCGCTCTTTAAGCTCGCCTGCCGCCTTGTTGGTAAAGGTTACGGCCAGGATCTCCTGCGGGTAGACCCCTTGCTCGGCCAGCAGATAGGCGATGCGGTGCACCACCGTGCGCGTCTTGCCGCTCCCGGCTCCGGCAATGACCAAGGCCGGCCCTTGATTGTGTAGCACGGCAGCGCGTTGTTCGTCGTTAAGGGAGTCTAGCAGCACAGCACGCCATCATAACGCAGAAGGCCAGCAATCCGATATCATCGTATCGGCTCCCTGTTACAATGGAGGGCATGACCGACACTGACAAGGCGTTCTATCATGCCTGGAGCGAATTGCTCAGTTGGCTGCGCGAGTACGCCGAGGCGCATGAAGGGGTCATCTTCGAAAAAGAGGCTGACTTTCCGGACTACATCTACCGCATGGAGCGCCCTTACGACCTGCCTACCACCGTGATGAGCGCCAGCTTGTCGCTGCCTGACGGTAAGCCGGTGCTGCTAGTGAGTGCCAGTCCGCGCCACGCTCTTTTCAAAGAGGTGATCTTGCACCCCTTTGAGTCGCATGTCTATCGCAAGCTTACTTACAACCCTGAGCTAAGTGCGCTCGCCGAAGGGAAGCGGCCCTTTAGCAAGGAGCGGCTTGTTGAGCTAGCCGACCGGTTGATGGCCGAGCACCGCACCGCCGTTTGAGCGACGAACGCCGGGAGTTGGCGGTGGTGGCGCGCAGCGGGCTGTGTTGCTCCTGCGTCAACGGCTAATAGCTGATTTAGGGAGTAGCTCAGCCGGTCGCCGCCCGGCGCTGCCGATAGGCTCGAGCCTTCAAGCGGCT
>Ga0208100_100322_pt1 | contig 19492 bp, 16 predicted proteins | sample SubbioR11_8A_Aug_FD_184817 | JGI IMG/M metagenome (GOLD analysis project Ga0208100, IMG submission 184817) | Serpentinite rock and fluid subsurface biosphere microbial communities from McLaughlin Reserve, California, USA - CR11_8A_Aug (SPAdes) | ecosystem: Environmental > Terrestrial > Deep... | reverse complement strand
GCCGAAGGCGCGCGCCAGCGCAGCGTGGTCGGCATGCTGCAAGCGCGTGCCGACGACCTTCCCATAGGTCGTGGCCTGGTCGTGGACCTCGATCTGCCAGGCGCCGTTGTTGGCCACGACGACGAGCAGCGCCACAGCGTGCCGCACCGCGGTGTCGATCTCGATCGCGCTGAAGCCGAAGGCGCCGTCTCCGGTCAGCACGGCGACCGTGCGGCCGGGGCTGGCCAGCGCGGCGCCGATGCCCAGGGGCGTGCCGATGCCGATGCAGCCGAGCGAGCCGGGATCCAGGTAGCTGCTGCACGAGACGGCGACGCGCGCAAACGACAGGAAGTCCCCGCCGTCGGCCACCACCACGGCATCGTCGCCGATCGCCTTCTGCACCTCGGCGATCAGCCGGTTCGGGTGCATGCGGCCATCGGCGCCGTCGGGCGCGGCCGCCATCGCAGCGCGCAGCCTGGCGGCGCGCTCGGCGTGGCCGCGGCGCAGGCGCTCGGCCCAGTCGGCATCGAGCGCGGGCCGGCGGCCGGCTGCGGCTTCGAGCAGCGCGCGCAGGGCCAGTCGCGGACTGGCCAGCAGCTCGACCTCGCCGCGGCGGTTGTCGCGCAGCTCGGCCGCGCAGTCGGCGATGCGCAGCCAGCGCGCGCTGCCGTAGATGGCCGGCGAACCGTAGCCGAGCTGGAAGTCGAGCCGCCGGCCGACGGTGACGACGAGGTCGGCCTCGGCCATTGCCGTGGTGCGCATCGCCGCAGCCACCGACGGATGCGAGTCGGGCACCACGCCCTTGCACTCACCGGTGTCGAGATACGGCGCGCCGGTGGCGTCGAGCAGCGCGACCAGCTCGGCTGCGGCACCGCGCACGCCGCGTCCGCCGATGACCAGGGGTCGCCGGGCACCCCAGAGCAGCTCCGCGGCGCGGTGCACGGCAGCCGGGTCGGCGCTCAACTCCAGCCGGGCGCGCGCGCCGATGTGCTCGGCCATCTGCAGCGCGCGCGGCACCTCGGCGCGCAGGGTGTCGGTCGGAAAGTCGAGGTAGGCCGGCCCGGGTTCGCCCCCGCCCTCGCCCTGCGCCGCGGCCAGTGCGGCGTCGAGCGCCTGCGGCACCAGGGTGGGCTCGCGCACCGTGCGGGCGCAGCGGGTGATGCCACGCAGCAGCTCGGTATGGGCAATGTCCTGCAAGGCGCCGCGGTGCTCCTGCGGACGCGGCGGCACCCCCGCGAGCACCAGCACCGGGGCGCGCGCCACATGCGCGTTGGCGATGCCGGTCATCGCGTTGGTCACGCCCGGGCCCGCGGTGACCAGGGCCACGCCGGGGCGCCCGCTCAGCTCGCCGTAGGCCTGCGCCATGCAGACTGCCGCACGCTCGTCGCGCACGTCGACGATGCGGATGCCTTCGGCGTCGAGGCGCATCCAGATCGGCATGATGTGCCCGCCGCACAGCCCGAACACGCGGTCGACGCCGCGCGCGGCGAGGATGCGGGCGATCACGCCAGCGGCGCTGTCGGCGCCGACCACGGGCGGCTTCATCAGAATACCGGCGTCTCGCGGTAGGTGCCCCAGAGGCCCTTGAGCTTCTCGACGATGTCGCCCATGGTGGCGCCTGCCTTCACCAGCTCGATCGTCACCGGCATGAGGTTGCGCGACTCGTCGCGCGCCACGTCGACGAGGCGCTCGAGCAGCGCCTGGACCTGCGCTTCGTCGCGTTCGGCGCGCACGCGGCGGGTGCGCGCGATCTGGCGCTCGGCGGTGCCCGGGTCGTAGGGGTGGGTCTCGATGTCGGCCTGGGCCTCGCGCTCGACGAAGCGGTTGACGCCGATCACCGGCTTCTCGCCCGACTGCTTGCGCAGCGCCGTCTCGTAGGCGAAGTCGGCGATCTGCTTCTGGAACCAGCCCTGCTCGATCAGCTTGATCGTGCCGCCGCGCTCCTGGACTTCGCGCAGGATCTCGAAGATGCGCCGCTCGTACTCGCTGGTCAGGGCCTCGACGTAGTAGCTGCCACCCAGCGGGTCGATCACCTGGGTGACGTTGGTCTCCTCGGCGATGATCTGCTGCGTGCGCAGCGCCATCTTCATCGCGTCCTCGGTCGGGATCGCGAAGGCCTCGTCGTAGCCGTTGGTGTGCAGGCTCTGCGTGCCGCCGAGCACGGCCGCGAGCGCCTGCAGCGCGGTGCGCACGATGTTGATCTTGTACTGCGGCTTGGTCAGCGTCGCCGCCGCCGTCTGGCAGTGAAAGCGCAGGCGCATCGATTCCGGGTTCTGCGCCCCGAAGCGCTCCTTCATGATCTTCGCGTAGCAGCGGCGCAGCGCACGGAACTTGGCCACCTCCTCGAAGAAGTCGGCCTGGGCGACGAAGAAGAAGGCCAGGCGCGGCGCGAACTCGTCGACGTGCATTCCGGTGCGGGTCACCTCCTCGACGTAGGTGATCAGGTTGGCCAGCGTGAACGCGGCCTCCTGCAGCGGCGACGAGCCGGCCTCCGAGATGTGGTAGCCCGAGATGTTGATCGGGTTGTAGCGCCTGAGGTTCTGCGTCGAGTAGGTGATGATGTCGCGCACGATGCGCACCGAGGGCGCAATCGGGTAGATGTACTCCTTCTGCGCGATGTACTCCTTGAGGATGTCGGCCTGCACCGTGCCCGAGAGCTTGTTCAGGTCGTAGCCGCGCTGCTCGGCCAGCGCCACGTACATCGCGAGCAGGATCCACGCCGTCGGGTTGATCGTCAGCGAGACCGAGATCTTCTCGAGATCGATGTCGGCCAGCAGCGCTTCCATGTCGGCCAGCGTGTCGATCGCCACGCCCTCGCGTCCGACCTCGCCCTCGCTCATCGGGTGGTCGGAGTCGTAGCCCATCAGGGTCGGCATGTCGAAGTCGGTCGAGATGCCGGTCTGGCCCTGCGCGATCAGGTACTTGAAGCGCTGGTTGGTGTCCTCGCCGGTGCCGAAGCCGGCGATCTGGCGCATCGTCCAGGTACGGCTGCGGTACATCGTCGGGTACGGACCGCGCGTGAACGGGTAGCGTCCTGGCAGGCCGATGTCCGCCAGCGGCGTGTCGGCAATGTCCGCCACGGTGTAGGTGCGTTGCACGGCGATGTCGCCGATCGTCTGGAACTGCAGCCTGCGCTCGGGCTGCTTGCGCAGGAAGGCCTCGACTTCGCCCGCCTCCCAGTCCTTGCGCTCGGACTCGAGGCGGTCGCGTTCATTGGGGTCAAGCCAGGTCATCGGGATACTCCTTGCGGATCGTGCGTGCAATGAGCTGCCGGGCCGCCGCGTAGGGGTCGGTGCCGCGCTCGGCGAGGGCGGCAGCGAGCACCGGCGCGAACTCCCTGGCGGCCGCGGCAAAGCGCTCGAGCAGCAGCGTTTCGGCAGTCTTGTGCAAGCGGAACTCGGCAACCCGCCGGCGGCGCCGGTGGCCTGCATCGGAGGCGCCGAGCATGGTCTGATGCGCCGCGATGCGAGCGAGCAGCTCGTCGATGCCCTGCCCCGTGTACGCGCTCACGCCGACCACCGGCACCGCCCAGTCGCGCTGCGGGCCGGTGAGCGCGCCCAGCGTCAGCATCTGCTTCAAGTCGGTCAGCGTGCGCAGCGCATCGTCGCGATCGCACTTGCTGACGACATGGATGTCGGCGATTTCCAGAATGCCAGCCTTGATGGCCTGGATCTCGTCGCCCAGGCCAGGGGCCGAGACCACCACCGTGGTGTCGCTGGCGTGAGCAACCTCGACCTCGTCCTGGCCGACGCCCACCGTCTCGAGCACGACGGTGTCGTAGCCGGCGACGTCGAGCAGGTCGACCGCGTCGAGCGCAGCCCGGGCCATGCCGCCGGTGGCCCCACGCGTGGCCATGCTGCGGATGAAGACCCCGGGGTCGTTGGCCAGTTCGGTCATGCGGATGCGGTCGCCGAGGATCGCGCCGCCCGAGTACGGGCTCGACGGGTCGATGGCGACGATGCCGACGCGCGCGCCGCGTTCGCGCAGCGCAGCGGTGAGCCGGGCGACCAGCGTCGACTTGCCGCTGCCGGGCACGCCGGTCAGGCCGATCACATGGGCACGCCCGGCGCGACGGTAGACCTCGGCCAGCGCGGGCCGGGCCTCGGCGACGCCGGCCTCGGCGCGCGAGATCAGCCGGCCCAGCGCCCACGCGTTGCCCGCGGCCAGCCGGCGCAGCAGCTCGGACGAAGGGACGTAGGCCATGCCCCTGCTCAGTTGCCCTGACGCAGTTGCTGGTGGAGGCTGCGAAAGACCTCGCGGTCGTCGACCACGCGGCGGGCCTTGAAGTCGGTGCGCGGAATCGATTGGGGCTCGACCAGCTCGACCCTGGCCCGCACGCCCAGCACCGTGTGCACCTTGTGTGCCGCTTCGGCGCGGAAGCGCTCGCCCGCAGCTTGTCCGGCGCGGTGGATGTCGGCGCTGGGCTCGACGCGCAGCAGCAGTTCGTCCATCGCGGCCTCGCGGGTGATGACGATGCGGTGCTCGCCGCCGTAGCCGGGCAGTTGGTTGAGCGCAGCGTCGATCTCGCTCGGGTAGATGTTCTCGCCGCGGATCGTGAACATGTCGTCGATGCGGCCGAAGACGCCCTGCGGCAGACGCGGGTAGGTGCGGCCGCAGGGGTTGTCCTCGTCGGTCCACAGCGTCAGGTCGCCCGAGAGCAGGCGGATCATCGGCTGGCTGCTGCGCTCGAGATGGGTGTAGACCGGCGTGCCGCGCCGGCCGTAGGGCACGCGACGCATCGTCGCCGGGTCGCAGACCTCGGTGTAGATGATGTCCTGCCAGCACAGCATGCCCTGGTTGCTCTGCTCGGTGCCAGCCAGGTTCATGAACGGCGACATCTCGGCCATCGAGCCGCAGTCGTAGACCTTCGCGCCGTAGAGCTCCTCGATACGATCCTTGACGCCGGGCACCGAAGCGCCGGGTTCGCCGCTGAAGAACAGGCACTTCAGAGCGAAGTCGCGTGGGTCGAGTTTTTCCTCGCGCGCGACTTCGGCCAGGTGGATCGCGTAGCTCGGCGTGCCGTAGAAGGCCGCTGGCTTCATCAGCGCCAGCCAATGCGCCAGGCGCGCGCTCATGCCCGGAGCGCCGGCGCCGAACGGGAAGGCCTTGGCCCGCAGGCGCTCGGCACCGGCCAGCGCCCCCCAACTGCCGAGGTACAGGCTGAAGATGGCGGCGATGCACACCATGTCGCCCGGGCGGATGCCCATCCCCCACATCACGCGGGCATGCGCGTTGGCGATCGCGCGCCAGTCGGCGCGGCCGATGCCGAAGACCGTCGGCCGGCCCGTGGTGCCGCTGGTGCCATGGACGTGGAAGACCTCGGCATCCGGCACGCAGAGGTAGTCGCCGAAGGGCGGATGCGCGGCCTGCGCGGCACGCAGGTCGGCCTTGCTGACCACCGGCACGCGGGCCTCGAAGTCCTCCAGCGACGCAAGCTGGTCGGGGTGAAAGCCGGCCTCCTCCCACTTGCGGCGGTAGAACGGCGCGCGGGCCCAGGCGTAGCGGCAGACCTCGCGCAGCCGCTCGAGGATGGCCTGCTCGCGCTGCCGGGCGGGCATGGTCTCGCGCCGCGCAAACCAGTAGCGGCTGCCGGCCGGCGGCAGATAGTCCTCGTCGTAGGTGGCCGGGAACGACCACTCTTCCATCACGGGCCTCCGGTGGCTGGGCTCAGCGCGGGCCGCGCTCGGCGACCAGGCGGCGGATCGAATCGACGATCGCCTGCGGCGGGGTGTCCTGCAGCAGCACCTCGCGCACGCCCAGCTGGCGGATCGCCGCGACATCCTCGTCGGGCATCACGCCGCCGGCGATCACGATCAGGTCGGCCGCACCCTTGTCCGCGAGCAGGCGGAAGATCTTCGGGAATACGCTCAGCTGCACACCCGAGAGCAGGCTCACGCCGAGCACGTCGACGTCTTCCTGGATCGCGGTGTTGACCACTTCCTCGGGCGTGCGGTGCAGCCCGGAGTAGATGACGTCCATGCCGGCATCGCGCAACGTGCGGGCGACGACCTTGACACCGCGGTCATGGCCGTCGAGGCCGACCTTGGCGAGCAGCACGCGGATCGGGGTGTCGTTCATGGCGTCTTCGCAGTGGGATGCGGTGACCGGGGGTCTGGTCCGCCGCCGCACTATCGCATACCGTATTCTGAATATAAAATCGGGAAATCCCTGGGCTGCCCACGCTGCGGCAGACTCGCCTACCGCCATGTCGATCGCATCGCTGCAGCCGCGCAAGACGCTCGTCGAGGAAGTCCACCAGCGCATCCTCGACGCGATCTGCGACGGCACGCTCCAACCCGGCGCGCGCGTGACACAGGACGAGTTGGCCGCGCGGCTGCAGGTCTCGCGCCAGCCGGTGATGACCGCGCTCGGCCTGCTCAAGCAGCAGGGTTTTCTGGTCGACCACGGGCGGCGCGGCCTGCAGGTCGCACCGGTCGACCGCGCGCGCTTCGACGCGATCTACCAGTTCCGCTCGGCGCTCGAGCCGCTGGCCGCCTCGCTGGCGGCCGCGCGCGCGAGCCGCGCTCAAGTCGAGCACGGACGCCGGCTCATCAGCCACGGGCAACGCGTCGCCGCCACCGGCAACCCGGCCGCGGCGCTGCAGGCCGATGTCGACTTCCATTCCTGGATCTACGCCACCAGCGGCAACCCGCTGATCGTGCAGTCGATGCAGACGCACTGGCAGCACCTGCGTCGCTCGATGGGCGAAGTCCTGCGCCGGCCGCGCTACGTGCACAAGGTCTGGGCCGAGCACGCCGACATCGTCGAGGCCATCGCTGCCGGCGACGCCGAAGGCGCGGCGCTGGCCATGTCGGCGCATGTGCGCACGGCGCACGAACGCGTCGGCGCCGAGATCGGCGCTGCCGCGGGCGGTATGTCATGAACCCCCTCCAGCCGCCCCGCAGTGTTCAACCTGGATCCGGCAGTCGACCGCCGTGCCGCGCATGCAAGCTCTTGTCGGCTCATGCGAATCCGGCCACGGCCGCGCTCACCTCCTGGGTCAGGGCGCTGCGCACCCGACCCGAGCCGCCCTCGGGCCCGCCCAACTGCCGGATCCAGGTTCAACCTCGAGGCGCGGCGCGCCGCCGGGTTCGACGACGACGAGCTCGCCGCGCTGTCGGCGTAGTGCCCGCGGCCTGCAGCGCTACCCGCGCGGGTGGTGGCGGGCGTGCAACTGGCGCAGCCGCTCGCGCGCGACGTGGGTGTAGATGGTGGTCGTGCCGATGTCGGCATGGCCCAGCAGCAGCTGCACCGCGCGCAGGTCGGCGCCGTGGTTGAGCAGGTGCGTCGCGAATGCGTGGCGCAGGGTGTGCGGCGACAGCGGCGTGGCGATGCCGGCGGCCAGCGCGTAGCGGCGCACCAGGCGCCAGAACATCTGCCGCGTCATCGCGCCGCCGCGCGCGGTGACGAACAGCGCGTCGCTGGCGCGCCCGCCGAGGATGGCGCGGCGGGCCTGGCCGAGGTAGCGCTGCAGCCATTCGCGCGCCTCCTCGCCGTAGGGCACCATGCGCTCGCGCGCGCCCTTGCCGCTGACCTTGAGCACGGCATCGGCCAGCGCCAGCTGCACCGTGCGCAGCGTCACCAGCTCGCTCACGCGCAGGCCGCTGGCGTACATCAGCTCGAGCATCGCGCGGTCGCGCAGGCCCAGCGGCTGGGCCACGTCGGGCGCGGCCAGCAGGGCCTCGACCTGGGCTTCGGTCGGCACCCGCGGCAGGCGCTGCGGCTGGCGCGCCGCGAGCAGCTCGAGGGTGGGGTCGGCGCTCAGGCGCCGCTCGCGCAGCGCCCAGCGGAAGTAGCGCCTGAAGACCGCCAGCCGGCGGTTGGCGGTGCTCGCGCGGCTGCCGGCGTGGCGCTCGGCGATGTAGCCCTGCAGGTCGGCCTTGCGCGTCTGGTCGAGCGCACGGCCGCTGCCGGCGGCGAGCCAGCGCGCGTACAGCATGAGGTCGCGGCGGTAGGCCGCGCGCGTCAGCGCGGCCAGACCGTCCTCGAGCCAGACGGCGTCGAGGAAGCGGTCGATGGCCTCGGTGCTGGCGGCCAGCCCCGGCGGCGGCGTGCCGGTCACGCCGCGTGCGTCACTCGAGCGTCAGGCGCTGGCGGGCGACGACGTCCTTGAACACCGCCAGCTCGGCGCGGATCTGCTCGGCAAACTGCTCGGGCGTGTTGGCGACGATCAGCGAGCCGGTGTCGTCGATGCGCCGGCGCACGGCCGGGTCCTGCAGCACCTGGCGGGTGGCGGCGTTGACGCGGTCGACCACCGGGCGCGGCACGCCGCGCGGGCCGATCAGGCCGTAGAAGGCCATGCGGTTGACCGGCTCGAGCCCGACTTCGGCGAAGGTCGGCACGTTGGGCAGGAAGGGCAGCCGCTGCGGTGCGGCGACGATGATCGGGATCAGCCGGCCGTCACGGATGAAGGGCATCGACGAGGGCAGGTTGTCGAAGATGATCAGCACCTGGCCGGCGACGGTGTCCCGCAGCGCCGGACCGGCACCGCGATACGGGATATGCGTGACGAAGGTCCGCGTGAGGCTCTTGAAGGCCTCCATCAGCAGGTGGTTGTTGCCGCCGGTGCCCGAGCTGGCGTAGCTGTGCCGGCCGGGGTTGCGGCGCAGCTCGGCGAGGAAGGTCGCGTAGTCGCGCGCCGGGAACGAGGGGTGCACCGCGATCAGGTTGGGCGTGGCCGCGATGTTGATGATCGGCGTCTTGTCGGTCAGCGGGTTGTAGGGGATACGCGGGTTGATCGCCGGGTTGGCCGCGGTCGTCGACACCGTGGCCATGCCCAGCACATAGCCGTCGTTGGGCGCGCGCACCAGCTCGGTCGCGCCGATCACGCCGCCGCCGCCGCCGCGGTTCTCGACGACCACCGTCTGGCCGAGCACGGCGCTGAGCGGGTCGGCGACGATGCGCGCGATGATGTCGGTCGCGCCGCCGGGGGCGAAGGGCACGATCAGCCGGATCTGCCGGGTCGGCCAGGCCTGGGCCCAGGCCGAGCCGGCCGCCAGCGGGGCGGCGGCCGCGGCACCCAGTGCGGCCAGGGATTTGAGGGTGTCGCGCTTGGAGAGGTTCATGCGGTGACTCCGGATGACAGTGGGTCGGGCTGCACCTCTGCCGCCCTGTAAGCCGATTGTGCCCGCAGCCCGGCGCGATGGTTCGGTGTGTCAACCTAGCAAAGACCCGCGGACGTGGCGGCGTTGTACGATCACCCCATGCAGGCCATCGACACCCCAAACCGCGCCCGTTCGTTGACCGCCGACCTCGTGCAACGGCTCGGGGACCGCATCCGGCACGGTGAACTGGTGCCGGGGGCCAAGCTGCCGCGCGAGGCCGACCTGATGACCGAGTACGGGGTCAGCCGCACCGTGGTTCGCGAGGCCATGTCGCAGTTGCAGGCTGGCGGCATGGTCGAGACCCGGCACGGCATCGGCACCTTCGTCGTCGGTCTCGGCCAGGGTACGCATTTCCGCATCCCGGCGCACCAGCTCGGCACCCTGCATGACGTCATCGCCGTGCTCGAACTGCGCATCGCGGTTGAAACCGAAGCCGCCGGGCTGGCCGCGCAGCGCCGGCACGCCGGCCATCTGCAGGCGATGCGCGTCGCGCTCGACGCGTTCGGGCTGGCCGTCGATGCCGGCCGCGACGCTGTCGGCGCCGACTTCCAGTTCCACCTCGAGATCGCGCGGGCCACTGGCAACCGCCATTTCGCCGAGTTGATGACCACGCTGGGTGGCACGATGATCCCGCGCGCGCGGCTGGAAGCCGCCGAGCCGCCGACGCAGCAGCGCACGGAGTACCTGCGCCAGGTCAACGCCGAACACGAGACGATCTACCAGGCGGTCGTCCGTCAGGATGCCGAGGGCGCGCGCGCCGCGATGCGAACACACCTGAGCAACAGCCGAGAACGCCGCCGCGCGATGGCGGGCTGAGGGCTGGGGTCGGCCGGCGAGGCGCCATCGGACGGGGCCGACGGGAGCGCCGGATCGGCTCGCGAGCGACCACAGAGAGGTCAGGACTCAGGGTATTCCTGTGTGTCACAGGCACTTGGCCTTGAGATACGATGTCTGATGTCTTGCAATCATGCCCATTGCACCGAATGACCCCATCCGAACTCCGCCCGTCCCGCGCGCGCGGGCGACCGAGCGCTCCGGGCCTGCCGCGCCCCGGACAACGCCGGCTTTCGCGCCGTGGCCACCCGCAGCCAAACGGTCGCGACCGGTTCGCGCACCGCAGCGCCCCCCGGCACGCCGGCCGCGCGACGGTCGCGCTCGGTGTCACCCCGGCGAGGCCGCAGACATGAGCCGGGACGTCCGCATCACGCAGGTCCGCATCACGCCGGTGGCCTTTCGCGACGCCCCGCTGCTCAACGCGGCGGGGATCCACGAACCCTGGGCACTGCGCGCGATCGTCGAGCTGGAAACCTCCGATGGTCGCGTCGGGATCAACGAGACCTACGGCGATGCCCCGATGCTCGCCGTGCTCGAGCAGGCGCGCGAGCATGTCCTCGGGCTGAGCCCGTTCGCGCTCAACCGCATGGAGGAGCGCCTGCGCGCTGCGATCCGGCCCAAGGCCAGCGCCGCGGAGTACACGCTGGCCCCCGGCTCGCACAGCGCCAAGAATGCGGCCAAGGCGATCAGCGCCTACGAGGTCGCCATGCTCGACCTGCAGGGGCAGTTGGGGAACGCGCCCATCGTCGACCTGCTGGGCGGCGCGCTGCGCCCCAGCGTGGACTACAGCGCCTACCTGTTCTTCAAGTACGCCGAGCACCATGGCCGGCCCTATGCGCCCGATGCCTGGGGCGAGGGCCTCAGCCCGCAGCAGATCGTGGCGCAGGCGCAGCGCATGATCGCGCTCTACGGATTCAGGAGCATCAAGCTCAAGGGCGGGGTGTTCGAGCCGCGGCATGAGATTGCCTGCATCAAGGCACTGCGGGTCGCGTTCCCCGGCCTGCCGCTGCGCCTGGACCCGAACGCCAACTGGTCACTCGCGACCAGCATCGCGGCCGCGTCGGAACTCGACGACGTTCTGGAGTACTACGAGGACCCCTGCCCCGGCCTCGATGGCATGGCCGAACTGGCCAGACACACCCCGCTGCCGCTCGCCACCAACATGGTCGTGACCAGCATGGACGAGTTCAGGCAGAACGTCCACACGCGCTCGGTGAAGGTGATCTTGTCGGACCATCACTACTGGGGCGGGCTGCGCGCGACACAGCAGCTCGCGCACATGTGCCGGCTGTGGGACCTGGCGCTGTCGATGCACTCCAACTCGCACCTGGGCATCAGCCTGATGGCCATGACCCATGTGGCGGCGGCGGTGCCCGGCCTCGCCTACGCCTGCGACACCCACTATCCGTGGCAGGACGAAGACGTGGTTGCGGGCGGTCGCGTCGCCTTCACTGCGGGCGCGGTGGCGGTGCCCAGCGGGCCCGGGCTCGGGGTGCAGATCGACCGCGACGCGCTGGCCAGGCTGCACGGGCAGTACCTGGCCTGCGGCAGCCGGCAGCGCGACGACCTCGCGCAGATGCGCAAGTACGACCCGTCCTTCACCGGCGTGACGCCCAGGTTCTGACACCACCACGGATCCGCTTGGCCCGGAGTGTCGAAACCGGCTTCGGGTTTACCAGAATTTCTACCCTCCACTCTTGAGATACGATGTCATATCTCTTTGAGGAAGCCCGCATGACCCCCGCCGAACTCCGCCAGGCCCTCTCGCAAGGGTTGCTGTCGTTCCCGCTGACCGACTTCGACTCCGAACTGCGCTTCGAGCCACGTGGCTTTGCCGCGCGGCTCGACTGGCTGACGCCCTACGGTGCCTCGGTGCTGTTTGCCGCCGGCGGCACCGGCGAGTTCTTCTCGCTCGAGCCTGACGAGTACAACGAGGTCATCCGCGTGGCCGTACAGACCTGCGGTCGGCGCACGCCGATCGTCGCCGGGGCCGGTGGCGGCACCCGGCTGGCCATCCGCTACGCGCAGCAAGCCGCCAGCCTGGGCGCGGCCGGCATCCTGCTGCTGCCGCACTACCTGACCGAGGCCTCGCAGGCCGGGCTGGTGGCGCATATCCAGGCCGTCTGCGCCAGCGTCGACATCGGGGTCGTCGTCTACAACCGCGGCGCCTGCCGGTTGAGCGCCGCATCGCTGGAACAGCTCGCGCAGCGCTGCCCGAACCTGATCGGCTTCAAGGACGGTCTGGGCGACGTCGAGCGCATGGTGCAGATCCGCCAACGCCTGGGCGAGCGGCTGGTCTACATCGGCGGCATGCCCACCCACGAGGTCTACGCCAGCGCCTACCAGGCGCTGGGCGTGCCGACGTACTCGTCGGCCGTCTTCAACTTCGTGCCGCGCACGGCGATGCAGTTCTACGCCGCCTACGCGCGCGGCGACCGCGCCACCACCGATCGCCTGATCCGCGAGTTCTTCCTGCCCTACCTCGAGATCCGCAACCGCGGCGAGGGCTATGCCGTGAGCATCGTCAAGGCCGGCGCAACCATCGTCGGCCGCTCGGCCGGCCCCGTGCGCCCGCCGCTGACCGACCTCGAGCCGCCGGAGGTCGAAGCCCTGCGTGCGCTGATCGCCACGCTCGGGCCGCAGTAAGTACGTCGGCCGCTTCAACCCACCCAGGAGACAAACCACATGATCCGCCGTTTGCTAGCCGTCGCCTTGGCCACGCTGGTCGCTGCCGGGGCCCACGCTTTCCCGACCAAACCGGTCACCCTGGTCGTGCCCTTCCCGCCCGGGGGCTCGACCGACATGATCGCGCGAGTGCTCCAACCCCGGCTGCAGGAGCGCCTGGGTGGCACCGTGGTCGTCGAGAACCGCGCCGGCGCCACCGGCAGCATCGGCGCCACCCAGGTCGCACGTGCCGCGCCCGACGGCCACACGCTGCTGGTCTCGTCGCTGGGCCCGTTCGTGATCGTGCCGCACCTGATGCGCGTGCAGTACGACGCGCTGCGCGACCTCGAGCCGATCACCGTCGTCGTGCAGGCGCCCAATGTGCTGGTCGTTCCCGCCGCGTCACCGCACCGCACGCTGGCCGACGTGCTGGCCCACTTGCGCGCCAACCCCGGACGCATGACCTTCGGGTCGGCGGGCAACGGCAGCAGCGACCACCTGTCCGCCGAGCTGTTCTGGCAGCAGACCACCACCAGCGGCACGCATGTGCCCTACCGTGGTGGCGCCCCGATGCTGACCGACCTGCTCGGCGGTCAACTCGACGCCGCGTTCGGCAACATCAACTTCGTCCTGCCGCATATCCAGTCGGGCCGGCTGCGTACGCTCGCCGTCGCCAGCACGCGGCGTTCGCCGCTGCTGCCCGAGGTGCCTACGCTCGAGGAGTCGGGCGTGCGCGAAGCCAACGTGCAGTCCTGGCAGGCGATCGCCGCACCACGCGGGCTGCCCGCCGATGTACGCAGCCGGCTGCACGAAGCCATCGTCGCGACCTTCGGCGAGGCCCCCATCCGCGCCCGGCTGCAGGAGCTGGGCTTCGAGATGGTGCTCAACACGCCCGAGCAGTTCGCGGCGTTCCAGGCCGCCGAATTCAGCCGCTGGCAGCGGCTGATCCAGACCCGCAACATCAAGGTCGACTGAGCATGAGCCGGTCGTCGTCGCCACGCGTGAGCGCGATGCGGGTGATCCCGGTCGCAGGCCGCGACGGCATGCTGCTGAACCTGTCGGGCGCGCACGCGCCGTTCTTCACGCGCAACCTGGTGCTGATCGTCGACAACGACGGTCGCACCGGCATCGGCGAGGTGCCCGGTGGCGAGCCGATCCGGCAGACGCTCGAGGATGCCCGAGCGCTGGTCGAGGGCCGTGGCATCGGCGAGTTGCAGGCCATCCTGGCCGACATCCGCACCCGCTACGCCGAGCGCGACGCCGGCGGCCGCGGCCTGCAGACCTTCGACCTGCGCACGACCATCCACGCGCTGGCTGCCGTCGAGTCGGCGCTGCTCGACCTGCAGGGCCAGCACCTGGGCGTGCCGGTGGCGGCGCTGCTGGGCGAAGGCCAGCAGCGTGAGGCCGTGCGCATGCTCGGCTACCTGTTCTTCGTCGGCGACCGTCGCCGCTCACCGCTGCCCTACGCGGCCGAACCCGACGCCGACGACGACTGGCTGCGCCTGCGTCACGAACCGGCGATGGACACCCGAGCCATCGTGCGCCTGGCCGAGGCGGCGCAGGCGCGCTATGGCTTCGCCGACTTCAAGCTCAAGGGCGGCGTGCTGCGCGCCGAGCAGGAGGTCGAGGCCGTGCGCGCGCTGCATGAGCGCTTCCCGCAAGCGCGCATCACGCTCGACCCCAACGGCGGCTGGCGGCTGGCCGAGGCCGTGCGGCTGCTGCGCGACCTGCGCGGCGTGCTGGCCTACGCCGAGGACCCCTGCGGCGCCGAGGACGGCTACTCGGGCCGCGAGGTGATGGCCGAGTTCCGGCGGGCCACCGGGCTGCCGACGGCGACCAACATGGTCGCCACCGACTGGCGTCAGCTGGTCCACGCGCTGGCGCTGCAAGCCGTCGACATCCCCTTGGCCGACCCGCATTTCTGGACTCTCTCGGGCGCGGTGCGCGTGGCCCAGACCTGCCGCGACTGGGGCCTGACCTGGGGCTCGCACTCGAACAACCACTTCGACGTCTCGCTGGCGATGTTCACCCACGTCGCGGCCGCTGCGCCAGGCCGCGTGACGGCGATCGACACGCACTGGATCTGGCAGGACGGCCAGCGCCTGACGCGCGAACCGCTGCGCATCGAGGGCGGCTGCGTGCATGTGCCACAGCGCCCGGGACTGGGCGTGGAACTCGACATGGCGGAAGTCGACAAGGCCCACGCCCTGTACCGCCGACATGGCCTGGGCGCGCGCGACGATGCCATGGCCATGCAATACCTGATCCCGGGCTGGACCTTCGACCCCATGCGACCCTGCCTGGTGCGCTGAGCACACCATGACGAACACCCCTGCCGACGCCCTGCCCGACCAAGTCGACGCCTGCGTGGCTGCCGCCGCGGCGGCGGCCGACGACTACGCTGCCACCGCTGCCGCCCCGCGCGCGGCCCTGCTCGATGCCCTCGCCGACGCGCTCGACGGGCAGCGCGAAGCGCTCGTTGCGCTGGCCGACGAGGAGACCCGGCTGGGCCCGCAACGGCTGCAAGGCGAGGTCGCGCGCACGACCTTCCAGTTGCGCGGGTTCGCCCAGCACATCCGCGACGGTGCCCCCTACGCGGTGGTGGCCGAGCCGGCGCTCAGCGCACCGCCCCCACGCGGCCGACCGGCGCTGCTGCGCGTGCGCGTGCCGCTGGGCCCGGTGGCGATGTTCGCGGCCAGCAACTTCCCCTTCGCCTTCTCGGTGCTCGGCGGCGACACCGCCTCCGCCCTGGCAGCCGGCTGCCCGGTCGTCGTCAAGGCCCATCCGGCGCACCCCGCGCTGGCGCGCGCCGTGGCCGCCCTGGCGCGTGAGGTCGTGGCAGCCCAGGGCCTGCCCAGCGGCATCCTGAGCCTGGTCGAGGGCGCGGGCCACGCCGTCGGCGTCGGGCTGGTCCGGCACCCCGCGATCGCCGCGGTGGCCTTCACCGGATCGCTGCGGGGCGGGCTCGCACTGCAGCGTGAGGTGCAGGCGCGGCCGCGCCCGATCCCGTTCTACGGCGAACTCGGCTCGATCAATCCGGTGGTCGTGTTGCCGGCCGCGCTGGGGCCGGGTGGCGAGGCGGCCGCGCAGTCGCTGGCGGCGTCGATCGCACTGGGCTGCGGCCAGTTCTGCACCAGCCCGGGCGTGGTCGTCGTGCCCCAGGGTGACGACGGCGACGCCTTCGTCGCGGCGCTGGTGCAAGCCTTGCGGCTGCAGACGCTGCATCCGATGCTCTCGCCGCAGATCCGCGCCGGCTTCGACCAGGGCCGCAGCCGCTGGCTGGCCCACCCGGCGCTGCAGCCGCTGCTGGCCGACGCCGCCGCCGACGCGCTGGCGCCCAGGCCCCTGCTCGCGCAGGTGGGGGCCACCGACTTCGTCGCCGACGCCGCCTTGCACGAGGAGGTGTTCGGCCCGGCAGCGCTGGTCGTGCGCACCGCTGCGCCCGCGCAGGCCATACCCGTGCTGCGGGCCATTGGCGGTTCGTTGACCGTGACTCTGTGGGGCGCCGAAGACGGCGACACCACGACGCGCGAACTCGTACGCGCAGCCATGCAGATTGCCGGTCGCGTGCTGTTTGCCGGCCTGCCCACCGGAGTTGCAGTCTGCGCAGCACAGCAGCACGGCGGGCCCTGGCCGGCATCGACCGCGCCGGCCACGACCTCGGTCGGCTGGGCTGCGATCGACCGCTTCCTGCGCCCGGTCGCGCTGCAGGATGCCCCGCCCTGGCTGAGGGTCCGCAGCGGGCTGCCGTGCTGAGCCGGCCATGGGACCGCTGACGATCCGCATGCATGCGGCCGACAACGTGGCCATCGTGGTCAACGACGGCGGGCTGCCGGCCGGCACCCGGCTGCCCGAGGGCGTGGTGCTGCGCGAGCCCGTACCGCAGGGCCACAAGTTCGCGCTCGCGCCGATCGCCGCCGGCGCGGCCGTGGTGCGCTACGGCGTGACGCTGGGTCAGGCCGTGCGGGCCATCGAAGCCGGCGAGTGGGTGCACGAGCGGCGCCTGACGCTGGCGCCGGCGCGCGCGCTGTCGGACCTGCCGCGCCCGCTCGCGCCGCGCCCGCTGCTGCCGCCGCTCGAGGGCCACACCTTCGAGGGCTACCGCAATGCCGACGGCAGCGTGGGCACCCGCAACCTGCTGGCCATCACCGAGACCGTGCAATGCGTGGCCGGCGTGGTCGAGGTCGCGGCGCGCCGCATCCGCGATGAACTGCTGCCCCGCTACCCGAACGTCGACGGCGTCGTCGCGCTGCAGCACGGCTATGGCTGCGGCGTGGCCATCGACGCGCCGGGCGCCGAAATCCCGATCCGCACGCTGCGCAACATCGCGCGCAACCCCAATTTTGGCGGCGAGGCCTTGGTCGTCAGCCTGGGCTGCGAGAAGCTGCAGCCGCAGCGGTTGTTCCCGCCGGGCAGCATCGCGCTGGCCGACGGCGGCGCGCCCGACGTGCTGTGCCTGCAGGACCCGGCGCAGGTGGGCTTCGAGGCAATGATCGAGGGCATCGTCGAGCGCGCCCGCGTGCACCTGACGCGGCTCGACGCGCGCCGTCGCGAGACCGTGCCGGCCAGCGCACTGGTCGTGGGCGTGCAGTGCGGGGGCAGCGACGCGTTCTCGGGCGTCACGGCCAACCCGGCCGTCGGTGCGCTGAGCGACCTGCTGGTGCGCGCCGGCGCCACCGTGCTGTTTTCCGAGACCACCGAGGTGCGCGACGGCATCGAGCAGCTCCACGCCCGCGCCGCCACGCCCGAGGTGGCGCAGGCGCTGCTGCGCGAGATGGCCTGGTACGACGACTACCTGCGCCGCGGCCACGTCGACCGCAGCGCCAACACCACGCCCGGCAACAAGGCCGGCGGGCTGGCCAACATCGTCGAGAAGGCCATGGGCTCGATCGTCAAGTCCGGCAGCGCGCCCATCGTCGGCGTGGTGCCGCCGGGCGAGCGCGCCAGCGGCCACGGCCTGCTGTTCGTGGCCACGCCAGCCAGCGACTTCGTCTGCGGGACGCTGCAACTGGCCGCGGGCATGAACCTGCATGTCTTCACCACCGGGCGCGGCACTCCCTACGGACTGGCCGCCTGCCCGGTGGTCAAGGTCGCCACGCGCAGCGAACTGGCACGCCGCTGGCACGACCTGATCGACGTCGACGCCGGACCCATCGCCGAGGGTCGAGCCAGCATCGACGATCTGGGCCGCGAACTCTTCGACACCCTGCTGGCCGTCGCCAGCGGGCGGCGCACCTGGGCCGAGCGCTGGGGGCTGCACAACGCGCTCGTGCTGTTCAACCCGGCACCGCTGACCTGAGCGCCGCGCGCGGCGCCGGCTGCGCCAGCGCCCAGTCGATATGCTCTCGCACCAGCGCCGAGGCGCCGTCGCGACGCGCGGCGAGCGCGGTGCGGACCTCGGCGCCGGCGCCGGCGGCCAGCGCGTTGCCCAGCGCGACGGCGAGGTTGCGCTGCCAGCGTTCGTGGCCGATGCGGCGGATCGCGCTGCCGGCGCTGGCGCGCAGGAACTGGGCCTCGTCCCAGGCCCACAGCGCGAGCAGGGTCGGCGCGGCCAGCGTCTCGCGCACGTCGAAGTCGGGCAGCGTGCTGCGCTGCGCGTACTTGTTCCAGGGGCAGACGAGCTGGCAGTCGTCGCAGCCGTAGATGCGGTTGCCGACCGCCGCGCGCAGCTCGGGCGGGATCGGCCCCGGGTGCTCGATCGTCAGGTACGAGATGCAGCGCCGCGCGTCGAGCCGGTAGGGGGCGACGATGGCCCGGGTCGGGCAGGCCTCGATGCACGCACTGCAGGCGCCGCAGTGCGCGGTGGTCGCCGCGGTCGGCGGCAGCGCGAGGTCGACGCAGATCTCGCCGAGGAAGAAGGTCGAGCCGGCCTCGCGGGCGAGCGCGAGCGTGTGCTTGCCGCGCCAGCCCAGCGCGCTGCGCGTGGCCAGCTCGACTTCGAGCACCGGCGCCGAGTCGACGAATACGCGGTGGCCGAGCGGGCCGACCTCGGCGGCCAGCCGCTCGGCCAGTTGCTGCAGGCGCCGGCGCAGCACCTTGTGGTAGTCGCGGCCGCGGGCGTAGACCGACACGCTGGCGTCGAGCGGGCGCGCCAGCCGGGCCCATTCGACGGCCTGCCAGCCCTCGGCCGTGGTCCGCGGCAGGTAGTCCATGCGCGCGGTGATCACCGACAGCGTGCCCGGCACCAGCGCGGCCGGGCGCGCCCGCCGCAGGCCGTGGCGGGCCATGTAGTGCATCTGGCCGTGCCAGCCGGCGTCCAGCCAGGCGCGCAGGCCTGGCTCGGCATCGGTCAGGTCGATGCCGGCCACGCCGATCTGTGAGAATCCCAGCGCCCGCGCCCATTCCTGCAGCCGCGCCACCAGCGCAGCCCCGTCGACGCGATGTCGCAACCCCATCGTCCGATTCTAGGAACATGCCGCCTGCACTGGCCCGACGAGGCGGCCTGCGCGCGCAGCGCAGCGGCGCTGGCGGCGGCCCCGGGCATCGCCCAGGCGCTGGTCGAGCTGCACGGCGAACTCGGCGCCGGCAAGACGAGCTTCGCCCGCCACCTGCTGCGCGCGCTGGGCGTGCGCGGGCGCATCCGCAGCCCGACCTACGCGCTGGTCGAGACTTACGAGCTCGGCGGCCCGGGCGAGGCCGATGCCGGGCAGGCCTGGCACTGCGACCTCTACCGCTTCGCCGACCCGCGCGAGTGGGTCGACGCCGGGCTGCGCGACGTCTTCGCCGCGCCGGGGCTCAAGCTCGTCGAGTGGCCCGAGCGCGCCGGCGGCCTGCTGCCGCCGGCCGACCTGCGCGTGGAACTCGAGGCCGAGGACGACGGTCGACGACGCGTGACCGTGCACGCCCACAGCCCCCGCGGCCAGTCGCTGCTGGCGGCACTGGCCTCATGACGCCGGCTGCGACGCCGCCGC
>Ga0208100_100314_pt1 | contig 19712 bp, 16 predicted proteins | sample SubbioR11_8A_Aug_FD_184817 | JGI IMG/M metagenome (GOLD analysis project Ga0208100, IMG submission 184817) | Serpentinite rock and fluid subsurface biosphere microbial communities from McLaughlin Reserve, California, USA - CR11_8A_Aug (SPAdes) | ecosystem: Environmental > Terrestrial > Deep... | reverse complement strand
CCTCGCGCGGCGCGCCGCGGGGTAGGCGGCGACCCGGCCGCGGGCGCCGGTGCGGCGCTCGTGCGGCCCCCTGCCGCACAACGACAAGCGCGCCCAACGCCATCGGAGACCCGCCCATGCCCCAGCCACTGAGCCCCGCCGAAGAGGCGCTGCGCGAGGCCGCGCTCGACTACCACCGCCGGCCGACGCCGGGCAAGGTCGCGGTCGCGCCGACCAAGCCGCTGTCGAACCAGCGTGACCTCTCGCTGGCCTACTCGCCCGGGGTGGCCTACGCCTGCCTGGCGATCGCCGAAGACCCGGCCACAGCCGCGCACTACACCGCGCGCGCCAACCTCGTGGGCGTGATCACCAACGGCACCGCGGTGCTCGGCCTGGGCGACATCGGCGCGCTGGCCAGCAAGCCGGTGATGGAGGGCAAGGGTTGCCTGTTCAAGAAGTTTGCCGGCATCGATGTCTTCGACATCGAGCTCGCCGAGCGCGACCCCGACCGGCTCGTCGAGATCATCGCCGCGCTCGAGCCGACGCTGGGCGGCATCAACCTCGAGGACATCAAGGCCCCCGAGTGCTTCGTCGTCGAGCGCAAGCTGCGCGCGCGGATGAAGATCCCGGTCTTCCACGACGACCAGCATGGCACCGCGATCATCGCCGGCGCCGCGTTGCTCAACGCGCTCGAGCTGACCGGCAAGGACATCGGCGCGGTCCGGCTGGCCGTCTCGGGTGCCGGCGCGGCGGCCATCGCCTGCCTCGACATCATGGTCGGGCTGGGCGTGCGGCGCGACCAGATCCTCGTCGTCGACAGCCGCGGCGTGATCCAGGCCGAGCGCGACGATGCGCGCGACGGCCGGCTCGACGACAGCAAGCAGCGCTACTGCCGCGACACGCCGGCGCGCACGCTGGCCGACGCGGTCGCCGGCGCCGACGTCTTCCTCGGCTGCTCGGCCGCGGGCGTGCTCACGCCGGCGATGGTCGCGACGATGGCCGCGCAGCCGCTGATCCTCGCGCTGGCCAACCCCGAGCCCGAGATCCGCCCCGAGGCGGCGCGCGCGGTGCGCCCCGACTGCATCGTCGCCACCGGCCGCAGCGACTACCCGAACCAGGTCAACAACGTCCTGTGCTTCCCGTACATCTTCCGCGGCGCGCTCGACTGCGGCGCGACGGCCATCACCGAGGCGATGAAGCTGGCCTGCGTGCGCGAGATCGCCGCGCTGGCCAAGGCCGAGATCAGCGACGAGGTCGCCGGCGCCTACGCCGGGCAGGAGCTGGCCTTCGGCCCCGACTACCTGATTCCGAAGCCCTTCGATTCGCGGCTGATCCTGCGCATCGCGCCGGCGGTCGCGCTGGCCGCGGCCGAGTCGGGGGTGGCCACGCGGCCGATCGCCGACCTCGACGCGTACCGCCAGTCGCTGCAGCGCTACGTCTACCAGACCGGGCTGGTCATGCGCCCGGTCTTTGCCGCCGCCAAGGCGCAGCAGGCCCGGCGCGGCGCGCGCGTGGTCTACGCCGACGGCGAGGACGAGCGCGTGCTGCGCGCGGTGCAGGTGGTCTGCGACGAGGGCCTCGCGCAGCCGATCCTGGTGGGCCGGCGTGCCGTCGTCGAGATGCGTGTGCAGCGCGCCGGTCTGCGGCTGCGCGCCGGCCTCGACTACGAGCTGACCGACCCCGAGGACGACCCGCGCTACCGCGACTACTGGGAGCTCTACCACGCGCTGATGAAGCGCGAGGGCGTGACCCCGGACGTCGCCAGGGCCGCGGTGCGGCGCTCGCACACGCTGATCAGCGCGCTGATGCTGCGCCGGGGCGAGGCCGACGCGATGCTCACCGGCATGGTCGGGCGCTACGACGCGCACCTCGAGCATGTGCGCGACGTCATCGGCCTGCGCCGCGACGCGCGCTGCTTCGCGGCCATGAATGCGCTGCTGCTCGAGGGCCGCACGCTGTTCATCGCCGACACCTTCGTCAACGAGGAGCCCGACGCCGCGCAACTGGCCGAGATCGCGGTCATGGCCGCCGAGGGCGTGCGCCGCTTCGGCCTGCCGCCCAAGGTGGCCTTCCTGTCGCATTCGTGCTTCGGCTCGTCGCGGCGCGCGTCGGCGCGGCGCATGCGCGAGGCCGCCGAGCACTTCAAGGTGCTGGCCCCCGACGTCGAGTGCGACGGCGAGATGCACGGCGATGCCGCGCTCGACCCGGCGATCCGCCAGCGCTTCGTCGCCGATTCGCCGCTGGTCGGCGAGGCCAACCTGCTCGTGCTGCCCAACCTCGATGCGGCCAACATCCTGTTCAACGTGCTCAAGACCACCGGCAGCCAGGGCGTGACGATCGGCCCGGTGCTGCTGGGCGCGCAGCGGCCGCTGCACATCCTGACGCCCTCGGCGACGATGCGCCGGGTCGTCAACATGACCGCGCTGGTCGTCGCCGAGGCGGCGGCCGTGCGCTGACGGCGCCGCGGCAAGGGCCCGACCCGCGGGGTCGGGATAATCGGCGCCGCCACCGGAGCCCAGCCATGTCCCGCCAGACCAAGATCGTCGCCACCATCGGCCCCGCGTCGTCGACGCCCGAGATGCTCGAGCGCCTGCTGCGCGGCGGCGTCGACGTCGTGCGGCTCAACTTCTCGCACGGCAGCGCCGCCGACCATGTCGCGCGCGCCGCCGCGGTGCGCGAGGCGGCGCAGCGCGTCGGCCGCGACGTCGCGATCATGGCCGACCTGCAGGGCCCCAAGATCCGCGTCGGCCGCTTCGAGGCCGGCCAGACCGTGCTCGAGCCCGGCCAGCCCTTCGTGCTCGACGCCGGGCGCAGCGAGCCGGGCGACGACACCGCCGTCGGCCTCGACTACAAGGAGCTGCCGCGCGACGTGCGCCCGGGCGACATCCTGCTGCTCAACGACGGCCTGCTGGTGCTCGAAGTGACCGGCGTGCGCGGCGAGGCGGTGCACACGGTGGTCAAGGTCGGCGGCGTGCTGGCCAACAACAAGGGCATCAACAAGCAGGGCGGCGGCCTGACCGCGCCGGCGCTGACCGCCAAGGACATGGACGACATCCGGACCGCGATGGCGTTCCAGTGCGAGTACCTCGCGGTCAGCTTTCCCAAGAGCGCGACCGACATGGAGATGGCGCGCCAGCTCGCCAACGTCGCCGGCGAGCCCTGGCGCCACCGGCCGGCGCTGATCGCCAAGATCGAGCGCAGCGAGGCCATCCCGCAGCTCGAGCCGATCCTCAAGGCCAGCGACGGCATCATGGTCGCGCGCGGCGACCTCGCCGTCGAGGTCGGCAACGCCGCGGTGCCGGCGCTGCAGAAGCGCATGATCAAGCTCGCCCGCGTGCACGACAAGATCGTGATCACCGCGACGCAGATGATGGAGAGCATGGTCGTCAACCCGGTGCCCACCCGCGCCGAGGTCAGCGACGTCGCCAACGCGGTGCACGACGGCACCGATGCGGTCATGCTCAGCGCCGAGACCGCCACCGGCAAGTACCCGGTCGAGACCGTCGAGGCGATGGCCGCGATCTGCGAGGCCGCCGAGCGCGCCGAGGACTACAGCCGCGTCGACGCCGATTTCGCCAACCGCCGCGTCACCCGCATTGACCAGAGCATCGCGATGGGCGCGCTGTTCACCGCGCACCATCTGGGCTGCCGCGCGATCCTGGCGCTGACCGAGAGCGGCTCGACGGCCCTGTGGATGAGCCGCTACAAGATCGCCGTGCCGATCTACGGCCTGACCACGCAGCCGATGACCCAGCGCCGCATGGCGCTCTACCGCAACGTGCACCCGATCCTGATGCAGGTGCACAGCGACCGCGACGAGGCGCTGCGCGACGCCGAGGCGCTGCTGGTCGGGCGCGGCGTGCTCAAGCCGGGCGACACCTACGCGATCACCTGCGGCGAGCCGATGGGCTACCCCGGCGGCACCAACATGCTCAAGGTCTGCCGCGTCGGCGGTTGAACGCGCCCTGCCGCGCCCCGACCCGCGCGGCGGGTGCGGTCTTGCGCAAGATCAAGCCCGCCGCCGGCCGCGCGCCTAGACTGTGTGGGTGGCGGCGCCAGGGGCGCGCGGCCTACGCGAGCGTGGAGGAACCGACCGATGTTCAAGCGTATCCTGGTGCCGGTCGACGGCAGCGAACTCTCCGACCGCGCGATGGACGCCAGCCTCGACCTCGCCCGCCCGCTGGGCGCGACGGTGGTCGGCTTCGTCGCCGAGCCGCTGGTGCAGCTCGCCGCGGTCGCCCGCCCGTCGGCGATCGTCGCCCGCGAGACCGAGGCCCACGACCGCCGCACCGAGGCCCACGCCCGCGAAGTGCTCGCCCGCTTCGAGCAGCGCGCGCAGGCCGCCGGTGTCGCCTTCGAGGGTCACCACGAGCAGACCCCGCTGGTCGACCAGGCCATCGTCGACACCGCGCAGGCCCGCCGCTGCGACCTGATCGTGATGGTCACCCACGGCCGCGGCGCGTTCGGCGAGTTCCTGTTCGGCTCGCACACCAAGGCCGTGCTCGCGCGCTCGACGCTGCCGCTGCTCGTCCTCCATTGACCCAGCGCAGGCCGCGGCGGCGCTGAGTCGACGCCGGGGCTTGGCGCCGGCCGGGGGCGGGCGTAGACTGCGCGTCCCTGTACAAAACTCCAGCCCCTGGCGCGTCGCCGCGGTGGCCGTGACGGCTGCCCGCGCGGGCGCCCCGCGCCGGCGGGCCGCCTGCCGACCATGGCCGAGACCGACACCCACTCCACCGCCCGGCGCGCCGACCCCCGCAGCGCGCTGCCGCCGCAGCCGATCAGCGCCGAGGTGCTGGTCGAGAAATACGCCAAGGACGGCGAGCGCAGCGTCGACGAGGTGCGCCTGCGCGTGGCCCGCGCGCTGGCCGCTGCCGAGGCGCCCGAGCAGCGCGCCAGGTGGGAGCGGCGCTTCCTGCAGGCCCAGCAGCGCGGCTTCGTGCCGGCCGGGCGCATCGCCTCGGCCGCCGGCACCGACCTCAGCGCGACGCTGATCAACTGCTTCGTGCAGCCGGTGGGCGACTCGATCGCCCAGGTCGACGAGGGCCACCCCGGCATCTACACCGCGCTCACCGAGGCCGCCGAGACGATGCGCCGCGGCGGCGGCGTCGGCTACGACTTCTCGCGCATCCGCCCCAAGGGCGCCTGGGTCGGCAGCACGCGCAGCGCGGCCTCGGGGCCGGTCAGCTACATGCGCGTCTTCGACCGCAGCTGCGAGACCGTCGAGAGCGCGGGCAGCCGCCGCGGCGCGCAGATGGGCGTGCTGCGCTGCGACCACCCCGACATCGAGGAGTTCGTCCACGCCAAGGACGGCGGCGACCTCAAGAATTTCAACCTTTCGGTCGGCGTCAGCGACGCCTTCATGCAGGCCGTGCAGGCCGACGCCGAGGTCGAGCTGGTCCACCGCGCCGAGCCCGGCCCGGCGCAGAAGGCCGAGGGCGCCGTGCAGCGCGCCGACGGCCTGTGGGTCTACCGCAGACTGCGCGCGCGCGCCCTGTGGGACCAGATCATGCGCTCGACCTACGACCACGCCGAGCCCGGCGTGCTGTTCCTCGACCGCATCAACGCCGACAACAACCTCGGCTACTGCGAGACGATCACGGCGACCAACCCCTGCGCCGAGCAGCCGCTGCCGCCCTACGGCTGCTGCTGCCTGGGCAGCATAGCCCTCACGCACTTCGTGCTCGAGCCCTTCGCGGCCGGCGCGCGCTTCGACGAGGCCGGCTTCGCCGAGGTTGCGCGGGTCGCCGTGCGCATGCTCGACAACGTGCTCGACGTCACCGTCTGGCCGCTGCCGCAGCAGCAGGCCGAGGCGCAGGCCAAGCGCCGCATCGGGCTGGGCTTCACCGGGCTGGGCGACGCGCTGGTCATGCTCGGCCTGCGCTACGACAGCGAACCCGCGCGCGCGATGGCGCGCCGCATCGCCGAGCTGATGCGCGATGCGGCCTACGCCGCCTCGGTCGACCTGGCCGCCGAGCGCGGCGCGTTCGCGCTGTTCAACGCCGACCTGTACCTGTCGGGCGGGCGCTTCGCCTCGCGCCTGCCGGCGCCGCTCAAGGAGCGCATCCGCGCGCAGGGCATCCGCAACTCGCACCTGCTGTCGATCGCGCCGACCGGCACGATCAGCCTGGCCTTCGCCGACAACGCGAGCAATGGCATCGAGCCGGCGTTCGCGTGGGCCTACACGCGCAGGAAGCGCGAGGCCGACGGCAGCTTCAAGGAGTACGCCGTCGAGGACCACGCCTGGCGCCTGTACCGCCACCTCGAGGGCGCCGACGCACCGCTGACCGCGGCCTTCGTCACCGCGCTCGAGATGAGTGCGGCCGACCACGCGGCGATGGTCGCCGCGGTCGCGCCGTACATCGACACCTCGATCAGCAAGACGGTCAACGTGCCGGCCGACTACCCCTACGCCGACTTCCAGGACCTGTACCTGCAGGCCTGGCGCGCCGGGCTCAAGGGCCTGGCCACCTACCGGCCCAACGCGGTGCTCGGCGCGGTGCTCAGCGTCGACAGCACGCCCAGGCCGGCGCCACTGGCCGCCGAGGGTGCCGATGCGCGCCTGCGCGTCGATCGCCTGCCCGCGCCGGTGCTCGCTTCGCTGCGCTGGCCCGGCCGCCCCGACCTGCCTGGCGGCAACCCGGCCTGGAGCTTCATGATCCGCCACCCGCATGGCGAGTTCAGCCTGTTCGTCGGCGAGCTGCCGGCCGCGCCCGGCCCCGACGGCGGCCTGTTCGGCAAGACGGTGCCCTTCGAGGTCTGGGTCAACGGCGCCGAGCAGCCGCGCGGGCTGGCTGCGCTGGCCAAGACGCTGTCGATGGACATGCGCGTCAACGACGCGCGCTGGCTGCGCCTCAAGCTCGACGCGCTGGCCACCGTCGCCGAGGAGCGCGCCTTCGAGATGCCGTTCCCGCCGCATGGCGAGCGTCGGCTGTTCCCCGGCGTCGTCGCGGCCACCGCGGCGGTCATCCGCTGGCGCTGCGAGCAGCTCGGCGCGCTCGACGAGCGCGGCCCGACGCCGGTGCTCGACGCGATGTTCAGCCGCGACGAGCCGCGCACCGGTGCCGACGGCACGCTGGCCTGGGCGGTCGACATCGACCACCCGGGCACCGGCGAGGCCTTCACGCTCACGCTCAAGGAGGTCAGCCTGCCCGGGCCCGAGGGCACGCGCGTGAGCCGGCCGTGCGCGATCGGCTTCTCGGGCAACTACCCGCGCGCGCTCGACGGGCTGGCGCGGCTGCTGAGCCTGGACATGCGCGTCATCGACCCGGCCTGGATCGGCATGAAGCTGCGCAAGCTGCTCAACGTCGGCGAGCCGCTGGGCCACTTCATGGCTGCGGTGCCCGGCCAGCGGCGCCAGCAGGTCTGGCCCAGCACCGTGGCCTACCTCGCGCGGCTGCTGATCCACCGCTACGCGATGCTCGGCGTGCTCGACGAGGACGGCCTGCCGCTGCGCGAGATGGGCGTGCTCGAGCGCCCGGCCGCACGCGTACGCGGCGCCGCGGTCACCCCGATGGCCGGCCGGCCCTGCCCCGAGTGCGGCAACGCGACCCTGATCCACAGGGACGGCTGCGACTTCTGCACCGCCTGCGGCCACGTCGGCCAGTGCGGCTGAGGCCGCCGCGCCCGGGGTCCGCCGCCGGATTGACCGCGGTCAATGCCGCGGCGGCCGCGGCGCGCTAGCCTTCGCCTTTTCACCATCGACAGGGTCCGGCATGGTCTTGCCGCATGTCCTTCCGGCCGTCGCCGAGCTGTTCGAGCGCAGCGGCCTGGCGCCGCTGCGGCTGGCCGGGCGCAGCGTGCTGCCCATCGTCCAGGGCGGCATGGGCGTGGGCGTGTCGGCGCACCGCCTGGCCGGCAGCGTCGCTGCGCTCGGTGGCGTGGGCACGCTCAGCTCGGTCGACCTGCGCCGCCACCACCCCGACCTGATGGAGCGCACCCAAGGCCTGGCCACCCGCATCGGCGCCCAGGCCCAGGCCGAGGCCAAGGCGGCGATCAACGCCGCCAACCTCGAGGCCCTGCGCCGCGAGATCGCCCGCGCGCGCGAGCTCGCCGGCGGGCTCGGGCTGGTGGCCGTCAACGTCATGCGCGCGGTCGCCGAGTACGCCGCGCAGGTCCGCACCTCGCTCGAAGCCGGCATCGACGCCGTCGTCGTCGGCGCCGGGCTGCCGCTGGACCTGCCCGACCTCGCCGCCGAGCACCCGCGCGCGGCGCTGGTGCCGATCCTGTCGGACGCGCGCGGCGTCGCGCTGATCGTGCGCAAGTGGGAGCGCAAGAAGCGCCTGCCCGATGCGATCGTCATCGAGCACCCGCGGCTGGCCGGCGGGCACCTGGGCGCGGCGCGAATTGCCGACCTGGCCGACCCGCGCTTCGACTTCGAGCGCGTGCTGCCCGAATCGCGCGAATTCCTGCGCGCCGCCGGCATCGAGCGCGAGGTGCCGCTGATCGCCGCCGGCGGCATCCGCAGCCACGCCGACATCGCCCGGCTGCAGGGCCTGGGCGCCGCCGCGGTGCAGCTGGGCACGCCGTTTGCCGTCACCACCGAGGGCGATGCGCACCCCGAGTTCAAGCGCGTGCTGGCCCAGGCCCGCGACGAGGACCTCGTCGAGTTCACCAGCGTCGCCGGCCTGCCCGCGCGCGCGGTGGCCACGCCCTGGCTGCGCGCCTACCTCAAGGCCGAGGCCAAGCTGCAGGCCGTTGCGCATGTGCGCCAGCGCTGCACCAAGGCCTTCGACTGCCTGGCCCAGTGCGGCCTGCGCGACGGCCTGCCGACCTGGGGCCAGTTCTGCATCGACCAGCAGCTCGCCGCGGCGCTCAAGGGCGACGTCGCGCGCGGCCTGTTCTTCCGCGGCGCCGGCAGCCTGCCCTTCGGCGACCAGATCCGCAGCGTGCGCGAGCTCGTCGAGCGGCTGCTGTCGCCGGCGCCGGCCGAGGTGCAGCCGGCCTGAGAGCTCGAGAGCCGCGCGCGCCGCGCCGTGCGCGCCGGTGGTGGCAGACTGCGCGGGCACTGCAGCCAGGAGCCACCGCCATGATGAAAGCCCATCACGACCGCGTCGCCCTCGTCACCGGCGCCGGCAGCGGCATCGGCGCCGCCACCGCATCGGCGCTGGTCGCCGACGGCTGGCGCGTGGTCTACGCCGGACGCCGGCTCGATGCGCTGCAGGCGGCGATCGCCGCCGCCGGTGACCCCTGGGACGACATCGCCGAGCGTGCGCTGGCCGTGCGCGCCGACGTCACCGACCCCGATTCGGTGGCCGCGCTGTTCGCCGCCACTGTCGCGCGCTACGGCCGCCTCGACCTGCTGTTCAACAACGCCGGCGTCTTCACCGTCGGCGCGCCGCTCGACGAGCTGCCGCTGGCGCAGTGGCGCGCGGCGGTCGACACCAACCTGAGCGGCGCCTTCCTGTGCCTGCAGCAGGCCTTTCGCGTGATGAAGGCGCAGACCCCGCGCGGCGGGCGCATCATCAACAACGGTTCGCTCTCGGCGCACTCGCCGCGCCCGGGCTCGGCGGCCTACACCGCGACCAAGCACGCGATCACCGGGCTGACCAAGGCCGCCGCGCTCGACGGCCGCGCGCACGACATCGCGGTCGGCCAGATCGACGTCGGCAACGCCGCCACCGCGATGACCACCGCGATGACGCAGGGCGTGCGCCAGGCCGACGGCACGCTGCGCGCCGAGCCGGTGATCGACGTGCAGCATGTCGCCGACATGGTCGTGCAGATGGCGCGCCTGCCGCTGCAGGCCAACGTGCTGGCCATGACCCTGATGGCCACTGGCATGCCCTACGTCGGCCGCGGCTGACGCCCGGCGCATGACCGAGCGCGCGCGCATGGCTTGCGGCCGGCCCCTTGTGGGATGGGCCGCGGGCGGCTATGGTGTGCTGGTCCCTGCCCCCACCGGAGAACCCCCAATGAGCGCACTGACCGAAGCCCAGCGTGAAAAGATCGTCACCGACCTCAAGCATGTCATCCACGACGCCGAGGAGTTGCTGCGCCTGAGCGCCGGCGAGGTCGGCGCCGAGGCCGGCGAGCTGCGCGAGCGCCTGCGTCTGCGCTTGCTGCACGCGCGCGACAGCCTGCACCGGCTGCAGGAGTCGGCGATCGAGCGGGCCAAGGCCGTCGGCCACCAGGCCGACGACTATGTCCACGACCACCCCTGGCAGTCGATCGGCGTGGCGGCGGCGGTCGGGCTGGTCATCGGCGTGCTGGTCGGCCGCCGCTGATGCCGCCGGCGTCGACCGTGGCGCTGCCGAGCAGGGCCGGTCTGCCCGGAGGCTCCCCGCGCGGGGCACTCCGGGCCGACGGCCCGGAGCTGCGGGTGCGCTGCCACCAGGGCCGCGGCGATGGGCGCTGAGGGCGCCACGCCAGCGGGCGGTTTGTTCGCGGCGCTGCGCCGCCTGCTGGCCAGCTCGTCCGAGCTGGCCGAGGTCCGGCTGGCGCTGTTCGCCACCGAGCTGCAGCAGGAGAAGCTGCGCACGCTCGACGCCTTGGCCTGGCTGCTGATCGGCGTCGCCGCGGCCGGCATCGCGCTGATCCTGCTGAGCCTCTTCGTCGTGCTGCTGCTGCCCGAGCCGCTGCGCCTGACGGCGCTGGGCGTCATCGTGCTGGTCTACGCCGGTGGTGCCTGGCTGGCGCTGCGCACGGCGCGCGCCCGGCTGGCCGCAGCGGCGCCGTTCGAGGCCACGCTGGCCGAGCTGCGCCGCGACCGCGAGGCGCTGGCCGGCCGCAGCCGGCCGCCGTCGACCCCCTGATGCCGCTGGCCCGCCGCCGCGCCGAGCTGCAGCGCCGCAGCGAGCAACTGCGACTGCGCAGCGCCGAGCTGCGCGTGACGATCGCGCGCGACGCGCAGGTGCTGGGGCCGCCGCTGGCGGCGGCCGACCAGATCCATGCCGGCCTGGGCTGGCTGCGCGAGCACCCCGAGTGGCCGCTGGGCGGCGCGCTGCTGCTCGCGCTGCTGCGGCCGCGGCGTGCGCTGCGCTGGGCCGGCCGGCTGTGGTGGGGCTGGCGCCAGTGGCAACGTGCGCGCCGGCTGCTGCGCGCCTTCGGCCCGCGCTGAGCTGGCGGCGGGTACCGACGGCCGCGGCTCAGCTGGGCTGAGCGGGCGTGCCTGCGGGCTGCAAGGGCTCGCCTGCGGCGAGCGCGCACAGGCAGGCCGGGCACAGGCAGGTCGACCAGCGCTCGCGCAGGCGCGCGAGCAGCGCCGCCTCGAGCCGCAGCGTGGTGCAGGCGCAGGGCGTGGCGCGGGCCACGCCGCAGTCGAAGGGCTGGTCGCAGCGCGGGCAGGTGGTGGTGGCCAGCGGCTGCTCCTCAGGCGGGGGCATCTTCGAACAGCGCGCGGTGCTGCTCGCGCAGCGACTGCTTGCGCACCTTGCCGGTGGCGTCGCGCGGCAGTTCGGCGGCGACCACGATGCGCTTGGGCACCTGGTAGCCGGCGATGCGCTCCTTGAGCGCGGCGATCATCGTCGCGGCGTCGAGCGCCGCGCCGGCGGCAGGCACGACGACGGCGACCACGCCCTCGCCGAGGTCGGGGTGCGGCACGCCGATCACCGCGCTCTCGGCGACACCGGGCAGCTCGTTGAGCGGGCCCTCGACCTCGGCCGGGTAGACGTTGCAGCCGCCGCTGATCACCACGTCCTTGCTGCGCCCGACCAGGGTCAGCTCGCCCTCGGGGTCGAGCATGCCGAGGTCGCCGGTGCGAAACCACAGGTCGCCGGTGAAGTCGTCGGCGGTGCGCTGCGGCAGCCGCCAGTAGCCCCTGAACACGCCCGCGCCCTTGGCCTGGACATGCCCGGCCTGCCCGGCCGGCAGCGGGCGGTCCTTGTCGTCGCAGATTCGCAGCTGCACGCCCGGCAGGGCATGGCCGACCGTGCCGGCGCGGCGCGCCGACGGCGGCTGGTACGGCTGCGAGGTGAGCATCAAGGTCTCGCTCAGGCCGTAGCGGGCCAGCAGCCGGTGCCCGGTGCGCGCGTGCCAGGCTTCGAAGGTGTCGGCGCGCAGCGGCGCCGAGCCGCTGACGAACAGCCGCATGCGCGCGCACTGCGCGTGCGTCAGCGCCGGCTCGGCGAGCAGGCGCTGGTACATCGTCGGCACGCCCATGAAGACGCTGGCCTGCGGCAGCCGCTCGACGATCGCTGCCGGGTCGAAGCGCGAGAACCACAGCATCGGGCTGCCGCCGCCGAGCGCCAGGTGCGCGGCGACGAACAGCCCGTGCACATGGTGCAGCGGCAGCGCGTGGATCAGCACGTCGCCGCCCGGGGGCTGCGGCGGCCAGTGCCAGGCCGCGGCGAGCGCGCGCAGGTTGCTCGCCAGGTTGTCGTGGCTGAGCATCGCGCCCTTGCTGCGCCCGGTGCTGCCGGCGGTGTAGACGATCGCGGCGAGGTCGTCGGGCTGCACCGCCACCGGCTCCTGCTCGCCGGCCAACCCGGCGGCGCGCGCGAGCAGGGTGCCGCCGCGCGCGTCGTCGAGGGTGTAGACCTGCGCGACGCCGCTGCTGAAGGCCAGCCGCGCGACCGCGCCGAAGCGGCGCGGCGCGCAGACGACCACCGCCGGTTGGGCGTTGGCGAGGTAGTGGCCGAGCTCGGCCGGCGGGTGCGCCGGGTTCAGCGGCACGTAGACATGGCCGGCGCGCAGCACGCCCAGGTACAGCATCAGCGCCTCGACGCTCTTGTCGACCTGGACCGCGATGCGGCTGCCCGGCGGCAGCTCGGGCCCGCTCAGCAACTGCGCGAGCATCGCGCTGCCGCGGTCGAGGTCGCGCCAGGTGTAGTGCAGCGGCTGGGGCGTATCGACGGTCTCGATCGCGACCGCGTCGAGCCCGGCCGGAAAGCCCGCGCGCAGCGCGGCGTAGAGGTTGTCGCTCATGGTGAAGCGGCGTGCAGGCGGACAGGTCTGGTCAGGGTCGATCCAACGCCAGTGCCAAGATCGCATGTTGCCATGCAACATGGGGTTTGCGCCCGCGCTGGCCGCAGCGCGCTCAGCGCCGCCCGTACATCATCTGCCGCGCCAGCAGCGACTTCAGCGGCCCGGCGGCCTGCAGTGCGGCCAGGGCCAGGCCGCGGGCGGCGGCGACGCCGGGCCAGGTCCAGGTGAAGCTGCGGGCGAGGAAGTCGGTGGTCACTATCGTGCCCCAGCGGTCGGGTGCGCGGGCCCATTCGACGCGGGCGAGCGCGCGGTCGATCGCCGCCGGGCTGGCCACCCCGCGCAGCGCCTGGACCAGCGCGTAGGCGTCGCGCAGGCCCAGGTTCAGGCCCTGCCCGGCCACCGGGTGCAGGGTCTGCGCGGCGTTGCCGATGCGCACCATGCGCTGGCGCACCAGCGTGGTCTCGGCGTTGAGGCCCAGCGCGAAGGACTTCAGCGGCGACAGCGCCAGCAGGCGGGGTGCGGCGGCCGGCAGCAGGCTGTTGATGACCGCCACGCGCTGCGCGTCGCCGAGCTCGCGCACCGGGTCGTCGGCGTTGCCGACGCACCAGACCAGCGCGGCGCGCTGGGCGGCACCGCCATCGGCGGCCGCCGGCGGCAGCGGCAGCAGCGCGAGCGGGCCGGCGCGCGTGAAGCGCTCGTAGGCCACCGCCGCGCCCGCCCCGGCCAGCGTCGCGGTGCCGACCCAGGCGGTCTGGCGGTAGTCGTGGGCCAGGGCCTTGCGGGCCTGCTGCGCGAACACCCCGCCCTCGGCGACGACCACGGCGTCGTGGCGCTCGACGACGCCGGCGTCGACCTCGACGCTGCCGTCGGCCAGCGGCCGGATCGCGCTGACCGCGTGGCCGTAGCAGCTCGCCAGCCGCTGCGGCGCGGCGCGCACGGCGTCGAACCAGGCCGCCTGCAGCGGCGCGACCAGGGCCCCGTAGGCCAGCACCGCGCCGAGCATCGGCACGGCCTCGTCGATCGCGCGGATGCGCACCGCGCCGTCGCCGCCGAGGTGCCCGGCCAGCGCTGGCGGCAGGCCGGGCGGCGCCTGCGAGACATGTACCTCGGCGATCGGCTGCGCGGCGGCGGCCGGCCAGGCGCCCAGCCGGCGCAGCAACTGCACGCTGCCCAGCGCCAGCGCGAGGGTGCGCGGGTCGGCGCTGACGTCGTCGGCGAGCGTGCGTGCGTCGTACAGCCAGACCTGCCAGCGCGGCAACTCGCGCGCGGCCAGCAGCGCCAGCGCCAGCCCGGCCGGGCCGGCGCCGACCACCGCCAGCCGCAGCGGCGCGCCGGGGTGGGCGGCGGCGGTGGTGGTCATGGCGGCGGCGGGGCGGTCGAGGTCGGCGCTGATTGTCGAGCCGCGCCGCTGTCGCCGCCAGCGGGCGGGCGCCAGCCGGCGCCGGCCGCAGCCAGTGCGGTGGCCGCGACGACCTGCCGGCGACCGCCCTGCTTCGCGCGGTACAGCGCAGCGTCGACGGCGAGCAGGAAGGCGCGCGGGCTGTCGTACTCGGCGCCGCTGGCCAGCGTCGCGACGCCGATGCTGCAGGTCACATGCCCGGCCACCGGCGAATCGCCGTGGGCGATCGCCTCGGCGTCGAAGGCAAGCAGGCAGCGCCGGGCGTGGGCCAGGGCGTCGGCCGCGTCGGTGTGCGGCAGCAGCAGCGCGAACTCCTCGCCGCCGTAGCGCGCGACGACGTCGCCGGCACGCCGCCCGCCCTGCAGCAGCAGCGCGGCGACGCGGCGCAGGCAGTCGTCGCCCTGGACATGGCCGTGGTGGTCGTTGTAGCGCTTGAAGTGGTCGATGTCGACCAGCAGCAGCGACAGCGGCAGCGCGTGGCGCAGCGCGCGCGCCCATTCCTGCTCGAGGCGGCGGTCGAACTGGCGGCGGTTGGCCAGCCCGGTCAGCGCGTCGGTGTCGGATTGCCGCCTCAGCAGCGCGTTGGCGGCGTCGAGCTCGGCGTTGAGCCGCTGCAGCTCCTGCTCGCGGCGCACGAGGTCGGTGATGTCGATGCGCACCCCGGCGACGCCGCCGCTGGCGGTGCGCCGCTCGTCGACGCGCAGCCAGCGGTTGTCGGGCAGCGGCTGGACCTCGGGCCCGGCCGGCTCGCGGTGGCGGCACAGGCGCTCGGCCAGCCAGGCCTCCTCGCGTCCGCTGGCCTCGGGGTACTGGCCGCGCGCCAGGCCATGGCGCAGCAGGTCCTCGAAGCGGATGCCGACTTCGATCGCCGCGGCGCTGGCGGCGTAGATTTCGCGGTAGCGGCGGTTGCAGACCGCGAGCCGGTCGTCGGCGTCGTACAGCGCGAAGCCGTCGGGCAGCGCCTCGATCGCCTCGCCGAGCCGGGCGCTGGCGGCCTGCGCGGCGGCAGCCAGTTCGTCGCTGCGGCGGGCGGCGGCATGCAGTTCGCGCACCAGCGCGACGACGACCGCGACCAGCGCCAGCGTCAGGGCGGTGCCAAGGGCGAGCAGCGCGGGCAGCACGGCCGCCGGCAGCAGCATCCCGCTGCCGATGACCACGAGCGTGACCGCGGCGAGCATGAGTTCGGCGGCGATCAGCGCCCAGGCCAGCCGGCGCAGCGCGGTGTGGGGGGCAGGCGCTGCGGGATTCACTGTGGGGCACCCTCGGGCCTGCGGCCCGGTCCCGCCGGGCGGGAATGAGCCCCTACGGGCGGCCGGGCGGGGCTCATCGGCGCAGTCCGTGGCGGTGGGGTCGGTCAGTCAGTCCGGCGTGGCTTCCAGCGCGGCCAGCCGCTCGGGGCTGCCGACGTCGGCCCAGCGCCCGGGCAGCCGCTCGGCGCCGAGCACGCCGCGGGCGATCGCCGCGTCGAGGTAGCCGCGCAGCGGCGCCGGTGTGCCGGGGGCGAGGTCGGCCATCAGGGTGTCGACGAACTCGGCTCGGAACAGCCCGATTCCGCTCCAGGTCAGCCGCGGCGCGCTGTCGCGGTCGGCCAGCCCGGCGCGGATGCCGAAGTCGCCGCCGGGGTGGTGCGCCGGGTTGTCGACCAGCCACAGCCGGCCCCAGTGGCCGCTGGCGAGGAAGTCGTGCACGCGCTGCTCGGCGAAGTCGAAGTCGGGGGCGTGGACGTCGGCCGAGACGGCCCAGAAGACGGCGCCCAGCCAGGGCCGGGCCTTCTTCATGCCGCCGGCGGTCTCGAGGGCGCGGCCGTGGTCGCGGCCCTCGCTCGAGTAGCGCAGGCGCAGGCCCCAGCGCGCGCCGTCGCCGAGCGCAGGTGCGAACTGCTGCTCGAGCCAGGCGGTGTTGACGACGACCTCGCGCACCCCTGCGCGGGCCAGCGCCTCGAGGTGCCAGACGATCAGCGGCCGCCCGCGCAGCGGCAGCAGGGGCTTGGGCGTGCGGTCGGTCAGCGGGCGCATGCGCTCGCCGCGGCCGGCGGCCAGCAGCAGGGCATGGGGCGGGCTGGTCACGGTCAAAGTGTAGGCTGCACGGCCACCTAGAATCCCCGGCTGCGTCAACCCAGCGACCCGAGCATGTTGCAAGACCCCCGCGGCGGCGCCGCCACCGACAAGACGATGGCCGACGCGATCCGCGCGCTGGCGATGGACGCCGTGCAGCAGGCCCACTCGGGCCACCCCGGCGCGCCGATGGGCCTGGCCGAGGTCGCCGTCGCGCTCTGGGGCCGGCACCTCAAGCACAACCCGCTCGACCCGCAGTGGGCCGACCGCGACCGCTTCGTGCTCAGCAACGGGCATGCCTCGATGCTGCTGTACGCGCTGCTGCACCTCACGGGCTACGATCTGCCGATGGCCGAGCTGCGCCGCTTCCGCCAGCTGCACAGCAAGACCCCCGGGCACCCCGAGGTCGGCCTGACCCCCGGCGTCGAGACCACCACCGGCCCGCTCGGTCAGGGCCTGGCCAACGCGGTCGGCATGGCGCTGGCCGAGAAGCTGCTGGCCGCCGAGTTCAACCGCCCCGGCCAGGCCATCGTCGACCACCGGACCTGGGTCTGCGTCGGCGACGGCTGCCTGATGGAGGGCATCAGCCACGAGGCCTGCGCGCTGGCCGCCGCGTGGCGGCTCGACAAGCTCGTCGCCATCTACGACGACAACGGCATCAGCATCGATGGGCCGGTCGCGCCCTGGTACGTCGACGACGTCGGCCTGCGCTTTGCCGGCTACGGCTGGCGGGTGATCGGCCCGGTCGACGGTCACGACGTCGCGGCCCTCGACGCCGCGCTGACCACCGCCCGCACGCCCTGCGGCAAGCCGACGCTGATCATCGCCAGGACGACGATCGGGCGGGGCTCGCCCAACCGCGCCGGCAGCGCCAAGGTGCACGGCGAGGCGCTCGGCGCCGACGAGGTCAGCGCCACCCGCGAGGCGCTGGGCTGGCCGCATCCGCCGTTCGAGATCCCCGAGCCGGTCTACGCGGCCTGGGACGCCAAGGCCCGCGGCGCGGCGGCGCAGACCGCGTGGGAGCAGCGCTTCGTCGCCTACTGCGCCGCGCACCCCGCGCTGGCCGCCGAGTTCGAGCGCCGCATGGCCGGGCGGCTGCCGGCGGACTTTGCCCAGGTCGCCGTCGAGGCCGCGGTCGCTGCCCACGCGCGGGCCGAGACGGTGGCCACGCGCAAGGCCAGCCAGATCGCGCTCGAGGCCTTCACGCAGGCGCTGCCCGAGCTGCTGGGCGGCAGCGCCGACCTGACCGGCTCGAACCTGACCCACACCCCGCACACGCCGGCGCTGCGCTTCGACGCCGAGGGCCAGCCGGTGATGGTCGACGGGCGGTGCGGGCGGCACATCAACTACGGCGTGCGCGAGTTCGGCATGGCCGCGGTGATGAACGGGCTGGCGCTGCACGGTGGCTACATCCCCTACGGCGGCACCTTCCTGACCTTCAGCGACTACAGCCGCAACGCGATCCGCATGGCCGCGCTGATGAAGCAGCGCGTCATCCACGTCTACACGCACGACAGCATCGGCCTGGGCGAGGACGGCCCCACGCACCAGAGCGTCGAGCACGCGGCCAGTCTGCGGCTGATCCCCCAGCTCGACATCTGGCGCCCGGCCGATACCGCCGAGACCGTCATCGCCTGGACGATGGCACTGGCCAACTCGACGCGGCCGAGCGCGCTGCTGCTGTCGCGCCAGAACCTGCCCTACGCGCCGAAGGCCGCACTCGACGACATCGCCAAGGGCGCCTACGTGCTCGCCGAGCCGGGCGAAGTCGGCCTGCGCAGGAAGAAGCCGCAGGCGGTGATCGTGGCCACCGGCAGCGAGGTCCAGCTCGCGCTGCACGCCCAGGCCCTGCTCGCGCAGGCCCACGGCATCGCGGTGCGCGTCGTCAGCATGCCCAGCACGACGGTATTCGACCGCCAGAGCACGGCCTACAAGGCCAGCGTGCTGCCCGCGGGGGTGCCGCGCATCGCCGTCGAGGCCGGCGTCACCGACTACTGGTGGAAATACGGCTGCGCCGCGGTCGTCGGCATCGACACCTACGGCGAGAGCGCACCGGCCGGCGCGCTGTTCGAGCATTTCCACTTCACCGCACGCAACGTCGCCGACACCGTGCGCCAGGTGCTCGCGCGCGCCTAGAGGTTCCCACGACCTTGCATTTCGCCCCCACCGATCAGGAGACCGCCATGACTTTCCGCGTAGGCATCAACGGCTTCGGCCGCATCGGACGGATGGTGTTTCGCGCCGCCGTCAAGCATTTCCCCGATGTCGAGATCGTCGGCATCAACGACCTGCTCGAGCCCGACTACCTGGCGTACATGCTCAGGTACGACAGCGTGCACGGGCGCTTCCAGGGCCAGATCGCGGTCGAGGGCTCGACCCTGGTCGTCAATGGCCGCAAGATCCGCCTGAGCGCGCACAAGGACCCGGCGCAGCTGGCCTGGGGCGACATCGGCGCCGACATCGTCATCGAGTCGACCGGGCTGTTCCTGACCCTCGAGAGCTGCCAGAAGCACCTCGATGCGGGCGCGAAGAAGGTCATCCAGAGCGCGCCGGCCAAGGACGACACGCCGATGTTCGTCTACGGCGTCAACCACGCCGGCTACGCCGGCGAGGCCATCGTCAGCGCGGCCTCGTGCACGACCAACTGCCTGGCCCCGCTGGCCAAGGTGCTCAACGACAGCTTCGGCATCAAGCGCGCGCTGATGACCACGGTGCACGCGGCCACGGCGACGCAGAAGACGGTCGACGGCCCGAGCAACAAGGACTGGCGCGGCGGGCGCGGCATCCTCGAGAACATCATCCCCAGCAGCACCGGCGCGGCCAAGGCGGTGGGCAAGGTCATCCCGGCGCTGAACAAGAAGCTCACCGGGATGGCGTTTCGGGTGCCGACCTCCGACGTCTCGGTGGTCGACCTGACGGCCGAGCTGGCCACCGAGACGACCTACGCGGCGATCTGCGCGGCGATGAAGGCCGCCAGCGAGGGCCCGATGAAGGGCGTGCTCGGCTACACCGAGGACAAGGTGGTGGCCACCGACTTTCGCGGCGAGAGCTGCACCTGCGTCTTCGACGCCGACGCCGGCATCATGCTCGACCCGAGCTTCGTCAAGCTCGTGGCCTGGTACGACAACGAGTGGGGCTACTCGTGCAAGCTGCTCGAGCTGGTGCGGGTGATCGGGCACTGAGCGGCGCGACGGCAGCGCGGCCGCCCCGCTGACGATCGCCGCCGCCACCCGGGGGCTTCACATGGCTGCCGCGCCGCTGCCCACGACGCCATCGGCGGCGCTGCGCCGCGTGCTCGCTGCGCTCGCGCTCGCGCTCGGCGCCGCGCTGGCGGCCTGCGCGCAGCCGCCGGCTGCGCTCTCGCCGCCGCTGCTGCTGACCGCCGCGCCGGGGGCGCCGACCGGGGCGGCCCTGCGCGC
>Ga0208100_100313_pt1 | contig 19721 bp, 19 predicted proteins | sample SubbioR11_8A_Aug_FD_184817 | JGI IMG/M metagenome (GOLD analysis project Ga0208100, IMG submission 184817) | Serpentinite rock and fluid subsurface biosphere microbial communities from McLaughlin Reserve, California, USA - CR11_8A_Aug (SPAdes) | ecosystem: Environmental > Terrestrial > Deep... | reverse complement strand
ACCCCTATCAACCAGTGGCGACTGTTAGCTCTCAGCCGTTAACCGACAACCAACTTACCCCCGCCCCGTATATCGACGATGCCTTCAAGCCCCACCCCTATCCGCCCGTCTTCTCCCCTTCACGCTTCAAAGAGGCTATCCACGAACCGCTCCCCATCTCCGACCCGGACGAAGGTGAAGCGCTCCCCGGCCGCGCCGCTACCGTCGGCACGCTGGTCCACTACGCCATCAGCCAGGGCTGGCGCGCCGAAGATCCTGTCCATATCGAAAACTTGCGCGCCCAAGAGGTGATGTTCCCCTTTGCCTACGACGAACAGCAGGAGCTTTTGCAGGAGGTTAAGGAATTGCTAACGAACTACCAGAGCCTGCTCGGCACTAAGCTCCCGCTTGTCGCAGCGCGCGATGAGGACTACCCCGAACTGCCGATGGCGTTGCCGCAAGGCACCACTGTCTGGCAGGGGATCATCGACCGCCTCTACCGCGTGGGCGAGCAGTGGACCCTAGAGGACTACAAGACCGACCAGGAGGTAAGCCCTGAGCAGTATCACTTTCAGTTGGCGGTCTACCTCCAGGCGATTCAGGCGGTGCGCGGCGTGACGCCGCAGGTGCAGCTAGTCTTCTTGCGGCACAAGGAGATTATCCGGGTGCCGGAGGAGATACTTGGGCAGGCCTTGTTGGCGCTGGACAAAAAGGGGCGTACCTGAACCTGACAAAACTCTCTTGCTGAATCGCCCCGAGTTTAAGGCTTCGCCCGAATAATAAGGCTTCGCCCGAGTAATAAGGCTTCGCCCGAGTAATAAGGCTTCGCCCGAGTAATTTCGGAGGCGAGATTGTTTGAGGGCTGTCACTTGAAAGGCTTCGCCCGAGTAATAAGGCTTCGCCCGAGTAATTGCGCTCAGGCTGGCCTCGTCGAGGTGCAGATGCATCACAATTGTCGGGCGAAGCCTTGTGGCGATGGCGGCGAGATCGCGATCGAAGGCCAGGAGCGTGGCTTCGGCGCGAATGGCCACGCTGGCGATCAGGCAGTCGACCAGGCCACGAGGCGTGATCCCTTGTGCTCGGCAGGTTCGGTAGATACGTACGGCGCTGTCGAAGTCGGTGGTTGCGTCGAAAGGGATCAGAAGGCTTCGCCCGAGTAATTTCGAAGCGCAAGAGGAGTCGCCGCAGGTCTCGCTCCCTTTGGTCGTTACGAGCCCTAGCCAGCACTTCCATGATCACCGGTTCCGTCACGGCCACCGGACCGTCTGAGGCAATCAGTGCCGTCAGGCGGGCCTCGGCGCTGCTGCCGGTTGCCCGGTCGAACTCCACCCAGGCAGAAGTGTCGACTAGAACCCTTTTCACTCGCCTGAAGGCGGCCGAGTGTCTTCCGGAACGCCTTGCAGCGCCTTTGCACCGCGCATCGCTAGCGCCTCTTCGCGCGTCATGGGCTCGCCGGCGAGCCGTTTCAGGGCCAGGGCCACGGCCTCCGTCTTGGTGCTCAGGCCGTACCGGCGCATGACCATGGCTAGCATCTCGTCGTCAATCACGATGTTGGTCCTTGTGGAACCCATAAACCTAGCATACACCTTATGTGTGGTAGCGTCAGGTCATGCACACCGAGCAGGCTAAGGCTTTAGTCGAAGCCGCCGTTGCCGCCGGGGAGGTGCCGGGGGCGGTAGCCTGTGCCGGCAGCCGGGAGAGGGTCGTTCTTTTAACAACTTGTGGCGTGACTCGCCTAGGTACGCCCGAGGCAGCGCCGGTGACAGCTAAGACGCTTTTCGACCTCGCCTCGCTGACCAAGGTGGTAGCGACCTTGCCGGCACTGCTGCGCCTGGTCGAACACGGCGAGATCGCCCTGAACGACCCCGTGAGGCGCTTTTTTGCTAGCGCTGGCTGGTTCCAGACTCCGTCTGTGGCCGAGGTGACGATCCGGCAGCTCTTGACTCACACGGCAGGGCTCCCGGCCTGGAAGCCGCTCTTTGCAGTGAGCGACAGCCGCGCGGTACTGGCGGCCAGCGTGCTCCAGAGCGAGCTGGCCCATACACCGGGGGAGGTCGTCTACAGCGACCTGGGCTTTATACTGCTAGGGCTCATTATCGAGCGGGTCAGCGGCCTGCGCCAAGACGCCTTCGTGGAGCGCTATGTACACGCGCCGCTGGGCATGGACCGCACAAGCTACGGCCCGGTGACGGGTGAGGTAGCCGCCACTGAAGACTGCGGCTGGCGCAATACTGTGCTGTGCGGCGTGGTCCACGACGAGAACGCCTACGTCATGGGCGGCGTAGCCGGGCACGCCGGGCTATTCGCCCCAGCTCAGGACATAGCACGCTACGCCCAGGCTTGGCTGAACTTCGACCCCCGCCTAGGTTCCGAGGCGCTGCTGCTTGAGGCCATCCGCGAACAGGCCAGGGATGCCGCAGGGGCACGGCGGGCGCTCGGCTGGCAGCTCAGCGCTCCTGGCAGCAGCGCCGGGCGCTATGCCAGCAGGGCGGCCTTCGGCCACACCGGCTTTACCGGCACCAGCTTATGGCTCGACCCCGACCAAGGCTGGTTCGGGGTGCTCTTAACCAACCGTATCCACCCCAGCCGCCTTGGCGGGCAGCGCATCCAGTCGTTACGAGCAGCGTTTCATGAAGCTCTGTCGGAGGCACGATGACTTACCCTCCCATGAACGTCCTCAGTCTGATGTCGGGCACCTCCTGCGACGGCATCGATGCGGTCTTAGCGCGCCTGGAGCTGACCGCTGCCGGGCTGCGCTGGGCGGTGTTGGCCAGGGCCTCGCACGATTATCCGCCGCCGCTACGGGAACGGCTGCTCAGAGCGCTTAATCCGGCTAGCTCCGATGTGCTGCTCCTTACCCAGCTCCACGCCGAGGTCGGGCAGACCTACTCAGCGCTGGCCGGTGAGCTGTGCGATAGCTATCCGGTGGACCTGGTGGCCCTCTCCGGCCAGACGGTCTATCACATCCCACGCCTCGAGCCTGAGCGCGGCTGGCTCATCAAGAGCACCCTCCAGCTCGGTGAGGCGGCCTACGTAGTGGAGCGCTGCGGCCTGCCGGTAATGTGCGACTTCCGCCAGTCAGACCTGGCCGCCGGCGGCGAGGGCGCCCCCATGGTGGCCTTTGGCGACCTGGCGCTTTATCACCAGCCCGGTGTGGCGCGGGCGGTGCAGAACTTAGGCGGGATTGCCAACCTCACCTACTTGCCGACTGATGGCGACCCCGCCGGGGTGCTGGCCTTTGACACCGGCCCGGCCAACTGCTTAATCGACGAAGCAGCGGCGCGCTATTTCGGCCTCCCGTATGACGCGGGCGGCAAGTTAGCGGCACAAGGGCGAGTGGATACGGCACGGCTTGAGGCGCTGCTGCAACACCCGTACCTGAAGCTGCCGCCGCCTAAGACCACAGGCCGCGAGGTATTTAGCTTAGACGCGCTCGAGCCCCAGGTCAGCTTCACTGGACTGCGCGGCGAGGATGTGTTAGCCACGCTCACGGTCTTTACTGCGGCGTCGATAGCGGCGGCTTATCAGGCTCATCTCCTCCCCTTGGGCCTCGATGAGGTGCTAGTGGCCGGTGGCGGAGCGCTCAACCCCACCCTGATAAGGGAGCTGCGTGCGCGCCTGCCGGTGCCGGTAACGACTTTCGAGGAGCGCGGTTGGGTCTCTAAAGACCGCGAGGCACTGGCCTTTGCGGTGATGGCCTACTACGCCGGCTACGGCCTGGCCAACACCCTGCCCCAGGCCACCGGCGCTAAGCACCCGGTGGTAGCGGGGAAGCGGCTGGTCCCAGCTCTTCGCTACCCCCAAGCCGGATCGGCCTTGAACTGCAACTCGTAGAGGTCGCGGTAGAGCCCTCCTTGGGCCAGTAGCGCCTCGTGCGTCCCTTCCTGGACGATCTTTCCGTTATCCAGCACCAGGATCCGGTCGGCCATCCGCACCGTGCTGAGGCGATGGGCAATAACAAAGGTGGTGCGGCCTTGCATCAGCCGCTCCAGAGCCTCTTGCACCAGCGCCTCGGACTCGCTGTCGAGCGAACTGGTCGCCTCATCCAGGATCAAGATGCGCGGGTTTTTCAGCAGCGCCCTGGCGATCGCCACGCGCTGGCGCTGACCGCCGCTGAGCTTGATGCCGCGCTCGCCGACCAGCGTGTCGTATCCTTGGGGGAAGGTGGTGATGAAATCGTGCGCGTTGGCCGCCTGGGCGGCTGCCTCCACCTCGCTGTCGGTCGCCTCGGGCCGACCGTAGCGGATATTCTCGCGGATGGTGCCTGAAAAAAGCTGCGTCTCCTGCGGGACGATGCCGATCTGGGCGCGCAGCTCGCGCAGGGACCAGTCGCGTAGCTCCACCCCGTCGAGCAGGATGCGCCCCTGGCTGGGGTCGTAAAAGCGCGGGATGAGGCTAATGAGTGTGCTCTTGCCCGCGCCGGACGGCCCTACCAGGGCAATCACCTCGCCGGGACGGGCCAGCAGCGAAACTTCCTTGAGTACGTGCGCGTCGCCACGGTCACCGTAACGGAAGGCCACCGCCTCGAAGCGCACCTCGCCCTTGGGATGAGGGGTAACGGGATCAGTAGGCTCAACGAGATCGCTGGTTTCGTCGAGCAGCTCGAAGATGCGCCGGGTCGCGCCCAGCGCTTCTTGAAACTGGCTGTACAAGCCGGTCAGGGTGCCCACCGCCCCTGCCACGAATAAGGTGTAGAGCAAGAAGGTAACTAGGTTGCCGGGACTTAAGCTGCCGGCGATTACCAGCCGACCCCCGTACCACAGCACCACGCTGATGGCGCTGAACATGGCCAGGACGATGCCCGCTACGAAGACCGCCCGGAACACAGCACGGCGCAGCGCCACCCGGTACGACGCCTGCACCTGGTCGGAATAGCGCTTAAGCTCGAGCGGTTCGGCGGTAAACGACTGCACCACCCGCACCCCGACGATGGCCTCCTCGGCGCTGGCGTTGGCCTCAGCTACGCGGTCTTGAAAGTCGGTGCTAATGGCCCGCAGCTTGCGGCCAAAGAAGGCCCCTGCTAGCACCGCCACCGGCACCACTGCTAGCATCAGCAGTGTGAGCTGCAAGTTGGTGACAAACAACAGCGCCACACTGCCCAACAAGAAGACCGTCTGGCTCACGAGCTGCGGCAGAGCTTGCGACACTGCGCCTTGCACCACCGCCACGTCAGAGGTGAGCCGCGAGGTGATCTCGCCGGTCTTGCGCGTTTCAAAAAAGCGCACCGGCAACCTCAGCAGGTGGCGATACAGGGCGGTGCGCAGGTCGGCTACCACGCCTTCGCCAGCCAGCGCCAGCAAATAGCTCCGCAAAAAGTTAAACACCGCCTGGACCAGAAAGATGCCGAGTAAGATCAGCACCACCCGGTCGAGCTGCCCGGTACCGCCAGCTACGAAGGTATCAAAAAACGCCCCCACGTACTGCGGGAACACCAGCCCTAGCGCCGCAGAGATCAAAGTGGCCACCATACCGACAGCTAACTGGCGGCGGTAGGCCCCGACAAAGGCCAACAGGCGGCGGAACTGCCCCAGCTCGAGCGGGGTACGCTCGGCTGGGGAGTTGGTTAAAGCTGATCTGCGCACGAACACGCCGCAGTGTACTGCGTCGGCCTACTTAAGACCGGCGTTTAGCCTACAGCTCCCCCACCGGGCGGCTAACCCTTGACTGCGCCCGCAGTAAGCCCTTCGACAATCCGCCCTTGGAAGATCAGCACCAGGATGACTAGCGGTACCGTGACAATAAGTGCTGCGGCCATGATCTCGCCGACCGGCTCTTGCATGGCGAACTGCCCCGAGAGGCTAGCGATGGCTACCGGCACCGTCTGGTACTGCGGCTGCGTGGCGGTAAAAGTCAGCGCAAAGAGGTACTCGTTCCAGGCGCCCATGAACGCCAACAGTCCGGTAGTAACCAGCGCCGGCGCAGTCAGCGGCAGCAGCACATGCCAGAAGGTCTGCATAAAGCTCGCGCCGTCTACCTGAGCCGCCTGTAAGAGATCAACGGGAAGCCCTTTGAAAAACGCTGTCATCACCCAGACGGTGAAGGGCAAAGTGAAGATCAGGTAGGAGAGCACCAGACTCATCATCACCGGCAGTTGCAAGACGGTAATGACGGCAAAGAGGCCTGACAACACGGCCACCTGTGGAAACATGGTCATAGCCAAGATGGCGTACATGGTGGGAGTGCGGCCACGGAAGCGCATCTTGCCAAGCGCAAACCCGGCGAAGCTGCCGACCAGCAGGCTCAAGAGGGTGGCTAACGAGGCGACGATCACGCTGTTAAGGATGCTTCGCAAAAAGCGTGGGTTACTGAGGACCGCCTCAAAGTTAATCAAGGTGATCTGCTCAGGGAAGAAGGTCGCGGGGGTACGAATCAGCTCGCTCTCGGGCTTGAGCGCCGAGATCAAGGCCCAGTAGAACGGGAACATTAGGTAGATAAAGATGGCGATGACCAGCAGGTAGAAGAAGACGCTGCCGAACAGTTTGCGGGTCGCTTTAGGCATTGCGCTCCACCCCCAAAAGCCGAATGTAGAAGATGGCAAAGATGAAGATGGCTAAAAAGATGACCACACTGGCTGCCGACGAAAGTCCGACATCCCGATTGCTAATCAGCATGTCCTGGGCAAAGCTAGCCATCGAGTAGCGACGCTCACCAAAGACCACCTGAAAGAGGTCGAAGACCTTGAGCGCGTCAAGGGTGCGGAACACCAGCGCCACGGCCAACGTCGGCAGCAAGAGCGGCAGCGTAATCGAGAAAAAGCGCCTGATCTTCGAGGCACCGTCGACCTCGGCGGCTTCGTAAAGCTCTTTGGGGATAGTGGAAAGCCCGGCTAGCAGCAACAGCGCCATAAACGGCGTGGTTTTCCAGATATCCATCATCAGTACGCTAGGAAGCTGCAGGGCAGGCTCAGTAAGAAAACCGATATTGCCATCAGCCCAGTTAAGGTGGTCGAAGAGCGCGTTGAAGAAGCCGCTGCGATTCGACTTGAACATCCATTCCCAGATCAAGGCCGATACCACGGTGATGATCGCCCAGGGGACCAGCATAGCGGTGCGCATAGCGTTGCGGCCAAAAAACTTGGTCGCTAGCGTCAGCGCCACGATCAGGCCGAGCAGCGTAGTAAACGTGACATTGGCCACGGTGAAGATTAGCGTATCGATGACCGCATTAACAAACCGGGCATTGGTGGCGCCAAGGACATAGCGATTGCCAAACAGCTCAAAGGTCCGTACCTGGTCAAATGGCCGGGGCGTGTCGAGCCTTCTTAAAAACAGGCGGGGGTTCTGGTAGATGCGCTCACCGGTAGCCGGGTCGATCTCATAGGGAATGGCGCGGATGGTAAAGGTAAGCAGGGTTTGGTAGTTGTTAAAGCCGACATACTGCGTCTGATGGCCGGGGCTAGCGAAGCGTTCGTTGGTAAAACTCGAATAAAAGACCCGTCCCAACGGATAGATGGCAATTGCCACCAAGACCAGTAACGAGGGTAACAGCAACCACCAGGCCGTGCGCTCTTCCGCCTGAGCCAGGTTGGATATCCCTTTTTGCTTGCCAGCACCTACCGGCGTCTGCACCATAGGATCACCTCAATCCATATTTTTACTTTTTACCGACAGAATATTCTGAGCCAAGTCTACCATGACAGCACCGGTTACCGCAAGCAAAACAGGCTAGGGGTTAACCCCTAGCCTGTCACTTCACGCTGTCAGGCGCCTACGGTTGGCCAGTAGGCAGGCCCAGGATCGCTTCGAGGTCGAGCTCAAGAATGGCTAGCGCTGTCTCAGCGTCTTCACGTCCGGTTAGCACGTCATGGGTGGCACTAAACACCAAGCGCGAGACTTCACCGTACTGCGGCGCGCTGATCGTCGAGGGGCGGGCCACCGAGTTAAGGAACACCGGCAGCAGCTCAGCCAACCAGGCCACTTCGGACTCCAGCAGGGCGGGGTCTTCATAGACGGCAGCGATGGTGGGGAACTGGCTCAACTCCAAGGCGCGCCGGAGCTGTCCTTCGTAGTTGGTGATGAACAACGCCACATCGGCAGCGACAGCCGGATTGAGGCTGTAAGCGCCGACGCCGAGCTGCCAGCCACCCAGGGTAGCGGCAGGCCTACCACCCTCGACATCGCCCGAAGGCAAGGGGGCGACATTGAACAGGCCGCGGATAACACTACCTTCAGCCTGGCCCAGACTAAACGCATAGGGCCAGTTGCGCATAAAGGCGGCATTGCCGGCCTGCCAGATAGCGCGGGCGTCCTCTTCCTGGAAGCCGGTGACACCGGTCGGGCTGATGGTACCGACCCAACCGGCGGCCATTTCGAGAGCCGCGATCGCATTGGGGTTGTTAACGGTGATGATGCCTGCGGGTTCGACAAACTGACCGGCGTTGTGGGAGTAGAACCACTCGAGCACGTTGCAGGTTAGGCCCTCATAGGCGTTGCCTTGCCAGACAAAGCCCCAGAAGTCGCGGTTGCCGGCGGCGCGCTCGCCTTCCTGGATAACCCGAGCCATTTCGGTCAGCTCGGTCCAGGTAGCAGGCGGGCCGTCAAAGCCGTACTTCTCAAGCAGGTCGGTGCGGTAGTAGAGGATGCCCGCGTCGGTGAAGTAGGGGATGCCGACCAGTCTGCCGTCCACAGTGTTGTTCTGAATAATCGACTGGAAGAACGCCGGGGCGGCTTCGCGGAAGCCTTCAAACTGATAGAGGTCTACCAGGTGCTCGGCCAAATCGCCGGGCCAGATCACGTCGATCTCGAAGATGTCCACTTCGGTCGAGCGCACCTGGAAGAACTGCAGGTAGAGCGCGAGCCGGTCGGTGGCCGACTCGGGGCCGGGAATGACGTTGACCGTCACGTTAAACTGCTGCCCACCGATGGTGTGCGGGTTCAGATCCATGTAGCGCTGCGCCATGCTGCGGGCGAAATCGACATTGCGCCCAACGTTACCGGTCATCCAGGTGACGGTCACGTTCTGCTGTGCCAACGCTACCCCTAACAAGAGTATTACCAACACCGCTAACTTTTTCATGCTTACCTCCTGGTGAACTGTGTCACCTAATACTGCAAGCAGCAAATTGACCCAGCTCGCCCAACAAACCGCTTGATTTGCCCGGCAAACCTGCATCACTTGCAGCAGTTTTGCTCCATGAATATAACAGACTCTCGTGTCTCATGCAAGGCTTTGCTGATTATGAGAGATCGCTCATCCCCTCGCGACCACCGCGGCGCTAAACTGCCATCATGAAGATCGTTCTGCCGGGCGGGATAGCTAAAATGCGCTTTCATCCCCTACTAGCCTCCCTGCTAATCGCAGTCCTGATGGCGACCGGCTGTTTGCCCGCCCCGGCTGATAACGCGCTGCCAACCGCTTACGCCTGGCCAAACACGCCCATTGTGCTCAGCGAACGCCTAGCGCTCACGGCCTATCCCGGCACCGGCCTGCTAAAACTCTGCGACCAGGGCTCGCGCGTTACCGCCTGGTTTGTCAGCTACGCTGACGCCCTAACGCTCTACCATTACTTTGCTGCTCAGTTAGTTACTGCTGGCTGGCAGGCGCTAACGTTTAACCACCAGGGGGTTAGCGAAGTCCGTGCCAGCTACCGCCGCGGCGACGAGCGGCTGTGGCTTAAGCTGGTGCTCGAGCGCCCCGACGGGCGCTTCCGGTTAGAGCTCCGCTAAACTAGACGTTGAACAGGAAGTGGATCACATCGCCGTCTTGCACCATGTACTCTTTCCCTTCACTGCGCAACCAGCCCTTGGTCCTGGCCTGGAGCATGCCGCCGGCTTCGACTAGCTTGTCCAAAGCAATCACCTCGGCTCGGATAAACCCCCGCTCAAAGTCGCTGTGAATTACGCCCGCGGCCTGCGGCGCCTTGGTCCCCCGCCGGACGGTCCAGGCTCGCACCTCTCTCTCGTTGGCGGTCAGGAAGGTGATCAACCCCAACACCCGGTAGCCAACGTGGATCAAGCGGCTTAAACCCGGCTCGAAGAGCCCCAGGTCGCGCAGAAACTCGCGGGCCTCCTCAATGCCTAGCTCAGCTAGCTCGGCCTCGATCTTGGCAGAGATGACCACCGCCTCGGCCCCCTCGTGCTGGGCCAGCGCCTGCACCGCTGCAACCTGCTGGTTGCCGGTGGCCAAGTCGCTCTCAGCCACATTGCAGACGTAGACAACCGGCTTGGCGGTAAGCAGGTTGAAGTCTGGCGGAACGCTTAGCCTACTGCGGCGGGCCGGAATGCCTTGGGATAGCTCCGCCATTAGCACCGTACCCACCTCGACCAAGAGCGCATCTTCTTGGTTGGCTTTGGCGCTGCGGCGCAGCCTGTCAAGCCGCTTCTCCAGGGTGGCGATATCGGCCAGCGCCAGCTCGGTATTGATTATTTCGATGTCATAAAGCGGATCCCCTTGACCCGAGACATGAGTCACGTTGGGATCATCAAAGCAACGCACCACATGAGCGATGGCCGAGACCTCGCGGATGTGAGCCAAAAACTGGTTGCCCAACCCCTCCCCGCGGCTCGCCCCCTTGACCAGGCCAGCGATGTCCACAAATCCGACTGCGGTGGGGACTATGGGCGGCTGCCGCCCATCCTTTAAGTAGAGCCGCTGCAAAACCTCTAGGCGCGAATCTGGTACCGCTACCACGCCGACGTTCTTGTCGATGGTGGCAAAGGGGTAGTTAGCGACCAGCGCCCGCGCCCTTGCCAGAGCGTTAAAAAGAGTGCTCTTGCCGACGTTCGGCAAGCCCACGATGCCAAGACCTAACATGACTGCTCCCTAACCCCGCTGCGCCAACCTGCAAGTATAGCAGGCGTGGTATCCTTCGCAGCATGACGGGTATCGGACTCTTGGGAGTCGGCCATGTCGGCTCAGCCCTGGCACGCTTGATCGCACGGCGACCTGAGCTCGAGCTGCGGGTAACGCGAGCACTGGTGCGCGACCTCCACCAACCCCGTGAGGTCACGGTGCCCATCACTACCGACCCAGCCGACGTGCTTAGCGCCGATTTACTAGTCGAGGTGATGGGCGGCACCACCTTGGCCGGCGAGCTGATGCTGCGCGCACTGGCAGCTGGGAAGCGCGTAGTGACCGCCAATAAGGCCGCGCTAGCCGAGCGTTGGGACGAGTTTGCGCCGTATCTGGCGCAAGGCCGCCTCTATTGCGAAGCCGCCGTGATGGCCGGCACGCCGGTAATCGGGCCGCTGACCGGCGCGCTGCGTGGCTCGCAGCCGCTTGAACTTCACGCCACCTTAAACGGTACCTGCGCCTACATCCTAGGGCAGCTTGAAGCGGGCGTGAGCTACGCCGAGGCGCTGGCCGAAGCGCAGCGCTTGGGCTACGCCGAGGCCGACCCCACTCTGGACGTTACAGGGCTTGATGCGGCACACAAACTCACCATCCTGGCGCGGCTGGCCTTCGATCCGGCCATAAGCTGGGAGAGCGTCAAAGCTGCTACCCGCGGCATTACCCACTTGAGCCCCAAGGTGGTGCAGAGCGCGTTAGCCGAGGGGAAGCGGGTGCGCCTAGTGGGCAGCATCTGGCCTGAGCACGGCGCCTGGCGAGCGGCGGTACGGCCGCTAGCGCTGCCACTGGCGCATCCTTTAGCCAACGCAACTAGCGCCCGCAACGGCTTGCTCTTTGTAGGCGACGCGGTAGGCGAGGTCTTTATCGCCGGGGCTGGAGCTGGTGCCAACCCTACCGCCAGCGCGGTGCTGGCCGATATCATCGCGGCAGCAACCGGGCAGCCCGGCCCGGCCCCGCTGCGCCAAGCAGCTCCGGTCCCTAACGAGCCACCCACCAAGCCGACGTTTGAGGTGTTGTGAGCTACCCCCGCTATGTCAGCAGCCGCAATCGGGCCGCCGACCCGGTGTCGTTTGAGACGGCGCTGCTGGCGGGCTTAGCCCCCGACGGCGGGCTCTATCTGCCCACCGCCATTCCGGCGCTCCCTGAAAACTGGCGCGCTGCGCCGTCGCTGGCTGAGCTAGGCACCGCGGTGCTGTCGCGCTGGCTTGGCGGCGAGGTGCCCGAGGGCGCGCTAAGAGCAGCCGTTACTGCGGCGCTTGACTTCCCGGTGCCGCTAGTGCGGCTGGGCGATGACCTGTGGGTGCTCGAGCTGTTCCACGGCCCCACGCTGTCGTTCAAGGATTTTGGAGCGCGCCTGATGGCCCGCCTGATGGGGCACTTTTTGACCCGGCGGGGCGAGCGCCGCATCGTCCTGGTCGCTACCTCGGGCGATACCGGCAGCGCCGTGGCCGACGGCTTCGCGGGGCAGCCGAACATCACCGTGGTTATCATCTATCCCCAAGGGCTGGTCAGCCCGGTGCAGGAGCGGCAGCTAATCGTGGCCCGGCCCGGCGTACACGCCTTTAAGGTCGCCGGGACGTTTGACGATTGCCAAGAGCTGGTCAAAGCCGCCTTCGTGGATACGGCACTAGTCGATCTGCCGCTGAGCTCGGCCAACTCGATCAACATCGGGCGGCTGTTACCGCAGTCGCTCTACTACCTGTGGGCGGCCAGACACTTTGCCGATCCGATAACCTTCTGCGTCCCCTCCGGTAATCTCGGCAACCTGACCGGCGGCGTGCTGGCCCAGTTGATGGGGCTGCCGGTTAAGCGCTTTATTGCCGCCCATAATGCCAATGATTACTTTCCTAAGTTCTTACGCGGTTTAGCCGAGCCTTTTGCCTTTGCGCCGACCATTGCCACGCTCTCTAACGCCATGGACGTCGGTGCGCCCAGCAACTTTGAGCGGCTCTATCAGCTCCAGAGCGACCTGCCTAGTCGCATCTGGGCCACCAGCGTCCACGATCAGACCATGCTGGCGCGCCTGCGCTGGTGCTACGAGCGCTTTGGCTACTTGCTCTGCCCCCATACCAGCGTCGGCTTGGAGGCTATCGAGCGCTATCGCCAGGAGAGCGGTGACCTAACCCCCACCGTGCTACTGGCGACCGCTCACCCCGCTAAGTTCCCGGAAGTAGTACAGCGGACGCTCGGACTCACAGCACCCCCCGATCCTGCACTCACACAACTCTGGCAACAGCCTGTCAGCGTCACCCCGCTTGAGGCTGACCCGGCGGCACTGCGCACGGTACTGCGCGATCTAGCTACGCGGTAGACTCAGCTATCTAGCTCGAGCTGGTTTGGCCGGACTGCCCTGGTCGAGGTGACGAGCGTGAGCTTAGGGAAGTCCTGGCGATAGCGGTCCGGATCGAGGGTAAGGATGACGTTGGTGTCGATGGCGCTTAGCACTGTCAGTCGTCCCGTAGCGCGCGCAGCCAGGCGTTGATGTCGGCTTCAGTCGCGAACCCCCCCAGCGCGCCGGTATAGGCGGCAAAGGGGTTGCCGTCGGCACGGGCGGGGCGAATGACAGCCCCACCATTCTCGATGATGAACTCAACTCGATCGCCCTGTTTGAGCCCTAGTCGCTGGCGGATCTGTTGCGGGATGGTGACCTGTCCCTTGCTGGTGACAGTGGCGGTGATGCGCATCTTACTATGCCTCTTTAGGGTAAGGATAGCACGCCTTACTGAGGATCGATGCACAGTCAAGAACTCTCCCCAGGAGACCCGGTAGAGTGGTAATTTCAGCGTCCGGCACGGCGGTCGTGCAGATAGCGCAAGGCCGCTTCCAGCGCTTCCGCAGCTGGGACGGCGATATCGGGCTCAACCCCACGCCCCTCCCAGGTCGGGCCGCGCAGCGGGGCCAGCACGCCGGTAGCGATCCAGGCCTGTGAACCGCCGGGCAGGCAAAATGGCAGCACCGCCTCGACGTTACCCGCAGTAGTCTCGCCAATTAGCACCGCCCGCTCTTGGGCTTGCAGTGCTCCGGCCAGCCCTTCGGCGGCGCTGTTCACACCGCCGTCGATCAGCACCACCAGCGGCAGGCCGGTTTCGGTCGGACCGATGGCCGGGTAGGGGATGGGGAGCATCCAGCGCGTCACTACGCGCCACAACAAGCCGCCGGTAAAGACCCCCGCCGCCTGCATCATCTCCAGTAGTCGCCCACCGGGATTGCCGCGCAGGTCGAGGATCAGGCTCTCGGCCTGCTTAGCGATAAGCGACCGCACCGCTTGGCGGAGGTTGCCCGCCACATTGGCCGACGCCAAGTCAGGGAGTTGAATAAGGCCGATGCCGGGCTCGAGCAGCTCGTAGCGCACCGTGCCGAAACGCGTTTCACCGGCCTGCATAAAAACTGGTAAGCAAGGGAGATCACCGAAACTCTCACGGATCTCTTGCACCCGGTGGGGCGGCACAAAGACCGTGTGGTTATCGCCCAGAGCCTGATACATCGCCTCCAACACGGCATAAAAGGCGGCGTCATCGCCAGCCCTTAGCGCCTCAGGTTCGTAGGCCTCACGCACCGCCTGCCAATCGACGCCGTTAAAGTTCTGATCCCAGTAGCGCTCGGCCACCAGCCGCCAGGCAAGGTCAAAGCGCTGCGCGTAATCCCCTTGCGCGGCAGCCGTGGCTAGCAAGAGCGCCGCGATTAGAAGGTATTTCACCAGCTCAGTCTACGCCAGGCCATCCCACTAAAGGTGAGACTAGGGCTGCACCAGCCAGGCCCGACCCGCGTCAGTTAGGGAGTAGCCCTGCTCGTCGCGGACCACCAGGCCACCCTGGATCAAGAAGCGCGCCGCCGGTCCGGCACCACGCCCTAGCGCCACCGGGTGCGGATCGTCCGCCGCGAGTCGGCGCAAAATCTCTTCTTGCAGCGGGGTCAGCCCGGAGCTCGTGGCCTTCCCTTGACGAGGCGACGGGCGAGCTTTCTTGCCGCGCGCACGAGTCCGTGTGGCCTCCACTGCTAACAGCACGCGCTCGACCGCAGCACGGAACTCGCCGGCGCCGATGCCGATCAAGATCTCGCCGCAGGCCCAATCCAGGCGTTTGGCTTTGCTTAGAGCTTGGTAGTCTGGTGCTTTCACGGTTCTCCTCCTAAAGTCCCTGCAATCAGTCCGCGTTAAGCATGTTGCGCATTCATCATCTGCTGCACATGGACTTGTAGCGTGGCGGCATCAAAGACACACGTCTGAGCCCCGATGAAGGTGGCGTTTAAGGCCCCGGCCACATTCCCCATGCGGGCAGCATAGTGCAGATCGTAGCCCTGCATGATGCCATGCGCAAAAGCGGCGGTGTAGTAGTCGCCAGCGCCGGTCGAATCGACGCTCTTAACCGGCCAGGCCTCTATAAGTTCGGTCAACTCGGGGGTGATCACGATCGAGCCCAGCTCGCCGACCTTGACGATGACCCGCTTGATGCCACGCGCCGCTAAGCCGACCACGGCGTCCGAGATCGAACTCTCGCCGGTTAAGGTAACCAGCTCACGCTGGTTCATCAGCAGGTAGTCCACGTCCCGTACCAGGTTGATCAGTCGGTCTTTTAGCGCGTTTACCGCTCCACTGCCCATGTCGATGAAGGTAGTAAGGCGCGCGCGCTTGGCTAGCTCTAAAGCCCTAAGAGCGTATTCACGCTGCCAACCACCGATCAGGCTATAGGCGCTCATTATCAAAGCGTCGCAGTCGGTGACGTCACTGGCCACTAGTTCAGCGGCATTGAGCCGACGGCTAGCCCCACCGGCGCTGATCATGGTGCGCTGAGCATCAGGGGTTATCAGCAAGGTAACACTGCTGGTCTGTACCTCACTGTCAACCTGAATCAGTCCGGTGTCCACGCCTGCTTCGCGCACACGGCTCAGCGCCAACTCGGCGAACGGCCCTTTACCGACCCGCGCTGCTAGCACCACCCGATTGCCGAGACGGGCCAGCACGGTAGCTATCGTGCCGCCCGCCCCACCCGGCTCCATAATGGCGCGGGTAGCCGAGGCTTCGCCACCCGACTCTGGTAACGCATTGACAAAATAGGTCTGATCGACTGTTACATCGCCAATCACAAAGAACTTCGACATCCACCTCATCTCCTATAACCAAGCTCAGAGCCGCCCCGGCGCCAAACCGGTTCGCGGCCATCATTATCCGCACGCCGTTGACCAGGTCAACGAAATTCTTAAACAGTATACTCCCAAATTAAGTCAAGCGTATCGCAATAGGTGTATATTCCCCGAGCCCACCCTGATTTGATGTGAAAGCCTCCCCAACTCAAGAGTGCCAACAGGCCGGGTGCCATCAGGGGCACTACTCCGAAATTGTCGGCACCGTCTTCCGGCAGCTCTGAGCAGCACGGCCTCAAGCTTAGGCCTTAGCGCAAGGCCGCCTGCAGCTCTTTAAACTGCGCTAATCCCAAGGCCTCGGCCCGGATGCGCTCATCCAGCCCTAGTGTGCTCAGCGCCCGAGCGACCCGCTCCGGCAGATAGCCAGCCAGCAGCAGGTTCTTCTTGAGAGTCTTGCGGCGGTGGCGAAAGCCGTCATGGATCAGCGCAAACAGCTCTGGGTCGGGCGCGACATGGGGCCTTACCGCTAGCCTGACCAGGCTGCTGGTTACCTCCGGCGGCGGCCAGAAGGCAGCAGCTGGCACGTCACGAACGATTTTGGCCGTGGCAAAGTGCGCCACTATCAGGCTTAGCACGCCATAAGCTTCGCCTCCCGGCGCTGCGACCATACGTTGCGCCACCTCCTTTTGCACCAGAAACACCAGCCGCTTAAAGCGCCCCGAGGCTAAGGCTCGAGCCACCAAGGGGGTAGCCACGTGGTAGGGGAGGTTAGCAGCCAGCACGCTAGCCAGCGGGAGTTGAGTGAGGTCATACTTAAGCCCATCACCGTGAACTACCGTCACATTATTAGAGTCGACCAAAGTCTCAGCTAGGGCCGGCAGCAACCGGCGATCTAGCTCTACGGCTATGACCTGCTGCGCTCTCACCGCTAGCTCACGGGTCAACACTCCCAAGCCGGGGCCAATCTCCAGCACGGTATCGCTGGGGGCTAGCTCGGCTGCCTCCACAATCTGTTTGAGAATGTTGCCGTCGATTAAGAAGTTCTGCCCCAAGGCCTTATCGGCTTGCAGGCTATAGCGCCCAAGCAACTCCCGCACCACCGCTGGCGAGTAGAGAACTGTCACCACCAGGCCCTACTCGGCCACGGCCGCCTCGACCTGCAGCAGCGCCTCAGCAAAGTCGATCTCTTGCACGATGGCCAGTTCGCTGGCCAGCATGGTTTTGGCGGTCTCGAGCACCTGCCGCTCGGTCCCGGCCAACCCGCGCTCTAAGTCGCGCTGGGTTAGCACCCCGATGAGCTTGGCCAACATCAGCGCCTGCCCAGCGGAGAGGATCTCCTGCTCCGCCCGGTAGCGCGGCGGCCACTGGGTTGGCAGCGTCAGGTCGGCGTCTTTCATGGCCTGCTGCAAGGCGGCGATCTCCTCGTGCTTAACGGTGTGGCGCAGCCCTACCTCGCGCCCCTTACTGAGCGGAACCAGCATATCCATCCCGCCCCGCACGAAGCTGATCTTGAGGTACTGCTGAGACTCACCCAGGATGGTGCGCGTCACAATCTCTTCGACGACGCCCGCCCCCTGGCTGGGATAGACTACGCGGTCGCCTACTTGAAACGTCACAGCTCGACCCTCCTGGGGCCAGCCTACCATGCGCCCTAGCGCTTGCGCCTGGCCGCGCCCGGCACCACCACGACCGGGAGCTCTTGGCCCTGGAGCCTGGCTTCTAACTCACGGATGCGGTCACGAATCGCCGCAGCCCGTTCGAAATCTAGCGCCTCAGAGGCCTCCCACATCTCGACCTCGAGCGCTGCCAGCTCCTGCTTAAGGTCGTCATGGAGCAGCTCGCGCTCCCACGGGGCAAGCTCTGCTGCCGCCTCGCCACTCTCGCTGCGAATCACGTCATGAACACGCTTCTTGATGCTCTCCGGAGTGATGCCGTGGCTGAGGTTATAGGCTAACTGCTTGTCGCGGCGGCGCTGGGTCTCCTCAATTGCTGCCCGCATCGCCTCGCTGATGGTATCAGCGTAGAGGAACACCTCGCCGCGCACGTTTCTGGCCGCCCGCCCGATGGTCTGAATCAGGCTTCGTTCACTGCGCAAGAAGCCGGTCTTATCGGCGTCGAGGATGGCTACCAGGCTGACCTCGGGCAGATCTAGACCTTCGCGCAGCAGGTTGATCCCCACCAGCACGTCGAAGTGGCCGAGCCGCAGGTCGCGGATAATCACCTGGCGCTCCAAGGTGTCGATGTCGCTGTGCAGGTAGCGCACTCTGACCCCTTGCTGGGCGAAGTACTCGGTCAAGTCCTCGGCCATCTTCTTGGTCAGGGTGGTAACCAGCACCCGCTCGCGCTGCTTGGCACGCTCGCGGATGGCCCAGAGCAGGTCGTCGATCTGGCCACGCGAGGGTTTGACCGTCACCCTTGGATCGACCAGGCCGGTGGGGCGGATTACCTGCTCGACGATCTTGTCGGCCTGTTGGCGCTCCCACTCGGCCGGCGTAGCCGAGACGAAGATCACCTGACCGACCCGGGCAAAGAACTCCTCTTGCCGTAGCGGGCGGTTCTCCAGCGCAGCGGGGAGTCTAAAGCCGTAATCGGCCAGCGTCTGCTTGCGCATCCGGTCGCCGTTGTACATACCGCGGAGCTGCGGCACCATCACGTGCGATTCGTCTAAAAAGGTTACGAAGTCGTCCGGGAAGTAATCGATGAGAGTATGGGGCGCTTGGCCCGGCCGCCGCCCGTCTAGGTACATCGAGTAGTTCTCGATTCCCGAGCAGTAACCGAGCGTGCGCAGCATCTCCAGGTCGTAGTTGGTGCGCTCTTTTAAGCGCTGCTTCTCTAAGAGCTTGCCCGCTCGCTCAAAAAACTCGAGCCGAGCCGCCAAGTCCTGCTCGATCCGCGCAATGGCGGGCTGCAGCTTCTCCCAGGGGGTGACGTAGTGCTTGGCCGGGAAGACGGTGGTCGCCTCTAACTCGGCCCTAGCGTCGCCGGTAAGCGGGTCGATCACGCTCAGCCGGTCGATCAACTCGCCCCACAGCTCGATCCGTAAGGGCGCTTCGTCGTAAGCGGCCCACACCTCGACCACGTCGCCCTTGGCCCGGAAGCGGCCCGGCTCCAAGGCGACATCGTTGCGCTCGTACTGCTGCAACACCATTTGCGTCAGCAGATCGTCGCGCGAGAGTCGGGAGCCCACTTTCAGGATCAGGTTGAGGTTCTGGTACTCCTCGGGCGAGCCGAGGCCGTAGATAGCCGAGACCGACGCCACCACGATCACATCGCGCCTGGTCAGCAGGCTGCGGGTAGTGGAGTGGCGCAGGCGCTCGAGCTCAGCGTTGATGTTGGCGTCTTTCTCGATAAACAGATCCTTGGCCGGGACATAGGCCTCAGGCTGGTAGTAGTCGTAGTACGACACGAAAAACTCGACCGCTGCCTCCGGGAAGAACGCCTTGAACTCGGCGGCCAACTGCGCGGTGAGGATCTTGTTGGGCGCTAGCACCAGGGCGGGCCGACCGATGGCCTCGATGATTTTCGCCGCGGTAAAGGTCTTGCCCGTACCCGTGGCTCCGAGCAAGGTCTGAAAGCGCAAGCCGTCCTTAAGCCCGGCAACTAGCTCGGCGATCGCCTGGGGCTGATCGCCCTTGGGCGTAAAGGGCGAGTGAACCACGAGCGGCATAGCTTGAGTCTACTGCCGAAAGCTGCAACTGTCAGTTACCAATAGTCTCAGCTACACCGCTGCAACCGGGGCCTTGCCGGTGCCTTCGTCCGTGACGGGGGGCGGTACGAACACCTCGGCCTCGGCACCACCAGGCCGCTTATGCAACATCAGCTCGAGCACATGGGTAAAATCTCTAACGGCGGTCACCGTAAGCTCACTGAGAATG
>Ga0208100_100303_pt1 | contig 19854 bp, 18 predicted proteins | sample SubbioR11_8A_Aug_FD_184817 | JGI IMG/M metagenome (GOLD analysis project Ga0208100, IMG submission 184817) | Serpentinite rock and fluid subsurface biosphere microbial communities from McLaughlin Reserve, California, USA - CR11_8A_Aug (SPAdes) | ecosystem: Environmental > Terrestrial > Deep... | reverse complement strand
TGGCGCAGAAGCTGTCGCGCAAGGGGCAGGTCTGGATCGACGTGGTCGGCATCGTCGTCTTCCTGATCCCGCTGTGCCTGTTCGTCATCTGGTCGTCGTGGCCGCCGGTGGCGCGGGCGATCGAGACCTGGGAGATCTCGCCCAACCCGGGCGGTTTGCTGCGCTGGCCGCTGTATGTCCTGGTGCCGATCGGCTTTGCCTTGCTCGCCATCCAGAGCCTGTCCGAACTGTTCAAGCGCGTGGCCTTCCTCGCCGGCCAGGGGCCTGACCCGCACGCCAGACCCGAGCCCTCGGCCGAGGAACGAATCCTCGAAGAGCTCAAGCGCGAACAGGAACTCCAGGCCCAGGCCGCCAGCGCCGCCGGCCGGAGCCAAGCATGACCGAAGGCGTCCTCGCCCCCTTGATGTTTGCCAGTCTGCTGGTGGTGCTGCTGACCGGATTTCCGGTCGCGTTCGGGCTGATGACCACCGGCATTGTCTTCGGGCTGATTGCGGTGCAGGTCGGCATCGTGCCGCCGGAGTTCTTCAATGCCCTGCCGCTGCGGCTGTTCGGCATCATGATGAACGACGTGCTGCTGGCGATTCCGTTCTTCACCTTCATGGGGCTGATCCTCGAGCGCAGCCGCATGGCCGAGGACCTGCTCGACACCATCGGCCAGGTCTTCGGCCCGCTGCGCTCCGGTCTGGCCATTGCGGTGGTGTTCGTCGGTGCACTGCTGGCCGCCACCACCGGCGTCGTCGCCGCCAGCGTGATCGCGATGGGCCTGATCTCGCTGCCGATCATGCTGCGCTACGGCTACAACCGCCCGCTGGCCGCCGGCGTGATCGCCGCCTCGGGCACGCTCGCGCAGATCGTGCCGCCGTCGATCGTGCTGATCGTCATCGCCGACCAGCTCGGCCAGAGCGTCGGCGACATGTACCGCGCGGCGTTCATCCCGGCCTTCGCGCTGATCGGCATCTACGTCCTGGCGATGATCGTGCTGGCCTTCGTGCGACCGCAATGGGTACCGGCCTTGCCGCCCGAGGCACGGATCTACAAGGAACCCAACGGCAGCAGCGGCCACAACTCGCTCGCCGTGCTGAGCCTGCTGTCGGCGGTCGTCTTTGCGCTGTTCTTCCGCAACTACGCGGCCATCGACCTGGCCTTGGGCGGCGACCCGCAGACGCCGCCGCCGATCGACGAGACCATCGTCATCTCGCTGCTGGTCACGATCTTCACCGCCTGGCTGCTGGCCGTCTCCGACAAGCTGATGCGGCTCAACCTGCTGTCCGAACTGGCGCGGCGCGTGACCTTCGTGCTGATCCCGCCGCTGCTGCTGATCTTCCTGGTGCTGGGCACGATCTTCCTGGGCATCGCCACGCCGACCGAAGGCGGCGCGATGGGCGCGGCCGGCGCGATGATCATGGCGATGGCGCGCAAGCGGCTGAGCACCACCCTGCTCAAGCAGGCGCTGGACGCGTCGGCGCGGCTGTCGATCTTCGTGCTGTTCATCCTGATCGGCGCGACGACCTTTTCGTTGACCTTCCAGGCCGTCGACGGCCCGATCTGGGTCAAGGAACTGTTCGCGCAGCTGCCCGGCGGCCAGCTCGGCTTCCTGCTGTTCGTCAACGCGCTGATCTTCTTCCTGGGCTTCTTCATCGACTTCTTCGAGATCGCGTTCATCCTGCTGCCGCTGCTGTTGCCGGTGCTCACGCTGATGGAGATCAACCTGATCTGGTTCGGCGTGATGGTCGCGATGAACCTGCAGACCAGCTTTCTGACGCCGCCGTTCGGCTTCGCGCTGTTCTACCTGCGCAGCGTCGCACCGAAGGCCGACTACGACGACAAGGTCACGGGCAAGCCGATCGCGGCGTTCCGCACGATCGACATCTACAAGGGCGCGCTGGCCTTCGTCGTGCTGCAACTCGTCATGCTCGGCATCGTGATCTTCAACCCCGACCTCGTGCTGATGGGCCTGGGCGAACGCCCGGTGCTCGACGTCGAGGGCGTCGACCTGTTCATGGACCAAGAAGAGGTGGCGCCCGACGGTGAAGAGCTGACGATGCCCGATGCCGAAGGCGGGGCCGCCGAGAAGAGCCCGAGCATGGACTTCTTCGACGCGCCGCCGGCCGAGGAGCCCGCGCGCCAGCGGTAGGCGGCGCGCCGGTCCGCGGCGCACAAGGCACGGTCTTCCGGCGCAGCTCGAAGACGCGCTGCCGCGCAAGTTCGGCGCCTCCGCGCGCGATGCGCGCGCCGCCGTGGCGTAGGCACCAGCGGTCGTCGCCGGACGGCGCGCCGTGGCAGGTGCTGATGCCTGCGTCCGACACCGTACCGTCACTGCGCACGGACAGGCGTACCCGCTGCGCGGCCGGGTCGGCGACGAACAGCAGCACCTGGCGCGCCGCCTCGCCAAGCAGCCCCTGGCGCGGCCTGGCGGGCACGGCAATGGCGGCCAGCGGCAGGCGGTCGACACCGCGCTGGATGCTCAGCGCGCCGGCCTGTGCGCACACGCCGCGCGGACCGCTGCCGCCGGCGGCGCGGGCGACCAGCGCACGCAGGGCGGCACCGTCGCCGTTGATGCAGGCGCTGACCGTGCGACCGGTGCTCACCAGCCCGTCGCCTGCGGCGAGCAGCGCGCGCGCGGCGCGGTTGGCGTACTGGATCGCGGCCCGGGCATCGAGCACGAAGACGGCGCAGCGGACGCGATCGAGCGGGTCTTCGCAGGCATCGCGGCGAACGAGCGCATCGCGTCGACGATCAGCCCTTTGCCGCGCTTCGCGCAGACCTGTGCGATGCCGGGCAGAATCCGGCGAGCACGCGCTGATCCGCCGGCCTTCGACTACGTCTTCGCCACCACTGCCGCCATCGGCTTCTCGTTGACGATCAACTGGAACACGTCGGGCCGGCTGTAGTGGCCGGCGACGTCGAAGTCGAATTTGCCGCGGCCGATCTCGTCGAGGTCCAGATCCGCGGTCAGGATCGTCTCGCCGTCGAAGTGCGGGCCGGCGAGCACCTTGCCCAGGGGGCTCACGATCGCGCTGCCGCCGCGCATCAGTACGGCGTCGGGCGAATCGCCGAGCGACACGCGCACGGCTGGCGGAAAGTCGCACCGGCGCAGGAACTGGCAGGCGGTGAGCACGAAGCAGCGCCCTTCGAGCGCGACGTGCCGCATCGACGGCAGCCACGTATCTCGGTCGTCGGCGGTCGGCGCGCAGTACAGCGCGACGTTCTTCGCGTACATCGCCATGCGCAGCATCGGCATGTAGTTCTCCCAGCAGATCACCGAGCCGATGCGTCCGTACGGGCTGTCGATCACCGTGAGCGTCGAGCCATCGCCGAAGCCCCAGATCATCCGTTCCATCGCGGTCGGCATCAGCTTGCGGTGCTTGCCGAGGAGCGCGCCGTCGGGGCCGAACAACAACACCGTGCAGTAGCACGTGCCCAGCTCACGCTCGATGACGCCGATCACGAGATAGCAGCGCTGCGCGGCCGCCGCTTCGCCGAGCCGCTGCGTGTGCGACCCGGGCACCTCGATCGCCGCCTCGAGGTACAGGCGAAACTCCTCGCGACCGACCGGATCGCGGGCACCGACGACGAGCCCGTAGTTCAGCCCCTTCGGATAGCCCGGGACGAACGCCTCCGGAAACACGACCAGCTTCGCGCCGCCCGCCGCCGCCTCCGCCGTCAGGCGGATCGCCTTGTCGACGCAGGCGTCGGTGTCGAACGGGATCGAGCCGGCCTGGACGACGGCGGCGCGGAGGGACTTGGCGGGGGAGGTGGGCATGGCGATCTCCGGTCGAGGAGCGAGATCTTGCGGCGAAACGTTGGCGCACTTGCTTGCGCCGGCGCGGCGCGCATGTTGTAACTCACGGAGCGCGGCGACAGCACGCGCGTGATCTTCTACACCAGTTCGTCCATCCAAGCACAGATGCACGAAGCGCGCACGGCGTCAGCGACCGGCGAGGTGGCGCTCGAGCCAGTAGGCGCCGACGATCGTCTTGACGTCGGTCACGGTGCCGTCGCCGATGCGGTCGAGCAGTTGCCGCAGGGAAGCGGTGAAGACCTCGAGCACTTCGCCGCGGTCGGCGCACGCACCCTCGCGGCGCAGACCGCGCGCGAGGAACACCTCGATCTTCTCGTCGCAGTAGCCGATCGCGTTGTGGAAGCCGCCGAGATGAACCCATTCGGCGGCGGTGTAGCCGGTCTCTTCCCGCAGTTCGCGCTGCGCGCAGGCGAGGATGTCCTCGCCCGGATCGATCTTGCCGGCCGGGAACTCGACGAAGCTGCGCCGCAGCGGATGGCGGTACTGGCGTTCGAGAACGACCTCGCCGCTGTCGAGCACGGGCACGATCATGACCGCGCCCGGATGGCGCAGGTACTCGCGCGGCGCGAGGTGGCCGTCAGGGGCGCGCACCGTGTCCTCGAACACGCGCAGGAAGCGGCCCTGCCAGGCGAGCCGCGACTGCAGCGTCTGCTCGGCGAGCGGATCGGGCTGGTCCGCAGGCAGGTGCCAGGGCGCGGTCGCCACGGCGCTCAACCGCCGAGGGTGCGGATCATCGCGCTGGTGCACAGCGCGAGCAGGTACTGCGGCACGATGCCGAGCACCAGCATCAGGAAACCGTTGACCGACAGCGCCGCCCGCATCTCGCCGCTGGCGACGATCGCGGTGACCGGCGCGCCAGGCGCCGGCTCGTCGAAGTACATGACCTTGACCACGCGCACGTAGTAGTAGGCGCCGACCAGCGACGCCAGCACCGCGAGCACCGCCAGCCACACCATGCCCGAGCCTTCGCCGAGCAGGGCCTGCAGCACGATGAGTTTGGCCCAGAAGCCGACGAAGGGCGGAATGCCGGCGAGCGAGAACATCAGCATCAGCATCACCAGCGCATACCAGGGGCTGCGCCGATTCAGGCCCTTGAGGTCGGCGATCTGCTCGCACTCGAAGCCCTGGCGTGCCAGCAGCAGGATGATGCCGAAGGCGCCGAGCGTGGCGAGCGCGTAGGTGATGACGTAGAACAGCGCCGCGCTGTAGGCGCCGGCGGTGGCGAAGACGTTGCCGCCGACCACGCCGGAGAGCATCGCCAGCAGCATGAAGCCCATCTGCGCGATGGTCGAGTAGGCGAGCATGCGCTTGAGGTTGGACTGCGCAATCGCCGTCAGGTTGCCGATCACCAGCGATGCCACCGCCAGCACCAGCAGCATCTTGTGCCAGTCGATCGCGATCTGCAGCAGACCCTCGACCAGCAGCCGGAACGCGATCGCGAAGGCCGCCAGCTTCGGCACCGAGCCGATCAGCGCCGCCACCGGCGTCGGCGCGCCCTGGTAGACGTCCGGCACCCACATGTGGAACGGCACCACGCCGAGCTTGAACGCCAGGCCGGCGACGACGAACACCGTGCCCAGCACCAGCGCCGCGCGGCTGACCGCCTCGCCGGCGGCGATCGTGCGCGCCAGCTCGTTGATGTCGAGGGTGCCGGTGGCGCCGTACAGCATCGACATGCCGTACAGGAGGAAGCCCGAGGCGAGCGCGCCGAGCACGAAGTACTTCATCGCCGCCTCGCTGGCGCGCGCGTCGTCGCGCCGCAGGGCGACCAGCGCGTACAGCGCCAGCGCCTGCAGTTCGAGGCCGAGATAGATCACCAGCAGGTTGTTGGCCGAGATCATCACGAACACGCCGAGCAGCGCGAACAGCGACAGGGTGAAGAGCTCGCCCTGCCACAGGCCGCGCTCGCGCGCATAGCCCTGCGCGTAGACCAGCACCAGTGCGACGCCGACGGTGGCGAACAGCTTGAGCAGGTTCGCCATCGGGTCGCTCACGTACATGCCGCCGAACGCGTACAGGATCAGGTCGTTGGCGAGGAAGAACCAGCAGATCGCGGCGGTGACGGCCAGCACGAGCAAGGTCAGCGCGTAGCTGAGATTGCGCCGCGCATCGGCGATGAACAGGTCGATCACCAGCAGCGCGCAGGTGGCGGCGAGCAGGAAGATCTCGGGCGCGGCGGCGAACAGGTTCAACTCGTTCATGGTGCTTCGCGCCTACGGCGCCGGGACCGCGGGCAGCTTCGATTGGGCGACGTGCGCCAGCAGGTCGGCGACCGAGGCGTGCATCAGGTCGGTGAGGGGCTTCGGATAGACGCCGATCCAGAGCACCGCGCCGGCGAGCAGCGCCAGCATCAGGAACTCGCGGCCGTCGATGTCGTTGAGCGCGCGCACGCGCTCGTTGGCGATCTCGCCGAAGATCACCCGCTTGTACATCCACAGCGAGTAGGCGGCGCCGAGCACCAGCGTCGTCGCCGCCAGGGCGCCGACCAGGAAGTCGTACTTGATCGCGCCCAGGATCACGTAGAACTCGCCGACGAAACCGCTCGTTCCCGGCAGGCCGCTGTTGGCCATCGCGAACAGCATCATGAAGGCGGCGAAGCGCGGCATGGTGTTGACCACGCCGCCGTAGTCGGCGATGTTGCGGCTGTGCATGCGGTCGTACATGACGCCGATGCACAGGAACAGGGCGCCGGAAACGAAGCCGTGGCTGACCATCTGCACGATCGCGCCTTCGGCGCCGATCTGGTTGAAGATGAACAGGCCGAGCGTGACGAAGCCCATGTGCGCGATCGAGCTGTAGGCGATCAGCTTCTTCATGTCGGTCTGCACCAGCGCCACGAAGCCGATGTAGACCACCGCCACCAGCGAGATCGCGATGATCAGTCCGGCGAGTTCGTGCGCGGCGTCGGGCGTGATCGGCAGCGAGAAGCGCAGGAAGCCGTAGGCGCCGAGCTTGAGCATGATTGCCGCCAGCACCACCGAGCCGCCGGTAGGCGCCTCGACGTGGGCGTCGGGCAGCCAGGTGTGCACCGGCCACATCGGCACCTTGACCGCGAAAGCGGCGAAAAACGCCAGGAACAGCAGGATCTGCGGCGTCATCGCCAGCGGCGTCTGGCGCCAGACCGCCAGATCGAAGCTGCCGCCGGAGGCGTGGTACAGGTAGACCAGCGCCACCAGCATCAGCAGCGAGCCGGCCAGCGTGTACAGGAAGAACTTGAACGCCGCGTACACGCGGTTGGCGCCGCCCCAGATGCCGATGATCAGGTACATCGGGATCAGGGTCGCCTCGAAGAAGACGTAGAACAGCAGCGCGTCGGCGGCGGCGAACACGCCCACCATCAGGCCCGACAGGATCAGGAACGACGCGTAATACTGCGCCACCCGGGTCTCGATCACCTGCCAGCCGGCGATCACCACGATCACCGTGATGAACGCGGTCAGCACGACGAACCAGACCGACAGTCCGTCCACGCCCAGGTGGTAGTGCGCGTTCAGGCGCTCGATCCAGACCACCTTCTCGACGAACTGCAGTCCGGGTTCGGCGACGTCGAAGCCGCCGACCAGCGGCACGGTGACCAGCAGCGCGAGCAGGCTGCCGGCCAGCGCCACCGCGCGCACCAGCGGCGCGGCGCGGTCGCGGCCGACCGCCAGGATCAGCGATCCAAACAGGATCGGGATCCAGATCGCCAGGCTCAGCCAGGGGGCGGCGTGCATGTGCTTCGGGTCCGGCTAGCGCCCGGCCAGCGCCGGCCAGACGTAGGGCAAGGTCAGGAACACGAACAGGATGATCGCCACGCCGGCCAGCATCGCGAACGCGTAGTGATAGATGTAGCCCGACTGCAGCCGGCGCGACAGCACTGCGATCCAGCCCACGACATGGGCGCTGCCGTTGACCGCCAGGCCGTCGATCAGGGTCTGGTCGCCGATGCGCCACAGCGCGCGGCCGAGCCGGCGCGCGCCGCCGGCGAACACGACCTCGTTGAGGTGATCGAGGTAGTACTTGTTCTCCAGCACCCGGTGCAGGGTCGCGAAGCGCAGCTTCAGGGCCTCGGCCAGGTCGGGCCGGCGCAGGTACAGATACCAGGCGAGCCCGGCACCGGCCAGCATCAGGACAAACGGCGCGCTGACGAAGCCGTGCAGGCCCATCGCAGTGGCGCCCGGGAACCAGGCTGCCAGCTCCTTCATCGCCGGGTGCTTGTCGAGCACGGTGATCGCGCCGTCGAAGAAGCCGCCGAACAGCATCTGCTCGACGGCGACGAAGCCGATCACCAGCGACGGGATCGCCAGCAGCACGAGCGGCATCGTCACCACCGCCGGCGACTCGCGCGGTGTGCCGCCGTGGTCGTCGTCACCGTGGACGTCATTGCCGCCGTGACCGTGGCCGGCGCCGAGCGCGAAGCGCGGCTTGCCGTGGAACACCAGGAAGTACATGCGAAACGAGTAGAAGGCGGTGATGAACACGCCCGCCAGGACCGCGAAATAGGCGAAGTCGGCGCCCCACACGGTGGCGTAGCCGGTGGCGATGATCACGCTGTCCTTCGAGTAGAAGCCGGACAAAAACGGCGTGCCGATCAGCGCCAGCGTGCCGATCAGCGCCGTGATCCAGGTCAGCGGCATGAACTTCCACAGGCCGCCCATCTCGCGGATGTCCTGCCGGTGGTGCATGCCGATGATCACGCTGCCGGCGGCCAGGAACAGCAGCGCCTTGAAGAACGCGTGGGTCATCAGGTGGAAGATCGCCGCCGAGTAGGCCGAGGCGCCGAGCGCCACCGTCATGTAGCCGAGCTGCGACAGCGTCGAGTAGGCGACCACGCGCTTGATGTCGTTCTGGACGATGCCCAGGATGCCCATGAACAGCGCGGTGATCGCGCCGGTGACGATCACCAGCGACAGCGCCGCGTCCGACAGCTCGAACAGCGGCGACATGCGCGCCACCATGAAGATGCCGGCGGTGACCATCGTCGCGGCGTGGATCAGGGCCGAGATCGGCGTCGGGCCCTCCATCGAGTCCGGCAGCCACACGTGCAGCGGGAACTGCGCGCTCTTGCCCATGGCGCCGATGAACAGGCACACGCAGATGACCGTGATCAGCAGCCAGTCGGTGCCCGGCAGCGTCTGCTGCGCCAGCGTGCCGGCGGCCTGGAACACGGTCGCGTAGTCGAGCGAACCGACGAAGGCGTAGATCAAACCGATGCCGAGCAGGAAGCCCAGGTCGCCGACCCGGTTGACCAGGAACGCCTTGAGGTTGGCGGCGATCGCGCTCGGCCGCCGGTACCAGAAGCCGATCAGCAGGTAGGAGACCAGGCCGACCGCCTCCCAGGCGAAGAACAACTGCAGAAAGTTGTTGCTCATCACCAGCATCAGCATGCTGAAGGTGAACAGCGAGATGAAAGCGAAGAAGCGCTGGTAGCCGGGGTCGTCGCGCATGTAGCCGACGGTGTAGATGTGCACCATCAGCGACACCGAGGTCACGACCAGCATCATGGTCGCGGTCAGGCTGTCGATCAGGAAGCCGACCGCGAGCGTCATCTCGCCGACCGTCGCCCAGGTGTAGACGTTGCCGTTGAAGGTGTTGCCGTGGTTGACGACGTCGTTGAACACCACCGCGCTGGCGATCGTCGCCACCAGCACGCCGAAGATCGTCACCGTGTGCGCGCCGGCGCGACCGAGCAGGCGCCCGCACAGGCCGGCGAGCAGGGCGCCGGCCAGCGGCGCCAGCGCCACCAGCAGGTAGATCTTCTGCATCGAGGTCATCGCCGCCGCCTGCGGTCGGTCGCGGCACGGCGCGGCGCGCCGGCGTGGGCAGGGATCGCAGGCCGCGACATCGCTAGCCCTTGAGCGCGTCGAGGTCGTCGACGTTGATCGTCGACAGGTTGCGGAACAGGACCACCAGGATCGCCAGGCCGATCGCGGCCTCGGCCGCGGCCACGGTCAGGATGAAGAACACGAACACCTGACCGTGGAAGTCGCCCAGGTAGTGCGAGAAGGCGATGAAGTTCATGTTCACCGCCAGCAGCATCAGCTCGATCGACATCAGCAGCACGATCAGATTGCGCCGGTTCAGGAAGATGCCGACCACGCCGATCGCGAACAGCAGGGCGCCGACGCCGAGGTACCAGGACAGGGAAACCATCTGCTGCCGCTCTGCGCTACTTCTCGTGTTCCTGGCCGCCGGCGCGGCGCGCGACGGCGTCGGCGTCCTGGCGGTTGTCCGCGGCCACCGGCATGTCGACCAGGCGCACGCGCTCCTCGCGCCGCACGCGCACCTGGCGGCCGACGTCCTGGCGCTTGCTGTCCTTGCGCGCGCGCAGGGTGAGCGCGATCGCGGCGACGATCGCCACCAGCAGGATGGTGCCGGCGATCTGCAGCGGGTAGACGTACTCGCTGAAGGTCAGGTGGCCGAGAGCCTCGATGTTGTTGACGGTGGCGATCCCCGGTCCGGGCTCGCGCATCTGCTGCCAGCGGCCCTGGAACAGCACCAGGGCGAGCTGCAGCGCGATCAGCACGCCGACCACGGCGGCCACCGGCAGATGCTTCCAGAAGCCGACCCGCAGGCGGTCGACGTTGAGGTCGAGCATCATCACCACGAACAGGAACAGCACCATCACCGCGCCGACGTACACCAGCACCAGCACGATCGACAGGAACTCCGCCTGCAGCAGCATCCACAGGCAGGCGGCCGACACGAAGGCGAGCACCAGATAGAGCACCGCGTGCACCGGCTGGCGCGCGGTGATCACGCGCAGCGCCGCCAACAGCAGCACGCCGGCGAAGATCAGGAACAGCAGGGTCTTGGCGTCCATCGATGGCTGCTCAGCGGTAGCGGGCGTCGGCCTCGCGCGCCGCGGCGATCTCGCGCTCGTAGCGGTCGCCGATCGCCAGCAGCATGTCCTTCGTGTACACGAGATCGCCGCGCCGCTCGCCGTGGTACTCGAGCAGGCCGGTCTCGACGATTGAGTCGACCGGGCAGCTCTCCTCGCAGAAGCCGCAGAAGATGCACTTGGTCAGGTCGATGTCGTAGCGGGTCGTTCGGCGCGTGCCGTCGGCGCGCTGCTCGCTCTCGATCGTGATCGCCAGCGCCGGACAGACCGCCTCGCACAGCTTGCAGGCGATGCAGCGTTCCTCGCCGTTGGCGTAGCGGCGCAGCGCGTGCAGCCCGCGGAAGCGCGGCGACAGCGGCGTCTTCTCCTCCGGGTACTGAAGGGTGATCTTGCGCGCGAAGAAGTAGCGGCCGGTGAGCGCCATGCCCTTGAGCAGCTCCTTCAGGAGCAGGCTGCCGAGGAATTCGTTGATCGCGCCCATCTGCGGTCCCGCGTCAAGAGTCAAGCGCCGCGCGTCTGGCGCGCGGCATCGAGCGACTGCGTTGCGCTCGCCGCCGCACGCTCGCCGTCCGCCGCCTGGCGCCAGATGTTCCACGGGGTCTGCATCCAGACCGCAATCAGGACCAGCCAGGCCAGCGTGATCGGGATGAACACCTTCCAGCCCAGGCGCATGATCTGGTCGTAGCGGTAGCGCGGGAACGAGGCGCGGAACCAGATGAACAGCGACACCACCGCGAACACCTTGGCGAACAGCCAGAACCAGTTCGCCAGCGAGTCGAACCAGGGCGCAAAGTCGACGCCGAGCAGCAGCTCGAGGTTGATCGGCGCCGCCCAGCCGCCGAGGAACATGATCGTCGCCACGGTCGACAGCAGGATGATGTTGGCGTACTCGGCGAGGAAGAACACGGCGAAGCTCATCCCCGAGTACTCGACCATGTGGCCGGCGACGATCTCGCTTTCGCCCTCGACCACGTCGAACGGGTGGCGGTTGGTCTCGGCCACCGCCGCCACCACGTAGATCACGAACAGCGGCGCCAGCGGCAGCCAGTTCCACGACAGGAAGGTGAGGCCGCGCTCGGCGAACCAGCCCTGGTTCTGGCCGGCGACGATCCCGGTCAAGTTCATCGTCCCCGACACCAGCAGCACCGCCACCAGCACGAAGCCCATCGCCAGCTCGTAGCTGACCATCTGCGCCGCCGCGCGCATGCTGCCGAGGAACGCGTACTTCGAGTTCGACGCCCAGCCGGCGATGATCACGCCGTAGACGCCGACCGAGGTCACCGCCATCACGAACAGCAAGCCGGCGTTGATGTCGGCCAGCACCAGCCCGGGGCCGAAGGGGATCACCGCCCAGGCGGCGAGCGCCGGCATCAGCACCAGGACCGGCGCCAGGTAGAACAGCGGCCGGTCCGCCTGCGACGGCGTGATCACTTCCTTGAAGATCAGCTTGACCGCGTCGGCGATCGGCTGCAGCAGACCCCAGGGACCGACGCGGTTCGGGCCGATGCGCACGTGCATCCAGCCGATCATCTTGCGTTCCCAGAAGGTCAGATAGGCGACGCACAGCAGCACCGGCACCAGCACGGCGACGATCTGGATCAGGGTCCAGACCACGGTCCAGGCCGCACCGAGCGTCTGGTTGCCGCCGGCGACCAGGGCATCCATCAGGCGCGCTCCACGGCAACGGCGCCGAACATCGCGCCCAGGGTGCTGGTGGCAGCATGACCGGCCGGCACGCGCAGCACGCCGTCGGCGAGGCGCTCGTCGAGCGCGACTTCGAGCAGCGCCGAAGCCTCGCCCTGGCGCACGCGCGCCTGGTCGCCGGGTGCCAGGCCGGCACGCGCCAGCGTGGCGCGATTGGCGCTCAGTTTCGGCCGGCGCGCAGCGGCGGTCTTCTGCAGCGACTCGGCGCGGCGCACCAGCGGATCGACGCAATACAGCGGCACGTCGGCGAGGCGCTCGAACTCGGGCGTGGCCGACGCCGGCAGCGCCGGCGCCAGGTCGATGCCGCCGTCGAGCCGCTCGGCGCCGAGCGCCGGCAGCGCCGCGCGCACCGCCTCCGGGGTGTCGAACTCGAAGCCCGGCAGGCCGAGCCTCGAGCCGAGCACGCGCAGGATCTTCCAGCCCGGCCGCGCTTCGCCCGGCGGCGCCGCGGCGCCGTGGAACGACTGCACGCGGCCCTCGGCGTTGACGAAGCTGCCCGAGGTCTCGAAGAACGAGGCGATCGGCAGGATCGCATCGGCGTACTCGAGCGCGCCGTTGCGGTACATCGAAAACGAGATCACGGTGTCGGCCGCAGCGAGCGCGCGCAGCGCCAACGCCGGATCGGCGCAGTCGTACTCGGGCTCGAGGTGCCACAGCAGGTAGGCGCGGCGCGGCTGCTCGAGCATCGCACGCGCGTTGCGCCCGCCCTGCACCGGCAGCGCCTCGACCAGGTAGCCGCCGACGCCGTTGGCGCCCTCGCCGAGCACGCCGAAGACGGCACCGCTCGCCTGCGCGATCCACTGCGCCAGCGACTGGATCTGCGCCGCCTGCGGGCTGTGCAGCGCGCTGTTGCCGAGCAGCACCGCGGCACGACTGCCGCCGGCGAGGCTGGCGGCGATGCGCTGCGCGTCCTCGCCCGCGCTCACCTGCGCCACCGGCGCCGGCAGGCCCTTGATCCGCGCCAGCGCGGCGGCGATCTCGGCCAGCGCCCGCGGCCAGGCCGACGGCGCCACGATCGCGCGCGCCGTCAGCGGCAGCAGCAGGTCGTCGTCGGCCGCGTGCACGACGCTCACCTGGCAGCCGCGCCGGGCGGCGGCGCGCACGCGCGCGGCCAGCAGCGGCTGGTCGCTGCGCAGGGTCGATGCCACCAGCAGCAGGCGGTCGAGTTCATTGATCGCCGCCACCGGCATGCCGAGCCAGGGCGCGCCGCGCCGCCGGCCGTCGGCCGAGAAGTCGGTCTGGCGCAGGCGAAAGTCGATGTTGTCGCTGCCCAGGGCGCGAACGAGCCGGCCGAGCAGGAACAACTCCTCCAGCGTCGCTCCGGGCGAGGCGAGCGCACCGATCGCATCGGCGCCGTGCGTGGCGCGCACCTCGCGCAGGGCGTGGCTTGCGTAGTCGAGCGCGTCGTTCCAGTCGACCTCGCGCCACTGCCCGCCTTGCTTGAGCATCGGCCGCGCCAGACGGTCGGCCGCGTACAGGCCCTCGTAGCTGAAGCGGTCGCGGTCGGACAGCCAACACTCGTTGACCGCCTCGTTGGCGAACGGCAGCACGCGCAGCACGCGCTGGCCCTTGACCTGAACGATCAGGTTGGCTCCGAGGGAGTCGTGGCCGGCGACGCTGCGCCGGCGCGCCAGCTCCCAGGCGCGCGCGGCGTAGCGGAACGGCTTGCTGGTGAGCGCGCCGACCGGGCACAGGTCGATCATGTTGCCGGACAGCTCGTGATCGACGCTGCGATCGACGAAGGCGAGGATCTCGGCGTGCTCGCCGCGCCCGGCCATCCCCAGCTCCATCTGGCCGGCGATCTCGCGCCCGAAGCGCACGCAGCGCGTGCAGTGGATGCAGCGGCTCATCTCCTCGGCCGCGATCAGCGGCCCGAGCGACTTGTGGAACACGACGCGCTTGGCCTCGCCGTAGCGGCTCGTCGAGGCGCCGTAGCCGACCGCGAGATCCTGAAGCTGGCACTCGCCGCCCTGGTCGCAGATCGGGCAGTCGAGCGGATGGTTGATCAGCAGGAACTCCATCACCGCCTTCTGCGCCTGGCGCGCGCGCTCGCTGGCGGTGCGTACGACCATGCCCTGCGTGACCGGTGTCGCGCACGCCGGCAGGGGCTTGGGCGCCTTCTCGACCTCGACCAGACACATCCGGCAGTTGGCCGCGATCGACAGCTTCTTGTGGTAGCAGAAGTGCGGCACGTAGATGTCGAGCCGGGAAGCGGCCTCCATCACCGTACTGCCTTCCGGCACCGCGACCTTGCGGCCGTCGATCTCGACTTCAACCATGGCGATGTCGGGCAGCGGCAAGCGTGCAAGGTGCAAGGTGCGGGCTGACGGCGGTCGGCCCCCGGGCGGCAGCGGTCAGCCCCAGCCAGGCATCGCCCGGCGCCGGTTGACGTTTCACGCTGCACCTTTCACAGAGGCTCCGATACCAGGCAGCGCTTGTGCTCGATGTGGTGCTCGAACTCCGAGCGGAAGTGCTTGACGAACGCACGCACCGGCATGGCGGCGGCGTCGCCCAGCGCGCAGATCGTGCGGCCCTGGATGTTGTCGGCGAGCGAGTTCAGCAGGTCGAGATCGTCGGGCCGGCCCTGACCGGTCTCGATCCGGTGCACGACCCGGTACAGCCAGCCGGTGCCCTCGCGACATGGCGTGCACTGGCCGCAGGACTCCTCGAAGTAGAAGTACGACAGGCGCTCGAGACACTTGACCATGCAGCGCGTCTCGTCCATCACGATCACCGCGCCCGAACCGAGCATCGACCCAGCTTTGGCGATCGCGTCGTAGTCCATGTCGGTGGCCATCATCACTTCGCCCGGCAGCACCGGCATCGACGAGCCGCCCGGGATCACCGCCTTGATCTTCCTGCCGCCGCGCATGCCGCCGGCCCGCTCGAGCAGCTCGGCGAACGGCGTGCCGAGCGGCACTTCGTAGTTGCCGGGCCGCTCGACGTCGCCCGAGACCGAGAAGATCTTGGTGCCGCCGTTGTTCGCCTTGCCGAGCGCGAGGTAGGCGTCGCCGCCGTGGTTGACGATGAACGGCACGGCGGCGAAGGTCTCGGTGTTGTTGATCGTCGTCGGCTTGCCGTACAGGCCGTAGCTCGCCGGAAAGGGCGGCTTGAAGCGCGGCTGGCCCTTCTTGCCTTCGAGCGACTCGAGCAGCGCCGTTTCCTCGCCGCAGATGTAGGCGCCGTAGCCATGCACGGCGTGCAGCTCGAACGCGAACTCCGAACCGAGCACGCGCCGGCCGAGGTAGCCGGCGGCGCGCGCCTCGTCGAGCGCCTGCTGGAAGCGCTGGTACTCGGCCCAGATCTCGCCGTGGATGTAGTTGTAGCCGACGCTGGCGCCGATCGCGTAGGCGGCGATCGCCATGCCTTCGATGACGATGTGCGGGTTGTAGCGCAGGATGTCGCGATCCTTGAAGGTGCCCGGCTCGCCCTCGTCCGAGTTGCACACCAGGTACTTCTGCCCGGGGAACTGGCGCGGCATGAAGCTCCACTTGAGGCCGGTCGGAAAACCGGCGCCGCCGCGGCCGCGCAGCGCGCTCTTCTTGACTTCACCGATCACCGCCTCCGGCGTGATCGCCTCGGCGAGGATCTTGCGCAGTGCCGAGTAGCCGCCGCGGCGCTCGTAGTCGGCCAGGCGCCAGTTCTCGCCGTCGAGACCGGCCAGAATCACCGGCTTGAGGTGGCGGCCGTGGAAACAGGTCTGCGCGCTCATCGGTCCGCTGCTGCCGGCGGCGCCGGCGCCTTGAGCTCGTCGATCAGCGCATCGACCTTGTCGTCGCTCATGAAGCTGCACATGCGGTGGTTGTCGACCAGCAGCACCGGCGCGTCGCCGCAGGCGCCCAGGCACTCGCCTTCCTTGAGCGTGAACTCGCCGTCGGCGGTGGTCTCGCCGAAACCGATCCCCAGCCGGCGCCGCAGGTGGGCGGCGGCGGCAGTCGCGCCCGACAGCGCGCACGGCAGATTGGTGCACACGGTGAGCTTGTGGCGGCCGACCGGCGCCAGGTGGTACATCGCGTAGAAGCTCGCCACCTCGTAGACCGCGATCGCCGGCATGCCGAGCAAGGCGGCGACCTCCTCGATCAGTTCCTTGCGCAGCCAGCCGTGTTCGAGCTGCGCGATCTGCAGCGCCGCCATCACCGCCGACTGGCGCCGCTCGGGCGGGAACTTCGCCGCTTCGCGCTCGATGCGCGCCAGCGCGTCGGCCGACAGCAGCTTCGGGGAAGGTTCGTGCGCGGCCACGGGACGCATGCGATCTACCGGTCGATCTCGCCGAACACGATGTCCTGGGTGCCGATGATCGCCACCGCATCGGCCAGCATGTGGCCGCGCGCCATCTCGTCGAGCGCCTGCAAGTGGGCGAAGCCCGGCGCGCGGATCTTCAGCCGGAACGGCTTGTTGGCACCGTCGCTCACCAGGTAGATGCCGAACTCGCCCTTCGGGTGTTCGACCGCCGCATAGGCCTCGCCCGGCGGCACGTACATGCCCTCGCTGAACAGCTTGAAGTGGTGGATCAGATCTTCCATGTTCGACTTCATCGCGACCCGCGACGGCGGCGCCACCTTGTGGTCGTCGCTGAGCACCGGACCCGGATGGGCGCGCAGCCAGTCGATGCACTGCTCGATGATCCGGTTCGACTGGCGCATCTCCTCGACCCGCACCAGATAGCGGTCGTAGCAGTCGCCGTTGCGTCCGACCGGCACTTCGAAGCGCACCCGGTCGTAGACCTCGTAGGGCTGCTTCCGGCGCAGATCCCACTCGACGCCGGATCCGCGCAGCATCGGGCCGGTGAAGCCCAACTGCAGCGCACGCTCGGGTGTGACCACGCCGATGCCGACCAGTCGCTGCTTCCAGATGCGGTTGTCGGTGAGCAGCGTCTCGTACTCGTCGACGCAGGCCGGGAAGCGGCGGCAGAAATCCGCGATGAAGTCGAGCAGCGAACCCTGACGGTTGTCGTTCAGGCGCGCGGTCTCCTTGGCGCCGCGGTACTTGCTCGGCTGGTACTGCGGCATGCGCTCGGGCAGGTCGCGGTAGACGCCGCCCGGGCGGTAGTAGGCAGCGTGCATGCGCGCGCCGGACACCGCCTCGTACATGTCCATCAGGTCTTCGCGCTCGCGAAACGCGTACAGGAACACCGCCATCGCGCCGACGTCGAGCCCGTGGGCGCCGATCCACAGCAGGTGGTTGAGCAGGCGCGTGATCTCGTCGAACATCACGCGGATGTACTGGGCACGGACCGGCACCTCGAGGCCGAGCAGCTTCTCGATCGCCATCACGTAGCCGTGCTCGTTGGCCATCATCGACACGTAGTCGAGCCGGTCCATGTACGGCACCGACTGGATGTACGTGCGCGTCTCGGCCAGCTTCTCGGTGGCCCGGTGCAGCAGGCCGATGTGCGGATCGGCACGCTCGATCACCTCGCCGTCGAGCTCGAGCACGAGGCGCAGCACGCCGTGCGCCGCCGGGTGCTGCGGGCCGAAGTTGAGCGTGTAGTTCTTGATTTCAGCCATGCGCCACACCGACCGAGGCCGCACATGTCGTCCCGGCGCAGGCCGGGACCCAATTTGCGCGCCTGGTATTGGGCCCCGGCCTTCGCCGGGGCGACGCGCGCGTCACGTATGTCCGCATCTCAGCCACGGCCGTAGTTGTCTTCGCGCAGCACGCGCGGCACGATCTCGCGCGGCTCGATCGACACCGGCTGGTAGACGACGCGCCGCTCGCCCGGGTCGTAGCGCATCTCGACATGGCCGGAGATCGGGAAGTCCTTGCGGAACGGGTGGCCGACAAAGCCGTAGTCGGTGAGGATCCGGCGCAGGTCGGGATGGCCGTCGAAGACGATGCCGTAGAGATCGAAGGCCTCGCGCTCGTACCAGTTGACCGCCGACCAGACGTCGACCACCGAGGCCAGCAGCGGCAGATCGTCGTCCGGGCAGAAGCAGCGCAGTCGCAGCCGCCAGTTGTGCGACAGCGACAGCAGGTGCAGCACGACCGCGAAGCGCGGCCCGCGGCGCGTGCCGTCGCCGTAGTTCAGGTAGTCGATGCCGGCAAGATCGACACACTGCTCGAAGCGCAGACGCGGATCGTCGCGCAGCGTCAGGCAGGCGTCGCGATAGGCGGCGGCGTCGATCTCGGCGGTCACTTCCCCCAGGGCGACGCGCGTGCGCAACGTCTCGCCGAACGCGGCGCCGAGCTGATCGACCAGAGTCGCGATGCGCGTCATGAGTTCAGCGCGCGATCGTGTGCGTGCGGCGGATCTTGTTCTGCAACTGGATGATCCCGTAGATCAGCGCCTCGGCGGTCGGCGGGCAGCCGGGCACGTAGACGTCGACCGGCACGATCCGGTCGCAGCCGCGCACCACCGAGTAGCTGTAGTGGTAGTAGCCGCCGCCGTTGGCACACGAGCCCATGGAGATCACCCAGCGCGGTTCGGCCATCTGGTCGTAGACCTTGCGCAGGGCCGGCGCCATCTTGTTGCACAGGGTGCCGGCGACGATCATCACGTCGCTCTGGCGCGGACTGGGCCGGAAGAAGATGCCGAAGCGGTCGAGGTCGTAGCGCGCGGCGCCGGCATGCATCATCTCCACCGCGCAGCAGGCCAGACCGAAGGTCATCGGCCACAGCGAGCCGGTCTTGCTCCAGTTGACCAGCTTGTCGACGCTGGTGGTGACGAAACCCTGGTTCAACACGCCTTCGATGCCCATCTCGCCGCTCCGCCGTCTCGCCCGCCCCGGTCACTCCCAGTCGAGCGCGCCCTTCTTCCACTCGTAGACGAAGCCGACCGTGAGGATCGCCAGGAACACCATCATCGACCAGAAGCCGACGCCCCAGGCCGGCAGATCGCCGAGGATCACCGCCCACGGGAACAGGAACGCGATCTCCAGATCGAACAGGATGAACAGGATCGCGATCAGGTAGTAGCGCACGTCGAACTGCATGCGCGCGTCCTCGAAGGCCTCGAAGCCACACTCGTACGGCGACAGCTTCTCCGGATCGGGCCGGCTCGGGCCGACCAGCTTGCCGATGACGAGCGGGCCGGCACCGACGGCCAGTCCGACCAGGATGAACAGTAGGACCGGCAGGTAGCTCTCGAGGTTCACGCGTGGGCCTTGTGGCGGTTGGCCTTGCAGTCGTTCGCGTCATCCACCGCCGGCCCGCCGCTTCGATCGCGCCCGGCGCAGGCGGCGCTACGACCGCCGCTGCCGTCGCGATGTCCGCCGACGCCCGCTGCAGCCAAGCCCGTGCTGGCGCCGTGACCGCGGGTTCCGCTGGTGGTGCCCACGGTGCGACTCGAACGCACACGGCTTGCGCCGCCACCCCCTCAAGATGGTGTGTCTACCAATTCCACCACGTGGGCAAAGCGCGCGGATTCTACTCGAACCGCCCCGCGCGCCGCGCTGCAGCAGCCTCGCGCGCGACCGAGTTATCGCCTGCGAACAGGCCGGCTACTTACTTCGGAATATCGGTCTTGCCCGGCGCCACCGGTGCCGGCACCGCGCCGGGCGCTGCCGGCGGCGCACCGGCCGGCGCCGGC
>Ga0208100_100297_pt1 | contig 19957 bp, 15 predicted proteins | sample SubbioR11_8A_Aug_FD_184817 | JGI IMG/M metagenome (GOLD analysis project Ga0208100, IMG submission 184817) | Serpentinite rock and fluid subsurface biosphere microbial communities from McLaughlin Reserve, California, USA - CR11_8A_Aug (SPAdes) | ecosystem: Environmental > Terrestrial > Deep... | reverse complement strand
CCCCCGCCGAGGTGGCGCAGGCCGCCGCAGCCCGCGTGCTGCTGGTCGAGGACAACGCGGTCAACCAGGAAGTGGCGCGCGCGATGCTCGAAGACCTCGGTGCGCGCGTGCAGGTGGCGGGCGACGGCCGCGTGGCCTTGGAACTGCTGGCGCACCAGGTCTTCGATCTGATCCTGATGGACTGCCAGATGCCGGAGCTCGACGGCTTCGAGACCTTGCGCCGTCTGCGCGATCCGGCGCTCACGCCGCACCTGCCGGCGGCGGCGCGCAGCGTGCCGGTGGTGGCGCTGACCGCCAACGCGCTCGCCGGTGACGAGGCGCGTTGCCTGGCCGCCGGCTTCGACGACTACCTGGCCAAGCCGGTGCGCCAAGGTCAACTGGCGCAGATCGTGCAGCGGCACGACCGGGCAACTGGCGCGCATGCTGCCGGGCACGAGCCGGCGAGCGCGAGCCGAACAGCGCCTGCGCCCACCGACGCCGCCGGCCAGGCGGGCGCGCCCGACCAGGGCGGCACGCAGCCCGCGGAGCTCGACCCGCAGATGCTGGCGAGCATCGCCGACCTGGAGCGGTGCGGCGCACCGCGACTGCTGCAGCGGCTGATCGACACCTACGTCGACAGCGCGGCACGACTGATGGCGGGCGGCGCAGCCGCACTCGCCGTCGGCGACACGGCGGCGCTGCGGCAGGCGATGCACACGCTGAAGTCGTCGAGCGCCAGCCTCGGCGGCGCAGCGCTTGCAGGCCGCTGCGCGGCGCTCGAGGCAGCCGCGCGTGCCGGCGATCTGGCGGCGGCGCGCGCGCAGTGGGCCGCGGTGGCCGGCGAGTACCAGCGCACGCTGGCGGCACTGCAGCGGCTGCAGGTGGCGCCGGACGCCTGCCCTCGGCAGCGACCGGGGGGCGCAGCCGCCGCCGACGAAGGCGTGCCCTCGGTCGGGGCCGAGGGCAGGCGCGCGGGAGCGCAGCGGTGACGGACCTGTCGCACCTGCAGCCGCGCGCCGGCCTGGCGCTGCCCTTCGATCGCCGGCAGGTGCCGCATTCGCTGCGCGCCGGCGAACGCGTGCTGCTGGTCGACGACGACGGTGTCGCGCGCCTGCTCACCGCCTCGGCGCTGGCGGCGCGCGGCTGGCAGGTGATCGAGGCCGAGGGCGGCGCGCAGGCGCTGGCGCTGTTCGAGCGCGAGCGGCCGGAGGTGGTGGTGCTCGATGCGCTGATGCCCGATCTGGACGGCTTCGCCACCTGCGAGCAACTGCGCCGGCGCGCCGGCGGCGAACACGTGCCGGTGCTGATGCTCACCGGGCTCGACGACGAGCAGTCGATCGCACATGCCTACGAGGCCGGCGCCACCGACTTCTTCGTCAAGAGCACCAGCCAGTGGACGCTGCTGTCGCAGAGGCTGCGCTACCTGCTGCGCGCGGCGCGCATGCGCGAGGAACTGGTCGAGAGCCAGGCGACGCTGTCCAAAGCGCAGCGCATCGCCGGTCTCGGCAGTTGGGAGTGGGACATCGCGCGCGGCACGGTGCGGCTGTCCGGCGAGTGTCTACGCCTGGGCGGCCTGCCGCCGGCGCCCGACGGTCTGCCCGACCGCTTCGTGTGGGACCTCGTGCACGAAGACGACCGGCCGCTGCTGGTACGCGCCTGGCAGACGGCGCTGACGGGCGACGGCGCGATCGATCTCGACTGCCGGATCCGCCGCGCCGACGGCGAGCTGCGCGTGCTGCACGTCGACGCCGACCTCGACCGCGACCCGGCCGCAGCGCCGATCTCGCTGCACGGCGTGGTGCAGGACATCACGGCGCGCAAGCTGGCCGAGGACCAGATCCGCCAGCTCGCCAACTTCGACAGCCTGACCGGGCTGCCGAACCGGCGCTACTTCCGCTCGCGTTTCAGCGCCAGCCTCGAGCGCGCGCGCGAGTCCGGCAGCCGCGTCGCGCTGCTGTTCATCGACATCGACCGCTTCAAGCAGATCAACGACACGCTCGGGCACCAGCGCGGCGACGAGCTGCTGGTGCAGGTCGCGCGCCGGCTGCAGCAGGTCCTGCGCGCCAGCGACCTGGTGCTGCGCGCGGCCGGCGCCGACGCCGATCCGGCGCGCGCCGACGGACCGACGGTGGCGCGACTGGGCGGCGACGAGTTCACGGTCCTGATCACCGATCTGGCCGACGCCGGCGCGGCGGCCGGCATCGCCGATCGCGTGCGCGAGGCGCTGGCGCGGCCGGTGCAGTGCGGATCGCAGGAAGTGTTCGTGTCGGCCTCGATCGGCGTTGCCCTGTACCCGGAGCACGGCGCCGACGTCGACACCCTGGTGCGCAAGGCCGACATCGCGATGTACGCGGTCAAGGACGGCGGCCGCAACGGCTGGGCGCTGTACCGCGACGACATGAGCGATCTGGCCGCCGACCGCTGGGCGATCGAGAACGATCTGCACCGCGCCGTCGAGCGCGGCGAGCTGGTGCTGCACTACCAGCCGAAGGTCGACGTCGCCGCCGGCCGTATCGTCGGCGCCGAGGCGCTGATGCGCTGGCGGCGCGGCGGCGAGCTGGTGCCGCCGGTGCGCTTCATCGGCGCCGCCGAGGACAGCGGTCTGATCGTGCCGCTCACCGAGTGGGCGATCGCCGAAGTCTGCCGCCAACTGGCGCGCTGGCGCGCCGAGCTCGGCGCTGCGGTGCCGGTGTCGGTCAACATCTCCGGCAGCCACGTCCAGCGCGGCAACATCGCCGAGCCGGTGGCGGCGTCATTGCAGTCGGCGCAGGTGCCGGCGGCACTGCTCGAGCTGGAGTTGACCGAGACGGTGCTGATGCAGGCGCTGGAACGCGCACGTCCGCAGTTGCAGGCGCTCAAGCAGCTCGGCGTGTCGGTGTCGATCGACGACTTCGGCACCGGCTACTCGTCGCTCGCCTACCTGCGCCGGCTGCCGATCGACACGCTCAAGATCGACTGCAGCTTCGTGCGCGACCTGGAGCAGAGCGACGACGCCGCCGCGATCGTCGCCGCGATCATCGCCATGGGCCACAGCCTGAAGCTGCGCGTGGTCGCCGAGGGGGTCGAGACCGTCGGCCAGAAGCAATGGCTGGCCGAGCACGGCTGCACGCTGATGCAGGGTTGGCTGTTCGCGCGCGCCCTGCCGCAGGATCAGTTCGGGCAGCTTCTCGCGCAGCAGTTCGAGCGCGACCGCGCCGGACTGCCGGCGGCCGGCGTGGCCGCCGGCACCGGCGCAACGTCGGTGGCGGGGCAGGGCAGATGAACGACGGCGACGCACAGGCGCGTGCCGGCTCCGGCGAGATCGCGCGCCGCGCCCTCAGGACGCTCGCCGAGCGGCACGTGGTGCCGACGCCGGAGACCTTCGCCGAGGCCTACTTCGAGGTCGCCGGCGAACGCGGCGCTGCCGGCAGCGCAGTGGCGCTGGTGCACGACTTGCTGCGCGACCTGCAGGGTCAGCAGCGGCTGACCGCGCCGCAGGCGGGCGCGTTCGCCGACCTGGCCGCCAGGCACCAGTGGCCGGCGCTGCGCGCGGCACTCGACCAGGCGCTGGCGCGCGGCACCGGCACCGGGGCTTCCTGGCCGGCGCTGACGCTCGCCGTCCTCAAGCAGGTCGATGTCCTGCACGCCCACTGGACTCGCGGCCGCAAGCTCGACGCGGTGGCGCGCGTGATCGACGCCGCCACCGACGCCGAGACCGCGCGCGAGCGGCTGCAGCGGCTGATCGAGTCCTGGGGCACGGAGCTCGCGCCGCGGCCGAAGCCGCCGCTGGACGAGCGCGAGCCGCTCGAGCGCCTGACCCAGCCGCTGCCGCCCGACTTTCCCGGGCCGATGCCGGCCGCCCAGCGCTACGCCGCCGATCCCGACGAGTTGCGCGCGCTGCAGGCGAACGCTGCCAAGGCCGCTCGCGCGGCCGAGGCCTGGCAGCAGGTCGCCGTGCGCGCCATGCATGTGCTCGAGCGCAGCCTGAGCGAGGGCTCGCCGGCGCGCGCCAGGCTGCACGAGTACGCGCAGCAGCAGGCTCGGGCGCTGGCCCCCGGTCAAAGCCGGGGGCAGGCCCCCGATCAGAGCCGGGGGCAGGCCCCCGGTCAGGGCCGGGGGCAGGCCGACGAGGAGGTCGCCACACTGGTGCCGCGCTTCGTCGATCTGGCAGCGGCGATCGACCGCCAGGTCGACGAGGAGCACCGGGTCAAGGCCGGCCTGCAACGACTGCTCGCGCTGCTGTGCGACAACCTGAAGAGCCTGAGCCCGGACGAAGCGTGGCTGGCGGGTCAGCTGGAACCGATCCGGGCGCTGCTCGCCGGCCCGCTGCGCTCGCAGCAACTGGCCGAGGCCGAGGAGCGGCTGGCGCAGATCATCGGCCAGCAGGCGGGCGCGCGGCGCAGCCTGCACGAGGCCAAGGTGGCGCTCAAGGAGATGCTCGCCACGCTGATCGAGCGCATCGGCGGCATGGGGCGCACGACCGGCCGGTTCTGCGATCAGGTCGGCGCCTACCAGGCCGAGCTCGAGCAGGCGACCGACTTCGACACCCTGGCGCGCGTGATCCGCGGCCTGCTGGCCGACACCCAGATCGTGCGCGCCGACATGCAGCGCTCGCACGAGGAACTGCTGGCGGCGCGGCGCAAGGTCGAGACCTACGAGCAGCGCGTGCGGCAACTGGAGCAGGAACTGGTGGCGGTCTCGACGCTGGTGCAGAGGGATCCGCTCACGCACGCGCTGAACCGGCGCGGGCTGGCCGAGGCGTTCCGGATCGAGACCGCGCGCGCGCTGCGGCACCGCTCGCCGCTGGCGTTGGCGGTGATCGACGTCGACGACTTCAAGACCGTGAACGACCGGCTCGGGCATCTGGCCGGCGACCGCGCGCTGGTGCATCTGCTGACGGTGCTGCAGGTGGCGCTGCGGCCGACCGATGTCGTCGCGCGCATCGGCGGCGAGGAGTTCGCGCTGCTGTTCGCCGCCACCGGCGCCGACGAGGCGGTGGCCGCCACCGTGCGCGTGCAGGCGGAACTGGCGGCGCGCGCCTTCGAGCACGAAGGCGCCTCGCACCCGCTCAGCTTCTCGGCCGGCGTCGCTGCCTGGTCGGCGGGCGAGACGCTCGAGCAGGTGCTGGCGCGCGCCGACCAGGCGATGTACCGGGCGAAGCGGGCGGGGAAGAACCGGGTCGAGCGGGCGTAGCGCGAAGTCGCGCTGGTCGCTCGATCGATGTGTCATGCCGCTCGACCGACGTGTCGTTCCCGCGCCAGCGGGCCGATGTGTCATTCCCGCGCACACAGACGCTCAAGCGATGTGTCATTCCCGCGCAAGCGGGAATCCAGCGTCGTTCCCGCGCACGCAAACACGCAACCGATGGGTCGTTCCCGCTGGCGCGGGAGTGACGCCACGCCGCGCGGTCAACTCGGCATTGCGCGCGAGTTGGCGCTACTCGACCAGACCGTGCTTGATCGCATAGTGGGTGAGCTCGGCGTTGTTCGCCATCGCCATCTTCTCGAGAATCCGCGCCCGATACACGCTCACCGTCTTCGGCGACAAGGCGAGCGCCTCGGCGATGTCGGCCAGCCGCTTGCCGCTGGCGATGAGCTTGAGCGTCTGGAACTCGCGATCCGAGAGCTTCTCGTGCAGGGCGCCGGCGTTCGGCGCGTTCAAGTTCTCGATCAGCGCCTGGGCGATCTCCGGCGTCACGTACTTGCGGCCGGCGATCACCTGGCTCACCGCCTCGAGCAGCTTCTCCGGCGCGCTCGCCTTGTTCAGGTAGCCGGCGGCGCCGGCGCGGAAGGCGCGCACCGCGTACTGGTCCTCCGGATACATGCTGACGATCAGCGCCCGCAGCTTGGGCAGTTCCTGGCGCAGCGCCTTCAGGATGTCGATGCCGTCCTTGCCCGGCAGGCCGACGTCCATCACCAGCAGCTCGACCTCGGGCCGGGCGCGCAGCAGCGCGCGCAGCGACGCGTAGTCGGACGCCTCGCCGACGACGCGCACCTCCGGATGCTCGGCCAGGATCTGCACGATGCCGCGGCGAACGATCGCGTGGTCGTCGACGACAACGGTGTGCACAGGCATCGGCGACTCCCGCGGCGAGGTCAGTCGAGCCAATCGGTCGACGCCACCGCCGGTTGCCGGGCGCCGGTCGGGATCGAGAACATCACGGTCACGCCGCGCCCGGGCGCGGCGGCGACCTCGGCCCAGCCGCCGAGTCCGCGCGCGCGCTCGATCAGGCCCTTGAGCCCGAAGCCGGGCGAGGTCTCGAGCAGGCGCGGCTCGAAGCCGACGCCGTCGTCGGCGATCTCGAGCGTCACCTCGTCGGCGGCGGCGAACAGTTGCATCGTCACGCGCCGCGCCTGCGCGTACTTGGCGGCGTTGGCCAGTGCCTCCTGGCCGGCGCGATACAGCGCCACCGCGTGCTCGGCGGCGAGCGCCGGCTCGTCGCGGTTCGACTCGAAGTCGATCGCCACGCCGGTGCGGGCCGCAAAGCCGCGCGCCAGCCAGCGCAGCGCCTCGACCAGCCCGGCGTCGAGCACCGGCGGTCGCAGGTCGTGCTGGATGCGGTGGCTGGCGCCGGCGGCGTGCGCGAGCAGCTCCTGCATCGCCTGGAGGTGCGCGGCGGCCGCGGGCCGGTCGCCGAGGTCGCGCGCCAGACGCGCCAGCTCGAACTTCAGCGCGGTGAGGGTCGAGCCGACGTCGTCGTGCAGCTCGCGCGCCAGCGCCCGGCGCTCTTCTTCCTTGATCCGTTCGAGGTGGCGCGTCAACTCGCGCAGGCGCAGCTCGCTGGCGGCCAGTGCCGCGAAGGCGGCGCGCTCGCCGCGGCGCGCGCCGGCGGCGGCCAGGCTGCGCTTGAGCGCCGGGCCGAGCCGGAACATGCGCGACTTCAGGATGAAGTCGTCGGCGCCTGCGTGCAGGCAGGCCACCGCCAGGTCTTCCGACATCTCGCCCGACAGCACGATCACCGGCGAATCGGGGTCGAGCTCCTTGCTCACCTTGAGCGCGGCGAAGGCATCGAAGCGCGGCAGGTTGTGGTCGGTGACCACGGCATCGACCGGCGCGCGCGCCAGCGCCGCGCGCATCCCGTCCTCGTCCTCGACCCGCTGTGTTCTCAGGCCGCCGGCGAGCGACTCGCGATCGCGCAGCAGGATCGCCTGCAGCAGCTCGTAGTCGAGCTCGGAGTCCTCGACCACCAGCAGGCGGATCGGTTCGGCGGCGGCTGCCATCGGCCGATTGTGCCGAATCGCGGCCGCTGTGGATCGCCGGTGTCGGGCGCCGGTTTGGGGTCGATTGCCGGACCTTATCGGACCTTCGGCGGCGAAGGGCCGCCGCCACACTGCATGCCGACAGCGATAGCGACCGGATCGGCGCGCGCGGTGCCTGCCTGCCGGCGGCCCGATCGTTGCCTGCCGGCGACCCGCGAACGACGAGCCGACGTGAACCGGACTGCGACTTTCCCAGCCAACGGCGCCGGCGGCCAGGCCGCGCGCGAGTGCGCTGCGATCGCCGCCGATCTGGCGCGGCTCAACAGTCTGATCAGCGAAGCCGGCGACCGGCTGCTGGCGAGCTTCGATGCGGTGCACCGCAACGTCCCGCCAGGCGCACCGGCGCCCGAGCGCGCCGCGCTCGAGGAAGCGATCCGCTCGGCGGTGACGGCGCTGCAGTTCCAGGACCTGGCGCTGCAACTGACCCAGCACGCGCAGCGGCGGCTGACGGTGCTCGAGCAGTCGCTGGCGACGCTCGCCGCGCAGGCGCACGACCCGCTGGCGGTCACGACCCGCATGCAGCCGGTGCGCCAGATCGGCATCGGCGCCGGTTCGATCGAACTGTTCTGAGAGCGGCCATGCCATCGATACTCGCAGTGGACGACTCGGCGTCGATGCGCCAGATGGTGTCCTTCACCCTCAAGGGCGCCGGCTACCACGTGATCGAGGCGGCCGACGGCCAGGAGGCGCTCGACAAGGCGCGCGGCGCCCGGGTCGATCTCGTGCTCACCGACCAGAACATGCCGGGCATGGATGGCATCGCGCTGGTCAGGATGCTGCGCGGCCTGCCGAGCTACGCCGGCACGCCGATCCTGATCCTGACCACCGAGTCGAGCGACGAGATGAAGGCCAGAGGCCGCGCCGCCGGCGCCACCGGATGGCTGGTCAAGCCCTTCGATCCGGGCAAGCTGATCGAGGTCATCCAGCGGGTGATCGGGTAGGGGCGCGCGATGGGCGAGAGCAACGCATCGGCACTGGCGCAGGCCGACTTCGACCTGAACCAGTTCCACGCGATCTTCTTCGAGGAGGCCGGCGAGAACCTCGAGGCGCTCGAGTCGATGCTGCTGGCGATCGACCTGGCGGCGGCCAGCGACGACGATCTGAACGCCGTGTTCCGCGTCGCGCACTCGATCAAGGGCGGCGCCGCCACCTTCGGCTTCGCCGACGTGACCGAGCTGACGCACGAACTGGAGACCCTGCTCGACCGCGTGCGCCGGCACGAACTGCCGCTCACGCGCGCGATGGTCGATGCGCTGCTGCGGGCCTGCGACGTGCTGCGCGGGCAGCTTGCCCGGCACCGCACGCGCGAGGGCGAGGCACCGGACGCCGGCGCGCTGCTGGCGCGCATCAAGGCGCTCGCCGCCGGCGGCGATGCCGACGCCTCGGTGCCCGGCCAGCGCGTGCTGCGGATTCGCGTCGGTCCGCTGGCCGACGCCGCGGCCGCCGACGGCGTGGCCGAACTGTTCCGCGACATCCCGGGGCTGGGCAGCGCGCATGAGGTCACGACCGGCGCGGCGACCGGCGCCGGCGGTGCGCGGCGCGAGTTCAAGGTGGTCACCACCTCGCCCGACGCGGAACTGATCGAACTGTTCTCGTTCCACGTCGGCCGCGAGCAGATCGCGATCGACCCGTGGGACGAAGACCGCGGCCGGCGAGTCGCCGCGCCCGGCCGGACCGACGCTGCGGATGGCAGCGCAGACGCCCGGTCGCGGTCGGCCGCACCGGCGGCCGCGGCCTGCGACCCAGGCTTCGGCTTGTTCGTCGATCCGGCGACTCTGCCGGCGGCGCGTGCCGCGACCGCCGCGGCCAAGGTCGCACCCAAGGTCGAGCGGCCCCCGATCGTCGCCGAGGGCAGGCCGGCGGCGGCGAGCCCGGAGTCGACCACGTTGCGGGTGCCGGTGGAGAAGGTCGACCAGTTGCTCAATCTGGTCGGCGAACTGGTGATCACGCAGGCGATGCTCACGCAGCAGACGCAACAGCTCGACCCGGTGCAGCAGCAGCGGCTGCTCGCCGGCATCGCCGATCTGGAGCGCAACACCCGGCACCTGCAGGAGTCGGTGATGTCGATCCGGATGATCCCGATGAGCTTCGTGTTCAGCCGCTTCCCGCGCATGCTGCGCGACCTGGCGGCCAAGCTCGGCAAGCAAGTCGAGCTGAAGATGGTCGGCGAGGCGACCGAACTGGACAAGGGACTGATCGAGAAGATCATCGACCCGCTCACGCACCTGGTGCGCAACAGCGCCGACCACGGCATCGAGACGCCGGCGCAGCGCCTGGCGGCCGGCAAGTCGGCCACCGGCACGATCACCCTGTCGGCGGCGCACCAGGGCGGCTCGGTGCTGATCGAGGTGCGCGACGACGGCGCCGGACTGAGCCGCGAGCGGATTCTGAGCAAGGCGCGCCGCCGCGGCCTGCCGGTGCGCGACGACATGGCCGACGCCGAGGTCTGGGCGCTGATCTGGGCGCCGGGCTTCTCGACTGCGGAGTCGCTGTCGGACGTCTCCGGGCGCGGCGTCGGCATGGACGTGGTGCGGCGGAACATCACGGCGCTGGCCGGCAGCGCCGAACTGGACTCGGCCGAGGGCTACGGCACGCGCGTGGCGATCCGCCTGCCGCTGACGCTGGCGATCATGGATGGGATGTCGATCGCCGTCGGCGACGAGACCTACATCCTGCCGCTCGGCTCGGTGGTCGAGAGCTTCCAGATCGAGCCCGGCATGCTCCAGAGCATCGGCGCCAGCGGCCGCGTGGTGCGCGTGCGCGACGAGTACCTGCCGGTGGTCGCGCTCGACGAGGTGTTCGCGCTGCCGCGCCTGGACGCGGCCGGCGGCCGCGAGATCATGGTGGTGGTCGAGTCCGACGGCCGGCGCCTGGCGCTGCTGGTCGACGAACTGCTCGGCCAGCACCAGGTGGTGGTCAAGAATCTCGAAGCCAACTACCGGCGCGTGCCGAACGTCTCCGGCGCGACCATCCTCGGCGACGGCCGCGTGGCGCTGATCGTCGACGTCGGCGGGTTGATCAAGCGCGCGCGGCACTGAACCGGCGGCAGGCAGCGCGGCCCTCGGCGTCGCCGGCGACGAGGCGCTCGCCGCGAGCCGGCTGCGCGACCCGGCTCCTGCTGAGGCAACGCCCGTCGTCGGCTGCGCGCCGCTCGCTCGCCTTCGGTCGGCGCCGCAAGCGCGCGTGAGACGCGCACCAAGGCAGCCGAGTCCGGTGAATTGCCGCCCGGCGATGGCGCAGTTTCCGGGATGGCGGCGAGCCGCCGCCGGCAACAATCGCGTGGGCAGACGAGGAAGCGACGATGAAGTTCTCGGCGAAGGTGATGGCCTGCACGCTGGTGCCGGTGGTCGTTCTGGCAGTCGCGGCCGGCGCCGGTGCATTCGGCGTGCGAATCGCAGCCGATCGCTTCGAACAGGTCTTCGAGACGCAGCAGCCGCTGTCGCGTGCGGTGCTGGAGATGTACGCGCACGGGCTGCAAACCGGGCAGGCACTGCGCAACATCATCCTCGATCCCGACAATCCCACGGCCTACAGGAACCTGGAGAGCGGCGTCGCCGCCTACGACCAGGCTGCGAGCGAGGCCGCAATACTGGCCCAGGGCAGTGCCGCGGCTGCGGTCCTGGCCGAGGTGGCCGAGTTGCGCAACCAGCAGGCGGCGGCCCGCGATCGCATCCTGGCGCTGGCCAGGACCGACCGCCAGGCGGCCACCGCGTTGCTGGTCAGGGAGGAAACGCCGGCCTGGCGGCAGATGCGCGCGCGGCTGATCGACCTGGCGGCCCAGACCGAAGAACAGATGCGCAGCTCGCGCGAGCAAGCGCTCGCCACGGCGCAGGGCATCGCCTACGTCGTGATCGCCATCGCACTGCTCGGCATCGCGGTCGGCGTCGTCTCGCCGTACGCGCTCAGACGAATGCTGATCCGCGACCTCGGCGGCGAACCGGAGGCGGCGCGGCAGGTCGTGCGGGCAGTCGCAAACGGCGATCTCGGCTATGCGGTGCCGCTGGCCGCCGGCGACAGCACAAGTCTGCTCGCCTCGCTGAACCAGATGCGCGCTTCGCTCGAGGAGATGATGGTCGGTCTGCGTTCGACCGTGCGCGAGATGACCACCGCCAGCCGCGAGATCGCGCAGGGCAACGCCGATCTGTCGAGCCGCACCGAACAGCAGGCGAGCAGCCTGCAGCAGACGGCGGCGAGCATGGAGCAGATGACCGCGACCGTGAAGCACAACGCCGAGGCTGCGCGCCAGGCCAACCAGCTCGCGGCCAGCGCCTCGCAGGTGGCGGCCAAGGGCGGCGCGGTCGTCAGCCAGGTGATCCAGCGAATGGAAGAGATCAGCGACTCGTCGAGCAAGATCGCCGAGATCATCAACGTCATCGACGGCATCGCCTTCCAGACCAACATCCTGGCGCTCAATGCCGCGGTCGAGGCGGCACGCGCCGGCGAGCAGGGGCGCGGCTTCGCGGTGGTCGCCGGCGAGGTGCGCAACCTGGCGCAGCGCAGTGCCCAGGCCGCGCGCGAGATCAAGGCGCTGATCACCGACTCGGTGATCAAGGTCGAATCCGGCAGCGCGCTGGTCGGTGACGCCGGCCAGACCATGGGCGAGATCGTGGCGCAGGTCAAGCGGGTGACCGACCTGATCGGCGAGATCACCAGCGCCACCCTCGAGCAGAGCAGCGGCATCGGCCAGGTGAACCAGGCGTTGAATCAGCTCGACCAGATGACGCAGCAGAACGCGGCGCTGGTCGAGCAAAGCGCTGCCGCCGCCGCCAGCCTGCGCGAGCAGGCCGACCGGCTGGCGCAGGCGGTGGCCGCGTTCGGGCTCAGCCGCCAGGAAACTCGCCAGGCGATCGACAGCGCGCAGGCGCGTGCCAGCGCGACGCTGGCGCAGCGCACGGCCGCCGCGCCGCCGCCTGCCGCGCCGTCGCGCAAGTCGCCGCCGGCCGCCAGGGCGGCGGCGCCAGCGCGCAAGCCGCAGGCCGATGCCGGCGGCGACTGGCAAGAGTTCTAGCCGAAGCGAGCAGTCAAGGACCGCAACATGGGCATGATGATCGAAGCGGCAGTCGCCAGCGGCGCCAAGGCGCGCACGCAGGAGTTCCTGACCTTTCGCCTGGGCGCGGAGGAGTACGGGATCGACATCCTGAAGGTGCAAGAGATCCGCGGCTACGACACCGTCACCCGGATCGCCAACGCGCCGGCGTTCATCAAGGGGGTGATCAACCTGCGCGGCGTGATCGTGCCGATCGTCGATCTGCGCCTGAAGTTCAACCTCGGCGAGGCGCGCTACGACGGCTTCACGGTGGTGATCATCCTGAACGTCGCCCAGCGCGTGGTCGGCGCCGTGGTCGACTCGGTGAGCGACGTGCTGGAACTCGCCCGGGAACAGATCCGCCCGACGCCGGCGTTCAATTCGCTGCTCGACGCCAGCTACATCACCGGCATCGGCAGTCTCGAGGCGGCCGACAAGTCCGGCGCCCACAGCGACCGGATGCTGATCCTGATCGACATCGAGCGGCTGATGAGTTCGGCCGACATGGCGCTGGTCGAAGGCGCGCTGGCGGCCTGAGCGCAGCGATCGCATTGCCGAATCGAGCGCCGTCGGCGGTTGCCGGCCGTGCCGGGCGCCGCCGCGATGAACTGACCGAGGTGAGCGGGCCGATGGGTGCGCGCGACGAACTGGAGCCGCCGCCGAGCCCCGACGCCGCCCGCGAGTACGCGTTCACGCGTGCCGACTTCGAGCGCGTGCGCCGCATGATCCACGCGCGCGCCGGCATCAGCCTCAACGACAGCAAGGAGAACATGGTCTACAGCCGGCTGTCGCGCCGGCTGCGCGTGCTCGGTCTGGCGAGCTTCGGCGCCTATCTGGACCGAGTCGAGACGCGGGCCGGCGGCGACGACGGCGAAGCCGAGGAGTTCGTCAACGCGCTCACCACCAACCTCACCGCGTTTTTCCGCGAGCCGCACCACTTTCCGGTGCTGGCCGGGCTGCTGCGCGCGCAGCGCGATGCCGGCGTGCCGCGGATCTGGTGCTGTGCGGCCTCCAGCGGGGAGGAACCGTACTCGATCGCGATCACGATCGCCGAGACGCTCGGCGGCAGCGGCGCGCGCATGCTCGCCACCGACATCGACACCCGCGTGCTCGCGGCCGCCGTGCGCGGCGTCTACCCGCTGGAGTCGGCGCGCTCCTGCGGCGAGCAGCGGCTGAAGCGCTTCTTCCTGCGTGGCACCGGCGCCAACGCGGGCCTGGCGCGGATCAAGCCGGAGCTGGCGCAACGGGTCGCCTTCGCGGCTCTGAACCTGCTGGCCGACGACTGGCCGGCGCTGCGCGCGTTTGCGCCGGCGGTCGACGCGATCTTCTGCCGCAACGTGATGATCTACTTCGACAAGCCGACCCAGCAGCGGATCGTCGAACGCTTGGCGCAGGTGCTGCGCCCGGGCGGTCTGCTGTTCGTCGGCCACTCGGAGAACTTCGCCGAGCAGCGCCGGCTGTTCGCGCTGCGCGGCCAGACCGTCTACGAGAGACTATGAGTTCGAGTCGGGTCGCCGCCGAGTCGCCGCGGCCGCGCGCCACGGGCGCGGCCGGCGAGGCGCGCACCTTCTACTTCGAGCGCGGCTTTTCGCGCCACGCGGTCAAGGTGCTGCCGGGCGAGTTCTTCGTCGCCGCCGAGGACGTCGTGCTGTCGACCGTGCTCGGCTCGTGCGTGGCCGCCTGCCTGTGGGATCCGGCGTTGCGCATCGGCGGCATGAACCACTTCCTGCTGCCCGGCGATGACGGCGGCGCCGACCCGCTGTCGGAGTCCGGCCGCTACGGCGTGTTCGCGATGGAGCAGTTGATCAACCAACTGCTCAAGCGCGGCGCGCGCAGGGATGCGCTGCAAGCCAAGGTGTTCGGCGGCGGTCATGTCCTGCGCGGCTTCACGACGTTGACGGTCGGTACGCGCAATGCCGAGTTCGTGCTGCGTTTCCTCGCCGCCGAGGGGGTACGCGTGACGGCGCAGGACTTGAACGATGTCCATCCGCGCCGGGTGGCGTTCTTCCCGCACAGCGGTCGCGCGCTGTGCCGGCACCTGAAGCAGGCCGACGCGGCGCTGATCGCGCAGGAGCGCGATTACTCGGCGGCGCTCGCGCGCAAGCCGCCGGCCGGCGACGTCGAACTGTTCTGAGAGGCGGCGATGGTCAAGACTCGCGTGCTCGTGATCGACGACTCGGCGCTGGTACGCAGTCTGCTGGCCGAGATCATCAACGCGCAGCCGGACATGGAGGCGGTCGGCGCAGCGCCCGATCCGCTGGTGGCGCGCGAGATGATCCGCGCGCTCAATCCGGACGTGCTCACGCTCGACGTCGAGATGCCGAAAATGGATGGTCTCGACTTCCTCGAGCGCCTGATGCGGCTGCGGCCGACGCCGGTGGTGATGGTCTCGACCCTGACCGAGCGCGGCGCCGACACCACGATCCGCGCCCTCGAGCTGGGTGCGATCGACTTCGTGGCCAAGCCGCGGATCGGCATCGCCGCCGGCCTGCACGAACTCGGCCGCGACATCTGCGAGAAGATCCGCATCGCCGCGCGCGCGCGCATGCACCGGCATGTCGGTGCGGCGCCGGCATCGTCGCAGGTGGCGGCCAAGGGCTCGACCGCTTTCTCGCGGCTGTCGACCGAGAAGCTGATCGTGATCGGCGCCTCCACCGGCGGCACCGAGGCGATCCGCGAGGTCCTGACCCGGCTGCCGGCCGACTCGCCGGCGCTGCTGATCACCCAGCACATGCCGCCCGGTTTCACGCGCAGCTTCGCGCAGCGGCTCGATACGCTGTGCCGGATCGCGGTGGCCGAGGCCGCCGACGGCGAGCGCGTGCTGCCGGGCCACGCCTACATCGCGCCCGGCGACCGCCACTTGAAGCTGGCGCGCAGCGGCGCCCACTACCTGGTGGCGCTCGACGACGCAGCGCCGGTCAATCGCCACCGTCCTTCGGTCGAGGTGCTGTTCCGATCGGCGGCGCAAGTGGCCGGGCGCAACGTCCTCGGCGTGATGCTCACCGGCATGGGCAGGGACGGCGCGCAGGCGATGCTCGAACTCAAGCAGGCCGGCGCCTTCAACCTGGCGCAGGACGAGGCCAGTTGCGTCGTGTTCGGCATGCCGAAGGAGGCGATCGCGGTCGGCGCGGTCGACGAAGTGCTGCCGGTGACGAAGATCGCCGAGCGGCTGCTCGCCCGGCTCGCCGAGCAGGCCGCGGTCGGGCAGCGGGTGTGAGCGCCGGTCGGCTCACTACAATCGCGCCTGCAAAGGCCGCCGGGCGACCGCGTTACGGCAACGTACCGAGGAACGTCGGGACTCCGCAGAGCACCGTAGCAGGTAACACCTGTCCGCCGCGAGGCGAGGATCAGAGCAACAGAGACGAGTCGTCGGGTGCTCGTCCCGGCTCGGCGCGCAAGCGTCGCGGCGGGCGAAACCCGACGGGTGAAACGGGCAATCTCTACGGGGAGCAACACCAAATAGGCAGCCGTCGACCCTGCTCGGCGAGGCTGCGGGTAGGTGGCTCGAGCCGGCGTGCGAACGCCGGCCTAGAGGAATGGTCGCCACGGCGGTCGCGCAAGCGTGCCGCTTCGACAGAATCCCGCGTACAGGCGGCCTTTGCATGGATTGCGCTCTGGCTGCGCGGCAGCGCCCGCGCAGTCGGCGAGCGGCGCCGCGCGGGCCGCGCTTCTGACCCAGGTCACGTGGCCCGCGCGCGCGCGGTTGCCGGTCGTGCCGGACGGCCGCGGTCGGGGCACACTGGCGGCGGGAGCCGACCGGCGGGAGCCGCGATGAACATCAACAACCTGGCGCGCAACCTCGAGCTGCCGAAGCGCTCGCTGGCGCTGGTGCTGGCCGGCGGCCGCGGCAGCCGCCTCGGCCGCCTGACCGACCTGCGCGCCAAGCCGGCGGTGTACTTCGCCGGCAAGTTCCGGATCATCGACTTCGCGCTGTCGAACTGCCTGAACTCCGGCATCCGCCGGATCGCCGTGCTGACCCAGTACAAGTCGCACAGCCTGCTGCGCCATCTGCAGCGCGGCTGGGGCTTCCTGCGCAGCGAACTGAACGAGTTCTGCGACCTGCTGCCGGCGCAGCAGCGCACCGACGAACTGTCGTGGTACCGGGGCACGGCCGACGCCGTGTTCCAGAACATCGACATCATCGACAGCTACGGTCCCGAGTACGTGCTGGTGCTGGCCGGCGACCACGTCTACAAGATGAACTACGCGCTGATGCTCGCCGACCACGTCGAGCGCGGCGCCCGGGTGACGGTCGGCTGCATCGAGGTGCCGCGGGTCGACGCCAGCGCCTTCGGCGTGATGGCGGTCGACGCCGGCCGCCGGATCGTCGACTTCGTCGAGAAGCCGGCCGATCCGCCGCCGCTGCCCGGCAAGCCCGACTGCTCGCTCGCCAGCATGGGCATCTACATCTTCGACGCCGCCTACCTGTACGAGGCGCTGCGCCGCGATGCCGCCGATTGCGCATCGGACCACGACTTCGGCAAGAACGTGATCCCGGCGGCGGTGCGCGCCGGGGTCGCGCTGGCGCACCCGTTCTCGCTGAGCTGCGTGGCCAGCGAGCGCGGCCGCGCGCCGTACTGGCGTGACGTCGGCACGATCGATGCCTACTGGGAGGCGAACATCGACCTGACCGCGACCGAGCCGGCGCTCAACCTGTACGACCGTACCTGGCCGATCTCGACCTACCAGGAGCAACTGCCGCCGGCCAAGTTCGTGCACAACGCCGGCGAGCGGCGCGGCATGGCGATCGAGTCGATGGTCTCCGGCGGCTGCATCATCTCGGGCACGCTCGAGCGTTCGCTGCTGTTTTCGAGCGTGCGCGTGCACTCGTACAGCCGCGTCGAGTGGTCGGTGCTGCTGCCGGAGGTCGAGATCGGCCGCCACGCGCGCATCGCGCGCGCGGTGATCGACCGCGGCTGCCGGATCCCGGACGGCCTGGTGGTCGGCGCCGATGCCGACGACGACGCGCGCCGCTTCCACCGCACCCCGAACGGCATCACGCTGATCACCGGCGAGATGCTGCGCCGGCTCGGCTGAGGGCGCTGCCGATGCGTGTGTTGCACGCCGCCAGCGAGATCTACCCGCTGGTCAAGACCGGCGGGCTGGCCGACGTGGTCGGCGCGCTGCCGGCGGCGCTGGCGCAGGCGGGCGCCGAGGTGCGGTTGCTGCTGCCCGGGCTGGCGCCGATCCTCGACGCGCTCGACGATGCGCGCATCGTCTACCAGGGCGGACCGGCGTTCGGTGCCGCGCGCATCGCCGTGCGCCGCGGCCGGCTGGCGGGCGGGCTCGCCGCCTACGTGATCGACGCCCCCTACCTGTACGCGCGGCCCGGCAACCCCTACGTCGGAGCCGACGGCAAGCCCTGGCGCGACAACCATCGCCGCTTCGGCCTGCTCGGCTGGGTGGGCGCGCACCTGGCCGCCGGCGAGATCGATCGCGAGTGGCGCCCGGCGCTGCTGCACGCGCACGACTGGCACGCGGGGCTGGCGCCCGCCTACATGGCGGCTCATCCGGGGCCGTCGGCGGCGAGCCTGTTCACGGTCCACAACCTGGCGTTCCAGGGGCTGTTCCCGTTCGAGGTGGGCGGCGAGCTCGGGCTGCCGCCGGCGCAACTCGGCTACGACGGCATGGAGTTTCACGGCGAGCTGTCGTTCCTCAAGGCCGGGCTCGCCTTCGCCGACCGGATCACGACCGTCAGCCCGACCTACGCCGAGGAGATCCGCGGCGCCGAGCACGGCTGCGGGCTCGACGGCCTGCTGCGCGTGCGCGCCAGCCGGCTGTCCGGGATCCTGAACGGTGTCGACACGCAGGTCTGGAACCCGGCGACCGACGCCGAGATCGCGTGCCGCTACGACGTCGCCGATCTCGCCGGCAAGCAGAGGTGCAAGCAGGCACTGCAGGCGGAGTTGGGGCTGGCCGCCGGCGAGGCGCCGCTGTTCGTGATCGTCAGCCGCCTGAGCCACCAGAAGGGCATCGATCTCGCGCTCGAAGCGCTGCCCGAGCTGGTTCGCGCCGGCGCCCAGTTCGCGCTGCTCGGCAGCGGCGATCCGGCGCTGGAGGCGGCGCTGCGCACTGCCGCCGATGCCGATCCGGCGCAGGTGGCGGTGCGCCTCGGCCACGACGAGCCGCTGTCGCACCGGATGATTGCCGGCGGCGACGCGATCCTGGTGCCGTCGCGCTTCGAGCCCTGCGGGCTCACGCAGATGTACGGTCTGCGCTACGGCACGGCGCCGCTGGTGCGTCGCTGCGGCGGACTGGCCGACACGGTGGTCGATGCCAGCGAGGCGAACCGCGCCGCCGATCGCGCCACCGGCTTCGTGTTCGAACGCGCCACCGGCGCCGACCTGACCGCGGCCCTGCGGCGCGCGCTCGACCTGTACCGCGACCGACCGGCCTGGCTGCGCCTGATGCGCACGGCGATGGCGCAGGACGTGTCGTGGCGCAGGGCGGCGGCCGAGTACCTGGCGCTGTATCGCGCGATCGTCGCCGCGTAAGGCAGGCGGCGCAGCGCCCGCGCGGCCGGCGCTCAGCAGTGCAGCACCGCGGCGCCGGTGACGCGGCCGGCGCGCAGGTCGGCGAGCGCATCGTTGGCGCGCGCCAGCGGGTAGGCAGTGGTGGCGAGCCGCAGCCGGTGCTGCGCGACCCAGCGGAAGTAGGTGTCGCCGTCGGCGCGCGTCAGGTTGGCCACCGAGCGGATGCTGCGCTCCTGCCACAGCCAGCGGTAGGGAAAGGCCGGGATGTCGCTCATGTGGATGCCGCCGCACACGACCACGCCGCCCGGTGCCGTGTGTTGCAGCGCCTGCGGCACCAGGGCGCCGACCGGCGCGAACAGGATCGCGCCGTGCATCGGTTCGGGCGGCGCCGCGGTCGAGTCTCCGGCCCAGTGCACGCCGAGCGCGCGCGCCAGCGCCTGCGCGTCGTCATCGCCGGGCCGGGTGAAGGCGAACACGCGCCGGCCCTGCGCCAGCGCCACCTGCGCCGCCAGGTGGCCGGCGGCGCCGAAGCCGTAGATGCCGAGCGTGCGCGCCTGCGCCGCCATCGTCAGCGCCCGGTGGCCGATCAGCCCCGCGCACAGCAGCGGCGCCGCCTGCTCGTCGCTGTAGCCGGGCGGCAGGGCGAAGGTGAAGGCCTCGGCCGCCACCGCGTACTGCGCGAAGCCGCCGTCGACCGACAGGCCGGTGAAGCTCGCTTGCGCACACAGGTTCTCGTGGCCGCCTGCGCACTGATCGCAGCGGCCGCAGGTGCCGGCCAGCCAGGGCACGCCGACGCGATCGCCGAGCGCAAAGCGCCGGCAGCCGGGACCGAGCTCGACCACCCGGCCGACGACTTCGTGGCCGGGAACGCGCGGCGTGCTCACCTGCGGCAGTTCGCCGTCGACCACGTGCAGGTCGCTGCGGCACACACCGCAGGTGTGCACGCGCAGACGGATCTGCCCCGGCGCCAGCGGTGCCATCGGCAGCTCGCGCGGCTCGAGCCGGCCGCTGCCCGGCTGCACCAGCGCCATCGCCAGATAGCGCGCGGGCAACTGCGCGGTGCCGGTCATGTCGGTCAGCGCCGCCGCTTCTGGTAGGTGCCCAGCAGTTGCGCCTGCTCCAGGACGTGGCCTGCCATCGCCTGCGCCAGCATCGCGCGCGTCACCGAGCGCGCCGCTGCCAGCACGGTGTCGAGCGCGTACAGGCGGAAGAAGTAGCGATGGCGGCCGATCGGCGGGCAC
>Ga0208100_100291_pt1 | contig 20155 bp, 19 predicted proteins | sample SubbioR11_8A_Aug_FD_184817 | JGI IMG/M metagenome (GOLD analysis project Ga0208100, IMG submission 184817) | Serpentinite rock and fluid subsurface biosphere microbial communities from McLaughlin Reserve, California, USA - CR11_8A_Aug (SPAdes) | ecosystem: Environmental > Terrestrial > Deep... | reverse complement strand
TTGGTTGGGAACCAAGCGAGCACGGCGACAAAGTATGGCGGCGATTCTCGCCACTGTTGCTTCGAAACTTATGGGCCGCAGTACTAGGCGCTGCGCATGAACAGTCTCGTTTCCGTGCGCGACCTGCGCGTGAGCTTCCGCCTCGGCAAGACCCGGGTGGTCGAAGCGGTCAGGGGCGTGAGCTTCGAGGTGCCGGAAAACGGCACCGTGGTGCTGGTCGGCGAATCGGGCTCGGGCAAGAGCGTCTCGGCGATGTCGATCGTGCGCCTGCTGCCCGAGAACGCGATCGTCGGCGCGCAAGCCGAAGTGCGCTTCGCCGGCCGTAACCTGCTGGCCGAACCCGACGCGCACCTGCGCGCGATCCGCGGCAAGGACATCTCGGTCGTGTTCCAGGAGCCGATGACCTCGCTCAATCCGGTATTCACCGTCGGCGAGCAGATCGCCGAGGTGCTGCAACTGCACCTCGGACTGAGTCGCCGGCAGACCGCCGATCGCGTGCTCGAGCTGATGACCGAGGTCGGCATCGCGGAGCCGAAGGCGCGGCGCGGCGCCTATCCGCACGAGTTGTCGGGCGGCCAGCAGCAGCGGGTGATGATCGCGATCGCGATCGCCTGCGAGCCGAAGCTGCTGATCGCCGACGAGCCGACCACCGCGCTCGATGTCACCGTCCAGCGCCAGATCCTCGATCTGATCGCCCGGCTGCAGGACAAGCACCGGATGAGCCTGCTGTTCATCAGCCACGACCTCAGTCTGGTGGGCGAGATCGCCGACCGCGTGGTGGTGATGCGCGACGGCATCGTGCGCGAAAGCGGCGACGTGGCGGCGATCTTCGCCGCGCCCCAGGACGCCTACACCAAGGCGCTGCTCGCCTGCCGGCCGCGGCTCGACGTCAGGCCGAGGCGACTGCCGGTGATCGACGACTTCATGAAGCCGGCTGGCAGCGGCCAGCCGATCGTGGTGACGCCGCCGCGCATCGCGCGCACGGCCGAGCCGACGCCCTTGATCGAGGCGGTCGGACTGCGCAAGGAGTATCGGCTGAAGACCGGGTTGTTCGCGCGCAAGACGGTGGCGGCGGTCAAGGAGGCGTCGTTCACCGTCGACCGCGGCCGCACGCTCGGCGTGGTCGGCGAGTCCGGCTCGGGCAAGACCACCGTCGGCATGCTGCTGATGCGCCTGATCGACGCCACCGCCGGCCGCGTGCTCTACGAGGGCCGCGATCTGCTGACCCTGTCGGCGGCCGAGCTGATGGCCTACCGGCGCAAGATCCAGATCGTGTTCCAGAATCCGTACGCGAGCCTGAACCCGCGCTTCACCGTCGGCCAGATCCTGACTGAGCCGATGCGCGTGCACGGCATCGGCGCCGGCGAGGAGGAGCGCTTCGGCATGGCGCTGGCCGCGCTCGCCCGCGTCGGCCTGCCGACCGACGCGATCCACCAGTTCCCGCACGAGTTCTCCGGCGGCCAGCGGCAGCGGATCGCGATTGCCCGCATCCTGTCGATGCAGCCCGAGGTGCTGATCTGCGACGAGTCGGTCTCGGCGCTCGACGTCTCGGTGCAGGCGACCGTGCTCAACCTGCTGCTCGACCTGCAGGACGAGTTCGGCATCAGCTACATCTTCATCAGTCACGACCTGGCGGTGGTCAAGTACATGGCCGACGACATGCTCGTGATGAGCGAGGGCGAGATCGTCGAGCGCGGCCGCTCCGAGGCGATCTACGAGAACCCGCAGCACGAGTACACGAAGAAGCTGCTGGCCTCGATTCCGCGCGGATTCCGGCCGCCGGTGCGCTGAGCGGCGCACGGCCGGCGACGACTTCGGCCGCAGCCGCGCGTGTCCTCGACCGCTTCGACCGCGCCGGTGCCGGCGCGACTGGCCGCGGCCCTGGGCCGGGTGATCGCGCTGCGCGAGCAGTTCGACGCCCACCCCGAGCTGGCGCAAGCCTGGCGGGAGGTCAAGCGCTGGCAGTCGCAGCGCCTGCGCCGCACCTATGCCGACCTGTTCGCGCAGGCGCGCTACGCCGCGGCCGGCGAGTTCTTCCTCAACGAGCTGTACGGCGCCAAGGACTTCGCACAGCGCGACCGCGAGGCGCTGCGCGTGGTGCCGACGCTGGCGCGCATGCTGCCGGCGCGCGCGGTCGAGACCCTGCTGCTGGCGGTCGAGCTCGACGAGACCTCCGAGCAGCTCGATGCGCGTGTCGCCGCGCACGTCGTCGTGCCGGTGACCGAGGCCTCGTACGCGGCCGCCTATGTCGCCGCCGGAACGCCGGCCGAGCGACGCGCGCAGATCGAGCACGTCGATCGCATCGGCCGCACGCTGGAGCGACTGGCGCGGGTGCCGTTGCTGTCGGGCATGCTGCACCTGATGCGGGCGCCGGCCGAGGCCGCCGGCCTGGTGCACCTGCACTCGTTCCTGCAAAGCGGCTTCGATGCCTTTCGCGCGATGGGTCCGGCGCACGAGTTCCTCGACACCATCTACCGGCGCGAGACGCAGTTGCTGGAGCGGCTGTTCGGCGGCGATCCGGCGCCGTTTCGCGACCTCGAGCCGCAGTCACGCTGAGATCGCACGCGGTCAGGCGCGCACGACGCGGGTGGCGAGCAGCCGGTCGTGCAGCAGGCGCCGCCGCCGATCGAGGCGGGCGGTGAACAGCATCGCCACGTAGCTCGCGGCCAGCGCCGCCAGGTCGACCGGCGCGCTGGTGCCGGCCAGCGCGACCCACGCCAGCCCCGGCAGGAACAGGTGCCAGGCGAGCAGATAGCGCAGCGCCGCGCGGCCGGCGCTCGGCGGCCGGCCGGCGTCGTCGACCACGCGCAGCCCCCAGGATTTCATCGCCAGCGTTTGCCCGCCGCGCGACCAGCACCAGACGAAGTAGGCGCCGACCGCGACGAACAGCACGCCTTGCAACGCCCAGCGCTGCGCCTGCGCCAGCGGATGGGTCCAGCCGGTGGCCGCCAGCAGCGCGAAGCCGGCGGCGAAGGCGACCGCGAACAGCAGCACCGCTTCGTAGACGGCGGCGGCGAAGCGCGGCCACAGCGCAGCGGCACGTGAGTCAGGCGCGGCGGACACGGCTGATCGCGGATTGGACATCGCCAGCGCGCACCGCTTGACCGGCGCGCAGCGGCACGCCGCTACGCTCGCTCAACGGCCGGGCGCATCGGACTTGCGCGCCCCCGTGGGCTGCACGGGGGCGGCGGCGTCGCGCGCGGCGCGGCGCGGCGTCTCGGCCTTCTTGCGCGCCTGCTCGCTGAGCGCTTCGCGCTTTTCCGGCGGCAGATCCTTGAACTGCCGCACGACCGCACGGCGCTGCTCGGCCGGCAGTTCGTAGACCTTGCGGAAGTTCTCGCGCAGCGTGCGCCGCTGCTGCGGCGTCAGTTGCGCGAACTCGGCCATGCGCTCGTGCAGGCGCTGCTTGCCGTCGGGCGAGAGATGCGGGTACCTGCTCGCGACCTCGAGCCACTTCTGCTTGCGCCCGGCGTCGTAGCCGTCCCACTTCGACTCCAGCGGCGCCAGCGCCTCGCGCTGGATCGCTGTCAGTTCCTGCCAGGTCGGACGCGCCGCCGTGCTTGCCGCGGCCGGTGGCGCGACCTGCGCCGGCACCGGCTGCGCCGCCAGCAGCGCCAGCGCCAGCGACGCGACCGCCAGCGCCGGCAGACCGAAGCGTCGACTCATCGTGCAACGGCCGCTACTGCCGGGCGCCGGCCTGGTCGGCGTCCGGCGCGCTCGACTCGGCGGTCTCGGCGGCCGCCGCCGCCTCGATCGCGGTCGCTTGCTCCACCTCGCCGACCTCGTCTGCCGACACGTCCGCCTCGACCGCGGGCACCAGGCTCGGATCGGCGATCAGGACGCCGAAGCCCTTGTCGGCGAGCGCCGAGATCGGGTGCTCGTCGAGCAGCACGGCGAAGTCGACGTCGGCCAGTTCGGAGATGAACTTGCGGTCGTGCCACTGGTGGATGGCGACGAAGCCCACCGCCAGCGCCAGCAGCGGCGCCGCCAGCCCCGCCCCGCGCAGCCACGACCAGAAACTGCTGCCGGCCGGTGCGTCCAGGCCGGGCCCGCCGGCGGTGGCGATCTGCATCGCCGGCAGGCGCACGGTGGCCGGTGGCAGCGCGGCGCCGCGGGCGCGGCCGACGGCGAGCTGGCGGGCGCGCTCGAGGCGCAGACTGGTCTTGTAGCTGACCCGCTCGGCGCCTTCGTTCAGGGCCTGGCGGATGCGAAAGGCGAACTCGGCTTCGTTCATAGGGTCAATCCGCGCGCGCGTAGCGCGCGCGCCAGGGCATCGGTCGCTCGCGAGCAATGGGTCTTGACACTGCCTTGCGAGCATCCCATCAGCGCCGCCGTCTCGGCCACGTCGAAATCCTCCCAGTAACGCAGCAGGAAGGCTTGGCGTTGACGCGGCGGCAGGCGGCCGACTTCCTCCTCGATGATCGCGATCACCTGCGCTCGTTCCACCTGGTCGGCCGCGCTCTCGGCGTGGATCGAGCCGTGCTGCGCCTCCAGGGTTTCCAGGGGGTCGGCATCCTCATTGTCGCCGGTGGCGAGCGACGACAGCAGCGTGACCCAGGTCGAACGGACCTTGTGGCGGCGAAAGTGGTCGTGGGTGGCGTTCTGCAGGATGCGCGTGAACAGCAGCGGCAACTCCGCCAGCGGGCGGTCCGCGTAGTGCGTCGCGAGCTTGATCATCGCCTCCTGAACGATGTCGAGCGCGGCATCCTCGTCGCGCACTGCGAACTGGGCCTGCTTGAACGCGCGCCGCTCGACGCCGGCGAGAAACTCGGAAAGCTCGTCTGGGGTGGCCATCGCAGCGGGCCGAGGCGGCAGGCCGACTGCGCGCCTCGCGGCCGCTCTCGTTGATCAGGGCGGCGCGATGCTATCAGAGGGAAATTGCGCTGCCGGCGGCCGGCGTCGCGGCGCCGCGGCGCGCCGCCGCCGGCAGCGTGATTTGCGCCTGCTGATGCGGTGCAGTATCGTCTCTGCCTCTTGTACGACAAGACCGTCACTGAAGCGGAGCAACTCACCCGGGTGCATCTGGTTTAGTACTTTCAGCCAGCGTTCAATTGCGCGCGCCGCCGCACCAGTCGTCACGAGCGACCACGGAACGGCATCCAATCAAACTCCAGCAGGACTTGAGAGGAACAGCTTCATGCAGTCCGTCAGCGCGGAAACTCCCGTCCGTGCGGCCGCCGCGGCCGCACACCTCAGCGGCGCCGAGATCGTCGTGCGGTGTCTGCAGGAAGAGGGCGTCGAGCACGTGTTCGGTTATCCCGGCGGTGCCGTCCTCTACATCTACGACGAGATCTTCAAGCAGGACAAGTTCCAGCACATCCTCGTGCGCCACGAGCAGGCGGCGGTGCACGCCGCCGACGCCTACTCGCGCTCGAGCCGCAGGACCGGCGTGTGCCTGGTGACCAGCGGTCCGGGCGTGACCAACGCGGTGACCGGCATCGCCACCGCGTACATGGACTCGATTCCGCTGGTGATCCTCACCGGCCAGGTGCCGACGCACGCGATCGGCCAGGACGCCTTCCAGGAGTGCGACACCGTCGGCATCACGCGCCCCTGCGTCAAGCACAACATCCTGGTCAAGGACGTGCGCGAACTGGCAACGGCGATCCGCAAGGCCTTCTACATCGCCGCCAGCGGCCGGCCCGGGCCGGTGCTGGTCGACATTCCGAAGGACGTCACCGTCGCGCGCGCGCCGTTCGTCTATCCACGCGAACTGCCGATGCGCTCGTACAACCCGGTGCTCAAGGGTCACCAGGGCCAGATCAAGAAGGCGGTGCAACTGCTGCTGCACGCCGAGCGACCGATGATCTACACCGGCGGCGGCGTGATCCTGTCGGACTCCTCCGACCTGCTGAACCGGCTGGTCAACCTGCTCGGCTTCCCGTGCACCAACACGCTGATGGGGCTGGGCGGCTGCAAGGCGAGCGACAGCCGCTTCGTCGGCATGCCCGGCATGCACGGCACCTACGAGGCGAACATGGCGATGCAGCACTGCGACGTGCTGCTGGCGATCGGCGCCCGCTTCGACGACCGCGTGATCGGCAATCCGAAGCACTTCGCGCAGAACCCGCGCAAGATCATCCACGTCGATGTCGATCCGTCGTCGATCTCCAAGCGCGTCAAGGTCGACGTGCCGATCGTCGGCGACGTGCGCGAGGTGCTGACCGAACTGCTGGCCCAGATCGAGGCCGCCGGTGCGCGCCCGAGCGTGCCGGCGCTCAAGGCCTGGTGGACGCAGATCAACGACTGGCGCCAGCGCGACTGCCTGAAGTACGACCGCGCCGCCGACATCATCAAGCCGCAGTACGTGATCGAGAAGTTGTGGGAGGTGACCGGCGGCGAGGCCTTCGTCACTTCCGACGTCGGCCAGCACCAGATGTGGGCGGCGCAGTACTACCGATTCGACCGGCCGCGCCGCTGGATCAACAGCGGCGGCCTGGGCACGATGGGGGTCGGCCTGCCCTATGCGATGGGGGTGCAGATGGCCAACCCGGGCGCCCAGGTCGCCTGCGTCACCGGCGAGGCGTCGATCCAGATGTGCATCCAGGAGCTGTCGACCTGCAAGCAGTACCGGTTGACGCCGAAGATCGTCAACCTGAACAACCGCTACCTCGGCATGGTGCGCCAGTGGCAGCAGATCGACTACGGCTCGCGCTACTCGGAGTCGTACATGGACGCGCTGCCCGACTTCGTGCGCCTGGCCGAGGCCTACGGCCACGTCGGCGCGCGCATCGAGCGCAAGGCCGACGTCGAGGGCGCGCTGCAGGAGGCCTTCGGCAAGCACAAGGACCGGCTGGTGTTCCTCGACTTCATCACCGACCAGACAGAGAACGTCTGGCCGATGGTCAAGGCGGGCAAGGGTCTGACCGAGATGCTGCTCGGCTCGGAGGACCTGTAATGCGCCACATCATTTCGGTGCTGCTGGAAAACGAGCCCGGCGCGCTGTCGCGCGTGGTCGGGCTGTTTTCGGCGCGCGGCTACAACATCGAGACCCTGACGGTGGCGCCGACCGAGGACCCGTCGCTGTCGCGGATGACGATCGTCAGCGTCGGCGCCGACGACGTGATCGAGCAGATCACCAAGCACCTGAACCGCCTGATCGAGGTGGTCAAGGTCGTCGACCTGACCGAGGGCGACTACACCGAGCGCGAGCTGATGCTGATCAAGCTGCGCGCGGTCGGCAAGGAACGCGAGGAGATCAAGCGCATGGCCGACATCTTCCGCGGCCGCATCATCGACGTCACCGAGCGCTCCTACACGATCGAACTGACCGGCGATGCAGGCAAGCTCGACGCCTTCATCCGTGCCGTCGATCGCGCCGCGATCCTGGAGACGGTGCGTACCGGCAGCTCCGGCATCGGCCGCGGCGAGCGCATTCTCAAGGTCTGAAGCAGTGAAGCGTGCGAGGCGAAACGTGCGACGTGGCTGAGCACGGCGCGTTGCGCCTTGCGCACTTCACCTCGCAACTCTCGCCTGTCAACTTTCAACTTTCACCTTTCACGGAAGAAGTCACGATGAAGGTCTACTACGACAAGGACGCCGATCTGTCGCTGGTCAAGGGCCGCCGGGTGGCGATCGTCGGCTACGGATCGCAGGGGCACGCGCACGCGCTCAACCTCAAGGACTCCGGCGTCGAGGTCACCGTCGCGCTGCGTCGCGGCGGCGCCTCCTGGGACAAGGCGACCCGGGCCGGGCTCGCGGTCAAGGAAGTCGCCGAGTCGGTGCGCGAGGCCGACATTGTCATGATCCTGCTGCCCGATGAGAGCCACGCGCAGGTCTACGGCGAGTCGATCCACGGCCACATCAAGCAGGGCGCGGCGCTCGCCTTCGCGCACGGCTTCAACATCCACTATGGGCAGATCCAGCCGCGCGCCGATCTGGACGTGATCATGATCGCGCCCAAGGCGCCCGGCCACACGGTGCGCTCGACCTACACCCAGGGCGGCGGCGTGCCGGCACTGATCGCCGTGCAGCGCGACGTCTCGGGCAGCGCGCGCGAGATCGCGCTGTCTTACGCGGCGGCGATCGGCAGCGGCAAAGCGGGCGTGATCGAGACCAACTTCCGCGAGGAAACCGAGACCGACCTGTTCGGCGAACAAAGTGTGCTGTGCGGCGGCTGCGTCGAACTGGTGAAGGCCGGCTTCGAGACGCTGGTCGAGGCCGGCTACGCGCCCGAGATGGCCTACTTCGAGTGCCTGCACGAGCTGAAGCTGATCGTCGACCTGATGTACGAGGGCGGCATCGCCAACATGAACTACTCGATCTCGAACAACGCCGAATTCGGCGAGTACGTGACCGGCCCGGAGGTGATCAACGCCGAGAGCCGGCGCGCGATGAAGCGCGCGCTCGAGCGCATCCAGACCGGCGAGTACGCGAAGGCGTTCATCCTCGAGAACAAGGCCGGCGCGCCGACCCTGACCGCGCGCCGCCGCCTGACCGCCGAGCACCCGATCGAGCAGGTCGGCGAACGGCTGCGGGCGATGATGCCGTGGATCAAGGCGCAGCGCCTGGTCGACCGTTCGCGCAACTGAACGGCGCCGCGCCGGCGGCGCAGGCCGGCACATCGAGCCGTCGAGGCCACCATGATGCGAACGCTTGCTGCCTGTGCCCTGATCGTGCCGGCGCTCGTTTCGGCGCAGGTCGCGCCGTCGCCCACCGACGCAACGCTGGTGCTGATGACGGCAACGGCGCAGATCGAGGTGGCCAACGACGAGGCGGTCGCCCACCTCTACGCCGAGGTGCAGGACGCCGACCTGACGCGCGCCCAGTCGCTCGTCAACCAGCGGGTCGCCGAGGGCAGCGCGCTGTTGAGGCGCGCCGACCCGAAGGCGCAGTTCGAGACGGCCGGCTATGCGAGTCATCCGATCTATTCGCGCGACGGCGGCCGCCGGATCGTCGGCTGGCGGGTCAGGCAGGCACTGACGCTGCGCACGACCGACCTGGCGGCGCTGCCGAAGGCCATCGCCGCCGGCCAGCAGCACCTGGCGGTCGGCGGCATCGATTTCCGTCTGTCGCGCGCGGCGCGCGAGCAGGTCGACGGCGAGCTGATCCGGCAGGCGATCGCCCATCTGAACGTGCGTATCGATGCCGCCGCCCGGGCGCTCGAGGTGCCGAAGGCGCGCGTGCGCATCGATGAGCTGAACTTCGCCGCCGGCGTCGATCGGCCCGAGATCATGCCGATGGCGCGCGCGCTCGCGCACGGCGCCGAGGCCGTGGCCGAGCCGCGTTTCGACGCCGGCCGCAGCAGCCAGCAGCTGACGCTGACGGCGAAGATCCGCTTCCTGCGCGAGTAGCCGCGAGCGGTGGCGGACAGGGGCGCGAACGGCAGCGTTTGGCGACCGCGGCGGCGGTCAGCGACGAGAGGCGGCCGGCAGGTCGATGCCGGTACCATAGCGCCGTCGTTCGTACCGCTGCCTGTGCCTGATTCGTGACTGCCTACCCTCATCCCCTGCTGGCCCGCGAGGGCTGGCCTTTCGTCGGCGCCGCCGTCGCAGCGGCGCTCGCCGTCGGGTGGCTGGCGGGATTCGCCTGGTCGCTGCCGCTGTGGCTCGTCGCCGCGTTCGTGATCCAGTTCTTCCGCGATCCGCCGCGCGCGGTGCCGGCGCTGGCGGCAGCGGTGCTGGCGCCGGCCGACGGCCGCATCGTCAAGGTCGAGCGCGCGCACGATCCCTACCTGGAGCGCGATGCGCTGCTGATCAGCGTGTTCATGAACGTGTTCAACGTGCACTCGAACCGCTCGCCGGCTGATGGCCGGGTCGACCGCGTCGTCTATTCGCCTGGCAAGTTCATTAACGCCGACCTCGACAAGGCGTCGGTCGAAAACGAGCGCAACGCGGTGCTGATGACGCTCGCCGACGGCGCGCGCATCGCCGTGGTCCAGGTCGCCGGACTGATCGCGCGCCGGATCCTGTGCTACGTGCAGGCCGGCGATCAGTTGGTCCGCGGCCAGCGCTACGGCTTCATCCGCTTCGGTTCGCGGGTCGACGTCTACCTGCCGCTGTCGGCGCGACCGCGGGTCGCGCTCGGCGATACGGTGCGGGCGACCAGCACCGTGATCGCGGAGCTGTAGCCGGCATGCGCTTTCGCCGCCGCAAGCCGCGCCCGCTCGGGGTGCCGGGCGCAGCGCCGCTTGCCGATTCGCCGCAGTTGCGGTTTCGCCGGCGCGGCATCTACCTGCTGCCCAACCTGTTCACGCTGGCGGCGCTGTTCGCCGGCTTCTTCGCGATCGTGCAGGCGATGAACGGCCGCTTCGAACTGTCGGCGATGGCCATCTTCGCGGCGGTCGTGCTCGACGGCATGGACGGCCGGGTGGCGCGACTGACGAACACCCAAAGTGCCTTCGGCGAGCAGTTCGACTCGCTGTCGGACATGACCTCCTTCGGCGTCGCGCCGGCGCTGGTGATGTACGAATGGATCCTGAGCGACATCGGCCGCTGGGGCTGGGCGGCGGCCTTCGTCTACTGCGCCGGCGCCGCGCTTCGCCTGGCGCGCTTCAACGCCAACCTCGGCGTGGTCGACAAGCGTTTCTTCCAGGGCCTGCCGAGCCCGGCGTCGGCGGCTCTGGTGGCCGGCTTCGTCTGGCTGGCGGTCGACGAGCGCCTGCCGATCGGCGATTCCTGGCTGCCGTGGGTCGCCTTCGGCATCACCGTCTACGCCGGCCTGTCGATGGTGTCGTCGGCGCCGTTCTACAGCGGCAAGAGCTTCCATCTCGGGCGCAGCGTTCCCTTCGGCGTGATGATCGTCGCCGTGATCGGCGTGTTCGTGGTCTCCGGCGATCCGCCGATCGCGCTGTTCACGCTGTTCTGCGCCTATGCCCTGTCGGGCTACGCCTTCTGGGGCTACAAGTGGTTCCGCGGCGAGCCCAATCCGGCCAAGCCGGTGCCGGCGCCGCCCGGCGACAGCGGCAAGGCCGGCTGAGCCGCGACCGGCGACTATCGCGCCGATTGGAAGGATTGCGCCAGCCGCGGTTGATCTGCGCCCGACAGTGCGCCTATAGTGGCGCGATGGCTCGCCAATTCCTCCCCGCTCTTCCTCTACCGGCCGCGCTGCTGCTGCGGCGGCCGGGTCTGCTGCGCCGCGCGCGCAGCTGACCTCCCCCCTCCCACAATTCGGCTGTACCACCCGCTTGCAAGGGGCAGGCAGGGCAAGACTCAACCTGGAAACCGCCATGGATCGCCTGATCATCTTCGACACCACCCTGCGCGACGGCGAACAGAGCCCGGGCGCCTCGATGACGCGCGAAGAAAAGCTGCGCATCGCCAAGCAACTGGAGCGGCTGCGCGTCGATGTCATCGAGGCCGGCTTCGCCGCCAGCTCGAACGGCGACTTCGAGGCGGTGCGCTCGATCGCCAACTCGGTGCGCGACTCGATCGTCTGTTCGCTGGCGCGCGCCAACGATCGCGACATCGGCCGCGCCGCCGAGGCGCTGGCCGGCGCGCCGCAGCGGCGCATCCACACCTTCATCGCGACCTCGCCGCTGCACATGGAGAAAAAGCTGCGCATGACGCCCGAGCAGGTGTACGAGCAGGCCAGGCTGGCGGTGCGCTTCGCGCGCCAGTTCACCGACGACGTCGAGTTCTCCCCCGAGGACGGCTACCGCTCGGAACCGGACTTCCTGTGCCGCGTGCTGGAGGCGGTGATCGACGAGGGCGCAACGACGATCAACATCCCGGATACGGTCGGCTACGCGGTGCCCGAGCTGTACGGCGAGTTCCTGCGCCTGCTGCGCGAGCGGATCCCCAACTCGGCGCGCGCCGTGTGGTCGGTCCACTGCCACAACGACCTGGGCATGGCGGTGGCCAACTCGCTCGCCGGCGTGAAGGTCGGCGGTGCGCGCCAGGTCGAGTGCACGATCAACGGTCTGGGCGAACGCGCCGGCAATTGCTCGCTGGAAGAAATCGTGATGGCGGTCAAGACCCGGCGCGACTTCTTCGCGCTGGAGGTCGGGATCGACACGCGCCAGATCGTGCCTGCCTCCAAGCTCGTGTCCGGCATCACCGGCTTTCCGGTGCAGCCGAACAAGGCGGTGGTCGGCGCCAACGCCTTCGCCCATGCCTCCGGCATCCACCAGGACGGTGTGCTCAAGGCGCGAGACACCTACGAGATCATGCGCGCCGAGGACGTCGGCTGGGCGGCGAACAAGATCGTCCTCGGCAAGCTGTCGGGCCGCAACGCCTTCCGGCAGCGCGTGCAGGATCTGAACATCCCGATCGAGAGCGAGACCGAACTGAACGCCGCCTTCGCCAAGTTCAAGGAACTGGCCGACCGCAAGGCCGAAATCTTCGACGAGGACATCCAGGCGCTGTTCTCCGACGAGGCGGTCACGCCGCACGACGAGCACTTCAAGCTGCTGTCGCTGGCGCAGCGCTCGGAGACCGGCGAGCGGCCGCATGCGCGCCTGGTGTTCAGCATCGGCGGCCGCGAGGTCGTCTCCGAGTCCGACGGCAACGGGCCGGTCGACGCCTCGCTGAAGGCGATCGAGACGCAGGTCGGCAGCGGCTCCGAGCTGCTGCTGTACTCGGTCAACGCGATCACCACCGGCAGCGAGTCGCAGGGCGAGGTGACGGTGCGCCTGGCGCGCGCCGGCCGCATCGTCAACGGCATCGGCGCCGACCCGGACATCATCGCCGCCAGCGTCAAGGCCTATCTGAACGCGCTCAACAAGCTCTACACGACCGGCGAGCGGCTCAATCCGCAGACCTCGCTCACGCCCTGAGGCGGTGCCGGTCAGCGCAGCGCGGCGCGGCCGGCGACGTCGTCGAGCACGAACAGCGCCCAGTCGCTGCCGGGGCCGTCGCGGCACATGCCGAAACGGAACGGCACGCGGCCGCGGCCCGGGAACGAGAAGCGCAGGTCGCGGTACCAGACGCAGGTCGCGCGCTCGTCGGCGTCGATCCGGTAGACCAGCGGGAACATCGCGAACCAGCGGAAGAACTCGAACCGCGGGTGCTGCCAGACCTCGCGCGCGAGCGCCTGCGCTTCGACGCCGAACTTCGGCAGGCGCTCCCAGGTGGCGAGCGCCAGCGGCTGGTACGGCGCCGACAGACGACGGATGAAGTGGTCATCGTCGCCTGCCACCAGGGGCTGGCTGCGGCGCGTGTTCACGTGCGCCACGTGGTAGGACTCGCCGTCGAACACGTAGACGGTCCAGTTGAACGGCGAGGCCGGCCGCGGCGAAGCGCCGATGCTGCGGGCGGCGATGCCGTTGTCCTGCGCCCAGACGCGTGCGAACTGCGTCGCCTCGTGGCGGCCGACCAGGCTCACGCCGATCCAGGCCGGCAGCAGCGCCAGCGCGACGAGTGCCGGCAGGCGCGAAGCGCGCAGCAGCGCCGATGCCGCCAGGCCGGCGACGATGATCGCGCTCAGCACCAGGTCGATGATGAACGTCGAGCCCAGGCCGAAGCGCGCGTCCGACAGCGGTGCCAGCAGCATCGTGCCGAACTGGGTGATCCAGTCGCCGGCGATGTGGATGCCGATCGCCGCTGCCGAAATCCAGCCGTAGCGGCGCCAGCCGGCGCGGTTGCGCAGGACTGCCGCGGCCAGCGCGCCGAGCAGCAGCGACCACAGCGGCAACATCAGCAGCGAGTGGGTGAGACCGCGGTGCCCGCGCAGGTAGGCCAGGTCGGAGACCAGGCGCAGGACGACGTCGCCATCCGGGAAGGCGGCAGCTACAGTGCCCACGGTGACCGCCTGCCAGACCGGGATCGGCGGACCGAACAGGCCGCCGCCAGTGGCCGCGGCGGCGCCGGCGGGTGCGGCCGGCCGCGACGGCGTGAGCGCGCGCGCCAGCAGGGCGCCCGACAGGGCATGGGTGAGGGTATCCATGAGGTGGCGCGTGCCGGTTCGGGGTCAGGGTGCAAACCTATACTCCGCCGCCGATTTTTCGCAAGCGAGGTGACGCGGTGTCGATTTGCGGCAGGTGGCGGGTGGCGGTGGGACGAGTGGTCGGCCGTTGCGCTACGTTGATGGCGGCGCTGGCGTTGACGCTGCCGGCCGCGGCCGCCGAGCCGATCGCGATCGGCATGATCGAGGGCCTGTCCGGGCCGTTCGCCAACGCCGGCGAGGCGGTGGCGCGCAATCTGCACTTCGCGGTGAACCGGGTCAATGCGCGCGGCGGCGTGAAGCTGCCCGGCGGCGCGCGGCCGCTCGTGCTGCGCACCTATGACTCCAAGGGTCAGGTCGAGGAGGCGCTGATGATGCTGCGGCGCGCGGCCGACGACCGCGTGACCTTCGTCCTCCAGGGCAACAGCTCGGCGGTGGCCGGCGCGCTGATCGATGCCGTCGGCCGCCACAACGAGCGCCAGCCGGCGGCGCGGCTGCTGTTCCTCAACTACTCGGCGGTCGATCCGAGCCTGACCAACGAGCGCTGCAGCCCCTGGCATTTCCGCTTCGACGCCCACGCCGAGATGCGCATGGCGGCGCTGATGGACGTGCTCGCCGCCGATCGCCGCGTGCGCCGCGTCTACCTGATCAATCAGGACTACAGCTTCGGCCGCGAGGTGGCGCGGATCGCGCGCGCGATGCTGGCCGAGCGCCGTCCCGACGTGCAGATCGTCGCCGACGAGTTGCATCCGATCGGGCGCATCCGCGACTTCGCGCCCTACGCCGCCAAGATCAGGGCGAGCGGCGCCGACACCGTAATCACCGGCAACTGGGGCAACGACCTGACCTTCCTGATCCGCGCCGCGCGCGACGCCGGGCTCGATCTGGGCTTCTACACCTTCTACGCCAACGGCCTGGGCGCGGTGGCCACGATCGGCGAGGCCGGCATCGGCCGCGTGCGGGCGGTGGCCGAGTGGCACGGCAACGCCGGCCTGACGTCGATGACGCCGATCTACCGCGACTTTCGCGCCGCCTATCCGGACCCGCGCGACGACTACTTCCTGGCGCGGATCACGGTCATGGTCGAGATGCTGGTGCGCGCGATCGAGGCCGCAGGCTCGACCGACGCGGTGGCGGTGGCGCGCCAGCTCTCCGGCATGCGCTTTGGCGCCGCCCACGGCAATCCGCTCGGCGAAGTGTGGATGCGGCCGCACGACCAGCAACTGCAGGCGGCGCTGTTCGTGTCGGTCCTCGACCGCGCCGGCACGCCGGGCGTGGCCCTCGATGTCGAAGGCTCGGGCTTCGGTTTTCGCACCGAGCGGCACATCGACGCCGCGCGCGTCGCGCGTGCGCACACCTGTCGGATGGCACCGCTGCCAAGATAGGCAGGCGCAGCCGGCGCGGGCCGGGGCTCGGCTATACTGCCGGGCTCGATTTCCTGCATCCCACGGCGCGGCCTTCCTTCCGCGACCGCGAGTCCGACCGAAAGGGAAACCATGTCCGTTGCCGACATCAAGAAGGGCGAGATCGTCGCCAAGTTCCAGCGCAGCCAGACCGATACCGGCTCGCCCGAAGTGCAGGTGGCGCTGCTCACCGCCCGGATCAACGAACTGACCGAGCACTTCAAGGCGCACGTCAAGGACCATCACTCGCGTCGCGGCCTGCTCAAGATGGTCAGCCGCCGCCGCAAGCTGCTCGACTACCTGAAGGGCAAGAACCCGGAGTCGTACAAGGGGTTGATCGACACCCTGGGGCTGCGCAAGTAGTCGTGCCCCGATCGGACCCGAATGCACGCCCGCAAGGCTCCGCCCGCTGCGGGCGTGTGCATTTGGACCGCCGGCAGCGGGCCAACCGCCGCGGCCTGCCGCGCGGACCTGACGGCCGCCTGAGTTGCGCGCCGCCGCTCGCCCGCTGATCGGCACAGCGCATCCGCAAAGAACGCAAAGAGAGGAAAGCCAAGTGTTCGACAAAATCACCAAGACCTTCCAGTTCGGTGCCCACACCGTCACGCTGGAAACGGGCGAGATCGCCCGCCAGGCCACCGGCGCCGTCGTCTGCTCGATGGACGGCACCGTGGTGCTCGCCACCGTCGTCGCCCGGCGCGAGGCCAAGGCGGGACAGGACTTCTTCCCGCTCACTGTCGACTACGTCGAGAAGACGTATGCCGCCGGCAAGATCCCGGGCGGCTTCTTCAAGCGCGAGGGGCGGCCCTCCGAGAAGGAGACGCTCACCAGCCGCCTGATCGACCGGCCGATCCGGCCGCTGTTTCCGGACGGCTTCTTCAACGAGATCCAGGTCGTCGTGCACGTGCTGTCGGTCAATCCGGAGGTCGACCCCGACATCCCGGCGATGATCGCCACCTCGGCGGCGCTGTCGGTCTCGGGCATCCCGTTCAAGGGGCCGATCGGCGCCGCCCGGGTCGGCTACCTCGACGGCCAGTACCTGCTCAATCCGACCGCCACCCAGCTCAAGCAGTCGCAGCTCGACCTGGTGGTCGCCGGCACCGAGCGCGCGGTGCTGATGGTCGAATCCGAGGCGCAGCAACTGCCGGAAGAGGTGATGCTGGGCGCGGTCGTCCACGGCCACACACAGGCGCAGGCGGCGATCGACGCCATCCACGATCTGGTGCGCGAGGCCGGCAAGCCGGTCTGGGACTGGCAGCCGCCGGCGAAGAACGAGGCGCTGCTCGCCAAGCTGGTGCAGTTGGCCGGCCCCGGTTTCAAAGCCGCCTACGAGATCCGCAGCAAGCAGGCGCGCACGCAGAAGATCGATGCCACCTACCGCGAGGTGTGGGCGAAGCTGATCGAGGACGCGGCCGCCGCCGGCGAACCGAAGCCGGACGACAACACGGTCGACGCGATCCTGTTCGACCTGCAGGCGAAGATCGTGCGCAGCCAGATCCTCGACGGCGAGCCGCGCATCGACGGCCGCGACACGCGCACCGTGCGGCCGATCGCGATCCGCCAGGGCGTGCTGCCGCGCACCCACGGTTCGTCGCTGTTCACGCGTGGCGAGACCCAGGCGCTGGTCACCGCCACGCTTGGCACCAAGCAGGACGAGCAGATCATCGACGCGCTGATGGGCGAGTACCGCGACCGCTTCATGCTCCACTACAACATGCCGCCGTTCGCCACCGGCGAGACCGGCCGCGTCGGCGCGCCCAAGCGGCGCGAGATCGGTCACGGCCGCCTGGCCAAGCGGGCGCTGATCCCGGTGCTGCCGAGCGAGCAAGAGTTCGGCTACTCGCTGCGCGTGGTCTCCGAGATCACCGAATCGAACGGCTCCTCGTCGATGGCCTCGGTGTGCGGCGGCTGCCTGGCGCTGATGGACGCCGGCGTGCCGCTGAAGGCGCACGTGGCCGGCGTAGCGATGGGCCTGATCAAGGATGGCAACAAGTTCGCCGTGCTGACCGACATCCTCGGCGACGAGGATCACCTCGGCGACATGGACTTCAAGGTCGCCGGTACCGCCAGCGGCGTCACCGCCCTGCAGATGGACATCAAGATCGAGGGCATCACCAAGGAGATCATGCAGGTGGCGCTGGCGCAGGCCAAGGAAGGCCGGATGCACATCCTGCAGAAGATGCAGGAAGCGATGGAGGCGCCGCGCGGCGAACTCTCGGCCTTTGCACCGCGCATGATCAAGATGAAGATCAACCCGGAGAAGATCCGCGACGTGATCGGCAAGGGCGGCTCGGTGATCCGCGCGCTGACCGAGGAGACCGGCACCCAGATCGACATCGAGGACGACGGCTCGATCACGATCGCCAGCGTCGACCTCGACAAGGGCCGTGAGGCCGAACGCCGGATCCGCGAGCTGACCGCCGAGGTCGAGGTCGGCAAGGTCTACGACGGCACCGTGCTGCGCCTGCTCGACTTCGGCGCCATCGTGCAGATCCTGCCGGGCAAGGACGGCCTGCTGCACATCTCGCAGATCGCCAACGAACGCGTCAATGCGGTGGCCGACTACCTGAAGGAAGGCCAGCAGGTGAAGGTCAAGGTGATCGAGGCCGACGAGAAGGGCCGCGTTCGCCTGTCGATGAAGGCCGCCGCTGCCGAGGTGGCCGCGGCCGCCTCGCAGTAGTCGGCAACTGCCGCTCGCAGCCGGACCGCGGCACGCGCCGATCGCATCGCCGCCCGCCGTCGTCATGCGCGCAGTCGAGATCCGCGAACCCGGCGGCCCCGAGGTGCTGCGCCCCTGCGAGCGTCCGCCGCCTATCGCCGGCGCCGGCGAGGTCCTGATCCGCGTCCACGCCGCCGGCGTCAATCGCCCGGACGTCCTGCAGCGCAAGGGCGCCTACGCGCCGCCGCCGGGCGCCAGTGACCTGCCCGGCCTCGAGGTCGCCGGCACGGTCGAAGGCGGCGACCTGCAGGGCAGCGACCTGCAGATCGGCGATCCGGTGTGCGCGCTGGTCGCCGGCGGCGGTTACGCCGAGCACTGCCTGGCGCCGGTCGGCCAGGTGCTGCCGGTGCCGCGCGGGCTGTCGTTCGCCGAGGCCGCCGGACTGCCCGAGACCTACTTCACCGTGTGGAGCAACGTCTTCGACCGCGGCCGGCTCGCCCCCGGCGAGACGCTGCTCGTGCACGGCGGCGCCAGCGGCATCGGCGTGGCGGCGATCCAACTGGCGGCGACGCTCGGCCACGTCGTCTACGCGACCGCGGGCGGCGATCGCAAGTGCCGCGCCTGCGAGGCGCTGGGCGCGCGGCGCGCGATCGACCATCGGCGCGAGGACTTCGTCGCCGTGGTCAACGAGGCCACCGGCGGTCGCGGCGTCGACCTGATCCTCGACATGGTGGCCGGCGACTACCTGGCGCGCGAGATCGCCTGTCTGGCCGACGACGGCCGGCTGCTGATCATCGCCACGCAGGGCGGGGCGACGGGTCGGATCGACGCCGGCGCCGTGCTGCGCCGGCGCCTGACGATCACCGGCTCGACGCTGCGGCCGCGATCGGTCGCCTTCAAGGCGCAAGTCGCGCGCCGGCTGCGCAGCGTCGTCTGGCCGCTGGTCGAGGCGGGCCGGATCAAGCCGATGCTGTTTCGCAGCTTCGCTCTGGCGCAGGCGGCCGACGCGCACGCGCTGATGGAGTCGGGCGAGCACATCGGCAAGATCGTGCTCGCGGTCTCGCCCCGTGCGGCAGAAGTCCCGGCGCCGCGCGCGGTCGCGCTCGCCTCTTAGAATTGCACGCTTCGGGACCGCCGTCGTGCGCCGCAAACTCGTTGTCGCCAACTGGAAGATGAACGGCAGCCTGGCTGCCAACGCGGCCTGGGTGGCTGAGTTTCGTGCCGCTGCCGCGCCCGGCTGCGAAGTGGTCGTGTGCGCGCCGTTCGTCTATCTCGAGCAACTGGCGCGGGACCTGGCCGCTGTCGGGGCGGCGCTTGGCGCGCAGGACCTGAGCGTCGAGGCGCCGGGTGCCTTCACCGGCGAGGTCGCGGCCGAGATGCTCGCCGATGTCGGCTGCGACTGGGTGATCGTCGGCCACTCCGAGCGGCGCGCGCTGCACGGCGAGACGAACGAACTGGTGGCGGCCAAGGCCGCGCGCGCGCTTGCGCTCGGGCTGCGGCCGATCGTGTGCGTCGGCGAGACGCTCGCCGAGCGCGAGGCCGGGCGCACGATCGACGTGATCGCGGCGCAGCTCGACGCCGTGCTGGCGCGCTGCCCGCCGGCGCAGTTGGGCAGCGGCGCGATCGCCTACGAGCCGGTGTGGGCGATCGGCACCGGTCGCACTGCGGCTGCCGCGCAGGCGCAGGAAGCGCACGCGGCGATCCGCGGCCGGCTGGCGGCGACCGATGCGCCGGCGGCGGCGCGCACGCGCCTGCTGTACGGTGGCAGCGTCAAGCCGGCCAACGCGGCGGAACTTTTCGCCCAGCCGGACATCGACGGAGGATTGATCGGCGGTGCCTCGCTGTTGGCGAAGGATTTCCTGGCGATCTGCGCCGCCGCCTGACAGCAGCGCGCGCCGATTGCGGGTGGCGCGCCTGAACATCGATTGAAGGAGTTGCGAATGGACCTGTTGAACACCGTTCTGATCGTCGTGCTGGCGCTGTGCGCGATCACGGTCATCGTGCTGGTGCTGCTGCAGCAAGGCAAGGGCGCCGACATGGGCGCGGCCTTCGGCGGCGGCGCCTCGGGCAGCCTGTTCGGTGCCACCGGATCGGCGAACTTTCTGTCGCGCAGCACCGCGGTGACGGCGACGATCTTCTTTCTCGCCACGCTCGGTCTGGCTTACATCGCCACTGCGCAACGCACCCCAGCGCCCGAGCGCGGCGGCGTCATGGGAACCATGCCGGAAGCCGGCAAGCAGCCCGGCGTGCCGCGGCCGGCCGACGGCGTGCC
>Ga0208100_100288_pt1 | contig 20248 bp, 17 predicted proteins | sample SubbioR11_8A_Aug_FD_184817 | JGI IMG/M metagenome (GOLD analysis project Ga0208100, IMG submission 184817) | Serpentinite rock and fluid subsurface biosphere microbial communities from McLaughlin Reserve, California, USA - CR11_8A_Aug (SPAdes) | ecosystem: Environmental > Terrestrial > Deep... | reverse complement strand
CCTTTATATGCTCTATCATTTCCTTGCTGATTCTTTCTCCTGGTGTTACTACCGGAATTCCAGGGGGATAAGCCATTATAGATTCTCCACTGATTTCTCCCACAGCATCCTCAAGTCTTACGATTTTTTTTTCGCTATAATAGGCATCCCGAGGTGAAATTATAATGTCAGGATTTTTTAGTATTCCTTTGGTAAGCTTAATTTCTTCATTTCTTCTGTGCTTTACGGCGATTTCTTTAAGAGCATTCACAAGAGTTGTCAAGGATTCTATGGTGTCACCTAAGCTTATGATTGCCAGCACATTATACATATCTCCCAATTCCGTTTGAATATTATGTTCATCTCTTAATAAATCATATACTTCAAAACCGGTTAGACCAATATTTCGTACATTTACACCCAGCTTTGTCTCGTCAAAATCAAATACGCCGGGCATTCCAACCAATTCTTTTCCAAAGGCATACAGACCGTCAATTTTATTGATTTCTTCTCTAGCCCAACGGCTTAAGCGCAATACCTCTGTCAGCATTTCTTCACCTCTTGTGGCCAATTGTTTTCTAGCTAAATCTATGCTGGCCATGAGTAAATATGAGGCGCTTGTGGTCTGGGTCAAGTTCATGGTCGTTCTCACTGTCTTGACATCAACGATGCCCTCCCTGAGCAATAGCAATGAGCTCTGGGTCAGTGATCCGCCCGTCTTATGGGTACTGACTGCACACATATCTGCCCCTAGCTCGATTGCATCCTGGGGAAGCTCCGGGTGAAAATTCATGTGGGCTCCATGAGCTTCATCAACCAATACAGCCATTCCATATTTATGGGCAATCTTTACAACAGCCTTCACATTGGTTATGGCACCATAATAGGTTGGATTTACAAGGAAAATAGCTTTGGCTTCCGGATGTCTGCCTACAGCCCTTTCAACGCTTTCAATACTTATTCCCATGGCGATTCCTAGATCCTCGTTCACCTCGGGTTGTATATAAACAGGTATGGCTCCGCTTAAAATTATAGCAGTTATAGCAGACTTATGCGAATTCCTTGGCAAAATTATTTTATCCCCAGGCTGACAAACGCTCATAATCATAGTCTGTACACCTGCTGTAGTTCCATTCACTAAAAAAAACCCGTGATCCGCATAATAAGCATCGGCTGCCAGATTTTCAGCTTCCTTTATTACACCGATTGGGTTGCAAATATTGTCAAGGCACTTCATGGCATTGACGTCCAATTCCAACATGGTAGATCCAAAATAATCTGCCATTTCAGATATGCCAACTCCATGCTTATGACCGGGAACATCAAAGGGCACAACATTTTTGCTATGATAATCCTTTAATGCCTCAAACAATGGTGCCTTATTATGATCGACTCTTTTCAATAAAAATCACTTCCTTTACATTGCTTCTAAATAATTATCCATTCATGATTTTTAGCAAATAGTTTGAATTTTCTCAGAATTTTTCTTGATTCTGACTCATTCCAATAGATATATTAAAAACCATTTTCAACAAAATTGCAAGGATTTTTGTTGAATAATTATTGGCACTACTACTTGCATTTTCCTATATACATTACTGATTTTGACCGTCACTATTATACTATCCCAATATAACATATTATAAACAATTTTTGGCATTCATTGATAGATAGGTCATGACTAGGTTCATAAAGAAAACTTATCTCCCGCTTATAGAAGTGGGCGTATTAGTAACGCCGCTGAGATAAAGAAATACAGAACCCTAATATTTCCAGAGTTCTGTATAAAGGGATGCTTTGTTATTCTAAGACATTTTCTTTATCTATTATTTTTGAATTTATATTGTTTTGATTATTTCAAGCACCAGCCTTGCACTGTTTATCAAGTCTTCGATATGAATATGTTCTTCCAGCGTATGTGGCTTTCTCTCTCCTATACCCAAATTCACTGCTTTGATTCCGTTACTGTTTAATATATTAGTATCACTGCCTCCACCTGAGGAGTCAGTGTACGCTTTGAGTCCGATGTTTTTACATGCATATTTTACTAAATCAACAATTTCTTCATTTTCATCGACAACAAAGGCTTCATACATTCTTTCCGCTTCTAACTCCACCTTAGCACCATATTCTTTGGCTGCCTCTTCAAAGCATTGCAACATATGTGTAGTTTGTTCATCTAATTTTTCATTATTTAAACTTCTTGCTTCTGCCTGAATATTCACTTCGGGACATACGATATTTGTAACCTGTCCCCCTTGTATTACCCCAATATTGGCAGTTGTTTCCGAATCAATCCTAAGCAATTTCATTCTTTGTATTGCAGAAGCGGCTACTTGAATGGCACTGATGCCTTCTTCCGGAGCTACACCGGCATGGGCAGACCTTCCGATGATTTTAGCCACGATTTTATCCTGAGCAGGCCCCTTGATGATTATTTGACCAGGATCTCCACCGCTGTCTAAAACAAATGCCAATTTCGATGTCAGCTTAGAATAGTCTAAATTTTTTGCCCCGAAAAGTCCTCCTTCTTCTGCAATGCTTAGCACAACCTCTACAGGTCCATGTTCTACTCCTGATTCTTTTAACGTCCTCAAGGCTTCAACCACAGCGGCTATGCCCGCTTTATTGTCAGCACCCAGTATGGTTTTTCCATCGCTATAAATTACGCCATCTCTGATTACCGGTTTGATTCCCTCTCCTGGGCTCACCGTATCCATATGACAGCTAAAAAGAATGGATGCCTTATCCGCTTTTCCCTCTAGCCTTGCAATAACATTTCCTGTGTCAGCTCCCACCTTTTCCGCACAATTGTCAATAGCAACTTCCAATCCCACATCCGCAAGTTCTTGTGCAATATATCTGGCAAAGTTTCCTTCCTTTTTGGTAAGACTGTCTATTTGCACGTATTTTAAAAATTCCTGTACAACTCTTTCTCTATTAATCATATGTTTTGTCCTCCAATTAATTATGTTTTTTTATACCTATTCTTTTATAATCTCTATTTTCCTTTTTTAAATACTCTTTTCTGTAAATTTAAAAGACACCCGACGGTGTCTTTTAAATTTACATAGGCAAATTACATAGGCAAATATATATATGCTCCTGGTCCTAATGGCAATCCTAGGAAATACCATACTAGCAATAGGACGGTCCAACCAAACAGGAATACAATAGAGTACGGAACCATTGTAGAGATCAGAGTACCTATACCAGTATCCTTGTCATATTTTTGTGCAAATGCAACAATTACTGCAAAATACGCCATTAATGGAGATATTATATTTGTAGATGAATCTCCTACCCTATAGGCAGCCTGCGTAAATTCAGGAGAAAAGCCTAATTGCATGAACATCGGTATAAATACCGGTGCCATAATAGCCCATTTTGCTGAAGCTGATCCGATAAAAAGGTTGATGAATGCCGAAACGATGATAAAGCCTATAATCAACGGGAATCCTACCAAACCTGTTGCTTGCAAGAACTCCGCTCCCTTGACCGCTAGGATTGTACCTAGATTTGTATATCCGAAGTATGCTACGAATTGTGCAGCGGCAAAGGCAAGTACTATATATCCACCCATGGTACTCATGGATTTGCCCATGGCATTAGCTACATCCTTATCATTCTTAATTGTACCTGCAAAGATGCCGTATGCTACTCCAGGAATTAGGAAGAATAACGCTATAATAGGCACTAATCCGTCCATAAAGGCAGATGCACCCATGATGCCACCTGTTTCAGGATTTCTCAAGATACCGCCCTCAGGAACCACCATAGCAAGGATGGCTATAGAGAATATCAAGAAAGCAACAAAAGAAGCAACTAGTCCTTTTCTTTCTCCTACATTAAGAGCATGAAGATCCACTTTCTCCGAGCCTGTATATTTTCCAAGTCTTGGTTCAACAATCCTTTCAGTGATCAATGTACCTAAGATTGTAATCAGGATTGTTGACACAATCATGAAGTACCAGTTTGCAGTTGGAGCCACCACATAACCAGGACTGATGAACTGAGCTGCCTCTGTACTGATGCCTCCTAACAATGGATCTAGAGTTCCAATCAATAAATTTGCACTAAATCCTCCTGACACTCCGGCAAAAGCTGCAGCCAATCCTGCCAAAGGATGTCTTCCAAAACTTAAGAATACAATAGCGCCCAAGGGTACCAATACAACATAGCCTGCATCAGATGCCACATTGGACATAACACCTGCGAATACTACAACAGCTGTTATCAATCCCTTTGGTGTACTTAAAACTAATTTTCTGAGCACTGCTGAAATTAGTCCGGTACCCTCTGCAACGCCAACCCCTAGCATTGCGACCAGTACTGTTCCAAGAGGAGCAAACCCAGTGAAATTCGAAACCGCTTTTGAAAACATGAATCTGATTCCATCAGCATTTAACAAACTCACTGCATTCACCGTAGTCATTTTCGACTCCATTGTAGTTCTGTCGATCATGTTAAACTCAATAGTTATCCCTGCACGGGCAGCGATATCCGAAATAATGATTACCGCGATACTAAATAATACGAAAATCGTTACAGGGTGTGGCAGTTTATTACCCACTTTTTCAACCATGTCAAGAAACTTTGAAAAAAGTCCTTTTTTTGTCGATTTTACTGTTTTTTTTGCGTCTTGCATTATTACTCCTCCTCTGAATAAAATAATAGTATTATTGCTGAATCTGCATACGGGGCTTATATTCCTTGAATCAAGCCTGATCTGAAAACCGAATGTATATTTGCACTTTGTAAAATTCCAGTGCAGACTTGTTCCATTTCATTTATGATATCAAAATCTATTTAATATTAGCGTTAAGATTTTGTAATTTGTATTAATATTTTGTAATTTTTGTAAATATTCTGAATTTTTTGTTCCTTCCATTTGCTCATAAAAAAATCAAAATCTTCTTAGTTACCATCTAAGTAACAGAAGAATACAATGGGGTATGAAATATACGAGGAGGTGTATTGAAGTGTCATCATCCGTTGTCTACTTAAATTCAACAAGAGATAGTCTATTGTTTTTTTATTTGCTCATGATCCTATTCCTTAAGGACACACCCTATTGTTCATTAAATCCCACAGTTTTTCAGTTGTTTTTTTTAAATCTTGTTCTCATTTTTGAACTATGTATATGATAATCCTTTAAGTATTAAAAACAAATACTGTAATAGAGTATAATAAGGAATGAAATCTCACAAACTCACAATATGAATGTTATCAATTTTGAAGAAAAAGGTGATTCTGTTGCATATCATTTACCATGACGAGGGAGGAACTCACTCTTGCATCATAGCAGCATCCATGCACTTAAATTTGCTTCCCAGGGATCAGAAACCCTCCAAATCTCAATTGCTGAATCTCCACAATTTCCATAGCCTGAAAAAAAGACAGCTTGGCCTTATCCTTTTCCATGGGAAAGATATCTATGATAACTCAATATATACCATGGGGAGAAAACATGCTCCGGTACTAATAGCAAATACCTTGAAGTCTGTAGCGGCAATGTTAGGCCTCGACGAATCAGAAATACTCTGTGTGAATACTTCCCTCAAGGGTAATTTATACAACCTTCTTGGAAGAATATGCTTTCAGCTCGGATTAACAAATATCGGAAACCACCTAGGCGTTCTTGATGTTTTGAGGTCCTATGAAATAATTGCAGCAAAGGTCCAAAAAAAATAGTACCCTCGGTTTCTTGGGTACTATTTTGCATATTTTACTATAGTATCTATTATTTTTATAACCTTTTCCCTGTCAAGGCAATCACCCTCAGCAATATTTACGAGGCATTCTTTGGCGTGTTCCTCCATGATCACTAACCCTACCTTATGAACGGAAGCCTTAATTGCCGCAATTTGGAGTAAAATATCATCACAGGATTTATCATCCTCCACCATTTTTTCAATACCCGTTATATGCCCTTTTATGGTTTTAAGCCTATTTAGTATATCTTTTTTCGCAGCCTCCCTAGACATTGTCAATCCTCTTTTCCCAGTATATTAAATAAACAAGTTCACATTCGATTCCTCTGCCTCTCCTAAATAGGATGCCACTCCGGCAAATTCCAAACCGTCAATTAATTCTGCTTCTTTAATGCCCATCACATCCATGGACATGGTACAAACAATCATTTTCACACCCATCATCTGGGCACTTTCAATTAACTCTGGAAGGGTATTTACATTCTTTTTTTTCATGATGTCTTTCATCATGAGTGCTCCCATTCCACCAAAGTTCATTTTAGATAGTCCTAGCTTTTCAGCTCCCCTTGGCATCATCCACCCAAACATCTTTTCCATAAAATCTTTTTTAACCTTGATCTTTTTTGCTTTACGAAGAACATTAATTCCCCAAAAGGTAAAAAACATAGTAACCTCACTGCCCATGGCGGCCGCACCATTGGCTATTATTAAACCCGCCATGACTTTATCAAGATCACCACTGAACATGACTATTGTTTTTTTATCACTCATTAGTTTTTTCCCCTTATTTCTTTTGTATTTTTACTTGGATCTCTGTTTCAGTTTCATTAAGCTCCTTAAGTTCATTACCCGTCTTCTTGCACCAAGCTTGAATATCTTTGATAAAGCCCCTATCTGTGACCTTCACATTAATAATATCGCCTGACTGTGCTTCCTTGGCTGTCTTAAATACCTGCACAATTGGTCCCGGACATTGAAGCCCTTTACAATTTAAATTAAAATCTGCCATAATTTTATTCCTCCTCTTATTTATACTAGTTCATAAGGATATGAACTGATACCGCCTTCGAGTATTCTTACATTCTGAAAACCTAATTTCTTCAGTTTTAGATACGATAAGTAGGCAATCTTACCCACCTTACATATCAAAACAATTTCTTCATTATTTTTTAATTCATCAGCTCTGCAAATTAATTCCTCTGAAGGAATATGAATTGCTCCAGGAATTGTTCTTATTAAATATGAAGCTTCATCTCTTATATCCACAACCAGCAGTTCGTCCAGTCTTTTCTTTAGTTCAAAGGAATTTATTCCATTCATTCGTCCCGCAAGCTTATTAAGCAATGCATTTGAGGCCAGAATGGTTGAGGCCATCGCCATAGAGAATGGTGGTGCATAAGCCAAATCAAGATTTTCTAAATCTTCAACCTTAGCACCAAAAGTAATCGCCGTGGCAATCACATCAATCGGCTTGTCCACTACACCCTCTCCCACAACCTGAGCACCTAATATTTTATGTGTATTTTTATCGGCTATCAGCTTTGTGATAATTTGTCTGTAGCCAGGATAATAATGGGCTTTATCATTTGCAGGAACTATAACTGTTTCCACTTCAAAGCCTTGTTTTATTGCCTCTCTCTCAGACAATCCAGTCTTGCCGGCGTTTAATTTGAACAGCTTCACGATTGTGGTTCCTAGAACTCCCTTTAGCCCATTTTTTTGGTCACCGGTCATACTTAAACCGGCAATTCTTCCCATCTTATTAGCAGTAGAACCCATGGGATACCATGCGGGTTTTCCAGTTATAAGATTCACATTCTCCGCACAATCTCCTACGGCATAAATACCTTCAATGCTAGTTTCCATAAAGTTATTCACTTTGATAGCATTAGTTACCCCTAGCTCAATTCCTATTTCTTCAGCCAATTTTGTATTTGGTTTTACACCCACCGACATGATTACCAAGTCTGCTTCTATCTCTCTCTGATCTGTGATTATTTTTTTTACTCTGCCCTCTTCCCCTTTTATGGAAATTACTTTTTCACAAGTGTATATGTTTACGCCTTGATCACTCATATAGTTTTGAGCGTAAAGAGCAATTTCCTCATCAAAGGACGGAAGTATATGATGAGCAAATTCTACAATTGAAACTTCAATATTTTTTCCATGGAGATTTTCCGCAACCTCCAGTCCAATAAATCCTCCCCCCACTACTACAGCCTTACTTACAGCACCCTTATCAATCAAACTGCGGATGTTTATGGCATCGTTTACAGTCCTAACTGTATGCACTCCTTGAAGGTCTGCACCTTCTATCTGTGGAATAAACGGAGTTGCTCCTGTTGCCAAAACCAACTTGTCATAACTATATTTTTTTACATTTCCCTCTAGTATATCCATTGCAAGGACGTATTTTTCCTTCGAGTGAATGCTCATGGCTTCTAGCTTCGTATATACATCAATATCCGTGATTTGCTTAAATTCTTGAGGAGTCTTGACTACCAGTTCTTTTTCCTCTTCAATGACTCCACCTATAAAATATGGTAGTCCACATCCGGCATAAGAAATATGCTCGTCCTTAGTTATGACAACTATTTCAGCATCTGCATTCTCTCTTTTGATTTTTGCCGCAGTCTTTGTTCCCGCTGCCACAGCTCCAATCACTAAAATTTTTTCCTTCAATTTAATTCACTCTCCCGTCATTTCCCCCTCCCCCTGCATAGGGGATTATAATTATATATTAGACCATAGTTAATAAAAAGTCAATAATGATATTGATATAAAGAAAACTTAGTTCAGATGGAGTTTTTATTCCACCTGAACTCTAGTTGCACTTATTTCGAAGCTTGGCGCTAAGATAAATACCTGTAATAAAACTTCATATGGTCAAATATATTATTATTACAATGCAAGGTTGTGAGGTGATATAATATGTTAAGAATTATTGTGTTCAAAAGACGAACCCTGTTCATCTCTTTAGTCCTATTAGCTGCAATAGCATTAGGCATATTTCTCTTAATGGCAATGACAGGATCTGATGAAACCTTTTCAGAAACCATGGAATATGCTTATAAGAAAATTTCATTTGATCAAGCAAAGGTACTTATGGAAAAAAATCCTGATTTAATCATCTTTGATGTGCGATCAGAAAAAGATTATGAAGAAGGTCATCTTCCCAATGCTTTGCTTATTAGTCAAAGCGAACTACAAAAGACTATGGAGTATTATGAAAAGGATAATATCTATATGCTCTATGGCAGCAGCAACAGAAAAACAGAGAAGGTCGCTGACACCATGGCAAGCAACGGATTTCAAAGAGTATATATGTTAAATGATGATTATGAGAATTGGCCTCATGAAGTTGAATAAGATCAGAGCAAAATTTGCTCTGATCTTATTCATTGACAGTGTTAAGAGACAGTGTAATAAATTTTGTGTACTCTCTTCCGCTTATTTGGGAGGAGGAGTAGTTTGTTGAGGCATAACTATATTTCCTGTTTTGGCATCAATGTGCAATGTCCAGTAACCATAGTCGCCTTTTTTAGGAGCCCTATCCTCCAGCGGATGCCAATATACAAAGCCTGTTTTGCCTTCATAGGGTTGTTCGCTCAGTACAAATCGACCAGGTATACCATAAATGTAATAGGTTGCCTCCTCATTTTCGTTTTCTGTGATACCAAATATATAATGTTGGTATTTGTATATTAAATCTGTACATCCTGTCATTTGGTTCAGGTTATTGTAATAATAGAGCATATTTGCAATGTATCCATAAAATGGCAAGAAATTTCTGAAAATCGTTTGTTGGCTACAGTCTATTTTCCACCATTTGCAGTCCTTGAGATTCTTTTCAAAAGGATCTACTTCATGATAATATTTCAGTATATTTTTAACATATCCGCAGACCATTCTAAAGTAGTGTTGATAATACTTATTGTTGCTTGAGTTGTCATAGGATTCCATTCTTGATGCTTCTGTTTTATCATATTGCGATTCTTTTCCCTCATTAAATCCAGTTTCTTCTTCTAGTTCCATGTCATCACTTAATATATCTTCCGTTACATCTTCAGTGATATAATCGACTAACTCATCCCAATTATCTTCAATACTTTCCGCAACCCTTTGAATTTCTTTTTCAACCTCTATGTCTTTTTCAATTTCTATTTCTTTTTCAACCTCTATTTCTTTTTCAATCTCTATTTCTTTTTCAATCTCTATTTCTTTTTCAATCTCTATTTCTTTTTCAATCTCTATGTCTTTTTCAACCTCTATGTCTTTTTCAACCTCTATGTCTTTTTCAACCTCTATGTCTTTTTCAACCTCTATGTCTTTTTCAACCTCTATGTCTTTTTGAACCTCTATGTCTTTTTCAACCTCTATGTCTTTTTCAACCTCTATGTCTTTTTCAACCTCTATGTCTTTTTCAACCTCTATGTCTTTTTCAATTTCTATTTCTTTCTTAATCTCTATTTCTTTTTCAATCTCTATTTCTTTTTCATATCTTTCTACGATTTCTTTTGATAATTCTTGTATAGCTGCATCCTCTAAAGATGCCTCTTTTTCTGCAGCCTCAAGAATTTCTTCTGAATATATCTTTTTAGCTGAAAGATCAGTTATTATTTTTTCGGCTGCTACATATCTATTCTTTAGCACACTTCTCCATTCAACTATTTCCTTGCGAATAAATCCAACCAATGGAGCCTGAACGACATTTCCTCTGTTATATTCATTTTGGGGCTCTGCTACTACTGCTATGACATTGAAGGAATTTATTGTATTGCCCTTACCATCTACATTATCAGGGTCGAACTTCCACCTTAATTCACCTTTACCTGTATCATCAATGTCAAAGCTACCATAGTCAATAAGTAGTTTTTTGCCTTCTTTGTTTCCTATAAGCATCCCCCGATATGCAAATTCTTTATTGCTAAAATTCTTTAGATTTTGAACATAGTGACTCAATACACCATTTCCATTGGTGATCTCTATTTTTGCGTATCCTTTTGGATTTTTGTCTGCTTTATTATCGAATCCATCATCTGCATAATCCTGCATTATAAAGTATCTACGATATCTATTATGATCCATGGATACTCCCCCTCCCAAATTTATTCACTTAATATTAATATATGTGAGAAATTCATAATAGTTTACTTTTTAATGCAAATTGTTCCAAAAAAGAAAAAAGCGATCTTTTCGCTTTTATAGATGTTCCGTTCATTTATTAAATATCAAATAAGCTTTTGCTTTAAAAATCCATCTGCAAGGAGTGCATATTCCTCCAAATTTAAGGTCTCACCCCTTCGTTCCTCTTTTATGCCATATTTTTGCAATACCTCTTTAATCATATCTTTGTCAAATCCAAGATTGCTATTTGCCAAGGCATTCAAAAGGGTTTTTCTTCTCTTTCCAAAGGCTGCCCTTATTATGTTAAAAAGCAGTTTTTCATCTTTCACATACACTCTAGGATTTTTTAAGATTTCTAGCTTAATAACCGTTGACTCCACATTTGGTTGCGGAATAAATACTGTTTTTGGTACCATAGTTATAATCTTAGGTTCACAATAATATTGAACAGCCAACGATAGAGATCCATAATCCTTCGTGCCAGGTCTCGCCTGCATTCGATCAGCTACCTCTTTTTGAATCATTACCACCATATTGTTTACAGGTAGTTTTTCTTCCAAAAACTTCATGATAATTGGCGTAGTCACATAATAAGGCAAATTTGCGATAACCTTAATCGGTCTGTGAGGGCTTTGTTCTTCAATTAATTGACTGATATCTATTTTGAGTATATCTCCATTAATAACCTCTATATTATTATATTCACTTAAGGTTTTATCTAAAATTGGCAAAAGAGTTTTATCTATTTCAACTGCCACAACTTTCTTAGCTCGTTCCGCTAAAGCTTGGGTCAGAGTTCCAATACCAGGTCCAATTTCAAATACAACATCCTCTTTGGTGATTTCTGCCCCATCAACTATTTTATGTAAGATGTTTTCATCCACCAAAAAATTCTGTCCCAAACTTTTCGTGAATTTAAACCCATATTTACTCACTATTTCTTTAATTACTCTTGGCGAAGTTAATCTTTCCATAATATCTCCCATTTATCTTAAATTTTTCCCAGTGCATTCTGGAATTCTTCTCTTGTGACACCATAGTTATTCAGTCTGATCAAAAACTGTTTGGAGTTGGCATATCCTATTCCAAGAAGCCTTCCCAATCTATCTCGCCTGTCACTTGACCCATCCATTCCTACGAGGTCATTTTTTAATAGATCCGATTTTTCGAACGTATTTCTCTGCAGCAAATCCTCTGTCCTCACCTTTTCTAAGGCAATTCTTATATTGTTTGCAGACGCATTTTCAATACCTACATCTCCATTTTTAGTGGCTTCTTCTCTTGGAAGGAAAGCATGTTTGCAACCTTTAACTCTATCTGCAATTTTTTTGCGTATCCTTTCTCCTGCATGATCCGGATCGGTGAATACTATGACACCTTTTCTCTCTTGAGCAAATTTTATTCTTCTTATCATTTCTTCAGTAATTCTATAACCATTGGTGATAATTATCTCTGCATCCACTGCTCGTTTTATAGCAATTGCATCATCTCTTCCTTCAACCACAATAACCTCTTTTATCATATTTGCCTCCATCCTGCCCTAGCGAATTCTTTATCTCAGCGGCGTTACTAATACTCCCGCTTCTATAAGCGGGAGATAAGTGCCGCCAAGCTTCGAAATAAGTGCAACTAGAGTTCAGGTGGAGTAAAAACTCCATCTGAACTAAGTTTTCTTTATCTCAAAACAATTAGGACAGGGAAACCTCCCTGCCCTATCCATTACTAGTCTAAAATATATACCTCAACAGGTCTTCTGCCGTGTCTCCTAACATCTTTAGGATCTTCCATAAAAAGATCAATTTTATTGCCTTTGATAGCTCCGCCAGTGTCTTCTGCAATCGCAAACCCATAGTCCTCAGAGCCATCTAGAGCTTTAATATACAGCTCGGTTCCTAATGGAATTACTCTAGGGTCAACAGCTACTACTCCAGGTCTTACAGTTGTGCCTGATCTAGTAATGCGATAATGTTTATCTCCAGGATTTTTGCCCGTACTTGCAAAGGTTGCATCATAGGCAGTTGATATCATTTTTATGACTTTTCCAACTCTTAAGTTGCCCCTTGAAGTCGCAAGATACTGTGCCGTTCCTTGTTCAACAATTTCATTTTGTGCTTGCTCTAGTATTTCCTCTCCAACCTTTTCCCTGCTAATTTCTTTTCCATCCTCAAACACAATTTTGTATTGTACTGCCTTCTTCCCTTCTTTTCCTGGTTGTAAAACCTTGAGCTTTCCCTTATCTAGTTCAGCAGTATATTTAATGATTTTTTCAAAGGGAATCGCAGTTTCCTCTGTTACTAATTCATGTTTCATTCTTTTAATTGTTATTGTGTCGTTACGTCCTACTTTGCCATCAATGGCCGGCTCAATAACATCGTCAGAATCAAAGGTCACTTCATGTTCTCGCAGTACCTCTGAAACCGTTGAAAATGCAGTCATGACTTCCATTTTTTCTCCATCTGCCTGAACGGTTATTGGAAAAGCCCTTTCAATTACAATCTTCATTCCATCTTCAATCTTCTCATCCATTTCCATCGACAATCTATCATGTTCATGAAGCTCAATATTTCCTTTTGCAAGTACATCTTCCACATTAAAGACAATTCCCTTTATATATGTTTCTTTTCCATCATCTCGAATTAGAACCTCTTTCGTTAATGCATTACCTATAGATAATATTCCTACAAGCAACACAATTCCCAGAATAGCAAGATTTTTTTTCATTATAGCAAAAATCTTGTCTTTCTTAAAACTTGTTTTCATAGGTTTTAACCTCCTTTTTTTATTACGTCCGGATTCTATTATTACTATATCTCTCCTGACGCACATAATTATTATGGATTGAAGTATTTAGATAGTCTTATGTATTTTATAGAATAAAGTTGTATTTGTCAAATTTTATGAGTTTCAGCGGCTGCCTTTAGGTGTTTATAGGTTGGATTTTAGATTGTAATGAGCTATTTGTAGTAGTATAGGCCACAAGATTTTTTTTTATACCTTTTTATGATAACAACAATGCAATTATATCATATTTTAGTTTCATGTAGGAAGTCTTAATTTCTTTTTCCCCTTTTCGTCATATTCCCCGGGAAATTTTCATGATTTGACTTCAAAATCATTTTTCACCTTTCTTCACCAGAAATTCTATGGTTTATTTATTATGTTTATGCTTTTTTCTTGACTTTGTTATGGCGAATATTAGGCAATGAATAAAACCAGCTTTGTATCCTCAAAAAAACAAAGATAACCGATCCAATGAATGTTACTAACCACACAAGGATCGGTTATCTGATAACTTCTAGTCCACCAAAGCATTTTACTTCTTCTACTATCGAAAACATTCCTTTCATTCTAGTCTTAATCAACTAATCTTAATCAACTAATCTTAATCAACTAATCTTAATCAACTAACCTTAATCAACTAACCTTAATCAACTAACATTAATAAACTAACCTTAATAAACTTTCTAGTTTCCTAACTTAATCAATTTCTATGATTCTTTACAAACTTCCTAATCCCGAATCCATTACCCAAGCATCTTTATCAAATTTCTTTTTAAAAAATTAACTCCTTCAATGGTGGACTAGAGTCTGTTAAGAAGAAACTTCTCTTCTTATTTATTAGTTTACCATAACTCTTTTGAAAAAGAAAGTGTTTTTTCTGAATTTTCAATAATTATTTTTAAAATCTCTCACATGCCTTGCTAAAACTAAAATGACTCCTCCAAATCATAGCAGGAGTCACTTTCTTATATCATTTTATTCCAAAAAATTTTTTGGCGTTCTCAGTAGTTTTTAAAACTACTTCATCAAAGTCTATCTTTTTGATCTCAGCAATTTTTTCTGCCACTTGTATTATATATGCTGGTTCATTTCTTTTTCCCCTATTAGGTATAGGTGTTAGATAAGGTGAGTCCGTTTCTATAAAGATACTCTCCAATGGTATACCTTTTACTACCTCTACGATTTTTCTTGCATTGCTATAGGTAACCGGACCTGCGATGGAGATATATGCCCCCAATCTTATATACTGCTTAGCCAACTCTTCGCTGCCTGAATAGCAGTGCATGACAACCCCTGCTTGGAAAGCTTTTTCTTCCTTCAGTATTTTAAGAGTTTCATCATTCGCATCCCTGTCATGAACAATAATTGGCAAGTTTACCCTATGTGCCAGTTGTATCTGCTTGCGAAACCACTCTCTTTGACAGTCTCTCGGAGAGTGGTCATAATAAAAATCTAGCCCTATTTCACCTATTGCCATGACCTTAGGCTTTTTTGCTAAGCTTTCAAGAAGTTCTAAGGTAACATCATCCATTTCCTTCACGTCATGCGGATGAACGCCGACAGCGGCATAGACAATATCATATTTCTGCGATATTTCTATGGCTCTAACTGATGTTTTAAGGTTAGCACCTGGATTCATGATATATTTTATATTATTTTTTTTAGCATTGTTAATAATTTGGTCTCTGTCTTTATCAAATCTCCCATCATCCAGATGGGCATGCGAATCAAAAAGCATCCCTTTTCCTCCTGTTCTTAGCTTATGTTGGCACCAGTTCCAATATCTGCCGACAGAAGCACTAATTTATCACCCAGCTCTGCCGTCAACAACATTCCGTTGGATTCTATGCCTCTTAGAATTACAGGTTTAAGATTGGCAACCACCAATACCTTTCTTCCAATTAAGTCCTTAGGCTCAAAGTGCTTAGCTATGCCAGATACAACCTGTCTTGTTTCAGGTCCGATTTTAACCTTAAATACCAACAATTTGTCGGCTTTAGGATGCTTCTCACACGCGAGTACTTCACCTACCTTTATGTCCACCTTAGCAAAATCATCTATGGAGATTTCAGGCTTAAGCTCAAGTTTTTCTTCCTTTGGAAGCAAAGTGGCTTCTAAATCCTCCAATTCCTTTGCAACGTCAATTCTTGGAAACATTGGATCCTGTTTTTGAACCTTTACCCCACTAGGCAATTTTCCAAAGATAAAAGTATCCTCCCATTGTGTGCCCTCGCCATGGTCTATGCCTAGTTGTTTCCATATTTTCCCGGTTGTTGTATGCATAAAGGGTTGTATCAGAACCGAAATAATTCTAATGGAGTCAGATAGATTATATAGGACTGTATCTAATCTGTCCTTATTTGCCGTGTCTCTAGCCAATACCCAGGGAGCTGTTTCGTCGATATATTTATTTGTTCTTCGTACCAGCTTCCATATTTCCTCTAGTGCGTTGCTATAATCAAGCTTATTCATTCGTTCCTCAAGCTTTGTTGATATGTTGATGGCAATTCCTTTTAAATCCTCATCAAATTCTCCCTCTTGTTTCGGTTTAGGGATTATTCCTCCATTATATTTATCTATCATGGCTATGGTTCGACTCACTAAGTTTCCTAAGTCATTGGCTAAATCAGAATTTATGCGATTTAACAAAACTTCATTGGTGAATACGCCGTCTTGTCCAAAGGAATATTCTCTCAACAGAAAATACTTCAGGGCATCTACACCATATCTTTCTGCCAATACTACAGGATCAACCACATTACCTTTGGATTTTGACATTTTACCGCCTTCTAAAAGTATCCACCCATGTCCAAACACCTTCTTAGGAACAGGCTCTCCTAAAGCCAGCAGCATGGCAGGCCAAATGATGGTATGAAAACGCACTATTTCCTTCCCTACCAAATGCACATCAGCAGGCCAATATTTTTTATAATCTCCCTCCACGTCCTCAGGAAATCCAAGAGCTGTAGCATAATTTGAAAGGGCATCTAACCATACATAGATAACATGTTTTTCATCTATCGGAACCGGTATTCCCCAATCGAAGCTAGTCCTTGATATGCATAGATCTTCCAGACCTGGTCTTAGAAAATTATTCACCATTTCATTTTTTCTGGAAACTGGCTCTAAAAATTCAGGGTTTTCTTCGAAAAGTTTTAAAAGTTCACCTTGATATTTTGAAAGCCTAAAGAAATAAGCTTCTTCCTTTGTCATCTCCACAGATCTTGAACAATCAGGGCACTTCCCCTCAACTATCTGGCTCTCTGTCCAAAATGCCTCGCAGGGAGTACAGTACCAGCCCTTGTATTCTCCCTTATAGATATCTCCCTTGTCATATAGTTTTTGAAAGATCTTCTGTACTCTTCTTTTATGATAATCATCCGTTGTTCTGATAAATATATCATAGGAGATTTCGAGGGTTTCCCACAGTTTCTTTATACCTACAACGATTTCATCAATATATTCCTTTGGTTGCATTCCCTTTTCTTGCGCAGCCATCTGTAGCTTTTGTCCATGCTCATCAGTACCGGTTAGAAATTTTACATCATACCCGGTTAGACGCTTAAATCTTGCCATGGCATCGGCAGCTACCGTAGTATAGGTATGTCCAATGTGAAGCTTCGAACTTGGATAATAAATAGGTGTTGTAATGTAATAGGTTCCTTTACTCATAATTTTTTCCTCCTTGTTAATCTCCTTATTAAATTTTTTCAATTAATGCTTTGAAGTATACCACATTCAAAAACAAAAAAAAAGAAGTGATCTCTCACTTCTTCTCTAATTAGTCTGCTGAATAAGGTAATAATGCTATTATTCTTGATCTTTTAATAGCTTGTGTTAAAGTTCTCTGGTGCGTAGCACAAGTACCTGTAATTCTTCTTGGTAACATTTTGCCTCGCTCAGTGATATATTTTCCAAGTTTTCTAATGTCTTTATAATCTATATGTTTTGCTTTGTCAGCACAAAAGTTACAAACTCTTTTTTTACGACCACGTCTTTTCTTGTTGATCATCATTTCTTATTATCCCTCCTTCTTTTAGAATGGAATATCTGGGTCATCTTCATCGATGGCTCGAAAACCCTCTGGATCTGCATAGGATGATGCACGGTTAGCTGCACCTTCGTCATTTTTGTTACGCTTATCAAGAAACTGAACAACATTAGCGACCACTTCAACAGAATATCTTTTTTCACCACTTTGGGTTTCATAGTTATTTGTTTGCAGTCGACCTTGAACAGCAACCAAACTACCTTTAGCTAAGTAATTAGCGCAGTTTTCACCTAATTTGTCCCATACTACTATTCTAAAAAAATCCGCTTCCTTATCTTTTCCAAATCCTCTGTCTACCGCTATTGTAAAAGTGGCAACGGCCTTTCCACTGCCTGCTGTAAATCGAAGTTCAGGGTCTCTTGCCAATCTACCAATTAATATTACTTGATTCATAAATACACCACCTACTTATATTTATTTTCCATCAAGATTTATTATAAGATGTCTGATTACGTCATCAGAAATTCTAAAATTTCTGTCTAACTCTTTCGGCACATCAACGCCAGCCTTGAATTTCATCAAAACATAGTAACCATCATTCAATTTGTCAATTTCATAGGCCAACTTTCTGTTGCCCCACTCATCTAAGCTTTCTATTTCTCCATCAGCTTGTACAATTGACTTGAATTTTTCGATTAATATATTTCTTTTTTCTTCTTCAAGGTTTGGTTTAAATATGAACATTACTTCATATCTTCTCATTATTTCCCACCTCCCTATGGACTAATTCGGTCCTGCTTCTTAACAGGACAGAGAGAGTATCATCTCACATCTTAGTATTATAGCAGGTATGCAAAAAATATTCAAGCACAAAATTTAAGTGCCACCTGATGGGTTTTCGACAGTTGCCAACTAAATGCATTAATATCCTGTATTTAGCGTCTTCTACAGCCTTCTCTTCGTCGTATATCAGCTGTTTTCCAGACTCTTTATATATCTCTCCGGTCTTTTTATCGAAGGTGGTTTTTTTAATGTATATAGCCTCACCATGTACGGTGCTCTTGTTGTGCTTCTTGGGATTGGCTATTATGTCAAGTGCTTTTTTTATGATTTCCTCTCGTTCAATTCGTACCTTTTTCTCATATTTTTAACTCCAAAAAACCACTTGTTTTTCGTCTATCAACATACTTTTTTGAGAACCGTTTTTCATAGTCACCTGGATTTCCCGGACTTCAATACGAGACTTAATCTTGTAGTCATAGCCTTCCTTTAGAGTTTTACCAACCTATTTTTGATATATTACTATGCTTCCATATGGCTGTAATATTTTTGGTTTTTACTTTTGGGATATTCAGGTATGGTCATTTTTAACTCACCACTTTTTAACAGAGGATTGATAAATTGCTTTGTCACATAATAAATGGTAGTTTTGCCAAGAAAGTCTCCTATTTCTTTTCTGCTTCTTGGCTGTTTGCAGAATCCCAAAATTGCTATTTTACTCGGCTCTATTTCAAGCTTATCTGGGTTATCGTAAGCATTATAAAACGTAACTACAAACTCATTTCTTGAATTAAGAAACTTTGCTTCTGTAAGTCCAGCTTCCTTTAGTTCCCTCTGGATTGTAGGGATACCCGAATAGCGATTTTCCGTTATCTTTAATGTTTCCAAAGCTCTTGCTAAAAGTGGATTTCGTGTATCTGGTTGAATCTTTCCTAATTTATCAATTGTTAATCGTCCATATAAACCACCCGGATTTTTAATTTCTATTCGATCTTTATACATAACAATTTCAATCGGCATGGATTGTGTATGAATACTATAATCTCTATGAACTAATGCATTTAACACAGCCTCTCTGAGCGCTACGATAGGATACTCGAGCTTATCAATACGCTTGCCTGTATTTGGATCAATAACAGTTTTTATACGCATATTTTTCTGCAAAAACTTTATGCTGTCCTCTAAAATTTCGAAAATTGTTCCTTCAATTCTTCTGTTATCAATAAATCTTGAACCATCTAATGAAATATCTCCCTTTTCATATCCCGGTACAACCATTGCATTTATAGTATATTGTGGATACAACATTTGCGGATAAATTGAGAACAACAAGATACAGACCAATGTTGGTTTGCCATCTACAACCATATTTAAAAACTGCCTGATTTGATCATCTGATAGTTTTGATAGCTTCGGATTATTTTCCTTGATAATTTCAAGATATTTCTCCAATTGTATGATATCAACAGTGTCCATAGCTGCTTTTTCGTTGATTCGAACATCATCTTCATACTTTTTCCTGTAGGCTTCATAACTATAAATTTCATATTCACTCATGGGCTCGTCTGAATCACCCGAACGTATATAAGAACCTTTTACTCTTCCTACGCCACCATAGTAACAGGGTCTTTCAGAAATATCAATACCTGGAATTTCAGCTGATACTACATTGACACCATAAAGCTGCACAATTGTAAACATCGGTCTTACAACAGGGATCATTTGCTTACATTGTTCATTGACTTTGTTCATAAGATCTTGAGCATCGTAAACACCTACTATCTTATAATTTTCTTTCTCATCTAAACCGAATATAATGATGCCCCCTGAATCCTGATTTGAAAAAGCAGATAATGTGTCATATAGTTTTTTTGGA
>Ga0208100_100286_pt1 | contig 20373 bp, 17 predicted proteins | sample SubbioR11_8A_Aug_FD_184817 | JGI IMG/M metagenome (GOLD analysis project Ga0208100, IMG submission 184817) | Serpentinite rock and fluid subsurface biosphere microbial communities from McLaughlin Reserve, California, USA - CR11_8A_Aug (SPAdes) | ecosystem: Environmental > Terrestrial > Deep... | reverse complement strand
GTCTCAGGCATGCACACAGGGGACTGCTGGGTTGATTTCTCAAAGCCAGTTGCCCGAGATTTTTCGGTATGACCCGTTTTTGGCGGTGACAGGCGCAGCGCTGCCTCGCAACGTTGGCAAAACCACTGTTAACCGCTGTTGCCACCCTACCAACTGACGCGCTGATCGACCTCGAAGTCCGGGGCCGGTTGGGTCGCTTCATCCCAGTCTGGGGCTGGCTCCACGCCCTCTGCGGCTTGCGCGTCGCACTCGTCCCACAGTGGCGGCCCGCGTGCCGGGGTGATGTGCGGCGGCTCCGTCTCCACCCCGATGTGCTCCAGTATTTGGCGGATATCGGCACTGTGTGTGATGAAGGCGATGATGTGCATTTGCCCGCCGCAGATGGGGCACAGCAGCGGGAACACCTCGTAGATACGGGCCATCAGCACCGCCCACAAATAGTGCGCCGGGCGCTTGGGTGGCACCGGCTGGGCGGGCTCGGTCTGGGTTGGCAGTGGGCTTCTTACCCCAAGTGCGCCCTCGCCTGCAGCCGTGCTGGCTGGCTCGGCTTGCACCTGCGCCGGTTTCACCGCTGCATCACGCGCCAGCGCCGTGACGGCAGGCCTCAAGGGTGAGTTCGGTGCCAGCACGCCAAAGTAGCGGTGGCGGTGCGTGCGCGGCGGGGGCACCAGCTTGGCGATACGTTCAATCAGCTCCAGCGGGGTGAGGGTGATCTCATCGGCCTTTACGCCGCGCTTGTTGTGAGGCAGGCTGCCGGGCTCGCTGTGCTGCTTGGCGCAGCGGTAGACCAGCTCGCTGCCCGCTTTGCGCAGCCGCTCCATGGCAAACGGCGGGCGGGCGCAGTAGCGCAGCAGCCGCTCCAGCCCGGCGCGGTCGTGCGCCGCTATGCACACGCTGGTGTCCGCCGAAAACCCGCTGTGCTTGTAGCCCAGCATCTCTTGGGCCTCGAAACTCTCCAGCAGGCCCCGTCCGACAAAGGCGCGCAGGATGCGTTTGCGTAAGCTGGCCTGCACCTGACCCACGGCATCCGCAGTCACGCCGGTGGCGGGGTGGAAGATGATGCGCGATGGTGAGCTTTGAGAAGCTGCATCAGCAGCATCGACCTCCTCGCCCGCCACTTCCTCAAACACGCCATCGACTGCGCAGACATGGAAGTGCACATGCGCATCCGTGAGGCCGAGCCTTTCGGCGGCCCCCGTCGCGACGAGCGGGATCGCCTGGATGCCCTTCACCGCCGAGCGCGGAAAGACCGGCGTCTCGACGTCGCCGCGCACCAACACGCGCCCGCCCTGCGCATCGACGACGCAGACGTCGACGCGATGGCGCGATTCGACGAGCGGCCCGCGGGTGATCTCGACGGTGACGGGATCGGACATGGTTCTTCTCGACGCTCCGGTATGGAGCCCCGGTTACACCGATCCGCGCCGCACGTCACCCCGGCGCGCGCGCCATCAGGATCGGCACGATCGAGGCGAGCAGCATCAGGCCGAGCACGATGTTGAAGGCACGCATGCGGGCGGGCGTGTGGAGGAAGCGGGCGATGAAGCTCCCGAACGACGCCCAGGTCACGCTCGAGCCGAGCCCGACCAGCGTGAACACGGCGACGATCGCCGCGACCTCGAATCCGAAGCCGGTGGTGGTCGTGTAGGCCGCGATGGCGCCCGTCGCCATCACCCAGGCCTTGGGGTTCACCCATTGGAACAGCGCCGCCTCGACGAAGCCGATGGGCTTGCCGACATTGCCCTCCTCCATCGAGCCGCCCGCCATCACGAGCTTCCACGTGAGGTAGAGGAGATAGGCCGCGCCGACGTAGTTGAGCGCGTAGTGCAGCCAGGGCAGGGCCTGGAACACGGCGCCGAGGAAGATCGCGATGATCGCGATCATCACGGGAAAGCCGAAGGCCACGCCCATGATGTGCCGCCAGGTGCGCGAGAGCCCGAACTTGGCGCCCGACGTGACGAGGAGCAGGTTGTTGGGTCCCGGTGAGAAGCTCGTCGAGATCGCGAAGAGAACGATCGCGAGGAGCCAGGCGCTCGTCGCCATGTGAGGTCGTCCGTCAAGTGCCGTGAGCGGAGACGGGGGCGGCCGGCACGTGCCAGCCCCCGTCGTGGTAATCGTACCCGCCGAGCTCGTTGTCGCCGATCGAGGGGTCGCGCGGAGAGGCGTAGTACACCCGAACCTCGACGATTCGCCCCTGCTCGTCGAAGGCGAAGACGTCGACGCCGCGGAAATACACGCCGTCCTTCGGCTTGACCGCGGTCCATTCGGCGATCGCGGTGCGGGCCGCATCGTCCGCGTAGACCCGATCGGCGATCCAATAGGCGCCGGTCCTGGCCGCGTCCTCGCGCCAGCGGGCGAAGAGGCTCTCCACGTCGTGGAAGGGGCCGAACATGCCCTTGGGGAGGTAATGGCCCGCATCGGGCGCGAAGAGGCCGAAAAAGAGGTCCCGGTCGCCGCTGTTGCAGGCCTCGAAATAGCGGGCGACGGCGCTCGCGAGAGGCGATGCGCTCGGGCTCGGAACCGCGCTCGTGCTCATGCCGCGAGCCTCCGGGCCTGCGGGCGCAGCTTCTCGCCGAGCGCGCCTTCGTCGAGGCTGAAGGCGATCGTCGGCGCGCGTCCGACGAGATCGTGGAAGAGGCTGCCACGCAGGATCTCGGGCACGCCGAAGCGGATCTCGCCCGGGCCCGGTGCGGGCAGGTAGCGGCGCACCATCGCCTCGGCCGCCTCGAGGTAATCCGCGTCCGGGAGCCGCTCCAGCGCCTCGACCTCGGCGGCGAAGCGTGCGCCCGCAGCCTCGACGGCGAGGAGATCGACATCGAGCCGCCCCGTCGAGGACACGCCGATCGCCCCCGCCTCGGCGAGATAGGCGAGGAGGAGGAGACCGGTGCCGGAATCGAAATTGCGCGACCAGTCCGGCTCGCCCGGATAGCGCATCGTGCGGTCGAACAGGATGAACTCGGCCACCATCGCGCCATGAGGCACGCCGCCCGCCCGGCAGACGCGGAAGGATTGCAGATCGACCTTCAGCTCCTCCAGGAGGCCCGTGAACCAGCGCGTCTTCACGCCGATGTGCTCGTCGAAGGAGCGCGGGCCGCGATGGTGGAAGTAATCGTGCAGGTAGCCCCACACGCAGCGCGCCTCGTAGACGTCCCGCGCGTCGGCGCCGCGCGAGGCGACGAGCGCCTCAGGCCGCCCGACGCGGTCCCACGAGGGGATCGTGATCGTCTCGTAGATCGCCTTGAACTTGTTGAAGAAGAACAGCGCGTAGAGCTGCTTGTCGGGCACGTCGGGCGCGGCGATGTTCTCGGGAAAGAAAACGATGTTGTTGCCGCGCGTCAGGCCCGGCGAGCCGGCGATCAGATGCGCGGATTGGCAGATGTTCTTCGGGTGCGGGAAGCCCGCGTACAGGGCACGATAGGGCGCGTCCCCCGGCTCCTCGCGCAGCGCCAGGAAGCACTCGAACCGGTAGCCGACGCGCCCCCCGTTCGCCAGGCGCAAAGGGCCGAAGAAGAAGAACGGGCGCTCGTCTTCCGGCGCGCGAAGCGCGTCCCGCGAGCGCGAGAAATCAGGCCGGCCATCGGCGCCCCGCGCCAGCCAGTCTCGCGTATCGGCGACGAGCGCCTCTCCATACGTGCGCGCGCCGAGACCCTCCGCGATCCGCGCGGCCTCCTCGGCCAGAGCCGGCAGCGCGGCCCGCGCGGCCTCGCCCGCCGCGTCCGCGCGCAATCCGCCGTCGGGCTCCTGCGCCGCGCCGACGCGGGCGACGTCCTCGACGAGCCTCCCGATCATGCCGCCCTCCTCGCGAGAGCGCGATGCGCGTGGATGGTGAAGCCCATCGGCACCGGGCCGTGATCGACGAGGATCGCGAGCCCGTTCGCCTCCGCGGCAGGGCGAGTGGTGATGCAGCCGTCGACCTCTCCCGCCGCGCAGGAACGCGCCGCGGCGGCGTTGCTCGTCGCGAGCACGACCTCCACGCCCGCCGGCACCAGCGCGCGCGGCGCCGGATGCGAGGCGACGCGGGTCGGCCGCACGCCGGGCTCGCGCGCCGCGAGCAGCATCGGAAACGTATCGAAGAGGAACTGGTCGGCGAGCACCATGCGGTCGAGATAGGGAAAGACGAGGCCGTGGAGATCCGGATAGACCACGCAACCGAGCAGCGCGGAGCGCGGATCGTCCAGCACGCGGGCCATGCCCTCCTCGAGCGTGCGATGGAGGACGATCTCGACCGAGAGGCCCCGGCTCGCCGCGTAGTGCCGTGCGGCCGCTTCGCAATTGGTGCCGGTGGGTCCGAGCGTGTGAATGGCCGTCAGCTGCGCGAGTTCTGCGGGAGGGGACGACATGGTGCATCTCCTTTGTAATCATGGATTGCACCACAATGCCACGGTTGTTATCCTTGTCAATCTGCTGGTTGTTTAGGTCTGTTCATTCTATGAAAAGATGCGCGCCGAGGCAAGGCGCCTGCGAGGCACGTCGCGGCACACTCGCGCGAGCGCGACGTCGCGGGCCATTGCGGGGATAGGAAATCCAACCGCATGAGCGCAAGTATAGCACACGTTTGGGGGTGTCTCAGGCATGCACACAGGGGACTGCTGGGTTGATTTCTCAAAGCCAGTTGCCCGAGATTTTTCGGTATGACCCGTTTTTGGCGGTGACAGGCGCAGCGCTGCCTCGCAACGTTGGCAAAACCACTGTTAACCGCTGTTGCCACCCTACCAACTGACGCGCTGATCGACCTCGAAGTCCGGGGCCGGTTGGGTCGCTTCATCCCAGTCTGGGGCTGGCTCCACGCCCTCTGCGGCTTGCGCGTCGCACTCGTCCCACAGTGGCGGCCCGCGTGCCGGGGTGATGTGCGGCGGCTCCGTCTCCACCCCGATGTGCTCCAGTATTTGGCGGATATCGGCACTGTGTGTGATGAAGGCGATGATGTGCATTTGCCCGCCGCAGATGGGGCACAGCAGCGGGAACACCTCGTAGATACGGGCCATCAGCACCGCCCACAAATAGTGCGCCGGGCGCTTGGGTGGCACCGGCTGGGCGGGCTCGGTCTGGGTTGGCAGTGGGCTTCTTACCCCAAGTGCGCCCTCGCCTGCAGCCGTGCTGGCTGGCTCGGCTTGCACCTGCGCCGGTTTCACCGCTGCATCACGCGCCAGCGCCGTGACGGCAGGCCTCAAGGGTGAGTTCGGTGCCAGCACGCCAAAGTAGCGGTGGCGGTGCGTGCGCGGCGGGGGCACCAGCTTGGCGATACGTTCAATCAGCTCCAGCGGGGTGAGGGTGATCTCATCGGCCTTTACGCCGCGCTTGTTGTGAGGCAGGCTGCCGGGCTCGCTGTGCTGCTTGGCGCAGCGGTAGACCAGCTCGCTGCCCGCTTTGCGCAGCCGCTCCATGGCAAACGGCGGGCGGGCGCAGTAGCGCAGCAGCCGCTCCAGCCCGGCGCGGTCGTGCGCCGCTATGCACACGCTGGTGTCCGCCGAAAACCCGCTGTGCTTGTAGCCCAGCATCTCTTGGGCCTCGAAACTCTCCAGCAGGCCCCGTCCGACAAAGGCGCGCAGGATGCGTTTGCGTAAGCTGGCCTGCACCTGACCCACGGCATCCGCAGTCACGCCGGTGGCGGGGTGGAAGATGATGCGCGATGGTGAGCTTTGAGAAGCTGCATCAGCAGCATCGCCCTCCTCGCCCGCCACTTCCTCAAACACGCCATCGACTGCGCAGACATGGAAGTGCACATGCTCGTTCAGACTGGAGCCAAAGCGGTGGATGAAGGCGACTGCGCCTATGTGCAGTGCTGCCTTGTCCACATTGGCCGCACCAGGGCTGTTGGCTTGCAGCGTTTGCGCGATGACGCGTAGGAAGATGCGCAGCACCATGCCCAGCACCGGGCCCTCTCGCTGCATGTAGTACCGCAGCCGTTTGGGCACCGACAGCACCCACTGGCGCACCGGCAGGCGGGGAAACACATGGTCGGTGAGGTGTGCCGCCGTCTCAGCCATGCGCCGGGTGTTGCATGAGGGGCAGACACCCCTGCCTTTGCACGAGAAGGCGACTAGGAAGTCGTGTCCGCAGTCGTCGCAGCGGGCGCGGGCAAAGGCCAGGGCGGCCAGACCGTCGGCATCGAAGGGGTTGAGCATGCCCACCAGGGTGGTGCCCGGCTGCATCAGGGCCCGTTCTGCGGGCAGGGGCGCGCGCACTTTGAGGACCAGCTCGCTACCGTAAGCGCCCGCGGCGTCTACGGTCTGCGCCCCAGCGGCTTGGTAGGCCGCGTCGGTCGCGCTGGCCCGCAGCCCCGCCCCCGACTGCACCCGCACCTCGTGCCCTTGCCCCACCAGCTTCCTGGCCGTCTCTGGCGTCACCGCCACCCGACTCTCCCCCGCCATCACTTCGGCAGGTACTCCTATGCGCATGCTTGTCTCCGTGCTTCAAAAAAAGGCGCACCGGACCGGCCGGTGCGCCGACCCTGGCATCGCCCTGGATGGCGATGACAGCCTCAAGCGAGGGCGGGAGCCGGCTGTGCCAGCAACTCCTTCAGGTGTGCGTCCACCTGGGCGATCGCGTCGGCGTCGGTGCCGAACAGGGCCAGGTGGCCGTCGATGCTGGCGATGGGGCGGAACTCGCTGTTCGGGATCAGCTGCTGCTCGGCCTGGCAATCGGATGGCGGGAAGAACATGTCCGACGCGATCGGCATGACGTAGGTCTTGGCGCGGATGCGTCCCAGCGCGGCGGCCTTGTTGCCGCCGGTGTGCAGGCTGACGTCGCCGCGTTGCCATTTCCAGGCCATGCACAGCAGGTTGTTCGGGTCCATCGGGCCGAAGTAGCCGGTCATGAAGCCGTCGACGAAGGCCTGCATCGACTCGAAGCCCAGCACCCGGTGGCGCCCGCCGCGGAAGAACTCGGTGCTCCAGCCCATCACCGTCCAGAGCTTGGCGTGGCGTTTCAAACCCGCCGCCACGTCGGCCGGGGTGGCGTAGAGGCCGTCGCGGAAACCCGGGTCGGTGGTGATGGCCTCCACCAGCGTGTCGGTGAACAGGAAGTCGTGCTCGGTGTTGCAGGCGGTGCCGGCGATGGGCGCGGCGCGTTCCACCATGTCCGGGTAGCGCACGGCCCATTCGTAGGTCTGCTGGGCGCCCATGGAGCCGCCGGTGATCAGGGCCAGGCGCCGGATGCCGAAGTGTTCGGTCAGCAGGCGGTGCTGGGCGCGCACGTCGTCCCCGATGCGCACTCGCGGGAAGGCAGGGCCCGCCTGCGCGCCGGTGCTGTTGTGCGGCGACACCGACAGGCCGTTGCCGATCTGGTTGACGACGACGATGAAGTACTGGCTGGGGTCCAGCGCCCGGCCGGGGCCGATGTAGACCTGCTCCATGATCTTGCTGGTGCCCGAGTACCAGGTGGGTACCAGGATGGCGTTGTCCCTGGCCGCGTTGAGCTGGCCGTGCGTGGCCACGGCCAGCGTGCAGGGCTCCAGCACCCCGCCTTCGGCCAGCTCCAGGCGGCCGATGTCGATCAGCCGGAACGGGCCGTGGTTGTCTTGAGAATAGTAGGCGTTCATGCTTGTCTCCAGCGTGCTTCTGTGTAGGGAAAAGGGTGGCCCGGCCGGGCCACCCCGGCGTGGCGTCAACGCGCGGTGTAGCCGCCGTCGATCACCAGTTCGGCGCCGGTCACCCAGCGCGCCTGGTCGGATGCCAGGTAGACCACGCCCCAGGCGATGTCGTCCGGCGTGCCGGTCCCGCCCAGGGGGTGCAGGGCGATGGCCTCACCCAGGCCGTTGCCCCCGCCGGTGACGACGGCCACTTGTCCGGTGAGTCTGCTCATGGTGTCGTGCCCCCGTTTCAACGCATGTCGAAGCCGGGGTAGCCGGTGCGGGCCAGCTCGTCGCACTTGGCGTGGTAGTTGCCCACCCCGCCGATGTAGGACAGCAGGCGGCGCGGCTTGCCGTCCACGTTGGAGCCCATGTACCAGGAGTCGGTCTTGACCACCAGCGTCTTGGCGGCGGTTTCGTCGTGGTGTTCCACCCAGGCGTCTTCAAAGGCTTGGGTGGCTTCCACCACGGTCTTGCCCTGCTGACGGGCGTGGGCGATGCAGTCGCTGATCCAGTCCACCTGCTGCTGCAGGCAGGTGGTCATGTTGCACAGCGCGGCCGACGGCGCCAGGGGCGCGCCGGTGGTGAACAGGTTGGGGTAGCCGTGCACCTGCAGGCCCATGGCGGTGCGGATTTCCTTCGACCACTGGTCTTTGAGCGAGCGGCCGTCGCGGCCCCGGATGTCGATGCGGCTGAGCGCACCCGAGCTGGCGTCAAAGCCCACGGCCATCACGATGATGTCGACCTCGTGCACCTGGCCGTCGGCGGTCTGGATGCCTTCGGGCACGATGCGCTCGATCGGGGTCTGCTTGCAGTCCACCGTTTCCACATTGGGCTGCAGGTACACCTCCAGGTATTTGTTTTCCAGTGGCACGCGGTGGGTGCCGAAGCCGTAGTCGGTCGGGATCAACAGCTTGCACAGGTCGGGGTCGTGCTGCAGGCGCTCGCGCATCTTGCCGCGGACGAACTGCGACACCTCTTCGCTGACCTGTTCGTCGAAGAACATCTCGGGGAAGGACGCCAGCCACAGCGCCAGCGAGCCGTCTTCCCACAATTTTTCCAGTACGGCGGTGCGCTCTGCCGGGGTCTTGTCGGCCCAGGGGCCGGCGTCGAAGTCGAAGTCAAAGCCGGCGAAGGTTTCGCGCACCCGCTTCTTGAGCTGGTGGAACTGCGCACCCCACTGGGCCCAGTCCTCGGCGCTGTATTTGGGGTTCTTCATCGGGATCACGTACTGCGGCGTGCGCACGAAGATCTTGAGCGAGCCGACCTCGGGGGCAATCGTCTGGATCACCTGGATGCCGGTGGCGCCGGTGCCGATCACGGCCACGCGCTTGCCCTTGAAGTCCACCGGGGTCTTGGGCCAGAGGCCGGTGTGGTAAATCTGGCCCTTGAAGTTGGCCTGGCCAGGGAAGCGGTCGGACAGCGGGGCCGACAGCATGCCGCAGCAGGCGATCAGGAACTGCGCCTGGATGTGTTCGCCCTGGCTGGTGGTGATGTTCCAGCGGTTCTGCGCCTCGTCGTAGTGGGCCGAGGCGATGCGGGTGTTGAACTGGATGTCTTTCTTCAGGTCCAGCTTGTCGGCGACGTAATTGAGCCAGCGTTCGGTTTCGGGCTGTGCCGGAAAGCGCTCCGACGGCTGCCAGGATTTGTAGAGCTCTTCCGAGAACCAGTACTGGTAGATCTCGGCCTGCGAATCGAAGCGGGCGCCGGGGTAGCGGTTCCAGTACCAGGTGCCGCCCACGCCCGAGGCGGCGTCGTAGGCGCGCACGGTCATGCCCATCTCGCGCAGGCGGTGCAGATGGTACAGGCCGGCCACGCCGGCGCCGATGACGACGGCGTCGTACTGGGTGGCGGGGGTGCTGGCGGGGGTGGCCACGGACGGGGCCAGGGCGGTGGTGTTCATGTCGTCTCCTTGTGTGTTCACGGTGGACCTGGGGTGAGCCAGGCGGTCCGGTCCACCCCGCCCGCGGTGTGCGGGTGCCGTGGGGTGGCCGTCGCACTAGTTTAGGAGTCGGACCCGTGTGGGGTCTTGTCGATTCTTGGCGGGTTTTTGAACATTTCCGTGCAGCCGCCAGGGGCACGCGCACGGTCAGGCCACGCCGCGGCGGCACGATCCTGCGGTGTGGGGGCCGTTCAACGGGGACGGTTCAGCAGGCTTTTTTGAGGCGGGCGGGCGTGGTGCCCAACCGGGCGCGGAACACCCGGGTCAGGTGGGCCTGGTCGGCGAAGCCGCAGGCGGCGGCCACTTCCTTGATGGCCATCGACCCCTGAGCCAGCAGGCGCCGGGCCCGGTCGATGCGGCGGTCCAGCACGAATTCGTGCGGGGCCCGGCCCACGGTGGCGCGGAAGTGCCGGGTGAAGGTCCACACCCCCAGGCCGGCCACCTCGGCCATCTGCTCGATCGAGATGGCCTCGTGCAAGTGGGTCTCGACAAACTCTTCCAGGCGCCGCAGGCGACCGGGCGACAGCGGGCCGACCGGTCCGCTGTCGCGGTAGGTGACCGAGGCGTACTTGCGCAGCAGGTGGACCGACAGTTGCAGCGCCAGGGCCTCGGCGTACATCGCCCCGCCCAGGCCCTGTTGCTGGGCCTCGCCGGTGATGGCGTCGACGATGCCGGTCACCACCGGGTCTTGTTCGCGCAGCAGGTCGTGCAGCCGCACCTCGGCGACGGTCCGGCCCATCACGTCGGCGGCCACGCGCGACATCAGCGCTTCCGACAGGTAGGTGTGGGTCACGTCGATGCACTCGGTCCAGTACCAGTGCGATTGTTCGGAGCGCGTGAGCAGGGAGAAGTCCCCGGGGGTGCAACGCGTTTTGGTCCAGCGCCCGTCGAAGCAGCGCTGCATCGGCGTGTGTCCGTCGCGGTAGCGCACCACCGTGAAGTGGTCCATGGCCGGAATCGGCACGTCCAGCCCGGTGTAGCGGTAGGCGCGGTGGGCCACGTCTTTCCAGCCCAGGCCGTCGCTGGCAGAGGTGACCCGCCCGGGCACCCAGGTGGGCAGGTCGCGGGGCGTGATGAGGGCAGGCATGGGGCCATCATTTCAACAAATCCCCAGGTTTGTCGCATCAGGGATAACGCGGATGCATGCGGTGGTGTAACGGCACGGGGATAATCGGGGCATGTCTAGAAAACCCCGTGTCGTCGTCGGCCTGTCCGGCGGCGTGGATTCCGCCGTGAGTGCCCACCTGCTCAAGCAGCAGGGCTACGAGGTCATCGGCATCTTCATGAAGAACTGGGAAGATGACGACGACAGCGAATACTGTTCCAGCCGCCAGGACTGGCTGGACGCGGCCAGCGTGGCCGATGTGATCGGCATCGACATCGAGCACGTCAACTTCGCCGCCGAGTACAAGGACCGCGTCTTCGCCGAGTTCCTGCGCGAGTACCAGGCCGGGCGCACGCCCAACCCCGACATCCTGTGCAACGCCGAGATCAAGTTCAAGGCCTTTCTGGACCACGCCATGCGCCTGGGGGCCGAGAAGATCGCCACCGGCCACTACGCCCGGGTGCGCTGCATCGGCCACGACGGCCAGGTGCGCGACGCGGCCACGAGCAGCGCCGCCGACGGCCGCTTCGAGCTGCTCAAGGGCCTGGACCCGCTGAAGGACCAGAGCTACTTTCTGCACCGCCTGAACCAGGCGCAAACTGGCTCGAAAACCTCTTCGTTTCAGCTTCACTGGCAGGGCGAAGATGCTAGCAACAGAATCCGCTAGAGTCAGCTGGTTTTAGCTTGTGTCAGCCAAGGCTTCGCCCGATAATTCAGTATTTGTGAAAACCGCTATCAGTTAGCCGGCTCGATTAGGCCGTAATCGCCATCGTGGCGCAGGTAGATGACATTCACCTCACCAGTCTGAGAGTTGCGGAACATAAAGAAGTTATGCCCCAGAGCCTCCATCTGCACCGCCGCGTCCTCGGGCAGCATCGGCCTGAGCACATGCCGCTTGACCCGCACGATCTCGGCTTGGCTCTCCTGGGTCTCCTCTTCGCTCGGAACTGGCGCGCTTTCGCTCCGCTTGGCAAGCATCCGCCCCTTGAACCTCTTGAGCTGACGCTCGAGCTTATCGACCACCAGGTCTATAGCCGTATAGGTATCGGCACTGCTCTCTTCAGCCCGCACTATCCCGCTAGGGACATTGACCTGCACCTCCACCTTGGCAGGAGCGGCACTGTTGCCGTTGGTAGCGTAAGATATCACCACCTTGGCATCGATAATCTGGTCAGAAAAGCGGTTTAAGCGCGCCAGCTTCTCCTCGGCGTAGCGCTTCATGGCCTCAGAGATCTCCAGGTTGCGTCCGATGAGCTTGTAGATATTCATAACGCTCCTTTCAAAGGACCGCGAGCGGAGTAAGGAGGCTAATTTGTAACGCATAGAGCTCCTAGCTAAAGTGTACCACGCCGCTAAAGCGCGTGCTTGCGGCCGGTCATAGCCAATAGCTGAGACTCGGCTGGCCATCTCTCCCTCGAAGACAGGGGTTAGCAACGGTCCTGCTAGCTCTCGGGCTGGACGACCTGAATGCCAATGGCAATCAGCCCGGCCAACGCTACGGCGTAGAGGCTGATGCTGATAAACGAAAGTAGCAGCAGTTTGCGCTGGTCGATACCGAGCGCCATCGCCGTTACTGCTACTGCCCAGACACCGATCCACGGGGTAGCGAGCAGGATAAACCAGGGGCCGTAGGAGTCAAGAAGCCCCTTAGCGCGGGGAGAGGCGAGCTTTGCCAGCCAGGGGCCGAGGCGCTGGTGGTTGAGGAGCTGCCGGTAGAAGAGCACAATCAGGGGAACCGGCAGGTAGTTACCCAGCACAGTCCAGAACACCGCCGAGGTATAGTCGAGCCCCATCGCAATAGCCGCAGGCACCGCGACATAGATCTCGAAGAATGGGAAGAAGCCCAGAAACAAGGCGGTGGCAGCTTTGACAGCGTAGTCGAACATCAGTCGATCCCCCGGTTGCTTAGCGCCAGAAGCCGCTGGCGTAGCTGTTCTCTGAGCGCTCCGGCTGGTGGGGCAAGGTGCAGAAGATCGGCAAACCAGAGGCCATCTGCGGCTAGCCGCAGTAGGGTGGCATGGGCAGGCTCGAGCCCATCGCCTTCGATACGCTGCTGATAGCCCTCGAAGGCAACCCGCACAGGCTTTAGCAGCTCGGGGTTCAGCGCTAGCGCGGCCAGCAGACCGGCCCGCAGCAAGGGCTGGTGGGGGTCGGCGTCGAAGGTGGCCCCAATCAGGGCACGGCTGAAGCGCCCCTGGGCATCCGGGTCGTGCGCCGTGCGGCGCGAGAGCTCGGCCTCGAACAGTGCCAGGTAGTGCTCGAGCAAGCCGCGTATGAGAGCCTCTTTGCTAGGAAAGTGATAAAGGAGCCCACCTTTGCTGACCCCGGCTTCTTTAGCGACGGCCTCGAGCGTCAGATGCGCGATGCCGTCGCGCAGAATTACGGTGTTGGTAGCTTCTAGCAGGGCGTTGCGAGTATCTTTCATCTTTTATACTATACCGTCCAGACGGTATAGTTATAGTGTGCTGGGTTACTTTTTGTAGCCATAGGCAATTTCAGCTCGAGGGTGCGTCTCAAAACTGGTGGGTGCTAAAGTAGGGAATGGACAAAGCCAAGGAAGCCTTGAAAGCGGAGCTGTTGGAACTGTATAGCCAGGCGCTCGACGAGATGTTAGAAACGTGCCCAGAGCAGGAGGATTTCGCGGTACTCGAGGAGAGGGTCGAGCAGCTGGCGAGGCAGACACTGCCTGAGACGCTGAGTAAGCTGGCCCAAGAGCGAGGGATTTTCCCCCCTGACTTGTCGTCATTGCCAAAAACCTCTTCAGAGAAACGGTAAGCGCGACGTCAGCATCCTTACACCTTGGGGAAGCTGTCAGCTCACCTTAAGACGCGGCTTGTGCGTCAATTGCGGCAAGCATGTTCAGCCCTTGCCGGTGGGGCTCGACCATAGCGGCCTTAGCCCCAAGGCGCTTATGCGGGTGCTCGACCAATGCACCAGGTTGCCGTTTCGAGAAGCGCGTGAGGCCCTAGAGATTCAGGGCCTGTCCTTGAGTCTAAGTCACTGTGAGAGGCTGACGCAAGGCTATGCTGAGGTGTTCGAGCAAGCTTCTGTAGAAGCCCTTAAAGTCTTAGCCGACCTGCCTCTCGCCTCGGCAGCCATGAAGCCCCGAACGATGGTGGTACAAGCCGATGGCGTCTATGTACTGGAGCGGGACAAGCCCGTGCCGGGGCAGTGTGAGGGTCGCGAGATCAAGCAGGTGCTGTTCTATCCCAACAGCAGCCCCAGCGAACGCGACAGCTATGCCAGCACTGCCGCGATAGATGACTTTATCCCCTTGGCACACGGGTTGATGCGTCAGGCTGGAGTGAGACAAGATGATGTTCTTATCGGCGTGGGTGACGGGGCCACCTGGATTGATCAGCTCTTCGACTGCCTGGGAGTCGAGCAGCGCATCCTCGACGTCTATCACGCCAGCCTCTATCTGGAGCAGGTGCTGGTGGCCATGGGCTGGGATGAGGCGGAGCGCGAGATGGAGCGACGGGCCTGGCTGCGCGGCGAGGTGAACGGGCGCGACTGGCTCAGAGACTTTCTGCCCCCACCTCAGGTCTGGTTACAGTGGCCGTCGCAGGCTCAGACCGCCTTACGGTATCTAGAGCAGCGCTTAGACCATATGGACTACCGCAATTACCAGGCCAAGGGCTGGCCGATTGGCAGCGGGCAGATCGAGGGGGCTAACAAGTCGGTCATCGGGGCACGCATGAAACGTGGTGGGATGCGCTGGTCACGTGAGGGCATCCCACGTATGGCCGCTCTCTGTGCTGCCTAAACCGGATGCTGCGACAGGCAGCAGTGGGCACGAAGGGGTAACGACCGGCCTACCGCAGAGCGAACTGGCTGTGTCGACCATAGTGGCATTTGCGGGCTGTCTCACCGATATGTGTCGAGTTGCCTCTTGATCGTCCGCCCCGTCGTCGCAATGGGACAGCAAGCCGCCGCTGATCAGGCTCCCATCACGAACGCAAACTGGTGCTTGATATAGCGAGCGCACGAACTGATCCAGGCGACCACCTCTTGCGTCGAACTGATCGGCGGTCCGGCACGGCCGTTGGTTACATGCCAATTCGCTGCCATCGCGAAGTGGAACTTATGCATCTGCTGAACAGACAGACCGAAATTTTGGGCAGCAGCGGGCGCTACCCACGCTGGCCCGCACGCCCAAGTGTCTTCCATCGTCCAGGGTGCCCGGTCCTGGTCATGACAGTTAGCGTCGTAGAGCGGGTCGCTCGCCTTCATCAGCTCGATCTGCGCGATGAGCTCCTTTGCGCTCGCGTGCTCGACTTCGGCCTCGTCGAGCCGGGCCGCCGGGTAGAAGATCTCTTCCTCGATCGTCGCATGGACGGTCAGCATCTGGCAGATCTGGCGCGCCAGGGTCTCCCGCCTGACCAGCGTTCACACGGCTGAGGAGAAGTCTGCAAAATACTGTGTATTTGCGCAGTATTCATGCCAGCCACCGCCAAACCCAAGCGCTACAACCCCCGCCACCCCGAACGCACTCTGCTCTACCAAACCGTGGCCGAGCACTACGAGAGCTGGCTGGAGCTGGCTTGCGAGGGTCAATTTGAGGGCCAGGGCGACCACCACAGCCCCAGGCCCTACGTGCGCAAAGCGTTCGAGAAATATCTGGAGTGCGGCATCTTCGCCCACGGCTTTGCCCGCGCCCGCTGCGACGACTGCGGACACGACTTCCTGGTCGCCTTCTCGTGCAAAGGCAGGGGTGTCTGCCCCTCATGCAACACCCGGCGCATGGCTGAGACGGCGGCACACCTCACCGACCATGTGTTTCCCCGCCTGCCGGTGCGCCAGTGGGTGCTGTCGGTGCCCAAACGGCTGCGGTACTACATGCAGCGAGAGGGCCCGGTGCTGGGCATGGTGCTGCGCATCTTCCTACGCGTCATCGCGCAAACGCTGCAAGCCAACAGCCCTGGTGCGGCCAATGTGGACAAGGCAGCACTGCACATAGGCGCAGTCGCCTTCATCCACCGCTTTGGCTCCAGTCTGAACGAGCATGTGCACTTCCATGTCTGCGCAGTCGATGGCGTGTTTGAGGAAGTGGCGGGCGAGGAGGGCGATGCTGCTGATGCAGCTTCTCAAAGCTCACCATCGCGCATCATCTTCCACCCCGCCACCGGCGTGACTGCGGATGCCGTGGGTCAGGTGCAGGCCAGCTTACGCAAACGCATCCTGCGCGCCTTTGTCGGACGGGGCCTGCTGGAGAGTTTCGAGGCCCAAGAGATGCTGGGCTACAAGCACAGCGGGTTTTCGGCGGACACCAGCGTGTGCATAGCGGCGCACGACCGCGCCGGGCTGGAGCGGCTGCTGCGCTACTGCGCCCGCCCGCCGTTTGCCATGGAGCGGCTGCGCAAAGCGGGCAGCGAGCTGGTCTACCGCTGCGCCAAGCAGCACAGCGAGCCCGGCAGCCTGCCTCACAACAAGCGCGGCGTAAAGGCCGATGAGATCACCCTCACCCCGCTGGAGCTGATTGAACGTATCGCCAAGCTGGTGCCCCCGCCGCGCACGCACCGCCACCGCTACTTTGGCGTGCTGGCACCGAACTCACCCTTGAGGCCTGCCGTCACGGCGCTGGCGCGTGATGCAGCGGTGAAACCGGCGCAGGTGCAAGCCGAGCCAGCCAGCACGGCTGCAGGCGAGGGCGCACTTGGGGTAAGAAGCCCACTGCCAACCCAGACCGAGCCCGCCCAGCCGGTGCCACCCAAGCGCCCGGCGCACTATTTGTGGGCGGTGCTGATGGCCCGTATCTACGAGGTGTTCCCGCTGCTGTGCCCCATCTGCGGCGGGCAAATGCACATCATCGCCTTCATCACACACAGTGCCGATATCCGCCAAATACTGGAGCACATCGGGGTGGAGACGGAGCCGCCGCACATCACCCCGGCACGCGGGCCGCCACTGTGGGACGAGTGCGACGCGCAAGCCGCAGAGGGCGTGGAGCCAGCCCCAGACTGGGATGAAGCGACCCAACCGGCCCCGGACTTCGAGGTCGATCAGCGCGTCAGTTGGTAGGGTGGCAACAGCGGTTAACAGTGGTTTTGCCAACGTTGCGAGGCAGCGCTGCGCCTGTCACCGCCAAAAACGGGTCATACCGAAAAATCTCGGGCAACTGGCTTTGAGAAATCAACCCAGCAGTCCCCTGTGTGCATGCCTGAGACACCCCCAAACGTGTGCTATACTTGCGCTCATGCGGTTGGATTTCCTATCCCCGCAATGGCCCGCGACGTCGCGCTCGCGCGAGTGTGCCGCGACGTGCCTCGCAGGCGCCTTGCCTCGGCGCGCATCTTTTCATAGAATGAACAGACCTAAACAACCAGCAGATTGACAAGGATAACAACCGTGGCATTGTGGTGCAATCCATGATTACAAAGGAGATGCACCATGTCGTCCCCTCCCGCAGAACTCGCGCAGCTGACGGCCATTCACACGCTCGGACCCACCGGCACCAATTGCGAAGCGGCCGCACGGCACTACGCGGCGAGCCGGGGCCTCTCGGTCGAGATCGTCCTCCATCGCACGCTCGAGGAGGGCATGGCCCGCGTGCTGGACGATCCGCGCTCCGCGCTGCTCGGTTGCGTGGTCTATCCGGATCTCCACGGCCTCGTCTTTCCCTATCTCGACCGCATGGTGCTCGCCGACCAGTTCCTCTTCGATACGTTTCCGATGCTGCTCGCGGCGCGCGAGCCCGGCGTGCGGCCGACCCGCGTCGCCTCGCATCCGGCGCCGCGCGCGCTGGTGCCGGCGGGCGTGGAGGTCGTGCTCGCGACGAGCAACGCCGCCGCGGCGCGTTCCTGCGCGGCGGGAGAGGTCGACGGCTGCATCACCACTCGCCCTGCCGCGGAGGCGAACGGGCTCGCGATCCTCGTCGATCACGGCCCGGTGCCGATGGGCTTCACCATCCACGCGCATCGCGCTCTCGCGAGGAGGGCGGCATGATCGGGAGGCTCGTCGAGGACGTCGCCCGCGTCGGCGCGGCGCAGGAGCCCGACGGCGGATTGCGCGCGGACGCGGCGGGCGAGGCCGCGCGGGCCGCGCTGCCGGCTCTGGCCGAGGAGGCCGCGCGGATCGCGGAGGGTCTCGGCGCGCGCACGTATGGAGAGGCGCTCGTCGCCGATACGCGAGACTGGCTGGCGCGGGGCGCCGATGGCCGGCCTGATTTCTCGCGCTCGCGGGACGCGCTTCGCGCGCCGGAAGACGAGCGCCCGTTCTTCTTCTTCGGCCCTTTGCGCCTGGCGAACGGGGGGCGCGTCGGCTACCGGTTCGAGTGCTTCCTGGCGCTGCGCGAGGAGCCGGGGGACGCGCCCTATCGTGCCCTGTACGCGGGCTTCCCGCACCCGAAGAACATCTGCCAATCCGCGCATCTGATCGCCGGCTCGCCGGGCCTGACGCGCGGCAACAACATCGTTTTCTTTCCCGAGAACATCGCCGCGCCCGACGTGCCCGACAAGCAGCTCTACGCGCTGTTCTTCTTCAACAAGTTCAAGGCGATCTACGAGACGATCACGATCCCCTCGTGGGACCGCGTCGGGCGGCCTGAGGCGCTCGTCGCCTCGCGCGGCGCCGACGCGCGGGACGTCTACGAGGCGCGCTGCGTGTGGGGCTACCTGCACGATTACTTCCACCATCGCGGCCCGCGCTCCTTCGACGAGCACATCGGCGTGAAGACGCGCTGGTTCACGGGCCTCCTGGAGGAGCTGAAGGTCGATCTGCAATCCTTCCGCGTCTGCCGGGCGGGCGGCGTGCCTCATGGCGCGATGGTGGCCGAGTTCATCCTGTTCGACCGCACGATGCGCTATCCGGGCGAGCCGGACTGGTCGCGCAATTTCGATTCCGGCACCGGTCTCCTCCTCCTCGCCTATCTCGCCGAGGCGGGGGCGATCGGCGTGTCCTCGACGGGGCGGCTCGATGTCGATCTCCTCGCCGTCGAGGCTGCGGGCGCACGCTTCGCCGCCGAGGTCGAGGCGCTGGAGCGGCTCCCGGACGCGGATTACCTCGAGGCGGCCGAGGCGATGGTGCGCCGCTACCTGCCCGCACCGGGCCCGGGCGAGATCCGCTTCGGCGTGCCCGAGATCCTGCGTGGCAGCCTCTTCCACGATCTCGTCGGACGCGCGCCGACGATCGCCTTCAGCCTCGACGAAGGCGCGCTCGGCGAGAAGCTGCGCCCGCAGGCCCGGAGGCTCGCGGCATGAGCACGAGCGCGGTTCCGAGCCCGAGCGCATCGCCTCTCGCGAGCGCCGTCGCCCGCTATTTCGAGGCCTGCAACAGCGGCGACCGGGACCTCTTTTTCGGCCTCTTCGCGCCCGATGCGGGCCATTACCTCCCCAAGGGCATGTTCGGCCCCTTCCACGACGTGGAGAGCCTCTTCGCCCGCTGGCGCGAGGACGCGGCCAGGACCGGCGCCTATTGGATCGCCGATCGGGTCTACGCGGACGATGCGGCCCGCACCGCGATCGCCGAATGGACCGCGGTCAAGCCGAAGGACGGCGTGTATTTCCGCGGCGTCGACGTCTTCGCCTTCGACGAGCAGGGGCGAATCGTCGAGGTTCGGGTGTACTACGCCTCTCCGCGCGACCCCTCGATCGGCGACAACGAGCTCGGCGGGTACGATTACCACGACGGGGGCTGGCACGTGCCGGCCGCCCCCGTCTCCGCTCACGGCACTTGACGGACGACCTCACATGGCGACGAGCGCCTGGCTCCTCGCGATCGTTCTCTTCGCGATCTCGACGAGCTTCTCACCGGGACCCAACAACCTGCTCCTCGTCACGTCGGGCGCCAAGTTCGGGCTCTCGCGCACCTGGCGGCACATCATGGGCGTGGCCTTCGGCTTTCCCGTGATGATCGCGATCATCGCGATCTTCCTCGGCGCCGTGTTCCAGGCCCTGCCCTGGCTGCACTACGCGCTCAACTACGTCGGCGCGGCCTATCTCCTCTACCTCACGTGGAAGCTCGTGATGGCGGGCGGCTCGATGGAGGAGGGCAATGTCGGCAAGCCCATCGGCTTCGTCGAGGCGGCGCTGTTCCAATGGGTGAACCCCAAGGCCTGGGTGATGGCGACGGGCGCCATCGCGGCCTACACGACCACCACCGGCTTCGGATTCGAGGTCGCGGCGATCGTCGCCGTGTTCACGCTGGTCGGGCTCGGCTCGAGCGTGACCTGGGCGTCGTTCGGGAGCTTCATCGCCCGCTTCCTCCACACGCCCGCCCGCATGCGTGCCTTCAACATCGTGCTCGGCCTGATGCTGCTCGCCTCGATCGTGCCGATCCTGATGGCGCGCGCGCCGGGGTGACGTGCGGCGCGGATCGGTGTAACCGGGGCTCCATACCGGAGCGTCGAGAAGAACCATGTCCGATCCCGTCACCGTCGAGATCACCCGCGGGCCGCTCGTCGAATCGCGCCATCGCGTCGACGTCTGCGTCGTCGATGCGCAGGGCGGGCGCGTGTTGGTGCGCGGCGACGTCGAGACGCCGGTCTTTCCGCGCTCGGCGGTGAAGGGCATCCAGGCGATCCCGCTCGTCGCGACGGGGGCCGCCGAAAGGCTCGGCCTCACGGATGCGCATGTGCACTTCCATGTCTGCGCAGTCGATGGCGTGTTTGAGGAAGTGGCGGGCGAGGAGGTCGATGCTGCTGATGCAGCTTCTCAAAGCTCACCATCGCGCATCATCTTCCACCCCGCCACCGGCGTGACTGCGGATGCCGTGGGTCAGGTGCAGGCCAGCTTACGCAAACGCATCCTGCGCGCCTTT
>Ga0208100_100285_pt1 | contig 20376 bp, 16 predicted proteins | sample SubbioR11_8A_Aug_FD_184817 | JGI IMG/M metagenome (GOLD analysis project Ga0208100, IMG submission 184817) | Serpentinite rock and fluid subsurface biosphere microbial communities from McLaughlin Reserve, California, USA - CR11_8A_Aug (SPAdes) | ecosystem: Environmental > Terrestrial > Deep... | reverse complement strand
GGGCGACATCCGGATGTGGCGCAGCAGCAGCGGCAGCACGCCTTGGCCTATGCTGCCGAAGCCGACCAGGACGATGCGGCCTTCGTAGTGGTGGAGCGTGGCGTGCGGGTCGGTCATCGCGTTGGAAAGTCGTTCGAGCGTGGAGCGTGGATCGTTGCAGCCGGCCGCGCGGGCGCCTGCGCCGTGGCAGACGGGTCCGCCGGCCTGTGATTGTCGCGTGGCGTTTCGCCGGCGGCCACCGGTGTCAGGCGGTCAGTCAGGCATTCGTAAACCGCGACGATGTGTATTATGTTAACTAATGGGCAAACGCCGGGGTCCGGCGAACGCAGCTCACCCCCACCGCACCACCCGCTCCTCCCCGTGCCGCAGCGCATACACACTATCCCGCAGCACCCCGGCTGCCGTTTTCAGGAACACCGCCGCGATCAACACCCCCACCAGCACATCCGGCCAATGGCTCGCCGTGAGGTACACGCCGCCCGCGGCGAGCAGCACGCCGACATTGCCGATCAAGTCGTTGCGAGAGCACAGCCATGCCGAGCGCATGTTGATGTCGTCGTGGCGGTGGCGCATCAGCAGCAGCATGCAGGCAAGGTTCGCGGCGAGCGCCGCGCTTGCCGCGAGGACCATCACGCCGGACATGGGCGCGACGCCCGCCGTGAACACCTGCCACGCGTAGACCAGCACGCCGATGCCGAAGGCGAGCTGAATCAGCCCCTTCATCAACGCGGCGGCGGCGCGCCAGCGCAAGCTCCGGTAGACCACGTACAGGCTGATCGCGTAAACGAAGGCGTCGCCGAGGTTGTCGAGCGAGTCCGCGAGCAGCGCGCTGGAGCCTGCATAAATGCCGGCGCCGAACATGACCGCGAACATCACCGCGTTGATCCACAGCGCCAGGATCAGCACCCCGCGACGGCGGGTGCGCAGGGCGGCCAGTGCCTCAATCTTGCCGTCGCAACAATCGGCCATCACATCTGGCTCCGTACGGGTAATCCACGCCATCACAGCCCACCGATGGCTGCCGCTCGAGTATGTGCCCGATCGTGCGCAACCTGCTCGCCGGCAGCATGGTGGCCTCGCTGCCGGGGCCGGGCGCGCCGATGAAGGCGGGCCCGGCCGGGCGCCGGCTCACGAGAACCAGACGCCGGTCGCCGTGATCAGCCAGTAGTACAGCAGGAAGCGCGGGATGCGAAACAGCACTGCCGCGGCGAGCACCGTCTGCCAGCGCAGGCCGAGGATGCCGGCGCCCCAGCAGGTCGCCGAGAACGGCAGCGGCGTGGTCGCGCCGATGGCCACCGCCCAGAAGCCGTAGCGCCGGATGAACTCGCGGTTCTCGTCCTTGAACTCGCCGAACAGCCGGTGCACCGAAGGGAAATGCTCGAGCCAGCGCCCGATCGTCCAGCCCAGCATGCCGGCGACGACCGAGACCAGGCTGAGGATCAGGACGTGGCGAAACCAGTGGTCGGCGAGTTCGGTGTGGGCGACGACGACGAGCAGGAGGTCGGGCGGGAACGGCGTCACCAGGGTGTCGGTGACCAGCAGGATCAGGCACATGCCGACGAAGCCGACTCTGTCGTGGACCCAGGCCGTGGCCCGCAGCAGCTCGTCCTCGAAGGCGACGCCGATCAGCGCCAGGGCGCCGAAGAGCAGCACCAGGGTGAGCAGCGCGTTGATGAGGTTGCGCCGGATCATCCCTACCCCAGCGCTGCGCGCGCGTTGCGGAACATGCGCAGCCACGGGCTCCAGCCGTCGGCGCCCGTGGCCGACCAGCTCATCTGGACGCGACGCAGGACGCGCTCGGGATGCGGCATCAGCGCGGTATGGCGGCCGTCGGCGGTCGTCACCCCGGTCAGCCCGCCGGGGCTGCCGTTGGGGTTGTACGGATAGGCCTCGGTCGGCTGGCCGTGGTGGTCGACATAGCGCAGCGCGGCCAGCGCGCGCGCGCCGTCGCCGCGCAGCGAGAAATCGGCGCGCCCTTCGCCGTGCGCGACGACCACCGGCAGCCGGCTGCCGGCCATGCCGGCAAACCACAGCGACGGACTGGCCAGCACCTCGACCAGGCTCAGGCGCGCTTCGAACTGCTCGCTGGCGTTGCGCACGAACAGCGGCCAGGCCTCGGCGCCGGGGATGATCGAAGCCAGCGCGGCCATCATCTGGCAGCCGTTGCACACGCCCAGCGTCAGGGTGTCGGGGCGGCCGAAGAAGGCGGCAAAGGGCTCGGCCAGCCGGGGGTCGAGCAGGATCGAGCGCGCCCAGCCCTGGCCGGCGCCCAGGGTGTCGCCGTAGCTGAAGCCGCCGCAGGCGACCAGGGCCTTGAAGTCGGCCAGCCGGGCGCGCCCGGCCTGCAGGTCGCTCATGTGCAGGTCGTAGGCGTCGAAGCCGGCGGCGGCCAGCGCGTAGCTCATCTCGACCTGCGAATTGACGCCCTGCTCGCGCAGCACCGCGACCTTGGGCCGGGCCAGGTTCAGCGCCGGCGCGGCGAGGTCGGCAGCCGCGTCGGCGCCGAGGTGCTCGTGCAGGCCGGGGTCGTCGACGGCGCAGGCTGCGGCGTGCTCGCTGTCGGCGCAGTCGGGGTGGTCGCGCAGCCGGGCGATGCGCCAGCTCACGTCGTCCCAGGCCTGCAGCAGTTGCGCCAGCGGCGCCGAGTAGACGCAGCGCGTGTCGCGCCAGACCTCGACGACGCCGCGCTCGTTGGTCGTGCCGACGACCTGCACCAGGCGGCCCAGGCCATGCGCGCGCAGCGCCCCGATGACCGCGTCGCGCTCGGCGCGGCGCACCTGCAGCACGGCGCCGAGTTCCTCGTTGAACAGGGCCCCGAGGGTCAGGGTGTTGCGCCGCTCGCCGACCTGGCCGGCCCAGTTCTTCGAGTCGCCGTAGTCGGCGCGGCTGTCGGCGATGCCGTCGCCGTCGGTGATCAGCAGGTCGACGTTGAGGCTCACGCCGCGGCGCCCGGCGAACGCCATCTCGCAGACGCAGGCCCAGAGGCCGCCGTCGCTGCGGTCGTGGTAGGCGAGCAGCCGGCCTTCGGCGCGCAGTGCGTTGACCGCGGCGACCAGCGCCTTCAGGCGCGCGGGGTCGTCGAGGTCGGGCACCGCGTCGCCGAAGCGGCCCAGGGTCTGGGCCAGGATCGAGCCGCCCATGCGGCGGCGGCCGGCGCCGAGGTCGACCAGGATCAGCGTCGTGTCGCCGGCCTGCAGTTGCGGCGTCAGCGTGGCGCGCACGTCGTCGAGGGTCGCGAAGGCGGTGACGACCAGCGACAGCGGGGCGAGCACCTCGCGCGGCCCGCCGCCGGCCTGCCGGGCCGACGCCGCGCCGCCCGGCACGGCCGCGGCGCCTGCGGGTGGCGGCGCCGCCGGCTTGGGCGCGACCCACTTCGTGCGCATCGACAGGCTGTCCTTGCCGACCGGGATGCCGATGCCCAGCGCCGGGCACAGTTCGAGGGCGACCGCGGCGACGGTGTCGTAGAGGGCGGCGTCCTCGCCGGGCTCGCCGCAGGCGGCCATCCAGTTGGCGCTGAGCTTGACGCGGTCGAGCTCGATCGGTGCGGCGAGCAGGTTGGTGATGGCCTCGGCCACCGCCATGCGGCCCGAGGCCGGGGCCTGCAGCGAGGCCAGCGGCATGCGCTCGCCCATCGCCATCGCCTCGCCGCGGTAGCCGGCGTAGTCGGCCAGCGTGACCGCGCAGTCGGCCACCGGCACCTGCCAGGGGCCGACCAGCGGGTCGCGGTGGCTCAGGCCGCCCACGCTGCGGTCGCCGATCGTGATCAGGAAGCGCTTCGAGGCGACCGTCGGGTGGCGCAGCACGTCGATGGCGGCCGCCGCCAGTTCGACTCCGGTCAGATCGAGCGGCGCGTCGTGCCGCTCGACGCGCGCGACGACGCGGTGCATCTTCGGCGGCTTGCCCAGCAGCACGTCCATCGGCATGTCGATCACGCGCTCGCCGCCGGCACCGTCCTCGACAACCAGCGCGCGCGCTTCGGTGGCCACGCCGACCACCGCCTGCGGGCAGCGCTCGCGCGCGCAGATCTGCTCGAAGCGCGGCATCTGCGCCGGGTCGACCGCCAGCACGTAGCGCTCCTGGCTCTCGTTGCACCAGATCTCGCGCGGCGACAGGCCGCTCTCCTCGAGCGGCACGCGGCGCAGGTCGATGCGTGCGCCGCGGCCGGCGCCGTCGGCCAGTTCGGGCAAGGCGTTGGACAGCCCGCCGGCGCCGACGTCGTGGATCGCGAGGATCGGGTTGGCCGCGCCGAGGTCGTGGCAGCGGCTGATGACCTCCTGCGCGCGGCGCTGCATCTCGGGGTTGCCGCGCTGCACGCTGTCGAAGTCGAGCGTCGCGGCGTTGCTGCCGGCGGCCATCGAGCTGGCTGCGCCGCCGCCCAGCCCGATGCGCAGGCCCGGGCCGCCGAGCTGGACCAGCAGCGTGCCGGCCGGGAAGGCGAGCTTGGCCGTCTGCGTCGCGTCGATGCGGCCGAGGCCGCCGGCGATCATGATCGGCTTGTGGTAGCCGCGCCGCACGCCGGCCACGGTCTGCTCGTAGACGCGAAAGAAGCCGCCCAGGTTGGGGCGGCCGAATTCGTTGTTGAACGCGGCCGCGCCCAGCGGGCCCTCGACCATGATCTGCAGCGCGCTGGCGATGTGCGGCGGGCCGCCGACCGGGTCGCGCTCCCAGGGCTCGTCGGTGCCGGGCAGGTGCAGGTTGGAGACCGCAAACCCGCTCAGCCCGGCCTTGGGCCGCGCGCCGCGGCCGGTCGCGCCCTCGTCGCGGATCTCGCCGCCGGCGCCGGTGGCCGCACCCGCAAACGGGCTGATCGCCGTCGGGTGGTTGTGCGTCTCGACCTTCATCAGCACCTGCTCGACGCAGGCCTGCGCGACGTAGCGCGAGGCGGTGCTGCCGTCTTCGGGCGCCCAGCGCTCGGTGGGGCCGCCGGCCATCACCGCGGCGTTGTCGGCGTAGGCGACCACCGTGCGCTGCGGGTTCACGCGCTCGGTGTGGCGGATCATCGCGAACAGGCTGTGCGGCTGGCGCTGGCCGTCGATCGTGAAGTCGGCGTTGAAGATCTTGTGCCGGCAGTGCTCGCTGTTGGCCTGCGCGAACATCATCAGCTCGACGTCGCTGGGGTTGCGGCCCAGCCGCACGAAGGCCTCGACGAGGTAGTCGATCTCGTCGCCGGAGAGCGCCAGCCCGTACATCGCGTCGGCCTCGACCAGGGCCTCGCGGCCCCAGCCGAGCACGTCGACATGCGCCAGCGGCGCCGCCGGCAGCACGTCGAAGAGGTGGCGCGCGGCGTCGGCCTCGAAGGCCACGCTCTCGGTCATGCGGTCGTGCAGCAGCGCGGCAACCGCGGCGCGCTCGGCCTCGCTCAGCGCCCGCCCGCGGCCGAGCAGGCCGGCGTCGAGGCGCAGGCGGAACTCGCACACGCGCTCGATGCGCCGCACCGCCAGCCCGCAGTTGCGGGCGATCTCGCTGGCCTTGCTGGCCCAGGGCGAGACGGTGCCCAGGCGCGGCATGACGACGAACAGCGCGTCGGTGTCGGCGCCGGCGCAGCCCGCCGCAGCCGCGCCGGGTGGCACGGCCAGCAGGGCCTGCAGCCGCTCGCGCGCGGCCGGCGCCAGCGCCGTCTCGCAGGCGACCCAGTAGCGGTGCTGCGCCGCCACGCTGCGCACCCGCGGCACGGCGGCGGCGAGGCGCGCGGTCAGCGCCCGGCAGCGAAAGGCCGACAACGCCTGGCCGCCCTCGAAAGTCGACAGATGCAAGGCAGCGGCAGACATGGACTCGCGCGGCGCGGGCGGGGCTGGGATGTGGGCGTACCCGCATCGGGAACGACCGCGACGGGAGCCGGGGCATTCTACGGGGCACGCACTGGCGCCCGCCGCCGCCGACGCGGCGCTGGGCAGGATTTCAGGATAATCCCGGCGATGACGATTCCGATCAAGAGCGGCGCCGACATCGAGGCGATGCGCACCGCCTGCCGGCTGGCCTCCGAGGTGCTCGACCTGCTCGGCCGGCATGTGCGCCCGGGCGTCACGACGCTCGAACTCGACCGCCTCGCGCACGACCACATCGTCCACGTGCAGGGCGCGGTACCGGCCACGCTGGGCTACCAGCCGCCGGGCTACCCACCCTACCCGGCCTCGCTGTGCACCTCGGTCAACCATCAGGTCTGCCACGGCATCCCCAGCGAGCGGCCGCTGAAGAACGGCGACATCGTCAACATCGACGTCACTGTCATCAAGGACGGCTGGCACGGCGACAACAGCCGCATGTATGTCGTCGGCGAGGGCTCGATCGCCGCGCGGCGGCTGTGCCAGCTCACCTACGAGGCGATGTGGAAGGGCATCGTGCAGGTGCGCCCCGGCGCGCGCCTGGGCGACATCGGCCACGCGATCCAGACCCACGCCGAGGCGGCGGGGTACTCGGTGGTGCGCGAATTCTGCGGCCACGGCGTCGGGCGCAAGTTCCACGAGGCGCCGCAGGTCCTGCACTACGGCCGCCCCGGCACCTTGGAGGTGCTCGAAGCCGGCATGATCTTCACGATCGAGCCGATGATCAACGCCGGGCGCCGCGAGGTGCGCGAACTCGGCGACGGCTGGACCATCGTCACCAAGGACCGCTCGCTGTCGGCGCAATGGGAGCACACGGTGCTGGTCACCGCCGAGGGCTGGGAGGTGCTGACGCTGTCGGCCGGCAGCCCGCCGCCGCCGGCCTTCGTGCGGCCGCCGGCGACGGTCGCGGCCTGACGGGCCGCGCGCGATGAACGCCCTGCCCGCATCGGCGGCGCTCGCCGAGTTGCGGCGGGGCTTTCGCGAGGGCAAGGCGGCGCTGCTCGCGGATTTCGCCTGCCAGCGCGCTTCGGCCCCGGCCGCCGCCCGGCTGCTGCGTGAGCTCAGCCGGCATGTCGACCGCACCCTGGTCGCGCTGTGGCAGCGCTGCGCCCTGCCCGCCGGTGCGGCGCTGGTGGCCGTCGGCGGCTACGGCCGCGGCGAGCTCTATCCGCACTCCGACGTCGACGTGCTGGTGCTGCTGCCGGAGGGCCTGCAGGCCGCAGGCGACGAGGCAGCGATCGCCGACTTCGTCACCGGCTGCTGGGACATCGGGCTGGAGGTCGGCTCGGCGGTGCGCACCGCCGGGCAGTGCCTGGCCGAGAGCGAGCGCGACCTCACCGTGCGCACGGCGCTGCTCGAATCGCGCTACGTGTGCGGCGCGCGGCGCGCCTGCGAGGACTTTCGCCGCCGCCACGACGCGGCCATCGATGCGCTGGCCTTCCTGCGCGCCAAGACGCTCGAGATGCGCCAGCGCCACCAGAAGTTCGAGGACACGCCCTACGCGCTCGAGCCCAACTGCAAGGAGAGCCCGGGCGGCCTGCGCGACCTGCAGGTGCTGGTCTGGGTCGCGCGCGCGGCCGGGCTGGGCCGGCGCTGGAGCGAGATGGCCGCGCGCGGCCTGCTCACGCCTTTCGAGGTCCGGCAACTGCAGCGCCACGAGGCGCAGCTGCGGCTGATCCGCGCCCACCTGCACCTGGTCGCCGGGCGGCGCGAAGACCGCCTGGTGTTCGACCTGCAGTCGGCGGTGGCCGACAGCCTGGGCCTGGCTTCGACGCCGACGCAGCGCGCCTCCGAGCTGCTGATGCGCCGCTACTACTGGGCCGCCAAGGCGGTCGTGCAGCTCAACCAGATCCTGCTGCTCAACATCGAGGAGCGCGTCAGCGGCCGCGAGGCTGCGCCGATGCGGCCGCTGGCCGATGCGCGCTTCCTCGACCGCGGCGGCATGCTCGAGGTCGCCGACGACGAGCTCTACCGGCGCGAGCCGCAGGCGATCCTGCAGACCTTCCACGTCTACCAATGCTCGCCCGGCATCAAGGGCCTGTCGGCGCGCACGCTGCGCGCGCTGTATCACGCGCGCGGGCTGATGAACGCGGCGTTCCGCCGCGACCCGGCCAACCGGCGCAGCTTCCTGCAGATCCTGCAGCACCGCAACGGCGGCCAGACGCACGCGCTGCGGCTGATGAACCAGACCTCGGTGCTCGGGCGCTACCTGTGGGTCTTCCGGCGCATCGTCGGGCGCATGCAGCACGACCTGTTCCACGTCTACACGGTCGACCAGCACATCCTGATGGTGCTGCGCAACATCCGCCGCTTCTTCATCCCCGAGCATGCCCACGAGTACCCGTTCTGCTCGCAGCTCGCGCTGCACTGGGACAAGCCCTGGCTGCTGTACGTCGCGGCGCTGTTCCACGACGTCGCCAAGGGCCGCGGCGGCGACCACTCCGAGCTCGGCGCGGTCGAGGTCCGGCGCTTCTGCCGCGACCACGGCATCGCCGGCGACGACGCTGCGCTGGTCGAGTTTCTCGTGCGCGAGCACCTGGCGATGTCGCGCATCGCGCAGAAGGAGGACCTGTCCGACCCCGCGGTGATCGCCGCCTTCGCCCGCCTGGTCGGCGAGCCGCGACGGCTCGACGCGCTGTACCTGCTGACGGTGGCCGACATCCGCGGCACCAGCCCGAAGGTCTGGAACGCCTGGAAGGGCAAGCTGCTCGAGGACCTGTACCGGCTGGGCCTGCGGGCGCTCGGCGGCGAGCGGCCCAACCTCGACGCCGAGATCGAGGCCCGCAAGGCCGAGGCGCGCGCGCTGCTGGCGCTGGCCTCGCAACGCCCCGGCGCCGAGGACGCCCTCTGGCGCACGCTGCAGCTGAGCTACTTCGCGCGCCACGACGCCGCCGACATCGCCTGGCATGCGCGCGCTTTGGGCCGCCAGGTCGAGGCCGCCGCGCCCGTCGTGAGCGCGCGTCCCTCGTCGGTCGGCGAGGGCCTGCAGGTGCTGGTCTACGCGCCCGACCGGGCCGACCTGTTCGCGCGCATCTGCGGCTACTTCGACGGCGCGGGCTACAGCATCCAGGACGCCAAGATCCACACCACGCGCGCCGGCTACGCGCTCGACACCTTCCAGATCGTGCATCCGCAGCTCGATCCGGCACCGAGCGCAAACTATCGCGACCTCGGCGCGCTCGTCGAGAACGGCCTGCGCGAGGCGCTGGCCAGCGACGCACCCCTGCCCGAGCCGCGCCGCAGCCGCGTCTCGCGGCGGGTGCGCTCGTTTCCGGTCACGCCGCGCGTCTCGCTGCGCCCCGACGAGCGCGCGCAGCACTGGCTGCTGTCGGTCAGCACCAGCGACCGCGCCGGGCTGCTCTACGCCATCGCCCGCGTGCTGGCGCGCCACCGCGTCAACCTGCAACTGGCCAAGGTCACGACCCTGGGCGAGCGCGTCGAGGACACCTTCCTCGTCGACGGCCCCGAGCTCGACGAGCCGTGCCCGCAGTTGCAGATCGAACTCGAGCTGCTCGATGCGATCGCCCCGCCGAGCACTTGAGCGCCGTCAACCGCAGTCCCCCCCGGGAATGACAGCATCATGGCCGCGATGACCCCTGCCGACGCCGGCTCCGCCGCCCCGCCGATCCGCCCGCTGGCCTTGTCATCGCCGCTGCGCTGGCTCGCGCTGGGCTGGCGCGACTTCGCCCGCTGCCCCGGCCCCGGGCTGGTGCACGGCGCGGCGCTGGCGTTGTTCGGCGCGGTCTTGTTTGTCGCCGCGCGCGACCACTTCTGGCTGCTCGCCGGCGCCTTCAGCGGCTTCCTGCTGGTCGCGCCGGTCCTGGCCACCGGGCTGTACGCGATCAGCCGCGCGCTCGAGCGCGGCGAACGCGCCGACCTGCGCACCGCACTGCGCTGCTGGCGCCCGCGCGACCACCGGCTGGTCGTCTTCGGGCTGCTGCTGGCCGCGGCCGGCACCGGCTGGGTGCTGACCTCGGCCGCGCTGATCACGCTGGTCGCCGAGGCGCCGGTGCACAACCCGGGCGACTTCATCCGCATCGTCGTGCTGTCGCCGCACTCGTGGCTGTTCGAGATCTGGGTCCTGCTCGGCGGCGCGCTGGCCGCGCCGGTGTTCGCCTCCAGCGTGGTGGCGATCCCGATGCTGCTCGACCGCCGCGTCGGCATCATGACGGCCGTGCTGAGCGGCTGGCGGGCGGTCATCGAGCACCCGCTGCCGCTGGCGCTGTGGGCGTTCCTGCTGGCTGCGCTGACCACGGTGGCGGTGGCGGCCGGGCTGCTGGGGCTGCTGGTGGCCGTGCCCTGGCTGGCACACGCCAGCTGGCACGCCTACCGCGACCTGGTCGACGTCTCGGCCCTGCCCGAAAACCCCTGACCGGCGGCGGCCATGCTCGGCGGCATCACCGAAGAACAGATCGCATGGTTCGGCCTGACGTTCGGCGTCAGCGCCTTCATGCTCTACATGCTGTTCATCGTGCTGCAGATCGCGCGCGCGTCGAAGGCCGGGCGGCTGGGCACCTTCGTGCTGCTGTTCGTGCTCGGCTTCGGCATGCTCGGCTTCGCCGTCAAGGGCCTGATCAAGTTCTTCTTCGGCGGCCCATAGCGCAGCGCCGGCGCGCGGCCGGCGCTGCGTTCAGCCCATGTGCAGGCCGCCGTTGCAGCTGAAGTCGGCACCGGTCGTGAAGCCCGCATCGGGGCCGGCCAGCCAGGCGACGATCGAGCCGATCTCGTCGGGCGTGCCCAGGCGCTTGACCGGGATCGTCGCGACGATCTTCTCGAGGATCTCGGGCTTGATCGCGCGCACCATCTCGGTGCCGATGTAGCCGGGGCTGACCGTGTTGACGGTCACGCCCTTGGCCGCGACTTCCTGCGCCAGCGCCATCGTGAAGCCGTGCATGCCGGCCTTGGCCGCCGAATAGTTGGTCTGCCCGACCTGGCCCTTCTCGCCATTGACGCTGCTGATCTGGATGATGCGCCCCCAGCCGCGCTCGACCATGTCGGGCACCACCTGCTTGGTGACGTTGAACATGCTGTTGAGGTTGGTGTCGATGACCGCTTTCCAGTCGTCGGGAGTCATCTTCAGGAACATGCGGTCGCGGGTGATGCCGGCGTTGTTGACCAGCACGTCGATCGGCCCGTGCTCGGCCTTGGCCTTGGTGAAGGCCGCGACCGTGCTGTCCCAGTCGGCGACGTTGCCGACGCTGGCGTGGAAGGTGTAGCCCAGCGCCTGCTGCTCGGCCAGCCACTTCGGGGCGTCGCGGCTGGGGCCGCAGCCGGCGATCACCTTGAAGCCGTCCTTGGCCAGGCGCTGGCAGATCGCGGTGCCTATGCCGCCCATGCCACCGGTCACGTAAGCCACTTTCTGCGTCATCGTCTGCTCCTTGCTGTGTCTGTCGAATCGGCTCGGGGCGAGGTTCGCGCAGCCGGCGCCGGCGGTCAAGCGGGTTGCCCCGGGTGTGAGCGTCGCCAGCCGCCGGGGTTCAGCGCTCGACGGCCAGTGCGACGCCCATGCCGCCGCCGATGCACAGTGCGGCCAGGCCCTTCTTCGCGTTGCGCCGGCGCATCTCGTGCAGCAGCGTCACCAGCACCCGGCAGCCACTGGCGCCGATCGGGTGGCCGATGGCGATCGCGCCGCCGTTGACGTTGACCCGCGCCGGGTCGGCCTCGAGCACCTGGTTGACCGCGCAGGCCTGCGCGGCGAAGGCCTCGTTCAGCTCGAACAGGTCGATGTCGCCGACGCCCCAGCCAGCCCGCGCCAGCGCCTTGCGCGAGGCCGGCACCGGGCCCATGCCCATCGTCGCCGGGTCCAGCCCGGCGGTGGCGTAGCCGGCGATTCGCGCCAGCGGCTGCAGGCCCAGCGCCGCGGCCTTGCGCGCGCTCATCACGACCACCGCCGCAGCGCCGTCGTTGAGGCCCGAGGCATTGCCCGCGGTCACGCTGCCGGCCTTGTCGAAAGCCGGGCGCAGGCCGGCCAGCGCCTCGGCGCTGGTCTTGGTGTTGACGTATTCGTCGCTGGCGAAGACCAGCGGGTCGCCCTTCTTCTGCGGGATCGTCACGCCGACGATCTCGTCCTTGAAGCGGCCCGCGGCCTGCGCGGCGGCGGCCTTCTGCTGGCTGGCCAGCGCCAGCGCGTCCTGCATCTCGCGGCTGATGCCATGGGCCTTGGCGACGTTCTCGGCGGTGATGCCCATGTGGTACTGGTGGTAGACGTCCCACAGGCCGTCGACGATCATCGAGTCGATCATCTTCCAGTCGCCCATGCGCTGGCCGTCGCGGCTGCCGGGCAGCAGATGCGGGCTGGCCGACATGTTCTCCTGCCCGCCGGCGACGACGATCTCGCTGTCGCCGGTGGCCACGGCCTGCGCGGCCAGCATCACCGCCTTGAGCCCCGAGCCGCAGACGGCGTTGATCGTCAGCGCCGGCGTCTCCTTGGGCACGCCGGCCTTCATCATGGCCTGGCGCGCCGGGTTCTGGCCGGCGCCGGCGGCCAGCACCTGGCCCATGATGACCTCGCCGACCTGGGCCGCGTCGAGCCCGGCGCGGGCGATCGCCTCGCGCACGACGATGGCACCGAGCTCGGTGGCCGCGGTCCGGGCCAGCGTGCCGCCGAACTTGCCGACCGCGGTGCGCGTGGCCGAGACGATGACGATATCGGACATGGACGTTCTCCTCGAGTGATGGGGTGGCAGCGGCCGGCCCGCTTCAGGCCTTCTGCTTGACGTAGCGGCCCGGCGCGGGCTCGATGGCCTGGTAGTCGCGCCCGCCGTACGACTTGGGTGCCGCGACCCGCTTGCCGGCGTGCGGCTTGACCCAGGCCGCCCAGTCGGGCCACCAGCTGCCCGGGCGCTCCTGCGCGCCGGCCAGCCACTGCGCGGCAGTCGCGGGCAGCTGGTCGTTGATCCAGTGGCTGCGCTTGCCCTTGGCCGGCGGGTTGATCACGCCGGCGATGTGGCCGCTGGCGCCGAGCACGAAGCGCGTCGGGCCTTTGAGCAGCGCGGTGCTCATGTAGGCCGAGTCCCAGGGCACGATGTGGTCCTCGCGCGAGGCGTAGACGAAGGCCGGCGCGCGGATCGCGCCGAGGTCGACCTGCTCGCCGCAGGTCGTCAGCCGGCCCGGGATCCTGAGCTCGTTCTGCAGGTAGGTGTGGCGCAGGTACCAGCAGTACATCGGCCCGGGCAGGTTGGTGCCGTCGCCGTTCCAGTAGAGCAGGTCGAACGGCGGCGGCGGCTCGCCCTTGAGGTAGTTGCCGACGACGTAGTTCCAGACCAGGTCGTTGGGGCGCAGGAAGCTGAAGGTGGTGGCCAGTTCGCGGCCCTGGAGCAGCTTGGGCCCGCCGGGCGCGTCAGCGCCGATCGTCATCTCGCGCAACTGCACCGAGGGCTCGTCGATGAAGACGTCGAGGATGCCGGTGCGGCTGAAGTCGAGCAGCGTGGTCAGCAGCGTCAGGCTGGCCGCCGGGTGCTCGCCGCGCGCGGCGAGCACGGCCAGCGCAGTGGCCAGGATCGTCCCGCCGACGCAGAAACCCAGCATGTCGAAGGTCTTCTGCCCGGAGATCGCCTGCACGACCCGGATCGCAGCGAGCGGCCCCTGTTCGATGTAGTCGTCCCAGGTCAGGGCGGCCAGCGATTCGTCGGGGTTGCGCCAGCTCACGACGAAGGTGCGGTGGCCCTGCTCGACGCTGTAGCGGATCAACGAGTTGTCGGGCTGCAGGTCGAGGATGTAGTACTTGTTGATGCACGGCGGCACGAACAGGAACGGCCGCTCGTGGATCTGCGCGGTCAGCGGCTTGTACTCGATGAGCTGGATCAGCTCGTTCTCGTAGACCACCGCGCCCTCGGTGGTCGCGACGTTGCGGCCGACTTCGAAGACGCTGGTGTCGGTCTGCGAGACCTGGCCGCGCTGCAGGTCGGCCAGCAGCATCTGCATGCCCTGCGCGATGCTGCGGCCCTGCGTGTCGAGGGCCTTGCGCAGCGCCTCGGGGTTGAGGGCCAGGAAGTTGCTCGGGCTGGCTGCGTCGATCCACTGCTGCACGGCAAAGCGCACGCGCTGGCGGGCCTTCTCGTCGCCCTCGAGCGACTCGGCCATCTGCAGCAGCGTGCGTGCGTTGAGCAGGTACAACTGCGCGAGGTGCGCGGCCAGCGGGTTCGAGGCCCAGTCGTCGGCGGCGAAGCGGCGGTCGGGCAGCGGCGCGGTGTCGCTGCCCTGCAGCCGCTGCAGCGAGGCGTTCCACACTGCGGTGGCCTCGCGCAGGTACTCGCCCTGCAGCTTGGCCAGTTGCTGCTGCGGCAGGTTCAGGCCGGCGAACGATCGCCAGATGTCGCCGACGGCGCAACCGAAGGCTTGCGCGGCATCGGCAGACGAGGCAGGCGCGGCGGCAGGGGCGGACTTCGCGGGGCGGGTCGGCAAGGGCGGTCTCCTGGATACTGGCGCTCCGATCAGGCTCGGCGCGCCGACAGTGTCATGATGGCATTTGTACCCGCAGCGGCTTACCGCTGCATGACCCGGGAAAACACCGAGGGGCGCCGTTGCCCCGCGACGGAAGTGGTGGCGCGATGTACCTGATCGTGATCGGCTGGATGTTCGTGGTCGTCATGCTGGCGATGGCGCAGGCCCTCGAGCCCGGGGGCTGGCTGCGCGCGCTCGGGACCCTGCTGCTCTGGGGTCTGCTGCCGCTGGCGATCCTGCTCTACATCCTGGGTACGCCGGCGCGGCGGCGCGCCCGCCTTGAAGCCGAAGCAGGCGAAGCAGCCGAGGCGGTGGCCGCGGCCAGCGCAGCCTCAGCCGCCCAGCCGCCAGACGGCGGCGGCGTGGCGGCCGCTGACGCCGTCACGGCGAAACGAGAAGAACGCTGACGGGTTTTCGAAGGTGCAGGCCGGTTGGCCGCGGACCAGCCCGACCCCGGCGGCGGCCAGCCGCAGCCGCGCCAGTCCGGCGAGGTCGGCCAGCCAGCGTGGGCGGCCGTCGGCGTGCACCGCGTCGCTGCGGGCGACGAAGCAGGGGTCGGTCGTGTGTGCCGCCGGGTCGACGCCGAAGGCCCGCAGGACCTCGGCGCCGACTTCGAAGCGCCGCGGCCCGATGCAGGGCCCGAGCCAGACCGCGACCTCGCCCGGCGCGCAGCGGCCCAGGGCACAGACGCGCGCCAGCGTGGCCTCGACCACGCCGGCGGCCAGCCCGCGCCAGCCGGCATGCGCGGCAGCGACGGCGCGCCCCTGCGGCGCGGCCAGCAGCACCGGCAGGCAGTCGGCGACCTGCACGACGCAGGCCACGCCGGGGTCGGTGGTGACCGCCGCGTCGGCCTCGGGCGGATCGCCCGCGGCGTCCTGCGCACCGACTTCGACCACCCGCGCGCCATGCACCTGGCGCAGATAGACCGGCCGCACGCCCAGCCGCTGCTCGAAACGGCGGCGGTTCTCGCCCACCGCGGCGGGGTCGTCGCCGACCGCGTCGCCCAGGTTGAGCGTGGCCCAGGGCCCGCGGCTGAGGCCGCCGGCGCGCGTGCTCATCAGCGCGCCGACGCCGGCCACCGGCCAGTCGACCGTGAGGGTCTCGATGACCCCGGCTGCGCCCGCCTCAGCGTGCATCCGGGCAGGCCGAGGGCTGTGTCTTCGCGAAGGCGTCGAGGCCCATGCAGTGCTCGAAGATGCGCATCACGGTCGGCACATGGTCGAGCCGGCAGTCGAAACGCTGCGCATTGTGGATCTGCGGCACCAGCGCGATGTCGGCCAGCGTCGGCGTGTCGCCATGGCAGCAGCGGCCGGTGGCCGGGTGCGCGGCGAGCTGGCGCTCGAGCGCGCCCAGGCCGGTCTCGACCCAGTGCCGGTACCAGCGCGTCTTGTCGTCCTCGGTGACCTTGAGGTCGTTGACGAGGTAGCGCAGCACGCGCAGGTTGTTGAGCGGATGGATCTCGCAGGCCACGTCGAGGGCCAGGGCGCGCACCCGCGCCCGAGCGGCCGGATCGGGCGGCAGCAGCGGCGGCTGCGGGTGCGTCTCGTCGAGATACTCGACGATGGCCAGCGACTGCGTCAGCAGGCGCCCGTCGTCCTCGAGCAGCGGCACCAGGCGCGACGCGGCGACCGCCGCGTACGACTCGGCCAGTTGTTCGTTGGCCGGCAGGTTGACCGCCACATAGCCATAGTCGATGCCCTTGAGCGCGAGCGCGATGCGCACGCGATAAGACGCCGAAGAGCGGAAATAGCTGTAGAGCTTCATGTCTTGCCTTCCTGCCTGCCGGCTTCAGCGCACCGCCACGCGCAGCACGCCCAGGCCGTCGATGGCGGCTTCGATCAGGTCACCGCGCACGACCGCACCGACCCCGGCGGGTGTGCCGGTGTAGATCAGGTCGCCCGGGGCCAGCACCCAGGCCCGGCTGAGCGCGGCGATGGTCTCGTCGACGTTCCAGATCAGCTCGGCGAGGTCGCCGCGCTGGCGCGGCTGGCCGTTGACGGCCAGCGTGATCGCGCCCTGCCCGAGCAGGCCCACGCGCGCGCGCGGATGCAGCGGGCCGATCGGCGCCGACTGCTCGAAGGCCTTGCCGATCTCCCAGGGCCGGCCGGCCTTCTTCATCTGCGCCTGCAGGTCGCGCCGCGTCATGTCCAGCCCGATCGCGTAGCCCCAGACATGCGCGCTGGCCGCGGCCGGGTCGATGTCGCGGCCACCGCGGCCGAGCGCGACGACCAGCTCGACCTCGTGGTGCAGCTCGGCCGTCAGCGGCGGGTAGTCGATGGTGCCGGTCTGGCCCTCGGCCACGGCGACCAGGGTGTCGGCCGGCTTCATGAAGAAGAACGGCGGCTCGCGCTCGCTGTGGCCCATCTCGCGGGCGTGCTCGGCATAGTTGCGGCCGACGCAGTAGACGCGGCGCACCGGGTAGCGGCCGCCGCCGGCCACCGGCAGGCTGGGCGCGGGCGGGGCGGCGAAGACCAGGGCCTCGTCACCGGCGGTATTCGTGGGCTGCATAGGCCGGCGATGATGCCATGCTGCGGCGGCGCGCCGGGGGCGCGCGCTACACTGGTTTGCATGCTGCAGCACCGCGCGATCAAGCACTGCCGCGCCTGCGGCAGTGCCGTCGGCTACACCGTGCCGACCGACGACAACCGCGAACGCGCGGTCTGTCCGGTCTGCGGCACCGTCCACTACGAGAACCCGCTCAACGTCGTCGGCACCGTGCCCGTCTGGGCCGGCGAGCAGGTGCTGCTGTGCCGGCGCAACATCGAGCCGCGGCGCGGGCTGTGGACGCTGCCGGCGGGCTTCCTCGAGCTGGGCGAGACCACGGCCGAGGGTGCACTGCGCGAGACCATCGAGGAAGCCGGCGCCGAGATCGAGCTCGGCCCGCTGTATACGGTGCTCAACGTCACGCGCGCCGGCCAGTTGCACCTGTTCTACCTGGCCACGCTGCGCCACACGCGCTTCGACCCCGGCCCCGAGACGATCGAGGTGCGGCTGTTTCGCGAGCACGAGCTGCCCTGGGACGAGATCGCCTTTCGCACCGTGCGCACGACGCTGCAGCGCTACTGGGCCGACCGCCGCCGCGGCGCCTTCGGCCAGCACCCGGTGCATTGCGAGGACATCGCCTGAGGCAGCGCTGCGTGCCGCCGGCGGCAGCCTCGCGCCCCGCTTACTCAGCGCTCGTTCAAGGCCTGCAGCAGCCGCTGGCCGGCGCGGCCGTCGTCGGCATGGCCCAGGCGCTGCTGCTCGGCGCGGATCGCCGCGCGGCTGCGCGGGCCGAGCAGGCCGTCGACCGCGCCGATGTCATGCCCGCGCGCGATCAGCAGGCTCTGCAGCTCGCGCCGCTGGGCGCGCGACAGGCCCGGGTCGTCGGTCGGCCAGGGCCGCGCGAAGGGCCCGCCGCCGCGCAGGCGGTCGGCGAGGTGGGCGATGGCCAGCGCGTAGCTCTCGGCCGGGTTGTAGCCGAACAGCGCATCGAAGTTGCGCAGCACCAGGAAAGCCGGGCCCTCGGCCCCGGCCGGGGCGATCAGCCCGGCAGCGGTCGCTGGCGGCAGCCCGGCCTCGCTCAGTGCAGTGCCATCGGCCAGCCGCAGGCCGCGCTGGCCCCACTGCGCCAGGCTCTGGCGCTCGCGCCGGCCGGTGCCGCGCAGCTCGAAGCCGGGTGGCAGCCGGACCTCGAAGCCCCAGGGCTCGCCGGCGCGCCAGCCCGCGCGGCGCAGGAAGTGGGCGGTCGAGGCCAGCGCGTCGGCGACGTTGCCGACGAGGTCGCGCCGGCCGTCGCCGTCGAAGTCGACGGCCAGCCGCTCGAAGGTCGTCGGCATGAACTGCGTGTGCCCGAACGCCCCCGCCCACGAACCGAGCCAGGCGCCGGTGGGCGCATCGCCGGCCTGGGCGATGCGCAGCGTGGCCAGCAGCTCGCGCCGGAAGAAGGCCTGGCGCCGGCCCTCGCAGCTCAGCGTGGCCAGCGCCTGCACCAGCGGGAAGCGGCCGAGGTTGCGGCCGTAGTCGGTCTCGACGCCCCAGATCGCGACGACCACCGCGGCGTCGACGCCATGGCGGTGCTCGATCGCGGCGAGCAGTTCGCGGTGCTCGTCCAGCCGCGCGCGGCCGTCGGCGATGCGCTCGTCGTCGATCAGGCCGGCGAGGTAGTCCCAGATCGCGAGCCGGAACTCGGGCTGGTGGGCGAGCCGCTCGAGCACCACCGGCTCGCGCACCAGCCCGGCGGTGTGCAGCGTCCAGGTCGCGCGGGCGACCCCGGCCGCCAGCGCCGCCGGCTGCAGCGCGGCCAGGCAGCGCTCGAAGGCCGCGTCGTCGTCGGCCCGGGCCGGCGCGCCGGCGGCCAGCAGCGCCACCAGCGCGGCGCTGGCGATCGGCGCGGGCTTCATCGCCGCGCGGGGGGCAGGTCGGTGCAACTGCCGTGCGCGGCCTCGGCGGCCAGGCCGATCGATTCGCCCAGCGTCGGGTGCGGGTGGATCGTCTTGCCGATGTCGATGGCGTCGGCACCCATCTCGATGGCCAGCGCGACCTCGCCGATCAGGTCGCCGGCGTGCGTGCCGACGATGCCGCCGCCGACGATGCGGTGGCTGTCGGCGTCGAACAGCAGCTTGGTGAAGCCTTCGTCGCGGCCGTTGGCGATCGCGCGGCCCGAGGCGGTCCACGGAAACAGCCCCTTGGTGACCGCGATGCCGCGGGCCTTGGCCTCGTCCTCGGTCAGGCCGACCCAGGCGACCTCGGGGTCGGTGTAGGCCACGCTGGGGATCACGCGCGCGTCGAAGCGCGACTGCGCGAGCCTGGCGTCGCCCAGCAGAGTGCCGGCGGCGACCTCGGCCGCGACATGCGCCTCGTGCACCGCCTTGTGGGCGAGCATCGGCTGGCCGACGATGTCGCCGATCGCGTAGATGTGCGGCACGTTGGTGCGCATCTGCGAATCGACCGGCACGAAGCCGCGCTCGCTGACCGCGACCCCGGCCCGCTCGGCAGCGATCTTGCGGCCGTTGGGGCTGCGGCCCACCGCCTGCAGCACGAGGTCGTAGACCTGCGGCGCAGCCGGCGCGCCCTCGCCTTCGAACTGCACGCGGATGCCCTCGGCGCTCGCCTCGGCACCGACGGTGCGGGTCTTGAGCATGACATGGTCGAAGCGCCGCGCGTTGATCTTCTGCCAGACCTTGACGAGGTCGCGGTCGGCGCCGGGCATCAGGCCGTCGAGCATCTCGACCACGTCCAGGCGCGCGCCCAGCGCCGAGTACACGGTGCCCATCTCGAGGCCGATGATGCCGCCGCCGACGATCAGCATGCGCCGGGGCGTCTGCGACAGCTGCAGCGCGCCGGTCGAGTCGACGATGCGCGGGTCGTCGGGCAGGAACGGCAGGCGCTGCGCCTGCGAGCCGGCGGCGACGATGCACTGCCTGAAGCGGATGGTCTGGGTCGCACCGGTCTTGTCCTGGCCGTCGCCGGTGGTTGCCTCGACCCGCACGTGGTGCGGGTCGACGAAGGCCCCGTAGCCGCGCACGATCGTGACCTTGCGCAGCCTGGCCATCGCCGCCAGGCCGCCGGTGAGCTTGCCCACGACCTTGTTCTTGTGCGCGAGCAGCTTGCCCGCATCGATCCGCGGCGCGCCGTAGTCGATACCCAGATCGGCGAAGTGCGCGACCTCGTCCATCACCGCCGCCACGTGCAGCAGCGCCTTGCTCGGGATGCAGCCAACGTTGAGGCAGACCCCGCCCAGCGTCGGGTAGCGCTCGACCAGCACAACCTTGAGCCCGAGGTCGGCAGCGCGAAACGCCGCCGAATACCCGCCCGGGCCGGCGCCGAGCACGAGCAGATCGCATTCGAGGTCGGCGCCGCCGGCGTAGCTGGCCGCGGGCGGCGCCGCCGCGGTGGCGGCCACCGTGGCTGCCGTCGCTGCGGCGGCAGCAGCAGGCGCTGGTGCCGCGGCCGCTGCCGCAGCGGGAGCCGCGGCTTCGGCCTCGAGCAGCAGCAGCACCGTGCCCTCGCTGACCGGGTCGCCGAGCTTGACCTTGAGCTCCTTGACGACACCGGCGGCCGACGACGGAATCTCCATCGACGCCTTGTCGCTCTCGACCGTGACCAGGCTCTGCTCGGCCTTGATGCGGTC
>Ga0208100_100275_pt1 | contig 21041 bp, 23 predicted proteins | sample SubbioR11_8A_Aug_FD_184817 | JGI IMG/M metagenome (GOLD analysis project Ga0208100, IMG submission 184817) | Serpentinite rock and fluid subsurface biosphere microbial communities from McLaughlin Reserve, California, USA - CR11_8A_Aug (SPAdes) | ecosystem: Environmental > Terrestrial > Deep... | reverse complement strand
GCGAACCCGCCCCCGACCCGGCCACCGTCAAGTTCAAGTCGATCTTCCGCCACCGCGCCTTTGCCAGCGCGTCCGACCACATGCCCACCCAACCCCGCGTGGAAACCCCGCTTGCCGTCAACACTGCGGGCGAGCCCCTGTCCTCTGCGCCCCTCTTCGGCAAGCCGGTCGCCCGCTACCACCCCGTCGACGCAGCCCTGAAGGGCGGCACCGTGGTCAACCACTACGCCATCCGGTCCACCGACAGCTTCCGCATGAAACAGGCCCGCGGCCGCGGCATGGGTCCGGCCTGGGACAAGTATGTCCCCGGCTCCACCTGGCACCGCCACGCCAACCGGAACGACACCCAGGACCGCTCCATCCTAAGCCGCTGGCCCGAGGTCGAGGCCGAGCTTGCCCGCCTCCGCGCCCTGCCCGGCCTGGCCGAGGCCGAAGCCGCCTGCCACTCCTGGTTTCTGGCACGCCGCGCCAACCTCCCCTCCGCAAGGACCACCGCATGACCCCCGAGCTTACCGCCCTCGCCCTGGCGGGCCTGCTGCAGGCCGTCCAGTTCACCCTTTTTGCCGTCCCCGCGAACCAAGAGCTTGGCGTGGGCTACACCTCCAGCCCCCGCGACCGCCCGCCATCCCGGCAGATCTCCACCGTGACCGGCCGGTTGCAACGCGCGATGAACAACCATTTCGAGGGGCTGATCCTCTTCACTCTCGCCGTCGTCGTCGTGACCCTCGGCGACCAGTCCACCCAGATCACCCAGTTTGCCGCCTGGACCTACCTCGCGGCCCGCATCCTCTACATCCCCGCCTATGCTTTCGGCTGGCGCCCTTGGCGCTCGGCGATCTGGAGCGTAGGCTTCTTCGCAACCCTGACGATGATCGTGGCCGCCCTCCTCTGACCCGATTTTCTGTCGCCAAATATCCCACGGGGGTCCGGGGGTGTGAAACCCCCGGCTCCGACCCGAACCACAAGGAACCGACCAAATGGCAGATTTCGACACCATCATCATCGGCGCCGGACCCGGCGGTTACGTCGCCGCCATCCGTGCCGCCCAACTTGGCCAGAAGGTCGCCTGCGTCGAGGGACGCGAGACGCTGGGCGGCACCTGCCTCAACGTCGGGTGCATCCCGTCGAAGGCGATGCTGCACGCCACCCACATGCTGCACGAGACGCATGAGAACTTCGAGAAGATGGGGCTGATGGGCGCGCACCCCACCGTCGACTGGGCCAGGATGCAGGCCTACAAGGACGATGTCGTCCAGGGCAACACCAAGGGGATCGAGTTCCTGTTCAAGAAGAACAAGATCACCTGGATCAAGGGCTGGGCCACCATCCCCGCCCCCGGCCAGGTCAAGGTCGGCGCGGAAACCCACACCGCCAGGAACATCGTCATCGCCACCGGGTCCGAGGCCTCCAGCCTCCCCGGCGTCGAAGTGGACGAGGAAACCGTCGTCACCTCCACCGGCGCGCTGACGCTCAAATCCGTGCCGAAAAGCCTGGTCGTCATCGGTGCGGGCGTGATCGGGCTGGAGATGGGCAGCGTCTACGCCCGTCTTGGGACAAAAGTCACCGTGGTCGAATACCTCGACGCCATCACCCCCGGCATGGACGCCGAAGTCGCCAAGACCTTCCAGCGCATCCTGACCAAGCAGGGCCTGACATTCGTCCTGGGTGCCGCCGTCCAGTCGGTGACCAAGGCCAGGAAGGGCGCGACTGTCAGCTACAAGCTGAAGAAGACCGACGCCGAGGCGACGCTGGAGGCCGAGATCGTCCTCGTCGCCACCGGCCGCAAGCCCTACACCACCGGCCTCGGCCTCGAAGCCCTGGGCGTCGAAATGGGCCCGCGCGGCACCATCAAGACCGACGCCCACTGGCAGACCAGCATCCCCGGCCTTTACGCCATCGGCGACGCCATCGCGGGCCCGATGCTGGCCCACAAGGCCGAAGACGAAGGCATGGCCGTGGCCGAGGTCCTCTCGGGCAAGCATGGCCATGTCAACTACGGCGTCATCCCCGGCGTGATCTACACCACGCCCGAGGTCGCCAACGTCGGCCTCACCGAGGAACAACTGAAAGCCGAAGGCCGCGCCTACAAGGTCGGCAAGTTCCCCTTCATGGGCAACGCCCGCGCCAAGGCCGTCTTCCAGGCCGAGGGCTTCGTCAAGCTGATCGCCGATGCCGCCACCGACCGCATCCTCGGCTGCCACATCATCGGCCCGGCGGCGGGCGACCTGATCCACGAGGTCTGCGTCGCGATGGAATTCGGCGCGTCAGCCCAGGACCTGGCGATGACCTGCCACGCGCACCCGACCTGGTCCGAAGCCGTCCGCGAGGCCGCGCTGGCCTGCGGTGACGGCGCAATACACGCGTAAGTCGCCACGCCTGACGGACCGCTCCTCGTTCGCCTTCGGCTCCTCCTCGCAAACCCGCGAGGAGGGGCCAAGTCCCCGACGAGCCGCCAGCGCACCGGCCCGGACCTTCCCGTTCAGTCTCCGCCCCGTTCAGTCGAAGAACCCCGGCCCCGCCCGACCAAGCAGCTCCTCGGCCAGCGCCCGGCCAATCTCGGCGCCCTGGCTCACCGGACCGCGCCGCTCGCCCGCCACCGAAGCCGAGCCATCCGGCCGCAGGATTTCGCCGCGCAGCCAAAGCTCCGGGCCCTCCAGAACCGCCAGCCCGGCAATCGGCGTCTCGCAGGACCCGTCCAGCGTTGCAAGGAACGACCGCTCCGCCGCCAGCCGCAGCCCGGTCTCGTGGTCGTGGATCGCCGCCAGCAGCGCCGCCACCCGCGCATCTGCCGACCGTCGCTCGATCCCGATTGCGCCCTGGGCAACGGCGGGCAGCATCTCGTCGGGCGCGATCGCCGACCGTGCGACCTCGACCATGCCCAGCCGCGTCAGACCCGCCATCGCCAGGAAGGTGGCATCCGCCACCCGCTCCTCCAGCTTGCGCATCCGCGTTTGCACGTTCCCCCGGAACTCCACGAGGCGAAGGTCCGGCCGCCTGAGCGCCAGCTGCGCCCGCCGCCGCAAGGACGATGATCCCACCGTCGCCCCCGAAGGCAGCTCTGCAATCGACCCGTAATGCGGCGAGACGAACGCATCCCGCACATCTGCCCGCTTCAGATAACAGTCCAGCACCAGCCCGTCGGGTTGCAGCGTCGGCATGTCCTTCATCGAGTGGACTGCGATGTCGATCCCGCCGTCCAGCAAAGCCTCCTCGATCTCGCGGGTGAAAAGGCCTTTCCCCCCGATCTCGCGCAAGGCCTTGTCCTGGATCTGGTCGCCCATGACCTTGATCACCACGATCTCGAAGGCCGCTTCCGGCAGGGCAAACGCCACCATCAGACAGCGCCGGGTCTCATGCGCCTGCCACAAGGCCAGGGGCGAACCACGGGTGCCGATCTTCAGCGGGCGGGCGGGGGTGGGCAGATCATCGCTCATGCGCCAAGGCTTACCCGTGTCATGCGCGCCTGACAACGCTTGACAACATCGCCCTCACAGCCGACCCATGAACCGACATGAAAGGACCCATGATGACCAAGACGATCCTGCGCGCGCTCAAGGGCGAGGTGCTGCCCACCCCCCCGATCTGGATGATGCGCCAGGCCGGCCGCTACCTGCCGGAATACCGCGAGACGCGGGCGAAGGCGGGCGATTTCCTGAAGCTGTGCTACAATCCCGACCTGGCCGCCGAGGTCACGCTGCAACCGATCCGGCGCTACGGCTTTGACGCGGCGATCCTTTTCGCCGACATCCTGCTTCTGCCCCAGGCGCTTGGCCCGAAGCTCTGGTTCGAAACCGGCGAAGGCCCCCGGATGGAGACGACCGATACCCCCGGCCAGGTCGCGAACCTGAAACCGACCGAGGCGATCCACGACACGCTGAACCCGGTCTACGAGACGATCCGCATCCTCACCCGCGAACTGCCCGCCGAGACCACCCTCATCGGTTTTGCCGGCGCGCCCTGGACTGTCGCGACCTACATGATCGCGGGCAAGGGCTCCAAGGATCAGGCCGCCGCCCATGTCCTGAAAGCCCGGGACCGCCCGACCTTCCAGGCCCTGATCGACAAGATCACCGAGGCGACCGTGGAATACCTCTCTGCCCAGATCGACGCCGGGGTCGAGGTGGTCAAGCTTTTCGACAGCTGGGCCGGCAGCCTGAAAGGCCAGGATTTCCGCGATTTCGCCGAGGCCCCAGCGGCCGCGATCATCTCGGCGCTGAAAGCCCGCCACCCCGGCATCCCCGTCATCGCCTTCCCGCGTGAGGCAGGCCAGGGCTACATCGGTTTTGCCCACCGCACTGGCGCGGATTGCGTCGCCATCGACAACTCGGTCAGCCCGGAATGGGCCGCCGCCAACGTCCAGATCGACGGCTGCGTGCAAGGCAACCTTGCGCCCGAACACATGGTGACCGGCGGCCAGGCCCTGATTGCCGCGACGCAGCACGTCGTCCGAGCGTTTTCCAAGGGCCCGCACATCTTCAACCTCGGCCACGGCATCACCCCCGAGGCGAACCCCGACAACGTCAAGCTGATGATCGACACGATCCGAGGCACCTGACTGGGCAGCCTGCCGCGACAAGGGGGACGGCAGAATGAACTGGACCGCTACTCTGGCAACGCGCAGCACGCGGAGCAGGGCCTTGGAAGACCAAGATTTCCTGACCCTGCCGCCGCAGATCGGCGCCGCCCTGCTGCTTGCAGCCGCCCTGCAGACCAGGCGCGTCACCTGCGTCCCCGGCCGCGCCTGCTTTGCCGATGCCGTGAACGGCACCAGGCTGCGGCTCTGCTTCTTCGGCGCCGACGAGAAGGCGATGATCGACCCAGGCACGCCGCGGCATGGCCGCGCGACCCGGCGCAGGCTTTAGGATGCTCTGGATTCCCGTGACCCTGGCTGCCGCCCTGGCCCAGACCGGTCGCAACGCCGCCCAGCGCGGGCTGACCGAACGGCTCGGCACCCTGGGGGCGACCAACGTCCGCTTCCTGTACGGCCTGCCCTTCGCCTGCGCCTTCCTCGCCCTCGCGCTCTGGACCAGCGGCGCGCCACTCCCGACCCTTACCCCCCGCGCCCTGACCTTCACCGTCCTTGGCGCCCTTGCCCAGATCGGCGCCACCGCCCTGATGCTGCAGGCGATGCGGACGCAAGGCTTCGGCATCGTCACCGCCTGGCTGAAGATCGAGCCGGTCCTCGTCGCCCTCATCGGCTGGGCCGTCCTGGGCGAGCCGCTCACGCTGCCCATGCTTGCCGCCATCGCCGTCGCCGTCGCTGGGGTCCTGGTCATGACGACGAAACCGGGGCAGGCCCGCTCGATGCTGGCCGACCTCCGCCCCGCCACGCTGGGCCTTCTCGCCGGCCTTGCCTTCGGCCTGTCGGCCATCGGCTTTCGAGGTGCCATCACCGCGCTGCCCGACGGCAGCTTCCTGATCCGCGCGCTGACCATCCTCGCCCTTGCGCTGGCCCTTCAGACCCTCGCGCTCGGGGCCTGGCTCGCCGTCAAGGACCGCGCCGCCCTGACCGGCAGCGGCAAGGCCATCCTGCCCTGCCTGGCCGCGGGTTTCCTCGGGGCGCTGGCCTCGGCCCTCTGGTTCACCGGCTTCGCGCTCACCACCGCAGCCAATGTCCGCACCCTTGCCCTCGTCGAGGTCGTGCTGGCCCTTCTTCTCGCCCGCTTTGCCTTCGGCCAGCGCGCCACCGCCCGACAACTGACCGGCATCGGGGTCCTGTTGTCCGGAGTCCTCCTTCTTCTGCGCGCCCAGCCCTAGCCTGCCACGACGATCCGCGCACCATCCGCGCCGCGATGGCCCGCACCAGATGCCGGGCCACGACCTTCCCCGCCGTGCTCAGATCCCACTGCGCCGACATCAGCCACGGCGCCGCCTTTGCCCGTCACCCCAGCGCCTTGGCTCCCGGCGGCTTGGCTCCCGGCGGCTTGGCAGTTGCGCGCTCCGCCACGACCAGCGGCGGCCCGACAGTGAGATTCACCCGTGCTCAAATTTCCTGCGGGGGTTTGGGGGGGGAAAACCCCCGACATCCCGAGCCGCTTTGCGTCCTTCACGCAAGGCGGCGAGACAAGAGGGACGCGCGGAACGCGCTCAATTCGGCAACCGGCAACCCGCGAGGCCTCGGGAACCCATATCAACCTTTGAAATCAACAGCCGCCCGGCACTTGTCCTGCCTGGACACTCAGACGACCTCCCCGCGATCCAGCCGCCCCAGCATGGCTTCCGCCCCGGCCAGCACGGCCTGCCTGTGCTCGACGGCCATCCCGTCCCAGACCCGGTACATCTGCCCCATCCGGGGGTTTGCCTTCAGCTTTTCCCGATGCCGGTCCAGAAAGTGCCAGTAGAGCAGATTGAACGGACAGGCCCGCTTGCCGGCCTTCTCCTTCACCCGGTATCGGCACCCCCCGCAGTGGTCCGACATCCGGTCGATGTAGGCCCCGCTGGACACATAGGGCTTCGACCCCAGCAGCCCCCCATCGGCAAACTGGCTCATCCCCAGCGTGTTCGGCGCCTCCACCCATTCGAACGCATCGACATAGACCGACAGATACCACGCGTGCACCTCGGCCGGGTTCACCCCCGCCAGCAACGCGAAATTCCCCGTCACCATCAGCCGCTGGATATGGTGGGCATAGCCGGTGTCCCGCGTCTGCCCCACGGCGGCCTTCATGCAGGCCATCCCCGTCTCTGCCCCCCAATAGACCCCCGGCAGCGCACGGGAATGTCCCAGGGCGTTCCGCTCCAGATACTCTGGTCCCGTCAGCGCCCAGATCCCGCGGACATATTCGCGCCAGCCGATCACCTGCCGGATGAACCCCTCCGCCGCCGCGATCGGCACGCGCCCCGCCTGCCACGCCGCCTCGACGGCCAGACACACCTCCATCGGCCGCAGCAGCCCGATGTTCAGATAGGGTGAGATCACCGCATGGCTGAGGAACGCCTCCCCTTCCAGCATCGCGTCCTGCTCCTCGCCGAACCGGGGCAACCGTTCCGCGACGAACTCCGCCAGCGCCGCCAGGGCCCCCGCCCGGTCCGTCGCCCAGCGAAACGGCCGCAGCCGCCCGAAATGCGAGAACCGGGCCTCGACCAGGTCCAGCACGTCCTCGACCACGGCATCCGGCGCAAAGTCCCGGGGGCGAGGCCGCAGCAGATCAGCCTTCGCCGCCTTCCGGTTGTCGTGGTCGAAATTCCATTGCCCGCCCGCAGGCTGGTCCCCCTCCATCAGCAGCCCGGTCTTCCGCCGCATCTCGCGGTAGAACCACTCCATCCGCAGTTGCTTGCGACCCGTGGCCCAGGCGGCAAACTCGGCCTCCGAACAGATGAACCGGTCGTCCTGCAGCACCCGCACCGGGACGGGCAACTGCTCCAGGTCCCGCAGCACCCGCCATTCCCCCGGCTTCGTCGCCAGCACCTGCGCGGCGCCGAACTCCGCCGCCCGCCGCAAGAGCTCGCCCGAGATCGTCTGCGCATTTTCGGGATCGTCCAGCCGCGAATAGGCGACCCGCCAGCCCTCGGCCTCCAACCCCGCCGCGAACTTCCGCATCGCCGCCAGGATCAGCGCGATCTTCTGCGGATGGTGGGGCGCGCTCGTCCCCTCCCCCATCACCTCCGCCATGACCACCACGTCCCGCGCCTTGTCCGCCGCCTTCAGCGCCGCCACGTCCAGCGTCAACTGGTCCCCCAGGACCAGAACCAGCCTCACCACGGCACGACCTCGCCCTTCCAGTCGTAGAACCGGCCCGAGGCCTCCGGCCCCAGAGCCTCCAGCACCCGCAACAGGTGCCCCGCCGCCACCTTCGGGCTGACTGCTGGATGCCCCGCCCGCTGCGCAGGGGCCAGCCCCGTCTCCACCGTCCCCGGATGCAGGGCGACCAGCACCGACTGCGGATGGGTCCGAGCCGCCTCGATGGCCGCGGTCCGCAGCAGCTGGTTCAGCGCCGCCTTCGCCGCCCGGTAGCCATACCAGCCGCCCAACTGGTTGTCCCCGATCGACCCCACCCGCGCCGACAGCACCGCCAGACGGCTGACCCGATCCCGCGGCAGCAACCGAAGCGCGTGCTTCATCACCAGCGCCGGCCCGATGGCATTGACCGCGAACTGCGCCGCCAGCCCCGCTGCCGTCACCGCCCGCAAGGTCTTCTCCGGTCCGACCCCGCCCAGCACCAGCGCCCCCGTCGCCACGACCACCAGGTCGAACTCCGGCTCCAGCTTGCCCAGCGCCGCCGCGACAAGGGTTTCGTCGGTGACGTCCAGCCCGTCGCCCGACCGCGACACCTCCACCACTTCGCCCCGCTGCCGCAGGGTCTGCACCAGCGCCGAGCCGATCCCGCCCGACGCGCCTATCACCAATGCCCGCATTTCGCCTCCAGGTCAGACCGGAGCAGATAGCGCCCCCTGGCGGCCCGCCCATCCTTTCCCTTCGGCAAATCTTGCCGCCAGAGGCGCCGACATCCCCGGCTGACCCGCGATGGACGACGTTCCGCGGATGCTCCGCCCAGGCGGGGGACAAGGCGGCCGAGGAAAGGCGCCAGTGGCGCGGTTCCCCGCCGCAACGGATGGCCACCAAGGCGGCTCCCCGTTCGGCAAGATGGTCAGCGCCGCCCGAAAAGCGCGCGCAACCCATTGATGGTGCTCAAGCACGACAGCGCGTCCTGTCTGGACAGGTGTCAGGCCACGATCTCGCGCGGGACGATGAAATCGACCGTCACCCCCGACCCGAAGGTGGCGTCCGCCCAGTCGTCGACATCGAAATCCGCAACCAGGGTCGCCCCGGTCGGATATCGCAAGAACTCCGGGTTCGTCGGCGGATGCGCCACCAGCCGCGCCGCGAATTCCGCGATGCCGGGGTTGTGGCCGATCATCATCACCACGTCCGCCCTGGCATGGCGCAGCACCGCCATCATCACATCCGGCCCGGCATGATACAGCGCCGGCTTCAGTTCCAGCACCGGAGCCCCCGGCAGCGCCGGCGCGATCCCCGAAAAGGTCTTTCGGGTCCGCTCGGCATCCGAGCACAGCACCTCGCCCGGCACGTAGTCGCGGCTGGCCAGCCACTGCCCCAGGTCCGCCGCCGCGGCCTTGCCCCGGTCGTTCAGGGGGCGGTCATGGTCGGGGGTCAGCGGATCGTCCCAGGAGGATTTTGCATGCCGCGTCAGGATCAACCGCTTCATCTGTGGAACTGCCTCATGTGATAGGCCGACTGTTCGGGCAGTCTTGCATAGCTTTGCGACACCGGGCAAGCGCGGCGCACAAGGCAGCCGTTGGACAGGCACTCTGCCCCTTCCGGCTGGTCCAGGAAAGCATGGCAGGCGGCCAGGTCATAGCCCGCCCCGGTCAGCGCGCCCACCGGGCAGGCGGTCAGGCAGGGGGCCGGACAGGTGTCGCAGGGCCGGGCGACAGGGGGCGGCACTTCGACCACCTCCTTCAGCGCCAGCGCCCCGCGAAAGCTGACCATCAGCCCCTGCCCCGCATGGACCAGCAGCCGCACCGGGCTGTCCCAGACCCGGCCCGTCCGCAGCGCCCACCTGTAGAACGGCTGATACGGCGGCCCGCCAAACGGAAACAGCGCCTTGGCCCCCAGGTCGCAGGCGATCCGCCCGATCACCCGGCGCGACCAGCGGTCCACCGGGTCCGGGTTTCCATCCTTCTGGAATTCGGCCCACTCCGGCTGCGCCGTCAGATGCGCCCAGAAGCCCGGCTCTTGCGGCCCCAGCAGCAGCAGGGTCCGCGTGCCCGCCGGAAAACCCGCCTCACCCTCGGCGACGGCGAACCCGCCCAGCACCTCCAGCCGCTCGTCGGCCAGCCGGGCGTCTAGCGCCGGAAGGTCAAGCCCAGCACCCATCCCACTCTCGCCGGTCTTTCGTCCTGCCATTGCAGCCCCACGGTCATCGCGTCATGTCCCGCCTTCGGTTGTGGCACATAGGTGCGGAAAGTCAGGGAGCGGGGTCGGCGCGGCACCAGCGCCTCCAGCCCCGCAAGAAGGGCAAAGAGCGTCAGGAACACCCCGCCACGCCAAAGAAGGTCATGCGCCATGCGCAAGCCATACACGCAATTCGCGACCGGTGGTCAAGGAACGCAGGCCCTGGCGCGCACAAGCATGGATGGACTGTGGCAGGAACGCGCCCGACCGGCGCCGAAACTCCTGTCATTTCAGCAGGTTGTCGCTGCGCGCGTCGGCTTTTGCCCCTCAGCGCCGTGCATGCGGCTTCACCCGCGGTTCGGTCGACCGGATCTGGCTGCCCGCGCCGTGGTCGGTGAACAGCTCCAGCAGGCAGGCGTTCGGAACCTTGCCGTCCAGGATCGTCACCGCCCGCGTGCCCTGCTCGATCGCCATCAGCGCCGTCTCGGTCTTCGGGATCATCCCGCCCGAGATCACCCCGTCGGCCGTCATCTGGCGGATTTCCTCGGGCGTGATCTGGGTCATCACTTCCCCGGCGGCGTTCTTCACGCCCGGCACGTCGGTCAGCAGGAGCAGACGGTCCGCCTGCAAGGCCCCCGCAATGGCCCCCGCAGCGGTATCGCCGTTCACGTTGAAGGTCTCGTTGTCCTTCATCCCCGTCGCGACCGGGGCCACCACCGGGATGATCCCGGCGCTGTAAAGGTCGCGCAGGACCTGGACGTTCATCTCGACCGGGCGGCCGACATAGCCCAGCTCGGGGTCATCCGCCTCGCAGACCATCAGGTCGTCGTCCTTGCCGGAAATCCCCACGGCCCGGCCCCCCGCATCCATTATCGCCTGCACGATCCGCTTGTTCACCAGGCCCGACAGGATCATCTCGACCACCTGCACCGTGGCCTTGTCCGTCACCCGCTTGCCGCGGACGAATTCGGACTTGATCCCCAGCTTCTCCAGCATCTCGTTGATCATCGGCCCGCCGCCGTGGACCACCACGGGATGCACGCCGACCTGCTTCATCAGCACGATGTCGCGGGCAAACTCGGCCATCGCGGCGTCGTCGCCCATCGCGTTGCCGCCGAACTTGACCACGACCACCGCGCCCTCGAAGCGCTGCAGGTAGGGCAGCGCCTCGGACAGCATCTTTGCGGTCGTCTTGGCATCCTCGGCGGTCAGGGTCTGCTGCTTCATCGGGGCCTCCATGTTTTCGCGCCGCATAAGCCTTTTCCGCCCCCCCGCCAAGACCATTCGGCCAAGCCTTGCCTTCCCCGCGCAGAGGGGTAGCCTTCCCCTGCAAAGGAGACTGCAATGTCCGAACAGAAAACCCTCGTCCTGACTGGCGCAAGCCGCGGGATCGGCCACGCCACCGTCAAGCGGTTTTCGGCCGAGGGGTGGCGGGTTCTGACCTGCTCGCGCCAGCCCTTCGACCCGCGCTGCCCCTGGCCGGGGGGCGAGGCGAACCATATCGAGATCGACCTGGCCGATCCCAACAAGACCATCGCGGCGATCGAGACGATCAAGCAGAAGGTCGGCGGGCGTATCCATGCCCTTGTGAACAATGCCGGAATCAGCCCCAAGGGCCCTGGCGGGGCGCGGTTGAACACGCTGACCACCGATCTTCGGACCTGGGGCCATGTCTTTCACGTCAACTTCTTTTCCAGCGTCATCCTGGCCCGGGGTCTGCAGGAAGAGTTGGCGGCCACGAAAGGCTCCATCGTCAACGTGACATCCATTGCCGGGGTCCGGGTCCACCCCTTTGCCGGGGCCGCCTATGCCACCTCGAAGGCCGCGCTTGCGGCGCTTACCCGGGAAATGGCCCATGATTTCGGACCCTTGGGCGTCCGCGTGAACGCCATCGCACCCGGAGAGGTCGAGACCGCGATCCTGTCTCCCGGCACCGACAGGATCGTCGAGCAACTGCCGATGCGCCGGCTGGGCCAGCCCAGGGAAGTGGCCGACGCGATCTGGTTTCTCTGCTCCGACCAGTCCAGCTACATCTCGGGTGCCGAGATCGAGGTCAACGGCGCCCAGCATGAGTGACCGCAGCATGTCTGACCGCAGCACGTCTGACCTTTGCCCTCTGCCCACGCCTCTGGCATAAGGGCCCATCCGCGCGAGGCTGCCCATGCTTGACGATACCGACGACATCCACCCGCTGTTCCACGGCGCCCCCAAGGGGCTGGAGTTCCGCAAGCTGCGCAAGCGCCTGGTCCAACAGGTGCGCGAGGCGATCGACACCTATGGCATGGCAAAGCCGGGCGACCGCTGGCTGGTCTGCCTTTCGGGCGGCAAGGACAGCTATACCCTGCTGGCGATCCTGCACGAACTGAAGTGGCGCGGCCTGCTGCCGGTCGACCTTCTGGCCTGCAACCTGGACCAGGGCCAGCCGAATTTTCCCGCGACGGTATTGCCCGAGTTCCTGACCAAGATGGGCGTCCCGCACCGGATCGACTATCAGGACACCTATTCGGTGGTGATCGACCGGATCAAGCCGGGCGGGACGATGTGCAGCCTGTGCTCCCGACTGCGGCGAGGGAACCTCTACCGCATCGCCCGCGAGGAGGGGTGTTCGACTGTCGTCCTTGGCCATCACCGCGACGACATCCTCGAGACCTTCTTCATGAACCTGTTTCACGGCGGAAGGCTGGCCAGCATGCCGCCGCGCCTGCTGAACGAGGACGGCGACCTGTTCGTTGCCCGACCCCTGGCCTTCGTTTCCGAGGAAGACTGCGGCAGGTTTGCCGCTGCGATGGGCTATCCGATCATCCCCTGCGACCTGTGCGGCAGCCAGGAGGGGTTGCTGCGGGTCCAGGTGAAGAAGCTTCTCGACGACTGGGAGGCGCGGACCCCCGGGCGGCGGCAGGTGATGTTCCGGTCACTGATGAACGTGCGGCCCTCGCACCTGGCGGACCCGACGCTGTTCGACTTTGCAGGCCTTGCCGCACTGCTGGGAGATGCCGAAAATTCTACGCAACTTTCGGGCGAGCGTTAAGGAACCGATCATGAACATCCAGCTAGCCTGATCCCCAAGCCGCGGGCCTTGCGCCCGTTGACACAAGGGGAAGGTTGTCATGATGTTTGGGTTTCGACGCGGCTCCGACCTGCCCTGGCAAATTGCCGCCCTGCTGCCTGTCCTGGCGCTTGGCGCATACTGGGCGGTGGGCGAAGTGGCGATGATCGCCCTGGCTGCGGCCCTGCCGCTCGGGGTGCTTGTCTACCGGTTCCACCTGCATCGCGCCGCCCCGCTTGCGGTCTCGGACCAGGTGATCGACCGCCTGGACGGGACGCTTGGCGAACTCCGGGCGAAGGGCGGCGCCACGGGTTGCCTGGTGATCCAGTTCGACGATGCCGCACACCTGGCCGACCGGCTGGGCCGGACCCGCCAGTGCGAGGTTCTGGCGGCCTCCATCGCACGGCTGCGGGGGGCGCTGCGGCCAGGCGACATGCTCTACCCGATGGAGGATGGCAGTCTGGCGATCACCCTTGCCGCAACGCCACGGCTGGATGCCGAGATCATGGTGCGCATTGCGGCCAGGCTTCATCTTGTGGTGCAGCAGCCGATGTCCCTGGCGGACGGCCCGGCGCAAGTGACCTGTTCCATCGGATTTTGTCATTCGCAACAGCTGCGCCAGCCCGGCGGCCGCGCGCTTCTGGACGCGGCCCAGGTCGCCGGAGACGAAGCGGCCCGCCACCGTCCGGGTGCGATACGGGGCTATTCGGATGATCTGGCCCGGGCACGCGCCGACCGGGATGCCTTGCGGGCGGGTTTCTCCCAGGCGGTTGACCAGGGCGAAATCCAGGCGTGGTTCCAGCCCCAGCTCTCGACCGACAGTGGCGAGGTTTCGGGGATCGAGGCTCTGGTGCGCTGGCAGCACCCCGAGCGGGGCCTTCTGGCCCCGGGCAGCTTCCTTCCTGCCATCGAAGGCTCCGAGCTGATGGAACTGCTGGGCCAGACAATGCTGGTTCAGTCCCTTGCGGCACTGACCGAATTCGACCGTCGGGGCCTGCGGGTACCGACCGTCGCGGTCAACTTCTCGGCCCAGGAACTGCGTGACCCGCAGTTGCCCGACCGCCTGCGCTGGACGCTGGACCGGTTCGGGCTGGGTGCAGCGCGCTTGACGGTCGAAGTCCTGGAATCGGTGGTCGCCGGGGACGGTGACGACGTGATCGCCTCGAACATCAGCCGAATCGCGGCAATGGGCTGCAGCGTGGACCTGGACGACTTCGGGACCGGCAATGCCTCGATCACCGCGATCCGGCGGTTTGCGCTGAACCGGCTGAAGATCGACCGCAGCTTCGTGCGCGAGGTGGACCAGAACCGCGAGCAGCAGAAGCTGGTGACCGCGATCCTGTCGCTGGCCGAAAGGCTCGGGCTCGAGACCCTGGCCGAGGGGGTCGAGACCCCTGCCGAGCATACGCTGCTGGCGCAGCTTGGCTGCGGTCATGTGCAGGGCTATGTCATTGCGAAGCCGATGCCGGTCGATGACCTGGTCCGCTGGCTCTCGGCCCACTGCGACCGCCAGCGCGAGGCGATCCGCATCGGCGTGCAGGCGCGCTAGGTGCCCGCGCGCGTCGACGTGCCGTGGCGCTCCTTGCACCAGAGGTGGGGCCCGGAAAGTCCCGGTCTGCCGGCTGCGAATTGATCGGACCACCAGGCAAGAAAGGGCGAAACTGCTTGACCTTTGCCCGCCCCTGTCGTTGAAGCACCGCTGATCGATCAGCACGGTGGTTGGCGGGATGGAAGAGCAGAACAACAAGAACCTCATTCTGGCGATGGTTCTCAGCGCGGCAGTGATGCTCGTCTGGTTCATCTTTTTCCCGCCGCCGGAGCCGCCTGCTCAGTCTGTGACCTCGGGCCAGACCGGCACCGAAACCGGTGCGACTCCGCCGGCAGCGACGACGCCAGTCCAGGCTCAGACCCAGGCCGACGCGGTGCCCGAGGCGCCGAGGCTGACCATCGACACGCCAAAGCTTTCGGGCTCGCTTTCCCTGCGCGGCGGCCGGATCGACAACCTGTCGCTCAAGACCTACCGCGAAGAGCTGGTCCCCGGATCTCCGATCGTGCGGCTGCTGGCGCCGGTGGGCGAGGACCTTGCGTACTATTCGGTCTTCGGCTGGCTTCCCGGCACCGGGCTGGAGGCCGCAGACGTTCCCGATGCGAACACCCCCTGGACCGCCGATGCCGGCGCCACGCTTGCGCCGGGCCAGCCCGTCACCTTGCGCTGGGACAATGGCAACGGACTGACCTTCCTGCGCGAGATCGCGGTCGACGCGGACTTCATGTTCACCGTGACCGACACAGTCCGGAACGGCTCGTCTGCCGCGGTGGCATTGCAGCCTTACGGGATCATTGCCCGTCACGGCCTGCCAGAGCTGCAGAACATCTTTGTCGTGCACGAAGGTGCCATCCAGCGGATCGACGGCCAGCTGACCGAAACCGATTACGTCGACATCACCGAGCTGGAGGTCGATGCGCGCGAGGGGCTGCCTGCCCAGGTCGTCGATGCCACCACCGATGGCTGGATCGGCTTCACCGACCATTACTGGATGACGACCCTGATCCCCGAGCAGGGCAAGCCGTTCAAGTCGGTGCTTAAATATGTCCCCAACGCTGGAATCTACCAGGCCGAAGTGCGCCAGCCCGTCGTCTCGCTCGATGCGGGCGCCACGGCCACGTCGACCATCCGCTTCTTCGCCGGCGCCAAGGAATGGGCCACGATCCGCGGCTACCAGAACGAATTCGGCTGGCTGGACCGCCTGTTCGGCGCCGAACCCACGGCCGCGACGCCGATCCCGGGCTTCCTCGATTCCATCGACTGGGGCTGGTTCTTTTTCCTGACGAAACCGATCTTCGCCGTTCTGCACTGGCTGAACGCCGTCATCGGCAACATGGGCCTGGCGATCATCGCGCTGACCGTGTTCCTCAAGTTCCTTGTGCTGCCGCTGGCCTACAAGTCCTACGTCTCGATGGCGCGGATGAAGGAGCTTCAACCCGAGATGGAGGCGCTGAAAGAGCGCGCCGGCGATGACCGCCAGAAGCTGCAACGCGAGATGATGCAGCTTTACAAGGACAGGAAGGTCAACCCGGCCGCAGGGTGCCTGCCGATCCTGATCCAGATCCCGATCTTCTTCGCGCTGTACAAGGTGATCTTCGTCACCATCGAACTGCGCCACGCCCCGTTCTTCGGCTGGCTCAAGGACCTGTCAGCGCCCGATCCGTCGTCGATCTTCAACTTCTTCGGCCTGATGCCCTGGGACGCCCCCGCGCAAGGGTCGATCCTGCACCTGATCTTCATCGGCATCCTGCCAATCCTGCTGGGCATCACCATGTGGATGCAGCAGAAGCTGAACCCGGCACCGACCGATCCGGTGCAGGCCTCGATCTTCGCCTGGATGCCCTGGGTCTTCATGTTCATGCTGGGCGGTTTTGCCAGCGGCCTGGTGGTCTACTGGATCGCGAACAACACGATCACTTTCATCCAGCAGTACCTGATCATGTGGAGCCACGGGAAGCGGCCGGACATCTTCGAAAACATCCGCTCGGCCAAGGTTGCCAAGGCCGAAGCAAAGGCGTCGCCCCCTGAAAAGTCGCCTCCTGAAAAGAAGCCTGCGGCCAACAGCCCGAAGCCCCCGACATCGGCACCGAAGAACCGCAAGAAATGACGATACGGCTGGCCCATATCTTCCGACATCCGATCAAGGCCTACGGACGCGAAATCCTCGCGTCCGTTCGTCTTTCTGCAGAGCAGGCCCTGCCGTTTGACCGGGAATGGGCCGTTGCGCACGAGGCGGCCAGGATCGGCCCGGGCTGGAACCCCTGCATGAATTTCACGCGGGGCGCGAAGGCCCCCGCGCTGATGGCCGTCACGGCCGCGCTGGAGGAAGCCACGCGGCGGGTCACCCTGTCGCATCCGACTGCGGGAGAGATCAGCATCCTCCCGGACAGCCCGGAGGATCAGACGCGCCTTCTGGCCTGGGCAGACCCGCTGATCCCTGCGGACCGGGCGCGGCCCTCGGCGGTGGTGCGTGGCGGGGTTGCGATGACCGACAGCGACTATCCGTCGATCTCGATCCTGTCGCTGGCGTCGCTGCACGACCTTGGACAGAAGATGGGGATGGATCTGTCCATCCACCGCTGGCGCGGAAACCTGTGGCTGGACGGGGCGGATGCCTGGGCCGAATGGGGCTGGATCGGCCAACGCTTCCGGCTGGGGGACGCCGTGCTGGAAGTGGTCGAACGCATCACCCGCTGCACAGCAACGACGGTCGACCCCCAGACGGGAGAGGTCTCGGGCAATACTCTTGCCGCGCTGGAAAGCGGTTACGGCCACCAGGACTTCGGCGTCTTTGCCCGTGTGGTCGACGGCGGCAGCATCGCCGCAGGCGACGAATGGAGACCCGCATGACCCTGCAATTCGCCCTGGCACCCGAACCCGAGGACGAAGCGCGCGAACGTGGCCGGTTGCTGTTCGCCGGTCCCGTCACCTTTGTCAAAGGCGTGGTGGCGATGTCCGGCCTGCCCCCGGCCGACCGGCTGGAAGTCTGCTTTGCCGGACGGTCCAACGTCGGCAAATCCAGCCTGATCAACGCCTTGACCGGCCGCAAGACCTTGGCTCGGGCGTCCAACACTCCGGGCCGGACGCAAGAAATCAACTACTTCGCCTTGGGCGAAGAGCGGTATCTGGTCGACCTGCCGGGCTATGGCTATGCAGAGGCCCCGGTGGCGGTGGTCGCCAAGTGGCAGGCGCTGCTGAAGCAGTATCTCTCCGGCCGGGTCACCTTGCGCCGCGCTTTCGTGCTGATCGATGCGCGGCATGGGGTCAAGGCGGTGGACGAGGAGATTCTCAAGCTTCTCGATCGCTCGGCCGTGACCTTCCAGGCGGTGCTGACCAAGGTCGACAAGATCAACCGGGTCGAGCGTGAAGCGGTGATCGACCAGGTGAAGGGCGCCTTGGGGAAGCATCCGGCGGCCTATCCCGAGCTTGTCGTGACCAGTTCCGAAAAGGGCGAAGGGATCGAAACCCTGCGCGCGATCATCGCCACGATGGAGTGACCTAGAGCGGGATGGCGCTTGAGGGAATCGTGGGGGATTCCCTCTTGGTCAGATTTCTGATTCATGATGGAGGCTGGGTATGGAGGCCAGCCTTCATGACGAAACCCCTATCGATGGACATCCGTGATCGCGCGATGGCGCGGCTGGATGCGGGCGAGACGGTGCGTAGTATCGCCGAGGCGCTGAGTGTGGCGCCATCAAGCGTGGTCAAGTGGTCGCAGCGGCGGCGGGCCACGGGCAGTGCTGCGCCGGGCAAGGTGGGCGGGCATGTGCCGCGAAAGATCCGGGGTGAGCAGGCGGACTGGCTTCGTGCCCGGATGGCGGACGGTGCCTTCACCCTGCGCGGCTTGGTGGCCGAGCTGGCCGAGCGTGACCTCAAGGTGGACTACCGCACGATGTGGGCCTTCGCCCATGCCGAGGGCCTCAGCTTCAAAAAAAACCGCGCTCGCCAGTGAGCAGGAGCGACCGGACGTTGCCCGCAAGCGCGCCCGCTGGAAGGCCCGTCAGGGCAGCATCGACCCGACGCGGCTGGTGTTCATCGACGAGACCTGGGCCAAGACCAACATGGCCCCGCTGCGCGGCTGGGCGGCGCGGGGCAAGCGCCTGATCGGTCGCGCGCCCTTCGGGCACTGGAACACCATGACCTTCGTCGGTGCCATGCGCCATGACGGGATCATCGCGCCCTGGGTCATCGACGGGCCGATCAACGGCGAGAGCTTCCGAACTTACGTCGAGCAGGTCCTGGTCCCCGAGCTGCGGCCGGACGACATCGTCGTCATGGACAACCTCGCCAGCCACAAGGCCCCCGCCATCCGCCAGGCCATCCGCGCGGCAGGTGCAAAGCTGTTCTACCTGCCCGCCTACTCGCCCGACCTCAACCCCATCGAGCAGGTCATCGCCAAGCTCAAACATCTGCTCCGAAAGGCCGCCAAACGCACCAAGGAAGCGGTCTGGCGAAAAATCGGATCACTCCTCGACCAGTTCACTCCCCAGGAATGCGAAAACTACATCCGCAACGCAGGATACGGTTCCGTCTAAACCCATCCCGCTCTAAGGAAAATTCTTGCGAAATTCCTTGAAGAAGGAATTTGGGTCGCACCCGGCTCAGGCGGTGGGCTTCGACTTCCACGCGATCAGGACCTGCGCCAGGATGCAGCCGGTGAAGAGGTAAAGGCCCCAGGCGGTCTCGATCGTCACATGCCCGGCGCCCTTCGCGATGACGATGTAAAGCGCGATCAGGAAGACGTCGGCCATCGCCAGTTTCCCCAGGATCTCCAAAGTTGGCAGCGTCCTGGCGGAGAGCAGGTTCCAGTGCAGCAGCGCCAGGCCGATGGTCTTGGCATAGGGGGCAAAGATCGCAAGGAAGGTGACAAGCAGCGCCAGAGCCGCGTCAGTGCCCCACAGCGACTGCAGCCCCGTGATGAGGCTGATCTCGTCCATGCCGAAGATCGGCAGCAGTGCGGCCCGCAGCAGCGGCGCGAACCAGGCGATGGGGAAAAGGATCAGCAGGGCGAGGTTGAGGTACTTCAACGGCCGCATCCCCTGCTCATCGCACGGCCTCGATCGGCCCTTCCGCCCGCCCGTGGATGAACTGTTGCACGTAAGGGTCTGGTGTGGCGTCCATTTCCCCGACCGGCCCGGTCCAGCGGATCACGCCCCCGTGCAGCATCGCCACATTGTCGGCAATCGCGCGGACCGAGGACATGTCATGGGTGATGGTCATCGCGGTGGCGCCCATCTCGACCACGATCTCGCGGATCAGGTCGTTGATCACACCGGCCATGATCGGGTCCAACCCCGTGGTGGGCTCGTCGAAGAAGATGATCTCGGGTTCCGCCGCGATGGCGCGAGCCAGGCCCACGCGCTTTTGCATGCCGCCTGACAGCTCGGCCGGGAACAGGTCGGCGGTCGCGGGTTTCAGGCCGACGCGGCGCAGCTTCTCGATGGCGATCTCGCGCGCTTGCGCCTTCGGCAGCGCCTTCGGACCGCGCAGCAGGCGGAAGGCGACATTCTCCCAGACCCTGAGCGAATCGAACAGCGCGCCGCCCTGGAACAGCATCCCGAACCGCGCGAGGAAGGCGTCGCGGTCGGTCTTGGTGACGTCCTGGCCATCCAGCGTGATCATCCCGCTGTCGGGGCGCACGAGGCCGAGGATGCACTTCAGCAGCACCGACTTGCCCGTCCCCGACCCGCCGATGATCACCATCGAGGTCCCCGAGGCGATGGTCAGGGTCACCCCCTGCAGCACCCGGTTCTCGCCAAACCGCTTTTGCACCTGGGCAAGTTCGATCATGACGAGAAGAACGCTTCGGTCAGGATGTAGTTCGCGGCCAGGATCAGCACGCTGGCCGACACCACGGCGGCCTTGGTCGCAGCCCCCACGCCCTGCGCGCCGCGGGCCGAGTTCATGCCGTGGTAGCACCCCATCAGCGCCACGATGAAGCCGAAGACCGCGCCCTTCACCAGGCCCGAGCCGATGTCCCAGACCTCCAGAAAGTCCACGGTGTTCTTCAGATAGGCGGCCGAGTTGAAGTCCAGCCGGGTGATCCCGACCAGCCAGCCACCCATGATCCCGATGGCATCGCCCACGGCCACCAGAACCGGCATCGCCAGGGTTGCAGCCACAACGCGCGGGACGGCCAGGTATTTCAACGGGTTGGTCGACAGCGTCACCAGGGCGTCGATCTGTTCCGTGACCTTCATCGTCCCGATCTCGGCGGCAATCGACGAGGCGACGCGCGCGGCGACCATCAGACCGCCCAGCACCGGACCAAGCTCGCGCGTCATGCCGATGGCGACGATCGAGGGCACCACCGATTCGGCGTTGAAGCGCGAGCCGCCGGCATAGATCTGCAGGGCCAGCGCGCCCCCGGTGAAGATCGCGGTCAGGCCGACCACGGGCAGCGAATGCCAGCCGATCTGCACAAGCGAGGACCCAAGCTCGCGCAGGTAGAAGGGCGGGCGCAGGATGTGGCCCACGACCTGAAGCGCGAACAGCGCCACCCGGCCGACTGCCGCGACGGCCTGCAGGACCGGACGGCCCAGCGACCCCAGGGTCGCCTCGATCATGCGCTGCGCTCCTGGTAGCGGCGGGGG
>Ga0208100_100274_pt1 | contig 21054 bp, 22 predicted proteins | sample SubbioR11_8A_Aug_FD_184817 | JGI IMG/M metagenome (GOLD analysis project Ga0208100, IMG submission 184817) | Serpentinite rock and fluid subsurface biosphere microbial communities from McLaughlin Reserve, California, USA - CR11_8A_Aug (SPAdes) | ecosystem: Environmental > Terrestrial > Deep... | reverse complement strand
GGCGGGCCGCCTCAGCCGGCCGCGCCACGCTCGCTGCCACCGCCGGGCCCGCTGCCGCCATCGGGCCCGTCGATGCCCAGCCGGGCCATGCGGTAGCGCATCTGGCGCAGCGTCAGGCCCAGGCTGGCGCCGGCCGCCGTGCGGTTGTAGCGGTGCCGCGCGAGCGCGCGCTGCAGGATCTCGCGCTCGACCGCGTCGAGGTGCGCGACGAGGTCGGCGGGCAAGGCGGCCGGCCCGGGCGGCGCCTCCTCGGCCAGGGCGGGGGCCGGTGCGGCGTCGTCGGCGCTGCCGGCCTCGATCTCGGGCAGGCCGAGGTCGACGTCGTCGATCAGGTCGCCGGGCGCGAGCGCGACGGCGCGGTGCAGCAGGTTCTCGAGTTCGCGCACGTTGCCGGGGAAGTCGTAGCCGGCCAGGCGCTGCAGCGCGCGCGCGCTCAGCGTCGGCGCCGGCGCGACCTGGGCCTCGTCGGCCAGCCGGGCCAGCAGCGCCGCGCAGATCAACGGCAGATCGGCCAGCCGCTCGCGCAGCGGCGGCAGGTGGATCGGGATGACGTTGAGCCGGTAGTACAGGTCCTGGCGGAAGCGCCCGGCGCGCACCTCGGCAGCGAGGTCCTTGTGCGTCGCGCTCAGCAGCCGCACGTGGACCGGCACTTCGGCAGTGGCGCCGACCGGCCGCACGGCGCGCTCCTGGATCGCGCGCAGCAGCTTGCTCTGCATCGCCAGCGGCAGCTCGCCGATCTCGTCGAGCAGCAAGGTGCCGCCGTGCGCGGCCTGGAAGAAGCCCGCGCGATCCTCGGCCGCGCCGGTGAACGCGCCCTTGCGGTAGCCGAAGAACTCGGCCTCGAGCAGGGCCTCGGGGATCGCACCGCAGTTGACCGCGACGAAGGGCTGGGCCGCGCGCACGCCCAGCGCGTGGACCGCGCGCGCGACCAGCTCCTTGCCGGTGCCCGACTCGCCGCTGATGAGCACCGGGGCCATGCTGCGCGCGACCTTGTCGACGAGTTCGCGAACCTGCTGCATCGCCGGCGAGTCGCCGACCAGGCGCCGCACTGCGGTCGCCGCGCCGGCCTCCAGGCCTGCCGCGGTCGCGCCGGCCGCAGCGGCGGCCCTGCGCGCGGGCGCCGCGGCGCTCGCCGCCGGCCCCGGGGCCACGCCCAGCGCGGCCGCGACGACGCTGCGGAACTGACGCAGGTCGACCGGCTTGGTCAGGTAGTCGAAGGCGCCGGCCTTGAGCGCCTCGACCGCGTTCTCGGCCGAGCCGTAGGCGGTGATGACGACCGCACGCTCGCTGCGCGCCTGGGCGTCGAGCCAGCGCAGCAGGTCCAGCCCGCTGCCGTCGGGCAGCCGCATGTCGGTGACGACCGCGGCGTAGTCGGCCGCGGCCAGCCGGGCCAGCGCCTCGGCGACGCCGTCGGCGGTGTCGACCGCGTAGCCCTCGCGCACCAGCGCCAGCTCGTAGAGGGTGCGCAGGTCGGGCTCGTCGTCGACGACGAGCAGGCGCAGGGCGGCGGGGGCAGTCATGCGATCGTCAGGCGCGGCGCGCCGCGGCGGCAGGCAGGGTGATCAGGAACTCGTTGCGGTGGCGCTGGCCGGCCGGCCGCTGGCGGTACTCGATGCTCGCGCCGTTGCGCTCGCACAGCTCGCGGCAAATATACAGACCCAGCCCGCTGCCGCGGCTGCGCGTCGAGTAGAACGGCTCGAACAGGTGCGGCTCGACTTCCGGGGCGATCGGCTCGCCGTCGCTGGCCACGCCGATGCCCACCTGCGCCGGCGACAGCCGGTGCAGTTCGACGACGAGCGCGGCTGCGGCATCGCCGGCATGGCGGTGCGCGTTGTCGAGCAGGTTGACCAGCACGCGGCGCAGGTGCTCGGGGTCGAAGGCCACCGGCGGCAGCGCGGCGCTGCCGGTGCGCAACACCAGGCGGCCGTCCTCGCCGAGGGTGACGCCGGCGGTCGCGGCCCAGTCGGCGGCGATCGCGGCGACCGCGGCCGCCAGGTCGATCGGCGCGGGCTGCGCCACCGGCGCCGCGGCGACTTCGAGCACCTCGTCGACGATGCGCCTGAGGCGCTCGACGTTGTCGGCGACCATCGCCGCCAGCCGCTGCGCCTGCGGCGCGGCCGGGTCCTCGCGCAGCAGCGCGTTGGCCTGCGCGATCGCGGCCAGCGGGTTGCGGATCTCGTGCGCGATGCCGGCCGACATGCGCCCCATCGCGGCGAGCTTCTCCTGGCGGGTGCGCGAGAGCACTGCGCGCAGGTCCTCGACGAACAGCACGCACAGCTCCTCCTGCGCCGGTGGCGGGGCCTCCTCGTCGTCGCCCTCGGCGCGGCGGCGCCGCGTGAAGCGCGCACGCAGACGCAGCGTGCGCCGGCCGGCCGCGCCGAAGTCGAGCGCCACGTCGCGCCCGCCCTCGGGCCACGCCGGGTCGCGCAAGGCCTGCTCGACGGCCTGCACCAGCGGCGCCCAGGCCGGCATGCCGCGCAGCGGAAACGGCGCCGGCGGCGCCATGCCCTCGGCGACCAGCAGGCGGCGCGCCGCCGGGTTGGCCGTGCGCACGCGCGCGCGGCGGTCGATGACCAGCACGCCCTCGCCCATCTCGTCGATGACCAGGCGGGCGAGCTGGGCCTGCTGGCGCGCCAGCTCGAGGCTGCCGCGCGCGGTGCGCTCCTCGCGCGCCAGGCGGCCGGCGAGCTCGCTGGCCAGCAGCGTGATCAGAAACAGGCCGATCGCCGTCAACGCCGCCGGCGTCAGCGCCGCAGTCGGCTCGACGCCGGCGAGCACCCGCCAGCCGCCATGCGCGAGCAACATCAGCGTGAGCGCCGCGGCGACGCCCAGTGCGGCCAACCGCGGCGTCAGCACGCCGGCCATCAGCACCGGCAGCACCAGCAGCGCGGCCTGGCTGATGCCCGGCGAGGACTCGAGCAGGTACAGCGCCGAGAAGACCAGCAGATCGAAGCCGATCGTCAGCAGCCATTGCAGGCGGCTCAGCCGCGGCGCGGCGGCGTCGGCCGGCCGCAGCCACCACCAGAGCGCGACGGCCTGCACGCCGTAGGCCAGCCCGAGCGCGAGCACCGGCCAGCCCGGCTTGGTGCCCAGCCACTGGCTGGCCGCCAGCGCCAGCACCAGCGCCAGCCCCAGCCCCGCGCGGGCGGCGAGGAAGGCGCGCAGGATGCGCTGGAACGCGCTCGGCCCGCCACCGACGATGCGCCGGGCCTGCTGCGACAGGAAGCGGCTGTCGGCCGGCTCGGCGCTGCCCCAGCCGTCGACGAAGCGCGAGTCCGCCGCAGGCGCCGCCCCGGCCTCGGCACCGACGCCGACCGCCGCAAACCACGAGGCCTCGGCATCGGTCTGGCGGCGCTCGCCGCGGCGGCGGTCGGCAGTGCGCCGCCGATCGCCGCGGCGGCGGTCGTCGGTGCGGCGGTCGTCGGGGCCGGACCCGCCGCTGTCCGGCTCAGCCATCGTCGCGCGGGCCGGCGTCGCGGTGCTCGGCGCTGCAGTAGGCCTGGCCGGCAGCGATCAGCGCATCGCCGCGCGGCAGGTGCATGCCGCAATGGGCGCAAGTCAGCATGCGCTCGGGCGGCCCGACGCGGCGACCCGGCGCCGCCGGCTTGCCGCCTGCCGGCGGAGTGGACTTGCGCCGCTGCAGGCCGAACATCAGCCACAGGACGACGATCACGACCAGCGCCACGACCAGGTACTTCATCACTTCACCCCCCGCGACCGAGCAGGACTTCGAGCACGAAACGCGAGCCGACATAGGCCAGCGCGAGCAGCGCGGCGCCGGCGTAGAGCCAGCGCGTGGCGCGCCGGCCGCGCCAGCCCCAGAGGTGACGCCCGCCGATGAGCAGCGCGAAGGTCGCCCAGCCGAGCACCGCGAAGACCGTCTTGTGGTCCCAGCGCCAGCCCTGCGACACGCCCAGCGAGGTGGCGATGCCCAGCAGCAGGGTCAGGCTCAAGGTCAGGAAGCCGGCCTCGACGAAGCCGAAGGTCAGCCGCTCCAGGCGCAGCAGCGGCAGCCCCAGCGGCCCGGCCGCGGCCGCACCCGGTGCCGCCTTCGAGCGCAGGCGGCGCTCGAAGGCGTCGAGCCACAGCGCGTGCAGCACCGCCGCGCCGAACAGACCGTACGAGACCAGCGCCAGCAGCCAGTGCAGGGCCAGCCAGCCCGCGCCGGCGTAGGGCCGCGGCGGCCCCGGGTAGAGTAGCGCCAGCGCCAGCGCGGCGAGCGCGAGCAGGGCCAGCAGGCGGCGCACCGCCGGCAGCGGCAGCCACCGGCCCTCGAGCAGGTAGACGCCGATGACCAGCCAGACGGTGGCCGACAAGGCCTGTGCGAAGCCGAAGCGGGCCGCGCCGGCGGACTCGCCGGCGCCGACGACGTCGAGCGCCAGGACCAGCGCATGCAGCGCCCAGCCCAGGCCCAGCGCGATCGCCGGCAACCGCGCCGCGGCGCCGCTCAAGGCGCAGGCGTAGGCCAGCATGGCGGGCAAAGCCAGCCACCATGCCCAGCCGCTGCCGAGCATGGCCGACCCGAACGGTACACTCATCCGGGCAGTGTACTTTCGCGTCCTGCCCGCGCGCGGCCTCGCCGAGGCTGGCGCTGCGGCGGCGCGCCCACCCCCGATGGCCTCGACCCTCACCGACCGACTCTCGCGCCTGGTCAAGACCGTGCGCGGGCATGCCCGCATCACCGAGAGCAATGTCGCCGACATGCTGCGCGAGGTGCGCATGGCGCTGCTCGAGGCCGACGTCGCGCTGCCGGTGGTGCGCGACTTCGTCGCCCGCGTCAAGGACAAGGCGCTGGGCCAGGAGGTGGCCGGCGCGCTCAACCCCGGGCAGGCGCTGGTGGGCATCGTCCACAAGGAACTGGCCGCGACGATGGGCCAGGGCGTGGCCGACCTCGACCTCGCGACCCAGCCGCCGGCGGTCATCCTGATGGCCGGGCTGCAGGGCGCGGGCAAGACCACGACCACCGCCAAGCTCGCCCGCCACCTGATCCAGAAGCGCAAGAAGAAGGTGCTGACCGTCTCGGCCGACGTCTACCGGCCCGCGGCGATCGAGCAGTTGCGCACCGTCAGCGCGCAGGCCGGCGCCGACTGGTTCGCCTCGGACGCGCAGCAGAAGCCGCGCGAGATCGCGCTGGCCGCGCTCGACCACGCGCGCAAGCACCACCACGACGTGCTGCTGGTCGACACCGCCGGCCGGCTGGCGATCGACGAGGCGCTGATGGCCGAGATCCGCGAGCTGCACACGGTGCTCGCGCCGGTCGAGACGCTGTTCGTCGTCGACGCGATGCAGGGCCAGGACGCGGTCAACACCGCCAAGGCCTTCAGGGAAGCCCTGCCACTGACCGGCGTGATCCTGACCAAGCTCGACGGCGACGCGCGCGGCGGCGCGGCGCTGAGCGTGCGCCAGGTCAGCGGCGCGCCGATCAAGTTTGCCGGCACCTCCGAGAAGATCGACGGCCTCGAGGTCTTCGACGCCGAGCGCCACGCCGGGCGCGTGCTGGGCATGGGCGACATCCTCGCGCTGGTCGAACAGGTGCAGCAGGGCGTCGACCAGCAGGCGGCCGAGAAACTCGCCGCCAAGGTCAAGGCCGGCGACGCCTTCGACCTCGACGACTTCCTGCAGCAGCTGCAGCAGATGAACCGCATGGGCGGGCTCGGCGGCATGCTCGACAAGCTGCCCGCCCAGCTCGGGGCCAAGGCCGGCAGCGCCGACATGGCGCGCGCCGAGCGCGAGATGCGCCGCATGCAGGGCATCATCCACGCGATGACACCAACCGAGCGGCGCAAGCCCGAACTGATCAAGGCCAGCCGCAAGCGCCGCATTGCCACCGGCGCCGGGGTTCAGGTGCAGGAGGTCAACCGCCTGCTCAACCAGTTCGAGCAGATGCAGGGCATGATGAAGAAGATGAAGGGCGGCGGCCTGATGAAGATGTTCAAGCGCATGGGCGGCGCCAAGGGCCCCGGCGGCTTCATGCCGCCGGGCTTCGGGCGCTGAAGGCTTGCGGCTGCGCGGCTGCACCGGCGCGGCGGCCGCGGACAGGCCCTCAGGCCAGCAACGCCTGCGCAAACTCGCGCGCGTCGAAGGTCTGCAGGTCCTCGAGCTTCTCGCCGACGCCGATGAAGTAGACCGGCAGCGGGCGCTCGCGCGCGATGGCCGCCAGCACGCCGCCCTTGGCGGTGCCGTCGAGCTTGGTCACGACCAGCCCGGTGAGCTGCAGTGCGTCGTCGAACGCGCGGACCTGGGCCAGCGCGTTCTGGCCGGTGTTGCCATCGACGACCAGCAGCACCTCGTGCGGCGCGCCGGCCTGCGCCTTGGCGATCGTGCGGCGGATCTTCTTCAGCTCCTCCATCAGGTGCAGCTGCGTCGGCAGCCGCCCGGCGGTGTCGGCGATGACGACGTCGCAGCCGCGCGCGCGGCCGGCGACCACGGCATCGAAGCTGACCGCCGCCGGGTCGCCGCCGGACTGGGCGACGATCTCGACGCGGTTGCGGTCGGCCCAGACGGCGAGCTGCTCGCGGGCCGCGGCGCGGAAGGTGTCGCCCGCGGCCAGCAGCACCTTCTGCCCGGCGTCGGCGAGGTGGCGGGTGAGCTTGCCGATGGTGGTCGTCTTGCCCGCGCCGTTGACGCCGACGACCATGATCACGGTCGGCGACTCGGCGCCGATGGCCAGCGCCCGCTCGAGCGGGCGCAGGAGCTCGGCGAGCGCCTCGACCAGCAGCGCCTTGACCTGCGCAGCCTCGGTCGCGCCGGTGTCCTTGACGCGGCGGCGCAGGTCGGCCAGCAGGAACTCCGTGGCCCTGACGCCGGTGTCGGCGATCAGCAGCGCCGCCTCCAGCTCCTCGTACAGCGCGTCGTCGATGCGCGCGCCGGTGAAGACCTGCACGAGGCCGCTGCCGGTCTTGCGCAGCCCGGTGCGCAGCCGCTCGAGCCAGCCGGCGCGGGTGGTGGCAGCCGCAGGTTCGGCGGCCGCGGCGGGCGGCGCAACCACCGATCCCGCTGGCGAGAGCACCTGCGCGGCCAGGCCCGGGTCCGGAGCCGCGGATGCGGGCCCTGGTGCGGGCCCTGGTGCGGGCGCGGATCCGGGTGCGGGCGGCGGCGTGGGCGCAGCGACCGGCGCCTTCTTGCGGAAGAAACTGAACATCGTCGGGGGCAGCCGCAGCGGCTTGGGGGGCCGCGGCGACCACAACAGGCACCGTTATAATGGCCGGCTCAGGCGCTTTAGCTCAGTCGGTTAGAGCGACGGAATCATAATCCGCAGGTCCGGGGTTCGAGTCCCTGAAGCGCCACCAGCACAACAGCGACCCGCCGCCCCCGGGCTGCTGCCCGTGTCCACAGCCCCTGGGTCCACACCATGCTACGCTGTGCCGCCGTGCTTGCCCTGGCTGCCGGCCTGCTCTCGCCGAGCCTGGCGCAGATGCCGCGCGAGTTTCCGCCGACCGCACTGCGCGGCGTGATCGAGTTCAGCGCGCCGCCCAACGTGCGCCTCGGCGACGCCGCCGCGCGGCTGGCACCCGGCGCGCGAATCCGCGGCCACGACAACCTGCTGCGCACGCCGGCTTCGCTGGCGCGCCAGACGCATGTCGTGCACTACACCATCGAGGCGACCTCCGGCTTGCTGATGGACGTCTGGCTGCTGCGCCCCGACGAGATCGCCAACGAGCCCTGGCCGACGACGCCGCAGCAGGCGCGCGAGTGGCGCTTCAACCGCGCCGCGCAGCAGTGGAGCCGGCCATGACGGCCGGCGCGGCCGGCCGCCGCCGCAAGGTCTACATCCGCACCTTCGGCTGCCAGATGAACGAGTACGACTCCGACAAGATGGCCGACGTGCTGCACGCCGCCGACGGCTGGGAGCCAACCGCCGACGTCGAGCAGGCCGACCTGATCCTGTTCAACACCTGCTCGGTGCGCGAGAAGGCGCAGGAGAAGGTCTTCTCCGACCTCGGCCGCGTCAAGCACCTCAAGCGCAAGGGCGTGCTGATCGGCGTCGGCGGCTGCGTGGCCAGCCAGGAGGGGGCGGCGATCGTCGAGCGCGCGCCCTATGTCGACCTGGTCTTCGGCCCGCAGACGCTGCACCGGCTGCCGCAACTCATCGAGCAGCGCCTGCGCCAGCAGCGGCCGCAGGTCGACGTGAGCTTTCCCGAGATCGAGAAGTTCGACCACCTGCCGCCGGCCCGCGTCGAGGGCGCCAGCGCCTATGTCTCGATCATGGAGGGCTGCAGCAAGTACTGCAGCTACTGCGTCGTGCCCTACACGCGCGGCGAGGAGTTCAGCCGCCCGCTCGACGACGTGCTCGCCGAGGTCGCCGGGCTCGCCGCGCAGGGCGTGCGCGAGGTCACGCTGCTCGGCCAGAACGTCAACGCCTGGCGCGGCACGCTGGGCGAGAGCGCCGAGGCCGCCGACTTCGCGCTGCTGCTCGACTGCGTCGCCGCGCTGCCCGGCATCGAGCGCATCCGCTACACGACCAGCCACCCCAACGAGTTCACGCCGCGGCTGATCGAGGCCTACGCGCGGCTGCCGCAGCTCGTCTCGCACCTGCACCTGCCGGTGCAGCATGGCAGCGACCGCATCCTCGCGGCGATGAAGCGCGGCTACACCGTGCTGCAGTACAAGAGCACGGTGCGCCGGCTGCGGGCGCTGCGCCCGGACCTGAGCCTGTCGTCGGACTTCATCGTCGGCTTCCCCGGCGAGACCGACGACGACTTCGCTCGCCTGCTGGCGCTGGTCGACGAACTCGGCTTCGACCACTCGTTCAGCTTCGTCTACAGCCCGCGCCCTGGCACGCCGGCGGCCAGCCTGCCCGACGCCACGCCGCCCGCGCTCAAGCTGCAGCGCCTGCACGCGCTGCAGGCGGCGCTCGACGCGAGCGCGCAGCGCATCTCGGCGCGGCGCGTCGGCACCGTCCAGCGAATCCTCGTCACCGGGCCGTCGAAGAAGGACGCCAGCGAACTGATGGGCCGCACCGAGTGCAACCGCATCGTCAACTTCGACGGCGGCCCGCAGGGGCAGCGGCTGGTCGGCCGCATGCTCGACGTGCGGATCACGCAGGCGCGGCCGCACTCGCTGCGCGGCGAGGTCGTGGTCGGCGAGCGCGCCGCGCAGGCCGCCTGACCTGGTGCGCGTCAGCGCCGGCGCAGGAACCCGACCCACCACAGCGCCAGCGCGCAGGCCGCGGTCATCAGGCCGTAGGCGGCCATCGTGCCGTCGCGGCCGAAGCCGACCAGCGCCCCCGCCAGGGCCAGCGCGCCGGCGGCGGCCGCCCAGCCGGCCAGCCGCAGCCAGCCCGCGCCGGCGAGCTCGCGTCGCCACAGCAGCTTGACCACCGCCGCGGCCAGTGCGCCGGTGAAGACCGCCGGCGCAAAGAAGTTCAGCACATGCCAGAAGACGTCCGCCAGCCCCATCGCCGACCCCGGTTGTGTAGTGGTGGATGCGCAGCCCTGCGCGGGCCGATTGACGTCGATCAAGGCCACCGGCGCGGCGACCCGGCAGCATCGGCACCTGCCCCGGGCGGCGCTGTCTGCGCCGCCGGCGGTGTGACATCGCTGTTGAATCTTACAATCCTGCCATGAGCGTCTTTGCGCTGGGGCTCAACCACACGACCGCACCGCTGGACCTGCGCGGCCGGCTCGCGGTCGACGCACAACGGCTGCCGCAGGTGCTGCGCGGTTTTCGCGAGCGCCTGCAGCGCGCGATGCCCGAGGCGGCGCTGGTCTCGACCTGCAACCGCACCGAGCTGTACGTCGCCGCGCCGACGAGCGAGGCGCGCCAGCTCGTCGCCCCGGCGCTCGACTGGCTCGCTGAACAGGGCGGCGTCAGCGCCGCGCAACTGCAGTCGCACAGCTACGTCGTGCAGGACCGCGGCGCCGCGCGGCACGCCTTTCGCGTCGCCGCCGGGCTCGACTCGATGGTGCTGGGCGAGCCGCAGATCCTCGGCCAGATGAAGCAGGCCGTGCGCGGCGCCGACGAGGCCGGCACGCTGGGCACGACGCTGCACCAGTTGTTCCAGCGCTCGTTCGCGGTGGCCAAGGAAGTCCGCAGCTCGACCGAGATCGGCGCGCACTCGGTCAGCATGGCCGCGGCGGCGGTGCGGCTGGCCGCCCAGCTGTTCGAGGACCTGCGCGAGGTCCGCGTGCTGCTGGTCGGCGCCGGCGAGATGATCGAGCTGGTCGCGACGCATTTCGCAGCGCGCCAGCCGCGCCTGCTGGCGGTGGCCAACCGCACCCTCGAGCGCGGCGAGAAGCTCGCCGGGCGCTTCGGCGCGCAGGCCCTGCGGCTGGCGGAGCTGCCGCAGCGGCTGGGCGAGTTCGACGTCGTCGTCAGCTGCACGGCCAGCACGCTGCCGATCATCGGCCTGGGCGCGGTCGAGCGCGCGCTCAGGGCGAGGCGCCACCGGCCGATGTTCATGGTCGACCTGGCCGTGCCGCGCGACATCGAGCCCGAGGTCGGCGAGCTCGGCGACGTCTACCTCTACACCGTCGACGACCTGGCCTCGGCGGTGGCCACGGCCGGCGAGAAGCGCCAGGCCGCCGTCGAGCAGGCCGAGGCGATCATCGACGCCGGGGTGCAGAGCTTCGCGCACTGGCTCGACCAGCGCGCCAGCGTGCCGCTGATCCTGGCCATCAACCGCCAGGCCGACGGCTGGCGCGAGCACGAGCTCGCGCGCGCCCGGCGCATGCTCGCCCGCGGCGAGAACGTCGATGCGGTGCTCGACGCGCTCGCCCGCGGCCTCACGCACAAGCTGATGCACGGCGCCTACGCCGAACTCCACGCCGCCGACACGGCGCAGCGCGGGCAGGTCGAGGACGCGGTGTCGCGGCTGTTCCTGCGCGACGGGCGCAGCGCCGAGCCCGCGCGCAACCCCGCGCGCAACCCCGAGCGCCGCCGCTAGCGCAGCGCCGCCCGGTGCGCGCGCCGTCGACGGCGCGCTCGATCGACCCCGCCCGAGACCCCGATGGACCAGGCCCTGCGCCCGCGCTTCGAGCGCCTCGCGATGCGGCTGGCCGAACTCGACGCCAGCCTCGCCGACCCGGCCGTCGCCGCCGACGCCGGGCGCTGGCGCGCGCTCAGCCGCGAGCAGGCCGAGGTGGCCGAGCATGTCGCGCGCTTCCGGGCCTGCCAGCGGCGCGAGGCCGACCTCGCCGCCGCGCAGGACTTGCTCGCCGAAGCCGGTGCCGACGACGCCCTGGCCGGGCTCGCGCGCGACGAGATCGCGCAGGCGCAGGCTGACCTCGAGCGTCTGCACGCCGAGCTGCGCACCGCGCTGCTGCCGCGCGACCCCGACGACGCGCGCAACGCCTTCGTCGAGATCCGCGCCGGCACCGGCGGCGACGAATCGGCGCTGTTCGCCGGCGACCTCGCGCGCATGTACCTGCGCTGGTGCGAACGGCGCGGCTGGCGCACCGAGGTCATCAGCCAGAGCCCCTCGGCGCTGGGCGGCTACAAGGAGCTGGTGCTGCGCGTCGAAGGCGAAGGTGCCTACGGCGCGCTGCGCTTCGAGTCCGGCGGCCACCGCGTGCAGCGGGTGCCGGCCACCGAGAGCCAGGGCCGCATCCACACCAGCGCCTGCACGGTCGCCGTGCTGCCCGAGGCCGACGCCGCCGACGAGGTCGCGATCGACCCGGCCGAGCTGCGCATCGACACCTTCCGCGCCAGCGGGGCCGGCGGCCAGCATGTCAACAAGACCGACAGCGCGATCCGCATCACCCACCTGCCCAGCGGCATCGTCGCCGAATGCCAGGACGACCGCAGCCAGCACCGCAACAAGGCGCGCGCGCTGGCCGTGCTGGCGGCGCGGCTGCGCGAGCGCGACCGCGCCGAGCGTGCCGCACGCGAGGCGGCCACGCGCAAGGGCCTGATCGGCAGCGGCGAGCGCAGCGACCGCATCCGCACCTACCACTTCCCGCAGGGCCGGCTGAGCGACCATCGCATCAACCTGAGCCTGCACAAGCTCAGCGCGGTGATGGACGGCGACCTCGACGAGGTCGTCGCCGCGCTGCAGGCCGCACGCGCCGCCGAGCAGCTCGCCGCGCTCGAACTCGGCAGCGCGGCATGAGCTTCGCGCGGCCGCCCGCAGCGGCTCATTCCCGCTCGGCGGGGCCGGGCCGCAGGGGGTGCCAGTGACCGCCCCGGCCCGGGTCGACGCGCTGCTGGCCGAGGCCGGCCCGCTCGGTGTCGACCGGCTCGACGCCCAGCTGTTGCTCGCTCACCACCTGCAGCGCCCGCGCAGCTGGGTCATCGCCCACGGCGATGCCGAGATCGCGCCGTCGCTCGCCATGGAAGTGCGCGCTGACTTTGCTCGCATGGCTGACCAGGTCCCGCTGGCCTACCTGACCGGCTGGCGCGAGTTCCACGGCCTGGCGCTGCAGGTCGGCGCTGGCGTACTCGACCCGCGGCCCGACACCGAGACGCTGGTCGACTGGGCGCTGGCGCTGCTCGCCGGCGAGCTCGCCGACCGCCCGGCGCCGCAGGTCGTCGACCTCGGCACCGGCAGCGGCGCGATCGCGCTGGCGATCGCGCAGCGCTGCCCGCGCGCGCAGGTCCACGCCGTCGACGCCAGCGCCGAGGCGCTCGCGCTGGCGCAGGCCAACGGGCGGCGGCTGGGTCTGCCGGTGCGCTGGCTGGCCGGCCACTGGTGGGTGCCGCTGGCGGGAATGCAGCTTGACCTCGCGCTGTCGAACCCGCCGTATGTCGCCGAAGACGACCCGCACCTGCCTGCGCTGCGCCACGAACCCCGGCAGGCCCTGGTCGCCGGTCGCGACGGGCTCGACGCCCTGCGCGAGATCATCGTGCGTGCGAGTGCTCACTTGCACCCCGGAGGCTGGCTGCTGCTTGAGCATGGCCATGCGCAGGCCGCGGCGGTGCGCGGCCTGCTGGCGGCTGCCGGGTTCGAGCAGATGGCCAGCCGGCGCGACCTCGCCGGCATCGAGCGCTGCAGCGGCGCGCGCCGGCCGGCGCTCGCGGGCCGGCCCGCCGCCGCGGTCGCCCTGACTGCGCCATAACTGCGCGTTGACTACGCCTTGTATTCGCCGCGGATGGATTGACACACCCGCGGCCGGGGCGGCGGCGTAAAGTGCAGGCCTGCGCCGGCGCCGCCTTCTGCGTGGCCGGCACCGCTGCCGCGAACGTGGACACAGGGAACGACGATGAACACCGCCCGCTGGTTGCTCGCTGCGTGTCTGGGCCTGGCCACCGGCGCCGCCGACGCGCAGCATGGGCTGATGCTGCCTGCGGAGGAGTCGGCCTGGCCGCGCTGGCAGTGGCGCGCGCAGTGGCTGCTCGGCCCGACGCTGCCTGCGGGCAGCCTGTGGGCCGACGCGCGCAGCGGGCAGGGCCTGCGGCTGGCTGGCGACTACATCATCTACGACCTGCGCGCGCCCGGCGGCGGCTTCAGCGCGGCGCTGCGCGCCACCGGCGCGCTGACGCTGACCGAGCGCGTCGGCGGCCCCGGGGCGGTCGCCGGCAGCGAGCCCGGGCTGACGACGCAGCCCTTCCTGGGCCTGGGCATCAGCGGCGTGTGGCCGCGCAGCGGCTGGGGCCTGAGCGCCGACCTCGGCTTCGGCGGCCACGGCGAAGGGCTGCGCTGGCGCCCGGAACGCCAGGGCTGGGCGCTCGACGACATCGTGCGTGACCTGCGCCTGGCGCCGACGCTGCAGATCGGGCTGACCTACGCCTTCTGACTCACCGCCGGCTGCGGCCCAGGCCGCACGCCCGGCGGGGGCTCGCGCGCCGGGCGCAGCGGGCGCGGCGCGACGGGGGTACAGTCTCGGCCACCCGCAGCTACCCGCCACGCCCCATGAACGACGTCCAGCAGCGCATCGACCACCTCGTCAAGAACCACCGTGTCGTGCTGTTCATGAAGGGCACGGCGCAGTTTCCGATGTGCGGCTTCTCCGGCCGCGCGGTGCAGATCCTCAAGGCCTGCGGCGTCGAGGACCTGGCCACCGTCAACGTCCTCGAGGACGAGGCGATCCGCCAGGCCATCAAGGACTACGCCAACTGGCCGACCATCCCGCAGCTCTACGTCGACGGCGAGTTCGTCGGCGGCTCGGACATCATGATGGAGATGTACCAGAGCGGCGAGCTGCAGCAGGTGCTCGGCCGCGCGGCGTGAGCCTGCCGGGCCACCCGGGCGACTCGCCGGCCAGCGCCGCCCCGCAGCGCCCGGCGGCCTCGCCCCGGCTGGTCGTCGGCATGACCGGCGCCAGCGGCGCGGTCTACGGCGTTCGCCTGCTGCAGCGCGCGCGCGCGCTGGGCGTGCAGACCCACCTCGTGGCAACGCCGGCAGGCGTGCTCAGCGCGCACCACGAGCTCGGCCTCGGCCGCGGTGACCTCGAAGCGCTGGCCGACCACGCGCATGCGCCGGGCGAGGTCGGGGCCTGCATCGCCAGCGGCTCGTTCGGCACCGCGGCGATGATCGTCGCGCCCTGCTCGATGAAGTCGCTGGCCGCCATCGCCCACGGCCTGGCCGACAACCTGCTCACGCGCGCGGCCGACGTCACCCTCAAGGAGCGCCGCCGGCTGCTGCTGCTGGTGCGCGAGACGCCGCTCAACCTGGCGCACCTGCGCAACATGAGCGCCGTCACCGAGATGGGCGGCATCGTCTTCCCGCCGCTGCCGGCGTTCTACAACCGGCCGCGCACGATCGACGAACTGGTCGACGACACCGTCGAGCGCGTGCTCGCGCTCGCCGGCGTGGGCGCTGCCGGGCCGCGCGAGTGGCCGGGGCTGTAGCGCAGCGCCGCGGGCGCGGCTACGCCGGCGAGGCAGGCTCGAACAGCCAGCGCCGGCGCGCGCCGAACACCATCTCCGGGTACTCCGGGCGGCCGCGGCTGCCGTGGTAGCGGCCCAGCGCCATGAACAGGTCGCCGCGCTCGCGGTCGAGGTAGTGGCGCAGGATCACGCAGCCGAAGCGCAGATTGGTCTGCAGGTGAAACAGCCGCCCGACGTCGCCGTCGCCGATCAGCCGCATCCAGAACGGCATGACCTGCATGTAGCCGCGCGCGCCGGCGCTGCTGATCGCAAACTTGCGAAAGCCGCTCTCGACCTGGATCAGGCCGAGCACCAGCGCGGTCTCCAGGCCGGCGCGGCGGCTCTCGAACCAGACGGTCTGCAGGAAGTCGGTGCGGGCGAGCCGGTCGGCCTTGCGCCGCGCCAGCCGCAGGCTCATCTCGGCCTTCCAGTCGAGGTAGCTCAGCCGTTGCGCCAGGTCGGCGAATTCGGGCTGCGGTGGCGCCTCGGCCGCGACCGCCGCCGACAGCGCGGTGCGCACCGAGGCGGTCAGCGGCTCCTCGAGCTGACCACGGGCCTGCGCCGGCAGCCAGGGCGAGAGTGCGGCGGCAGCCAGCAGGGCGCGGCGCTGCACACCGTTCACGCGGCGCTCACCCCTTCAGGCGGCTTTGCAGCCAGGCCGCGGCCTCGGCCACGGGCACCGCGGTTGGCCCGGCGTCGCGCCGACCCTGGACTTCGAGCCGCCCTTCCTTGAGCCCGCGCTCGGCGACGACGACGCGGTACGGCACGCCGATCAGCTCCCAGTCGGCGAACATCACGCCGGGGCGCTCGCCACGGTCGTCGAGGATCACGTCGACCCCGGCGGCGGCGAGCTCGTCGTGCAGCCGCGCCGCGGCCGCGCGCACCTCGGCGCTGCGCTCGAAGCCGATCGGGCACAGCACGACCGTGAACGGCGCGATCGCCGCCGGCCAGACGATGCCGCGCTCGTCGTGGCCCTGCTCGATGGCCGCGCCGACGATGCGCGTGATGCCGATGCCGTAGCAGCCCATCTCGAAGTGGCGCGGCTTGCCGGCCTCGTCGAGGAAGGTCGCGCCCATCGCCTGCGAGTACTTGGTGCCGAGGTAGAACACATGGCCGACCTCGATGCCGCGCTGGATCGCCAGCACGCCCTTGCCATCGGGGCTGGGGTCGCCCTCGACGACGTTGCGCAGGTCGGCCACGAGGTCGGGCTCGGGCAGGTCGCGGCCCCAGTTGACGCCGGTGTAGTGGAAGTCGGCCTCGTTGGCGCCGCAGACAAAGTCGCTCATGCGCGCGACGGTGCGGTCGGCGACGACCCGGACCGGCCTGGCCGTGCCGATCGGGCCGAGGTAGCCGGGCTCGCAGCCGAAGTGCTCGACGATCTCGGCGACGCTCGCGAAGCGAAAGCCCGCTTGCAGCCCCTCGACCTTACCGGCCTTGACCTCGTTGAGCTGGTGGTCGCCGCGCACGAGCAGCAGCCAGACCGTCGTCGCGACGACCTCGCCGGCGGCGTTCTTCTCGTCGGTGGCCAGGACCAGCGACTTGACGGTGCGCGCCAGCGGCAGCTCCAGCAGCGCGGCGACGTCGGCACAGGTGCTGCGGTCGGGCGTGGGCGTCTTGGCCAGCGCCTGCCGCGGCGGCGCGCGCTCGGCCAGCAGCGGCAGCGCCTCGGCCAGCTCGATGTTGGCGGCGTAGTCGCTGCCCGGGCAGTGCACCAGCGCGTCCTCGCCGGTGTCGGCCAGGACCTGGAACTCGTGCGAGAGGTCGCCGCCGATCGCGCCGGTGTCGGCGGCGACGGCGCGGTAGCGCAGGCCGATGCGGTCGAAGATCGCGCAGTACGCGCGGTACATCGCGTCGTAGCTGCGCGCGGCGGCCTCGGCGTCGCGGTCGAACGAGTAGGCGTCCTTCATCGTGAACTCGCGGCCACGCATGATGCCGAAGCGCGGCCGGCGCTCGTCGCGGAATTTGGTCTGTATATGGTAGAAGTTCTTCGGCAACTGCCGGTAGCTGCGCAGCTCCTGGCGTGCGATGTCGGTCACGACTTCCTCGCTGGTGGGCTGGACGACGAAGTCGCGCCCGTGGCGGTCCTTCACGCGCAGCAGCTCGGCGCCCATCTTCTCGAAGCGGCCGGTCTCCTGCCAGAGCTCGGCGGGCTGGATCAGCGGCATCAGCAGCTCGACGGCGCCGGCGCGGTTCATCTCGTCACGGACGATGGCCTCGATCCTGCGGATCACCCGCAGGCCCATCGGCATGTAGTTGTAGATGCCCGCGCCGACGCGCTTGATCAGCCCGGCGCGCAGCATCAGCCGGTGGCTCGCGACCTCGGCGTCGGTCGGCGCCTCCTTGAGGGTGGCGATGAAGAATTGGCTCGCTCTCATGCTCGGATGCCGCGGCGCGCCCGCGGTCGGGGCTGTGCACCTGCTGCCGTCGCCGGCGGCATGGGTCTGCGGGTAAGCAAGGTATCGTCCCTTGCGCCGACCCGGTGCAATAATCGAATCAATTGGATATCTGGGGTCGATTATGCTCGACCGTGATGGCTACCGGCCTAACGTCGGCATCATCCTGCTGAACGCGCGCAATCAGGTCTTCTGGGGCAAGCGGCTGCGCACCCACTCCTGGCAGTTTCCGCAGGGGGGCATCAAGTACGGCGAGACGCCGGAGCAGGCGATGTACCGCGAACTGCACGAGGAAGTCGGGCTGCGCCCCGAGCATGTGCAGATCGTCGCCCGCACGCGCGACTGGCTGCGCTACGAGGTGCCCGAGCGCTACATCCGGCGCGACGCCCGCGGCCACTACCGCGGGCAGAAGCAGATCTGGTTCCTGCTGCGCCTGGTCGGCCGCGACTGCGACATGAACCTGCGCGCCACCGACCACCCCGAGTTCGATGCCTGGCGCTGGAACGACTACTGGGTGCCGCTCGAGGTCGTGATCGACTTCAAGCGCGGCGTCTACGAGATGGCGCTGACCGAGCTCGCGCGCTACCTGCCGCGCGCCCACCCGCACAACCGCTACCTGCGCGCGGGCATGCGCGCGTCGCGGCCGCCGGCCGACGAACCGGCGGCCCGCCCGCCCGAGCCAGGCGAGCCCGCCGGCAGCGGCTGAGCCGGGATCCGGCAGTTGCCCGGGCCCCGGCTTCAGGTCATCAACACCAGGTTGGTGCGGTGCACCAGCTCGGGCTCGTTGGCGTAGCCCAGCGCCGCCTCGATCTGCGCCGAGGGCTTGCGCATGATCAGCCGCGCCTCGGCGCTCGAGTAGTTGGACAGCCCGCGCGCGACCTCGACGCCAGCGGCGTCGCGGATCGCGATGACGTCGCCGCGGCGGAAGTCGCCGCTGACCTCGACGACGCCGATCGGCAGCAGGCTCTTGCCGTCGGCGCGCAGCTTGCGCGCGGCGCCCTCGTCGACGGTCACCGCGCCGTGCAGCTGCAGGTGGTCGAGCATCCACTGCTTGCGCGCCGCCAGCTTGGGCGTGGCGGCCAGCAGCGCGGTGCCGATCGCCTCGCCGGCGGCCAGGCGCAGCAGCACATCGGGCTCGCGCCCCCAGGCGATGACGGTGCTCGCCCCGCTGCCGGCGGCGCGCCGGGCGGCGAGCACCTTGGTCAGCATGCCGCCGCGGCCGATCGCGCTGCCGGCGCCACCGGCCATGCGCTCGAGCGCGGGGTCGCCGGCGCGCGCGGTGTCGATCAAGCGGGCGTCGGCGTCGGTGCGCGGGTCGGCCGAGTACAGCCCGCGCTGGTCGGTCAGGATGACCAGCGCGTCGGCTTCGATCAGGTTGGCCACCAGCGCGCCCAGGGTGTCGTTGTCGCCGAACTTGATCTCGTCGGTGACCACCGTGTCGTTCTCGTTGATGACCGGGATCACGCGCAGCCCGAGCAGGGTCAGCAACGTCGAGCGGGCGTTGAGGTAGCGCTCGCGGTCGGACAGGTCGGCGTGGGTCAGCAGCACCTGCGCGCTGCCCAGGCCGTGCGCGCGCAGGTGCGTCTCGTACATCTGAGCGAGCCCCATCTGGCCGACCGCGGCGGCGGCCTGCAGCTCGTGGATCTGCTTCGGGCGCTGGCGCCAGCCCAGCCGCTGCATGCCCTCGGCGATCGCGCCGCTGGAGACCATCACCAGTTCCCGGCCCTGTGCGGCCAGCGCCGCGAGCTGGCGGCACCAGTTGCCGATGGCCTGGGCGTCGACTCCGCGGCCCTCGTTGGTGACCAGGCTGGAGCCGACCTTGACGACGATGCGCCGGGCCTGGGCCAGGACTTCAGCCACCGCGCTTCTCCGCCGGCGGCGGCGCGTCGGCAAAGCGCGGGTCGGGCGCGACCGCCGCGCTGCGCTGCTGCGCCGCCAGATGCGCCCAGATCGCGTGCAGCAGCGCCTGCAGGCCCAGCCGCGTCAGCGCCGAGACCGGGTACACCGGCCCCTTCCAGCGCAGGCGCCGCACGAAGTCGCGCACGCGCGCCTCGCGCTCGTCGGCGGGCAGCAAGTCGAGCTTGGTCAGCACGATCCAGCGCGGCTTGGCCGCCAGCGCGGCGTCGTACTTCTTCAGCTCGGCGACGATCGCGCGCGCCTGCGCGACCGGGTCGACGGCCGTATCGAGCGGCGCGATGTCGACCAGGTGCAGCAGCAGCCGCGTGCGCTGCAGGTGACGCAGGAACTGGTGGCCCAGCCCGGCGCCCTCGCTGGCGCCCGCGATCAGACCGGGCACGTCGGCGACGACGAAGCTCTGCTCGGGACCGACGCGCACCACACCCAGGTTCGGGTACAGCGTCGTGAACGGGTAGTCGGCGATCTTCGGCCGCGCATTCGAGACCGTGGCGATCAGCGTCGACTTGCCGGCGTTGGGCATGCCCAGCAGGCCGACGTCGGCGAGCACGCGCAGCTCGAGCTTGAGGCGGCGGGCCTCGCCGGGCCAGCCCGGGGTCTTCTGCCGCGGCGCGCGGTTGGTGCTGGTCTTGAAGTGCAGGTTGCCGAAGCCGCCGTCGCCGCCCTTGGCCAGCAGCACCCGCTCGCCGGGGGTGAGCAGCTCGGCGAGCACCTCGCCGCGGTCGAGGTCGGTGATGATGGTGCCCACCGGCATGCGCAGCACGACGTCGTCGCCGGCGGCGCCGAACTGGTCCGCGCCGCGCCCGGCCTCGCCGTTGCGGGCCTCGTGGCGGCGCGCGTAGCGGTAGTCGATCAGCGTATTCAGGTTGGGCTCGGCGACCGCCCAGACGCTGCCGCCGCGCCCGCCGTCGCCGCCGTTGGGGCCGCCGAAGGGGATGAACTTCTCGCGCCGGAAGCTGGCGCAGCCGGCACCGCCGTTGCCGGCCGCGACCTCGATGGTGGCTTCGTCGACGAATTTCATGGTGACGGGCGCGATGGTAGCGGGCGCGGGCGGCGGCGCCGCCGGGGTCGGTCAGTGCGCCGGGGCGGGGCCCCCGGGTGCCAGCGATCGGCTGCGCCGCAGAAACGGCGAAGCCCCGGCCGGACCGGGGCTTCGACGCGAGGCGGGCCCGGGCGGTCGCTCAGGCCGCGGTGGTGCCCGGCTTGACGCTCACGGTGGCCCGGTTGAGCGCGCCCTTGACGGCGAACGAGACCTCGCCGTCGACCAGCGCGAACAGGGTGTGGTCACGGCCGGTGCCGACGTTGTCGCCGGCATGGAAGCGCGTGCCGCGCTGGCGCACGATGATCGAGCCGGCCGGCACCTGCTGGCCGCCGAAGACCTTGACGCCGAGCATCTTCGGCTGCGAGTCGCGGCCGTTGCGGGTCGAGCCGCCGCCTTTTTTCTGTGCCATGGATGCAAATCTCCTGTGCTCAGGCGCTCACGGCGCCGATCTGCAGCTCGGTGTAGGTCTGCCGGTGGCCCTGCCGCTTCTGGTAGTGCTTGCGCCGGCGCATCTTGAAGATGCGCACCTTGTCGTGCTTGCCGTGCGCGAGCACGGTGGCCTTGACGCTGGCGCCGCCGACCCAGGGCGAGCCGACCTGCAGGCCCGCGCCGTTGCCCACCGCGAGCACCTGGTCGATGACGATTTCCTGGCCGACATCGGCCGGCAACTGCTCGACCTTGATCCTGTCGCCCTCGGCAACCCTGTACTGCTTGCCGCCGGTTTTGATGACCGCGTACATATCTACATACCCTCTGCGTCGAGAACCCGCGATTGTAGCCCGTTCGCCGAGCACCGCGCAAGGTCGGCCTTGCGCAGCCGCCGCGACACGCGGGCCTTCCTATAATCGTCGCGGTTCGCATCATGTCGCCCGCACCGCAGTCCACCGCCGCCGATGCCCTCCGGGACGCGGTGATCACGCAGGACATGGCAGCGGTCGACGCGGTCATCCGCGAGCACCT
>Ga0208100_100273_pt1 | contig 21153 bp, 23 predicted proteins | sample SubbioR11_8A_Aug_FD_184817 | JGI IMG/M metagenome (GOLD analysis project Ga0208100, IMG submission 184817) | Serpentinite rock and fluid subsurface biosphere microbial communities from McLaughlin Reserve, California, USA - CR11_8A_Aug (SPAdes) | ecosystem: Environmental > Terrestrial > Deep... | reverse complement strand
GCGCGCTTTCTCGGGCTCTCGGTCAGGATGGCATGGGCACCATCCCAAAGTTCGCGGTCAATGATCGCCGCATGCTCGCCGGGGTAGCTGGTCCCTTTGTGAACGGCCTCGCCAATGTAGACCCGGTTGTTCAGCATCCGATAGATGAACTTCTTGTCGATGCGGTGGCCACGGCTGGTGGTGAGACCCCGTTCGGCAAGTTCCCGCGCCAGCTCTGTACCAGAACCGATCTCGATGAACCGGGCGAAAACCCAGCGAACATGGGCGGCATCGCCGGGGTTTTCGACCAGCTTCCGGGCTTTGACCTCATAACCCAGCGGGGGGCAGCCCCCCATCCACATGCCCTTCATCCGGCTGGCACGAACCTTGTCTCGGATGCGTTCCGCCGTCACCTCGCGTTCAAACTGCGCGAACGACAGCAGGATGTTTAGCGTCAGCCGCCCCATGGAAGTGGTGGTGTTGAAGGATTGTGTGACCGAAACGAAGGTCACGCCGTTGCGGTCGAACACCTCGACCAGCTTGGAGAAATCCATCAGCGAGCGGGACAGCCGGTCGATCTTGTAGACGACCACCACGTCAACCAGCCCATCCTCGATATCGGACAGCAGCCGTTTCAGGCCGGGGCGTTCCAGGGTGCCGCCGGATATGCCGCCGTCGTCATACTGATCGCGCACCAGCACCCAGCCTTCCGACCGCTGGCTGGCGATGTAGGATTCACACGCTTCACGCTGCGCATGAAGGCTGTTGAATTCTTGCTCCAGCCCTTCCTCGGAGGATTTGCGGGTGTAGACCGCGCAGCGCAGCTTGCGGACGACGGGTTTGTTCATGTTTTCCGGCCCTTCGCTCGCGCTTCGAGCGTTCGCGGCTGCGAACGATCCACCGGATCGTCCGCTGGCCTGCGGCCATCGCCGCTCACCCTCCGGTGGTTCTTCAGCCCAAAGAAGACCCAGCCGTTCCAGCGTGTGCCGGTGATGGCGCGGGCGATGGCCGACAACGACTGGTACGGCCGCCCCTGCCATTCGAAGCCACCTTGGGTCACGGTGACGATCTGTTCGACGCCTTGCCATTCGCGCAGCAACCGTGTGCCAGTGATCGGACGGTCGCGATCAGCCCGAATGCGGCGCGTGGTGATATTGCCGCCGTCAAGCTGTTCGCCCAGTGCTTCCAACCGCTTGATGGTTTCGGGCTTCAGCCCGCCATAGGCCAGTTCCTGGATGCGGTAGGCCAGGCGTGATTCAAGGTAGCGGCGGTTGAAGGGCGGCGGTTCGGTTTCGAACAGGTCGCGCCACTGCGCCTTCAGGTCAGGGGTCGATGTGGTCTTCAACGCAGCCAGGCGCGCGGGAATGGGGTCGGGTTTCGTCATGCGTCTCTCCGGTAGGTTGGAGTTGCATGAAGGCATTGGTCGGGCGGACAGTGTAGGCAACTTTCTCCAGTCTGGTCATAGACTTCGCCCCGTTCCCGCATCCGCAAACGGATCAGGCCAAGCGCCAACAGCCCGCACAGTTCGGCGCGGCGCTGGGCCGGGGTCAATTGGTCGGGTGGCAGTGCGTTGGGGCGTTTCATGAAGGGCAATTCCGTGCTGGCTTGCCCTTCTCCTACTCATGGCGGTGACCAACCGTCCCATCGACGGCAAATTGGTGTGCAACGCGTCTCCGGGACTCGACTCAGGGTTGATCAGGCTGCTAGAACATAATCGGAACGAACACGTCTTTAGCGAGGGTCTCCCGTGGGTTATGACATCAAGAAGTTCATCAATCCGAAGTTTCTCAAGAGCATCGAACTTGGGTTGATGCGGGAGCTTTTCATTCGGCACTTTGGCGAAGATGCCATGCCGGTCGCGTTCGACACCGAGGTGCCGATCGTCAGATCGGCGCTGACGAAATACTTCGAAGAACCCGTCACTGAGTGGCAGGAGGGGCTCGTCGCAGATCTGCATCGCGTCGCAGAACTGGGCAGCACCGAGGGGATGCAACTCATCCTGAACGAGGCACGTCGCCAAGGGGTGGCTCTTTACCCTGTTCCCGAGACCGAAGACACCGAGTCAGCGCCGATCAAGCACGAAGCCAAGCATGTGGCGCTGCACGCCTATCTGCATCACCACCAGATCTTCGAGGCGGCAGCTGACTTCCAGGCGCTGCGGGCACCAACGGCAATGGCGGAATTCAGGGGGCCAGAACGCGACGTTGGCGCCGATTTGACCGACGAAACCTCAGCGGCATTCAAGTCCGCCATCATGAAACTGTTCGCGCAGGACTTGCAGGGCGACTATTGCCGCCTCGGCCCCTACGAGGAGGAAGGCGAGATCAACCTTGTGGTCAGCCATGGCGCACCGGTTACGACGACGCCGGTTGTGGCCGGTGACCGTGAGCAGATCATTACCCTGCGTGCGGTGAAATATGCGGCCCTGCGCTATGCGCCAAACGAGGGGCTACTGCGCATCGGTGGCGTGCCGAAGGGACAGCAAGGTGAAGTGGCGGCAATCTTTGCTGAACACATCCTTGGGCGTCCAGGATTCTTCGCGGGCAAGGATGCGCGAGACCTCTACTCCCTCGAACCGATCACCCGTTTCGGCCCTGATTTTGTTTTTGACCATGCCTTTGACGAACGGATTCTCGACGTGCGGATCGTAGCGGCAGCGGCTGACTTCTTCGCCGAGGATGAAGATGGTGCATGGCGGTATGTGCGCACTTGGGAGTCGAAGGATGCCTCCGGCGCGGCGCTCCGGCATTTTAAAGCCAGCGAAGTGAGTTTTGGGCGAGGCTGGCGCTTGGGGGAAATCACGTTCCGGGTATTCTTCAAGAGCGACGCGAAACGGCCCGCAAAAGTCACGGTTCGGCTGAAACCGCCAGGGACGCTCGCTTTCCGCCGAACACGGTTTGAAAAGGCGATTCACGCGCTGGTGGCCCGCAACGGGCTGGAAAAGGATCGCGATGCTGACCTGGTTGTGGAAGCGGCTGAGTGATAGCGGGGCGGTAACGACGGTTTCCGGTCGGGCGCTAGGCCGATTTCCCGAGCGTAGTGTCGAGCGCTTGCTACGGGCGCGAGTGCTGATCGAGACCCGGAAAGCCGACACCTGGTCCCTCTGTCCGCAGTGCGATTGCGGACTCGATGCACGCCCTATCCGGAGGGTCGGCGATGAAATTCGCGCTTGCTGTCCGCATGATGCCGCTGAAGATGTTGTTCTCACCGAGCATGACCTGAAACGCTTCTCCGTCGACGGAGAGGGCTTGGCTGGAGAGATCGCGGCATCGGGTGGGCTTGTCGGCAGTGTGGTCCGGATTGATGATGGCCTATGGCTGATCGGCAAGGTGCCTGCAGGCCATTCGGTAGTACTCTGCAGCAACCGTGACAGGTTGGAAGCGCCCGGCATGATCCTTGCAATCAAGGCTGCGGTTAGCGGCACACGCGTGGCCCTGATCGTCCCCGCCATCAATCCGACCCACGCACTTCGATGGCGGGAAGCAGGAATCACGGTACTGGACCTTGGCGAGGTGATGATCCGTGACCAATCCGCCACGGATCGCTTGGGCGTCGAGCGGATCCTTGCAAATCCGCAAGTCGAGGAGGTGTTTTCCGATGGCGTCACATCCAACGTTGCACGGCTTCTGATTTCACGTTCACGCCGCAGCGTTCAACTGGATGGCCGCGATTTCGTCCTGTCGCTGACCGAATTCGATTGTTTCCTTGGTGCCGCAGAAAAGGTCGCGGCAGGATTGGTCATGCTCACTTACCAGGAACTCTACGCCCTGACCAACAGAGCGACGCACCGCGATGTCATCAACGAACTCCGCGACAAGTTGCAAAAGCAGGGCCTGTCGCGGGACCAAGCATTCGATCTGGTGAAGACGGTGCATGGACGCGGACTGACCATCAACCTGCCGGGCCAAGACATCGATATTCGCGATTGAGTCGACCCACGTTTCTCCCACGATTTTCCCACGCCATTCCCACCAATAGCCTGCAGCAAAACGGCAGTTTCGGAACAACAGCAATGATGTTCCGAGGCTTGACCAAATGCACCCCCCGATTTCCCCCGCCGACCTTTCCACCCTGATCGCCGAGGCAGCCGTTGCCGCGCGCCGCCTGCACCGCAAGTTGCTGCTGCCCGCCGCAGATATTGATGATCTGCGGCAAGAGCTGCTGATCGATCTGATCTGCCGTTTGCCCGGCTTCGACTCCCGTCGCGGCAGTATCGGGGCATTTGCAAACATCGTGCTGCGCAACCAGTCGTCACGGATCGCGATCCAGCACCATCGCCAGCGCCGTGCGCATTGCGGAACGATTTTGTCTTTGGACGCGCCCATCGCTGGCAGGACGGAGCCGCTTGGTTGCCTGTTGGCGGAAGCCGATGGGCTGGCTGCCTGGCACGGCCAGGACCTGAGCGCGGCCGAAGATGCCGATCTCCGTCATGACCTTGCCCGTGCGCTGGGCGATCTGCCCGAGGATGCGCGCACCCTCTGCGCGGCGCTCGGCACCTGCGCCATCACCGAAATTGTCAGCCGCACCGGCACCTCCCGTTCTGCCCTTTACCGTCACATCGCCCAGTTGCGGCTCGATCTCGCGATGCGCGGGTTCGGGGCGCAGCGGGACGGTTCACGGGCGGCGTGAGTAGAGGACCTTCATGGAGATGTTCGTCATGCCCCCCACCGCCTTCATCCCGGCCAAACCCCGGCCGCTCACCGACATCGAGTTCTGCGCCTGGATCGGCCAGGCGGTGCCCGGCGACCAGTTGGAGTACCATCGCGGATTTCTCGGCATCGATACGACTGTCGTGATTTCGACGCTGCCAGAGCCTGAACGCCGCAGGCTGGGGGCGCTGGCCAGCGCCGCGCACCGGGCCTTCGAGGCGGCGCTGGTCCATCTGGTGCAGGTGCGTGTCGGCCCGGATCGCTTTGCCTACCTCGCCATCGCGCGGACCAAGCCGCGCCATGTGCCGGTCTCGTTTTCTCAACTCATCGCGACAAAGGAGGCTGCCTGATGCGCGCCGTACTTGCCTGGATCGGGGATCGGCTCCCGCCGTCCCTTTACTTCGCCTTGGCCGGAACGTCGGCCGAAACATCGACCGGAGACACCACCGTGGCCAAACTACCGAGCCTGATCGCGCGCTTGCGCCGTGCATTTCACAGCTTGGACGAATTGCCCGACACGATCCCTGCGCCGTGGCGCGAAGGCAACGAGATCGAACCGCTGCCGATCGAGGTGGCGACCATCGACGATATCGCCTTTGCCGTGGTGGCCGCCAATGCGGATGTCTCGGCCGCGATCCGGCGTTCCTCCGCGCTTGAGCGATTGCACCGCCTCGCTCGCGAGGCAGGGGCACTCGGGACGGACCGCGCCGTTGATGCGGCGCTGAAGCGGGAGGGACGCTGATGGCCATTCCGTTCCCCACCACCGACACGACGGCTGCCCCGCAACTCGCGAATGCCCCCGGTCTCAATGACCTCGACCGCCTGTCCATCGGCGACATCGCTGCCCTGCCGCCCGTTCTGCTGTTCGCCTTGCAGGAAGCCGCCCTTGCGGAAACCGCCCGGGTCAAGCGTCTGCGCGACCGTCTGGAGGCCGGGATCAGCCAGCGCTATGGCGCTGCAACCGAGGCCGAGCGGGCAACGCAAGGAAAGTCCTCCGGCACGGTGCGCATCGAGGATGCGGGCGTGGTGGTGATCGCCGACCTTCCGAAGAAGGTGTCCTGGGATCAGGACCGGCTGGCTGCCATTGCCGCGCGCATCGCAGCATCCGGCGAAGATCCGACCGAATATCTCGAGATCGCCTACCGCGTTTCAGAGCGCCGGTTCGGGGCCTGGCCCGAGGCGATGCGGGAAGGTTTTTCGGCCGCCCGAACCGAGACCACCGGCAAACCCGTGTTCCGGCTCGAGACCCGAGACCGGTAACGCGCGGCGGCGGGACGTCCGAGCGGCAACGCCGGGCAGGTTCCCCTTCGGCACCCGGTCACCCCCGCCGCCGCGCCCCTTTCAATCCTCTGGAGAACCCCATGACTTTTCGCATCATCACCGCTGACGAGCGCATCTCTTCGGCCGAGAACAAAACCTCCCTGGCGATCTTCGGTCCGCCCGGTGTGGGCAAGACGACGCTATTGAAATCGCTGCCTGCCGAGGAAACCGTCTGCCTCGACCTCGAAGCCGGGATGAAGTCGGTGCAGGACTGGCGCGGGGCCTCGATCCCGGTGCGCAGCTTCACCGATTTCCGCGATCTGGTGGTGCTGATCGGCGGGCCCGATCCGGCGCAGCATCCGCAATCCTGGTATGGCACCGAACGCCATGCATGGTTGCAGGCCCAGCACCGCGACAGCGGCATCGAAGCCTTCCTCGGTGCGCGCCGCATCGTGTTTGTCGACTCGATCACCGACCTCACACGGCAGGTCATGGCCTATGCCCGCCAGCAACCCGAGGCGTTTTCGGACCGGACCGGCAAGCCGGATGTTCGTGGAGCTTACGGTTTGCTGGGGCGCGAGGTGATTCAGGCGCTGAAGCACCTTCAGCATGCGCGCGGCAAGACCGTGATCTTTGTCGGCGTGCTGGAAAAGGTCACCGACGATTTCGGGACGGTCACTTGGCAGCCGCAGATGGAAGGCAGCAAGGCCGGACGGGAATTGCCCGGCATCGTGGACCAGGTGGTCTCGATGCAACTGTTCGCCCGCGACGCCGAAGGTGGCTGGGTCTTGGACGAGACCGCCACAGAACGCCGCCTCGTCTGCAAATCCGGCAACCCCTGGGGCCTTCCAGCCAAGGACCGCTCCGGACGTCTGGACATGACCGAGCCGCCCGACCTTGGCGCGCTGCTCGCCCGCATTGACGGCCGCACCAACGCCTATCCCGCCTTCTCCTCCTGATCCTGAAAGGACACATGTCATGAGCTACGATCTGAACGACGCCCAGCCGCAGATGGCCCCCATCGGCGAACTGATCCCGGACGGAACCTTCGCCAAGGTGCGCCTGACCATCCGCCCGGGTGGGGTTAACGGCGCAAGCCCGATGGATGCGGGGCTGCTGAAGGCATCGCAATCCAGCGATGCGCGCATGCTCGATTGCGAATTCACCGTGGTCGATGGCCCCCATGCCCGGCGCAAGTTCTGGCAGAGTTTCACCGTGGCGGGCGGCAAGCTGGACGAGAAAGGGCAGTCCATCGGCTGGAAGATCTCGAAATCCACCTTTCGCGCCATCGTGGACAGCGCCCTTGGCCTTGATCCCAAGGACGAAAGCCCCGGCGCCAAGGCCAAGCGGGTTCTGCCTGGTCTGCGGCATCTGGAAGGCATCATTTTCGCCGCCCGCATCATGGTGGAGCCTGCCTCCAACCCGCAGTACCGCGACCAGAACCGCATCGCCAACGTCGTTCTGCCCGACGAGCCGCAACATGCGGCGATCATGCGCGGTGAAGCCGTCGCGCCTGATCCGGTCAACGCCCCGCCGCGCAAGGCCGCGAGCGTCACGGCACCGGGTTGGCAAGCCCCGGCACCGGCATGGGGTGCGGCGCAACCGTCGCCCGCAGCGCCGAACTGGGGCGCGGCACCGCAGCCCGCCGCCGCACCCGCGCCCGCCTGGGCGACGCAGACTGCCCCCGTAGCCCCGCCCGCACCGCAGGCACCTGCGCCCGCTGCACCGGGGGCACCCGCAATGCCCGCGTGGCTCAATGGCTGAGGCACGACGGACGCGACGGACAGGTGGGTCGGCACGATCACCAACCGTCGAACCAGGTGAGGCTGGGCCGGGAAACCGGCCCATGACCCCGGATGAATGGCAGGCTCATGTGACGCGCGCCGCCGCACTGGAGATCGGAAAATGGCTCGAGGCCCGAGGAAAACTGCACCAACCCATCGCAAGCCTCACCCTCGGCGACCTGGAGGCCATGGCGGTCAACGCGATCTCGCGCTGGATCGTCCTGCAGTCGGAACGCCTTCAGCGGCAGGATTGGCCGCAAGAGGACCCGGTCGCGATGCTCTTGCTCGGGTAGCAATCTGCGCGGTCTGCGCGCGTGAAGCTCGCGGCTTCGGCTACGTCCACCGGCTTCAGCACGACCGTTATCCTTATCACCGCTTCTGCTCGCTCCGCTGTCAGGACGTCGGCAGCGCAATTGCCCAAAGGAACAATGGCATGATCGACAAGACCGCCCGCGAAGCCAAAGCGATCCGCGATGCGCGGATGCATTTCGCTGAAGCCCTGACCGACCTCGGGCTGATGGAGCCCTTCTTCAACCGCACCGCCGCCGACATTGATCGTCTGATCGAGGCGGCCGTGACCGGCTACGTCGACAGCATGCTGGCGCAAGGCGCGGTCAAGGAGCGCACTGGCACCGCCCATGACGATCCGATTCCGTTCTGAGGGGACAAGCCATGATTGATCTGAACGACGATCCACCGACCTGCACTTGGAAGGGGCATCTGGCCGCCGCCACCGACAATGCCGCAACCGATTTCGAGATCGAGTTTTGCGACAGCTTGCGCCAGAAACTCGAACGGTACGGCGCGCGAGCCCAGCTGACGGACGCCCAGTTTCACAAGCTGACCTGCATTGCGCAAGCCGGTGGGTTCTGGGAGCGCGACCAATGATTGACCTGAACCATGGCTCGGGCTGCCTCTATGACCAAGCCACCCCGCCCGCCACCATCGCATCAGCCGTTTCAGCGGCCATCGACTTGGCCCTTGTGGCCCGCAACCGCGGCGAACGGCCCCGCACCTATGTCAGTTCCTCGGGTCTTGGCCGCGATTGCCTGCGCCAGATCCAGTATGACTTTCTCGCCGTGCCAAAAGACGACGGTCAGGAGTTTGCCCCGAAAACCCTGCGCATCTTCGAGGCGGGGCACCGGGGCGAGGACATCGTCGCTGGCTGGCTGCGCATTGCTGGGTTCGATCTGCGCACATCACGCGCCGATGGGCGGCAGTTCGGGTTCGCCGCACTTGGCGGCCGGTTCAAGGGCCACATCGATGGCTGCCTTGTCTCCGGCCCGGTTGCCATGGACTATCCCGCCCTCTGGGAAAACAAGGCACTTGGGGCATCAAGCTGGAAAGACGTGGTCAAGCGGGGCGTCAGCATTGCCCGCCCGGTCTATGCCGCCCAACTGGCGCTCTATCAGGCCTATCTTGATCTGCCGAAGCCCGCGCTGTTCACGGCGCTGAACCGCGACACGATGGAGCTGCACGCCGAACTTGTGCCGTTCGATGCGCGCCTTGCACAGGACATGTCGGACCGCGCCGTCGCGGTGGTGCGGGCGTCCGAAGCTGGCCAATGGCTGCCGCGCATGGCAGCCGACCCCACAGCAGTTGTGTGCCGGGGTGGCATGTCGGCGGGCAAATGGCATGCGCCCTGCGCTTGGGCGGGCAAGTGCTGGGGGAATAATCATGAGTGACTTCACCCCTTCGAACGCTCAGGCCACGGCCATCGCCGAAGTTCGCGATTGGTTCGAAACCCGCACCGACCAACAGCAGGTGTTCCGCCTCTTCGGCTATGCCGGATCGGGCAAGAGCACGGTTCTGAAGTTTGCCCTGGACGACCTCGGCCTGTCACCCCACCGCAGCGCCAAGGACGGCAGCTGCGTACCGGGCGTGGTCACCGCCACCTTCACCGGCAAGGCCGCATTGGTTCTGAACCGCAAGGGCACGCCCGCGCGCACCATCCACAGCCTGATCTATTCGGTGATCGAGTCGACCGAAGAAGAAGTCGCAGCCGCCGCCGTAAAGGTGCAGGAGGCGGAAACCGCCGCCCGCAGGCTGACGGGCTTTGACCGGACGGCGGCCGAAGCCGGGATCGAGGCAATGCGCCAGGCGCTCTCGGCCATGAAACACCCCCGCTTTGCCCTGAACCCGCAGAGCGACGCCGCCGATGCCAAGCTGATCGTGCTGGATGAGGTGTCAATGGTGGGCGAGGAGATGGCGCGCGACCTGATGAGTTTCGGCAAGCCGATCCTTGTGCTGGGCGATCCCGGCCAGTTGCCCCCCATCAAGGGCGAAGGTGCCTTCACCCGCGACGCGCCCGACGTGATGCTCACGGAAATCCACCGCCAGGCGGCCGAAAGCGCGATCATCCGGCTGGCCACGATGGCGAGGATGGGCGAACCCATCGGATTCGGCACTTACGACACTTTCGTGGCAAAGCTGCGCAAAGGCGACATCACCCCGGATCAGGCACTTCGGGGCGGACAGTTGATCTGCGGTCTGAACGCGACGCGGCTGCAGTTGAACAACGCCATGCGCGCGGCAGCGGGGTTTGGCGGGACATACCTGCCCACCGGCGCGGCAGAAAAGATCATCTGCCTGAAAAACCAGAACGACCTCGGGCTGATCAACGGCATGTTTCTGACGCTGGAAGGCATCGTCGACGAAGGCAGTCTCCATTTCTCGGCCATAGTCCATGATGAGGATGGTCGCCGGGTCGGGCCCCTTGATCGCGACGGCCGACCGGGCCGTTTGCGCGTCTACAAGGGGCATTTCGAGGATCATGTCGCCAATGACCCCAAACGTCACGACCGTGACTGGAAGGACAAGCGCCTTCTGACCGAAGCCACCTTCGGCTGGGCGATCACAGCCCACAAGGCGCAGGGCTCGCAATGGGAGAATGTCATCGTCTGGGATGACGGGATGGGCCGTACCGATCTCGACCGCCGCCGCTGGCTTTATACCGCGATCACCCGGGCCGAACGTGGCCTGGTGCTGCTGGCATAAAGGGAACGCGATGATCGACCTGAACGATGTCGCCACTTACAACCCGCGCCGTGATCTGGCGGCGGTGCGTGACCGGCTGGCCATCACGGCCAACGACTGGCTGCCGCAGTTGTTTCCGGAGGCGCAGCTTGCCCGTGACCGGCGCGCGTTGCGTTGCGCCGATCTTTCCGGCCGGGCCCCGCGCAAGGAGGGATCCTGCACCATCCATCTCGATGGGCCCTATGCCGGCTGGGGTTTCGATTATGCCACCGGCGAGCGTGCGGGCCCGATCGACTTGATCGCACAGGCAACCGGCCTCGCTGACGGAGCACTTTTCGACGAGGCGGCGCGCATCGCGGGCATGGACCACCCGGCGCCTCGGTCCGCACCGCGCCCAAAGCCCGATCATTCCGCCGAGATCGCCAGGCTTATCGCTGGCGCCGTCCCGTTGGCGGGCTCCGTGGGTGAAGACTACCTCCGCGCGCGCGGGCTATCGGATGCTGCCTCGCCGGATCTGATGTTCCATCCTGACCTTGCTGATTTCGAGACCAAGCGCGGTTGGCCGGGGCTGATCGCAGTGGCGCGGTTCGCCAACGGTGATCGGTCGCCCGGCATCCATAGGACATTTCTTCTCGATGACGGCAGCGCCAAGGCCCCCGCGGGCAAGAAGATGCTGGGTTCGGTGGCAGACGCCGCAGTGCGCCTCTACGCCATGCCAGACGACGGCCACCTTGGCGTGGCCGAAGGCATCGAGACGGCAATTGCCGCACACGACCTGTTCGGCACAGCGGTTTGGGCGGCCCTTTCGGCCGATGGGCTGGCGCGCTTTCGCTGGCCCGAGGGCACGACGCGCATCACCATCTACGCTGACGCGGGCGATGTCGGGCGTCAGGCCGCCGCGACCTTGTCCGACCGGCTGAACCGGGCCGACATTCCAAATGAAATCGTCTTGCCCCTCCACGGCGATGATTTCAACGACGACCTGATGCGTGGAACCTGCGCCGCTGATTATCGCTCTGGCGAGGGCGCTGCTGCGACCAGTCCGGCGGCCGAGCTGGAAACCCGCCCTTTCGGCGACAATGACATCGCGGCTCTCGTCACCGCTGCCGAGGCACTGACCGACCCACCCGACATCACGACCCTTGGCCAGCTTCTCGGCCGCATCGCACTTGCGCGGTTGGACCCGCTGCCAGTGCGCCAGATCCTCGCGCACATCAAGGTCGCGACCGGAATTCCCATGGCGATCCTCGAAAAGCAGATGACGGAACTCGGTCGCCGCGTGAACGCCAGTGGCGATCCGAATGCACGCATTTCCAAACCGGCTTGGTACAACCGCCTGCGTCAGGACATGGCGGGAACACCAGAACGCAACGAAGCCAATGTCATCATTGCCCTGACCTCCGATGTCGCCTTCGCCGGAATTCTGGCCTTCGACGACTTCGCGCAGGCAATCGTTGTGCGGCAACCGCTGCCATGGGATGGCGCGACCGGCCCATTTCCCCGCCCGTGGGAGGATACGGACGAAGTTCGCACCGCCGAATGGCTGCAACTGCGCGGCGTCAACATCGCCCCCATGGTGGTCGGACGTGCCATTGGAGCGGTGGCACGCGATCATCGCATCCACCCGGTTCGGGACTGGCTGGATCACCTGCGCTGGGATGGCACGCGCCGGATCGAAACGTGGACCAGCACCTATCTCGGGGCCGAACCCACTGCCTTCCATCACACCGTTGGCGCGCTGTGGCTGATTTCTGCGGTCGCCCGCATCTTCCGGCCGGGGGTCAAGGCCGACCACATGCTGATCCTCGAAGGACCGCAAGGCGCGCGGAAGTCCACCGCACTCAAGGTGCTGGCGGGCGAGGAATGGTTCACCGACGAGCTGCCCGAGCTGGGGTCCAAGGACGCGGCGATCCACATGCAGGGGATCTGGATCGTGGAAATCGCTGAACTCGACGCCATAGGCCGCGCAGAAGTGTCCCGCATCAAGGCGTTCCTGACCCGCACCACCGACCGTTTTCGCCCGCCCTATGGCCGCTACACTGTCGAGGTTCCCCGTCAATGCGTCTTCGCGGGCACGGTCAACCCCGACACCTATCTGCGCGACGAAACCGGCAACCGCCGCTTCTGGCCGCTCCGCTGTGGTACCATCGACATCGCGGCTCTCGCCCGCGACCGTGACCAGGTCTGGGCCGAAGCCGTCCACCGCTTCCGCGAGGGTGCGATCTGGTGGATCGACGATGCGGCGCTATTGGCAGAAGCCCGCGAAGAACAGGATCGTCGCTACCAGTCCGACGCCTGGGACGATCTTATCGAACATTGGATGACACACGAGATCCGAACGGTTTCGGACGGTTTCCCCGACTACGGCAACTCCCGCACGGAAAGCGTGGCGCGAGCGACGCCGCTGGCAGACGTGTCGGTGGGCGAGATCCTGGAAGAGGCCATCGGGCTCGAACCCGCCCGCTGGACCCGCGGCGACCAGATGCGCGTCTCCGCCTACCTCAAGGCAAACGGCTGGGAGCGGTATCGACGGCGCGATGAACGCGGACGCGAAGCGCTACGGGAGTGGCGGTATCGGATACCTCCGAAGACGATCCCCTGCACACGGGCGTGATGCGAGGAACTTGCGTAGGATACTGGATGATGGAGAATTCGGGTTGGCAGAGACTAGATGCTGTGGCAAAGATGAGAAAAAATACATCAGGGAGACTGGCGAAGTGACATACCAAGAGCGGGTCGCAGCATGGATCACCGCGTGCTTCCCTGCCTCGGCGCGCGGAAACGTGTCCGAGCGGTCTCATCGGTTTCTTGAGGAAGCGATTGAACTGGCTCAAGCGAGCGGGTGCACTAGGGAGGACGCGCGGATAATCGTCGATTACGTCTTCGATCGGCCCGCCGGCGCACAAGAACAAGAGGTCGGCGGCGTCATGGTCACGCTTGCTGCCTTGTGCAATGCGCTAAAACTGACGATGGATGATGCAGGAGACAAAGAACTGGCGCGAAACTGGGAGAGAATTGACGCTATCCGACGCAAGCAAGCCTCAAAGCCCGTCGGTTCTCCTTTACCCCAACGAGTTGAGAGTCGTATTCATGCGTCGGTGTCCAGATCATGATATCGCCCGCGACCGTGCGGGGTCCGCTGGGTGATTGTCTCGTTCGGGACCGCTCGTTTGAAGGAGATATGCCTCGTGTTAAGTGAGGCTGAAATCGCTTTGGGCACGGTAAACGCAAAGGCACTTGTGTCGATTATCGCAGACATCGAGGCGCACGAGAACGCCGAAGAAATGTTGGACTTCATGGACGGGATCGTTCACGCAAAAAGCAATGATACGCTCGAGATTTCTTTCGGAGGCAATTATTGCGCACACCTTGTTCCGGTTGGGATACGCTTTCAGCGGGGCAACAACGGCCAGGCCATCTGGTCCACTGTCGAGCGACTCAAAGTTACTGCGATAGGGGAATGTGATGCCTGCTGATGGCGGCCAAGTTGCCGATTGGTTCTCCAAGCCCGGGGACGCTATTTGTGCGTTGATGCATCGTCGAGGCGTAACAGCTGACGATCTTGCAACACATCTCGATGGCGGCTTCAGTGAACTCAGAGGCCTTCTGGAAGGGCACAGTCGCATCGATGCCCGTTCGTCTGAGGTGCTGAGCCAGTACCTTGGCGGGAGTACGAAGTTCTGGCTCAAGCGGCAGGAGAACTTCGAGCAGGCCCTTGAAAGGGCTGTAGAGGCTGCGGCGGAACACGCAGACGATTGGTTCGGCACCGTGCCTATTCCTCGATCATCTGGTCGAAGGCCCGCTACGGACAAAGCGGTTCGAGACGAACTACGTCGTCGGATGCTCTTCTACAGCGTCCCGACTATTTCGACATGGGAGCAAAGGTACGGCAGGATCTGTACTGAAACGCACTTCCGGCGCTCCATGAGTTTCATGCCTTTGAACTCGGCGGTCCTTCTTTGGTTAAGGCGCGGAGAGTTGGAGGCAGAACTCGTCCAAACCCGTTCGTGGTCGCCTCAAAGACTTGAGGAACGACTGGATCGCATACGCCAACTCACCAGGATCAATCACCCTTCACGCTTTCTTCCGAAGCTCCGCTCGATCTGCGCCGAAGCCGGCGTCGCTGTCGTCATTGTCCGGACCCCGGATGGATGCCATGCGAGCGGTGCAACCCGCCTAGTCTCTGCGGATAAGGCGATGATCCTCCTTAGCTTCCGACATCGTTCCGACGATCAGTTCTGGTTTACGGTGTTTCATGAAATCGGGCATCTGCTGCTCCACGGTGCCGACACGTTCGTCGACAGCGACGAAACACCCACTGATGAACTCGAGCTGCAAGCAAACGATTTTGCACGGCAATGCCTGATTCCGCCCGAACGAGAGGAAGAGTTTCTTCGCCTTAAGGCTGTCAGAAATTCGATCATTCGATTCAGTGTATCAGTGGGAATAGCGCCCGGATTGACGGTTGGGCAAATGCAACACCGGAAGATGATTGAACACAGTCAGATGAATTTTTTGAAACGTCGATGGAAATGGGACGAAATTGATCACGCCTGTGTGTAGAGACTACCCTTTGAAGTGTATGAAGTCCCGTGGTGACTTTTGCCAATTACACAGAGCGTCTTCGAGGACGGCCATGCCCACTTGGATGTCGCCATCAAGATCGTCGAGCATCTGTTGAAGCCTTGCAGGCGACGTGTTAGCAATTGCAGACCCGTTGAAGAGCAGTCTTGCACCTCGGCTTGGCCCTGTCGCTCCCTGCAAATATGCCGAGAGAGGCTGCATCGCGACGATGCCATAGCGCGCGAAGAGCATCAGGTAGTCGAACTTCGCAAGCCGGCCGAAACTTGGGACATTCAGCGATCTGTAAAGCGTGTCGAACCGGTCATTCGGACCATGGGCCAAGACTACTTGGAGGAACGCCTGGTGGCCTTGCGGTCCGATGAGCCTGACGTACTCGCGAACGACATGGCCAGTATATCTGGCTGAACCCGGTCGAAGGCTTTCATACTTCCTATGGTTGCCGAACTTCCCGCGAATGCTGGTCCAGTTCGCGGCCAACCATGCATCAAAGGCAGCAGGATTGCCCGAAACCGATGGCCAGTCCCAGAGACCGATGCCAAGCATTCCATAGACGTCCTGCAGACGCAGCCAACCACTATCGGCGGGCTTCGCGAAGTGTGTCATGAGAAAAACGAGCCACGCAGCCTCGTCGATATTGCCACTAGCGACATGAAAGGCGACGGCCCGCTCTGGGTTGAAGAGGGCGTCATGAGGATCTGCCCTGCGCGGCGAGACGGGACGTGATTGGACAAGTCCGTAGAAGTCTTCTCGCCGTATGCTGGCGACGAGCTGAAGCGTCAATGTGTCAAGAGCCCTTGCATCCTGAATGCCCGGTAAGGGTCGTGTTTGGGCTGCGTGGGAAAGAAGAGCAGCACCGAATTGCTGACGTTGCGTGTTTCTTGTTGGCCAGGTCATTTCGATCTTCCGCTAGTCAAGATGCCGCATCATGATTATTCGTCGGTGGCAGTTCGTTCACAAAGGGAAGATACACTTGATTGACAAAGGCTGATCTCAGCTCTGACAAGTCCTCGCGCCGACGCCTTGCCCAGTGCACCTGGAGCAGTCGCACTATGTCAGCCCAATACGGATCATCTATCACGTCTTCTGCTTTGAAACTCTCTCCATTTCTGATGCGGTTCTCTGCATTGAGCAATATTGGAACAACATCACATGGATTCCGGTTGGGCATCTCTGGCATCTCATTAGGTCTTTGATGTCCCTCGAGAATATATTGCTTCACTGCATCGATATGCTTATCGTAAATGTGCATCGAGCCAACATGGTGGATATACATACCTATTTTGGCATCAAGTCGACGTGACAGCATCTCTTGCAGCATAGTGAAGCAGAACACATCATGCGGCAGCCCAAGATATGCATCATTTGACCTCATTGTCACAGACATGTGTAGCATATTGTCGCGTAGATGAAACTGAAGCGTCGTTGTGCACGGAATTTCTTTCTTCTCGACCGCAATGTCGTCAGCGTCAAAAAGCTGAATTACTGCGCGCCGGCTCCCGGGTCTATTGGACAGAAGCCAGATGATACTTCTTAGCTGATCGATACAACCGTTTTTCTGCAGCAGGCGCGGCCCATATGCACCCTCTAGTATTCCATCCACCGCATCATGCTTGTACTGCTTAATATAGGGCTCGATGAATTCGAGCTTATTGGAGCCCGAAAGGTACCAAAGTAGTTCTCCCAAAGCGCTAAATGGCTTCCCACGGCCCTCAGACCGGCTCAATCGCGCTCTTGGCTGGAGGACTCTTAGTGTTACGCCAAGGAGCTCGACGTTGTTTCCTCTCGATCCCAGATTCTCTGATCCCTCGGCGAGTAATTTCTCATACAGCCCGATCAATACACCGTCGAGACTGTCCCCGACTATTTCCATGAAACAAAGCTCTCCGCTCGAACCGTGATCTGGTCACTCAACTTTATGATGTTCTTCCGGTCGGCGGTGGTCAAGCGAAGTTACCTCGTCTCGCAGGGATCCGATCAAACGGCTCGGCCGTACCTGTATTCCCGCCCGTAATGGGTAAAGCCGACAAGTTCGTCCCAACCCCCACGGTGGTCCCAACGCTGTCCCAACCTCCGAACGGGGTTGGGGACACGAAAAGCCGTTCAAAAACAACGATGTCCCCAACCTCACCCCTTGGTCCCGACCATTTGCTTTACATTCATGTAGGAGAACGGAAAACGTCAGGACCATTTTTCTGTATACGAGAATAGAAGGACGCCCGTTGGGGACGCCGAGGTTGGGACCACATCCAGTCAAGGCATTGATGGCGATAGATAAAGGGCTGTCCCAACCCCCTCGAAGCTTGGGGCCACGCGTTCGGAGGTTGGGAACAGGAGAGGTCGAACGCCGATCCCCACCAGCCGCCGAATCCATCGCCTTTTTCGCTTTGGCCGAGGGCCGCCGGATGCTACAATTTGTGGTGACCGAAGCCGAAGGCCCATTCTCTGTGAGCCTTCACCATGAACCAGACGATCTCCATGCCGGAACTGCGCCTCGAACAGGGGCGCGTGTCCGCTTCATGCATCCTCGCGCTTGATCTCGGTACCTCCACCGGCTGGGCCCTGCGCGGCCACGACGGTCTGATCACCAGCGGCACCGCAACTTTCCGTCCCGGCCGCTTCGATGGTGGCGGTATGCGCTATCTGCGCTTCACCAACTGGCTGAGCGAAATCGACGGTCTCTCGGGCCCGATCTCAGCCATCTGGTTTGAAGAGGTGCGGCGGCACGCGGGCACCGATGCGGCCCACATCTATGGCGGACTGATGGCGACATTAACGGCTTGGGCCGAACTGCGAGGCGTGCCGTATCAGGGCGTGCCAGTCGGCACCATCAAGCGACATGCCACTGGCAAGGGGAATGCGCCGAAAGAGGCCATGATCGCGGCGGCCAAGGCCAAGGGGTTTTCGCCCGCTGACGACAACGAAGCCGACGCCATCGCTATCCTTCTCTGGGCCATCGAGACCAATGGGGGCGTCGCATGAGGTGGCACCCCCGAGGCTATGGCGGCACGCGCCGTGACCCTGAGCAGGTCAAGCAAGACGGTTGGCATGACCAAGGTCTGCTCGCGGTGTCGGTCGACGATCCCCGGCTCACCTGGCCCGAGCGTGAACTGGTCCGCCAACTGGGAAACAAACTCTATGGCCAACGCGCCGATAGCCGGGAGGCCGCCAATGGATGACTGGACGCCAGCCACGGTCGACGCGCGGCTCGAAAGCGCCGCCAATGTTTTCAGCATTCTGCCCGAGGTGAAGCCGCAGGGCTACTTCAACGCCTGGCCCGAATACTTCCACAGTTTCGCAGACAAGGTCGGCCAACAGCCTCAGATGCGGCGGCCAAGGCCCAGCCCGCGCCAAATCACCCAAGCCGAAGAGACGTTGCTTTGGCTACGCTGGCTGGATCCCGACGATGCCCGGCTCCTATGGCTGCGGGCCAACCGGACACAGTGGAAGCCGATCTGCTGGGAACTCGGCATCAGCCGTGCAACGGCGAACCGACGTTGGCAGTACGGCATCGCCGTCATCGTTTGGCGGCTGAACGGAAAGCGAGTGCCAGGGAAACGGTCCATGGAGTTCGTTGTGGATCGAGCTGGTCAATAGCCAGCGATTTGGGGCTTCTCAACCGAAGAAATTGTCAACTGAGCGATGGACGGCGAAATGGTTCCCTTCTTCATTTTCTCCGTCAGGTAAGCGCGGAATTTGCCACCACCGATATAGTGATCCTGAAGCCATTCCCGATAGGCACCCAACGATTCCAGCGGATAGCACCAAGCCTCTTGCGGGTTCGATTTGGCTTGAGGATGGCTGTCGGGGTATCTGTGGGGAAACTTGCTGCGATCCCCGTACCGTTCATTGTATCCACTATCGTCCCAGAATTTCGACCAATGGCGACCGATCGAGATGTCGACAACATTCTTTTCATCGACAGGCGCACCTGCGACGATCATCTCATAGATGAGTGTCTCCGCTTCGTTGAACACGCTGAAAAAGCCCCGCGGTGCAGACTGATAGTTCAGTGCAATCCTCTCATGCCATTTGTCGAAGCGGCTCCGCCCTGTCGGGTCGTAGCCGACCTGCGAGTAGATCATCTCGCGAAGTTTTGTTCCGGCAAGGATGCGGAAATTGTCGCGCGCCTCTTGCTGGCAATTGGCCCCAGCATCGAAGGCATAGTATTCAAGGATGGAAAGGCACACTTCAGCAGGATAGCAGTAGTGGACGATGCCGTTGTGTGGCACTTCAAAATGCGCCGACTGGGTTTCACTGCCGATCTTTGACAGAATTCCCTTGATCGCCTGGATCCTTGGCTTTGGTTCGGTTTCGCGCCATTGCGAACTGATCGTCCCAATGTGCGCATTCTGAACACCGCAAAGTGCGGCTAGGCCACGCTGGTTCAGATATGGAGTGCCGTCAGAAAGCACGCCCATCCCGATTCCGTTGATCTCAGCATCTTTCGCGATGCCAAGGTCAAGCAAGCCCTGACCGATTTCCTTTTGGTCCGTTTTGGCAGGTAACGTCTTGATCGTCATAGGTTTCATGGTGATTTCCTTGCGGTCAGAGGCTGTTTGGCAGTGCACGCGAATGGATGACTCTGCTCGCGCCAAGATGGAAGAACATAGGGGAAACATACCAGATCAGCGGCCGTCGGCAAACCATATGCTGTGATGTGCTCGCTCAGTTCGTCAAGATTGTGCGGTATCTCCTGTCAATACCTGAGATCGATGTGAGACAACTTCCCGCGAGACACCGGAAGGCGAGACGGATCGGATCGGTATCGCTATTCATTGCGATATACTCGGGAGAAGAGCGCGCAGGCAGTCATCGCGCAGTTGGCTTCCGGGGTCCGGGCGGGGTCCAACCGGGGTCCATCCAGCTAACCCACTGATTTCTGGTTCCTTCCTGGCCATATTCGTATGCTGGCGGGCGAAGCGCGGCGCATCGCTAGCGGCAGGGCCGGATTTTTGGGAAGCCACCAAGAAGCCAGCGCCGACCTGACCTGCCTCAAACTCTGCAAATTCAAACCCTTGATGCTGGACACCCCCGGTGGCCGCTGGACCCCGCTTGGAGTCCAGTCTGGACCCCGGAGTCCGAAAGCCAGGGGTATCCACCTTGATCCGAGGATTGACCTGACGATGACGCTGAGCTTTGCCCCGGATCGGATCGAGATGTGGCCGCTGGCCAAGCTCCAGCCCTATGCCCGCAATGCCAAGGCGCATAGCGCGGACCAGGTGGCGAAGATCGCCGCCAGCATGGCCGAGTTCGGCTGGACCGTGCCCTGCCTTGTGGCAGAGGACGGCGAGTTGATCGCGGGGCATGGCCGGGTGCTGGCTGCAACGCATTTGGGTCTGACCGAGGCACCGGTGATCGTGCTGGGCCATCTGGCCGAGGCGCAGCGGCGGGCCTACCGGATCGCCGACAACAAGCTGACGGAATTGGGCACCTGGGACGAGGCGCTGCTGTCGGCGGAACTGAACGACCTGCTGGCCGAGGATTTCGACCTGTCGCTTGTCGGTTTTTCCGACGGCGAGTTGGACAAGTTGCTGGCCTATGTGCCCGAGGGGGACGGGCAAGAAGGTGGCGCCGGAGGCTCGGTGTCGCCGGTGACCATCCCCGAACCGCCGCGTAACCCGGCATCGCGCACCGGCGATCTCTGGATCCTTGGCGATCACCGGCTGCTCTGTGGTGACAGCACCAGCGCCGCCGATGTGCGTCGCCTGATGAATGGCGAGCGGGCGATCCTGTTCGCGACGGACCCGCCGTACCTCGTGGACTACGACGGCTCGAACCATCCGACCCGAAACAAGGACTGGTCTGCGTCGTATGGCACGACTTGGGACGACAGTTCGCAGGGGGCCGAGCTTTACGACGGATTCATCGCAGCCGCCGTGGCGGAAGCCATCGCCGAAAACGCCGCCTGGTATTGCTGGCAT